>MTEU01002249.1_pt1 | contig 15955 bp, 16 predicted proteins | sample 1042701 | NCBI WGS metagenome assembly MTEU01 (sample SAMN06185813, study PRJNA358809) | soil metagenome | isolation source: naturally attenuated soil | place: India | collected 2015-05-23
TGTGGCAGTTGCGGCGGACCATGCGCCGGACACCGTGGGCCGCGCCGGCGGCCCCGGCCACGGCCGCGTGCCGGAGCTGGCCTGATGATGCCGCTGCGTGTGGCGCTCGCTGACGACCATGCGGTGGTCCGCGCCGGCTACCGCCGCCTGCTGGAGCTGGATGACGGCCTGCAGGTGGTCGCCGAGTTCGCCGATGGCGACGCCGCCTACCTCTGGCTCAGCCGCCATCCCGCCGACGTGCTGGTGCTGGACCTGTCGATGCCGGGCCGCGGCGGGCTGGAAGTGCTGCGCTGCCTGAAGGCGCGCGTGCCGGCGCTGCGCGTGCTGGTCTTCAGCATGCACGACAGCCCGGCCATCGTTGCGCAGGCGCTGCGCGCGGGCGCGGACGGCTATTTGACCAAGAGCAGCGCACCGGACCTGCTGGTCGACGCGGTGCATCGCGTCGCGGCCGGCGAGCGGCCGCTGTCCGACGACATCGCCGCCGTCGCCGGCGAGGGCGACCCGAAGGCGCTGCCGCACATGCGCCTGTCGCCGCGCGAATTCGATCTGTTCCGCCTGCTGGCGCGCGGCATCGCGATCGAAGACATCGCCGCGCAGCGCTACCTGAGCACCAAGACGATCGCCAACTACCAGACGCTGATCCGCAAGAAGCTGGGGCTGGCCAATGTCGTCGAGATGTACCGCTATGCGCGCGAGCACGGACTCGACTGAAGCCTGGCTGCCGGCAGCCGCAACACGATTGCTCCATTTCAGGACACTGTGCGCAATGTGTCGGTGAGCGGCGCAACAGTGGCGGCGCGCCTTGCCGCGAAACCGATGCCGGAACGCGGCGAACGGCCAATGGCACGCTCCTTGCGCTGATGGGAGTGGACTGGCCGGACACCCGGTCGTCAAGACAGCAGCGCAAGCGCAACACGAACGATTCGTCAGGAGACACCACCATGAACCATGCGGAACTGAAGTTCCTCGATATCGAATTCCCGTACAAGGCGTCCTACGACAACTTCATCGGCGGCAAGTGGGTACCGCCGCAGTCGGGCCAGTACTTCGACAACGTGTCGCCGGTCACGGGACAAGCCTTCTGCAAGATCGCGCGTTCCAACGCCGACGATATCGAGCTGGCGCTCGACGCGGCCCACGCGGCCAAGACCGCCTGGGCCCGCACGTCGCCCGCCGAGCGCGCCAATGTGCTGAACCGCATTGCCGACCGCATGGAGGCCAATCTGCAGCGCCTGGCGGTCGCCGAGACGATCGACAACGGCAAGCCGCTGCGCGAGACCATGGCAGCCGACCTGCCGCTGGCGATCGATCATTTCCGTTATTTCGCCGGGGCGGTGCGCGCGCAGGAAGGCGGCATCTCGGAGATCGACCACGACACCATCGCCTACCACTTCCATGAGCCGCTGGGCGTCGTCGGCCAGATCATTCCATGGAACTTCCCGCTGCTGATGGCGACGTGGAAGCTGGCGCCGGCGCTGGCCGCGGGCAACTGCGTGGTGCTCAAGCCCGCCGAGCAGACCCCCGCCTCGATCATGGTGCTGCTCGAAATCATCGGCGACCTGCTGCCGCCGGGCGTGCTCAACGTCGTCAACGGCTTCGGCCTGGAGGCCGGCAAGCCGCTGGCGTCGAACAAGCGCATCGCCAAGATCGCCTTCACCGGCGAGACCACCACGGGCCGGCTGATCATGCAGTACGCCAGCCAGAACCTGATTCCGGTCACGCTGGAGCTCGGCGGCAAGAGCCCGAACATCTTCTTCGCCGACGTGCTGGACAAGGACGACGCGTTCTTCGACAAGGCGCTGGAAGGCTTCGCGATGTTCGCGCTGAACCAGGGCGAGGTCTGTACCTGCCCGTCGCGGGCGCTGATCCAGGAATCGGTCTACGACCGCTTCATGGAGCGCGCGATCAAGCGCGTCGAGGCGATCAAGCAAGGCCATCCGCTGGACCGCAGCACGATGATCGGCGCGCAGGCCTCGCAGGAGCAGCTCGAGAAGATCCTGTCGTACATCGACCTGGGCAAGCAGGAAGGCGCGCAGTTGCTGACGGGTGGCGAACGCGCCCAGCTGGGCAACGGGCTGGAGAACGGCTACTACGTCAAGCCGACCGTGTTCCGCGGCCACAACAAGATGCGGATCTTCCAGGAGGAGATCTTCGGGCCGGTGGTATCGGTGACGACCTTCAAGACCGAGGAAGAAGCGCTCGAGATTGCCAACGACACGCTGTATGGCCTTGGCGCCGGGGTCTGGACGCGCGACGGCACGCGGGCCTACCGCTTCGGCCGTGCGATCCAGGCCGGCCGCGTGTGGACCAACTGCTATCACGCCTACCCCGCGCACGCGGCGTTCGGCGGCTACAAGCAATCGGGCATCGGGCGCGAGAACCACAAGATGATGCTCGACCACTACCAGCAGACCAAGAACCTGCTGGTCAGCTACAGCCCCAACGCGCTCGGCTTCTTCTGACCGACGGGCCTGGCAACGGCCCTCGCCCGCGCGAACCCGAATCCTGGCGCCTTGTTCTGCCGCGAGCAAGCAAGCAAGCAAGCACGCCGGGCTCTCGGCCTTCGCTCGGGCGGGGGCATCTTCGCGGAATCCGACGATGAATACCCCCTTGCCCCCACGCGTCATCGCCACCGACGCCGCGCTCGCGCTGATCGCGCGGCTGATCGCCGACCACGGCCCCATCCTGTTTCACCAGTCCGGCGGCTGCTGCGACGGCAGCGCGCCGATGTGTTTCCCCCGCGGCGAATTCCTGGTCGGCGGCAGCGACATCAAGCTCGGCGAGATCGGCGGCGCACCGTTCTACATGAGCGAATCGCAGTTCGAATACTGGCGGCACACCCAGCTGATCATCGACGTGGTGTCCGGCAACGGCGGCATGTTTTCGATCGAACGTGCCACCGGCATGCGCTTTCTGACGCGCTCGCGGCTATTCGGCGACGAGGAAGCCGAGCGGCTCGCCGCGACGCCGCCAGAGCGGGCGACGGTCGACTATCCCGACCTCGCCGCGTGATGGCGCCCGCGCAGACCCTGTCGATGCCAAGGCGCCGCGCCCTCGCGATCGCCCTTGGTTCGCTGGCCGCGAGCGCGGCGTTTCCCGCCGTCGCGGCCTGGGCCGATGCCGGCACCACTGCGGCCGCCGATTACCCGTCGCATCCGCTGACGCTGATCGTGCCCTGGCCCGCGGGCGGCGCCACCGATCTGTCGATGCGGGTATTGGCCGAACTGGTCGCACACGAGCTCGGCCAGCCGGTGGTGGTCGAGAACCGCGCCGGCGCGGGCGGTGCGCTGGTCGGCGCCCTGCTCGCTGTGGCGAAGCCGGACGGTTACACGATCGGCCAGTTGCCGGTCACGGTCTACCGGCTGCCGCACCAGCAGAAGACGACCTGGCAGCCGCTGCGCGATATCCAGCCGGTGGTGATGATCTCCGGCTATACCTTTGGCGTGGTGGTGCCGGCCGACAGCCCGTTCCGCAGTTTCGGCGACCTGGTGGCCTGGGGCCAGGCGCATCCGGACGCGTTGACGGTCGGCTCGTCCGGCATCGGCACCACGCCGCATCTGGCGATCGACGACGTGCTCGGGCGCCACCATATCCGCTATGTGCATGTACCTTACCGCGGCATCGCCGACCAGATGCTCGCGGTATCCGGCGGCGCGCTGATGGCCGGTGTCGGCGCGACCGGTTTCGCACCCTATGTCGACAGCGGACGCCTGCGGCTGCTGGCGCTGTTCAGCGAACACCGGTCGCCGCGCTGGCCCGAGGTGCCGACCATGAAGGAGCTCGGCTATCCCGACGCCGTCCACAACTCGCCCTACGGCATCGGCGCGCCGCGCGGCACCGATCCGCGTATCGTCCGGCGGCTGCACGATGCCTTTGCCCGCGCGATGCGCCACCCCCGGCATCTGGCCGAGCTGGCCAGGTACGACCAGGAACTGACCTATCTCGATACCGCGCGGTACGAGGCCTATCTGCGCGGGGTGTGGGCCCGCGAGCGCGACTTCGCGCAACGGCTGGGCCTGGCCGCCGGCAAGGAGCCATCGTGATGGGTTCCACCCTCGCCCCCGCGATGCGCGCGGACGCCGCATCGAACGAAGCACCGTGCGATACCGCGCCGGCGCTGCGCTGCGACGGACTGGTCAAGCGTTTCGGCAGGCAGGCCGCGCTCGATGGCGTTTCGCTTTCGGTGCGCCCCGGCGAATTCGTTGCGTTGCTGGGGCCGAACGGCGCCGGCAAGACCACGCTGTTCCAGATCCTCAGCGGGCTGTTCGTGGCGGACGCGGGGCGCGCCGAGGTGATGGGCGCCGACATGCGCGCGCATCCGGCCCGCGCGCTGGCCCGGCTCGGCATCGTCTTCCAGCAGCCGGCGATCGACCTGGACCTGCCGGTGCGCGACAACCTGCTGTTCCATGCCGACCTGCATGGCCTTGCCCGGCGCCAGTCGCTGCCGCAGATCGCCGCCCTGCTCGCGCGCTTCGGCCTGGCCGAGCGCGATCGCTCGCCGGTGCGCGCGCTGTCGGGCGGCAACCGCCGCAAGGTCGAACTGGCGCGGGCGCTGCTGCACGAACCGGCGCTGTTGCTGATGGACGAGGCCACGGTCGGACTCGACCCGGCTTCCCGCATGCAGATCGTCGACGAGGCCCGCCGCCTTGCCGCGGGGCAATCGACCGCGGTGCTGTGGGCCACGCATCTGGTGCAGGAGGTTGCCGGCTGCGACCGCGTCGTCGTGCTGCACCGGGGCAAGGTGCGCTTCGACGGTCCTCCGGCGATGCTGTGCGACGCCACCGGGCAGCCCGATCTCGAAGCGGCCTTCCTGGCCCTTACTGATTCGGAGGCATTGCCATGAGCCATCTGCCACCGGTGCCGCGCATCCGCTGGATCGTGGGCGCCACGCTTGCCGTGACCGCCGTGCTGGTCCTGGCCGGATGGTCGGAGGCGGCACCACGAGCGGGCCGCGGCCAGGTGATCGTCTCCAGCGAAAAGGACGGCAGCCTGATTTTCTACGACGCCGCCAGCCGGCAGATGTCCGCCGTGTTGCCGCAATGCCGCCGGCCGCGCCATCTGCAGCTGTCGCCCGATCGCAGCCGGCTCTACGTCGCCTGCAGCGACGACGATCGCGTCGACGTGGTCGATGTCCGCGCGCGCAAGACGCTGGCCGCGTTGCGCGTCGGCGACGATCCCGAAATCTTTGACCTCAGCCCGGACGGCAGGACGCTCTACGTCTCGAACGAAGAAGAGGCGCTGCTGACCGCGGTCGACACGGCCACCGGACAGAAGCGCTTTTCGGTGGCCGTCGGCGAGGAGCCGGAAGGGGTCAAGGTCAGCGCCGACGGCAAGCGCGTCTACGTCGCCTCCGAAGTGGCCAATCTGGTCCACGTGATCGACGTGGACAGCCGCAAGATCATTCGCCATATCCCGGTCGGCAATCGGCCGCGCCGCTTCGCGCTGTCGCCGGACGGCAAGGAGCTGTGGGTCAGCAACGAGCTCGCCGCGAGCGTGTCGATCATCCGCACCGACACGCTGCAGGTCGTGCACGTGCTGACGTTCGCGCCGAAAGGCTTTCGCGCGGACGACGTGACGCCGGTGGGTATGGCGCTGTCGCGCGATGGCCGGCGCGCCTATGTGGCGCTCGGACGGGCCAACCATGTGGCGGTGGTCGATGCCGCGAGCCGGCGCGTGCTCGACTACGTGCTGGTCGGCAGGCGCGCGTGGGGCCTGGCGCTGACCCGCGACGATGCGCTGCTGTACGTGACCAACGGCCTGTCGGACGACGTCAGCGTGGTCGACACCGCGCGCGCCAAGGCAGTGGCAACGCTGAAGGCGGGCCGCGTACCGCATTCGGTGGTCATCGATGACTAGCCTGCCCTGCCTGCGGCCGCTTGCCATGTGCGTGTTGCTGGCCGGCATTGCAACGGCTACGGCAACGGCTGCGCAGCCCGCCGCTGCGTCCGAACTGCGCATCGGCGTCATCAGCCTGGCCGACGATCCGCGCTACGAGCCCAAACGGCTGGAACAGCGCTATCCGGGCCACCCGGAGGGCCGGCCTTTCGACGGCATGCGCGTGGCCGCGGCCGAATCCCGCTTTGCGCTCGAGGCCGCGGGGCTGACGCTGAAGCTCGAAGCCGCCGAAGCCCGCGATGCGCAGGCCGCGGCCCAGGCCGCCGCGGCGCTGGTGCGCCAGGGTGTCCGCTATATCGTGCTGGACCTGCCCGCCGATGCCGTCCGCGCGGCGGCCCGTGCGGTCAAACCGGCCGACGCCCTGCTGCTCAATGTTTCTGCCGACGACGACGCGTTGCGCGGGGAAGGCTGCGCCCCGCATCTGCTGCACACGCTGCCGAGCCGGCGCATGCAGGCCGACGCGCTGATGCAGGCGCTGGCCGCCCGCAAATGGCGCAAGGCATTGCTGCTGACCGGACCCGCCCCGGAGGATCGCGCGTGGCAGGCGCTCTATCAGCAGGCGGCCCGGCGCTTCGGGGTCGCCTGGGCCGCGCAGCGCGATTTCCGCCTGTCGAACGATCCGCGCGAACGGGAGCTCGCCAACGTCCGCCTGCTGACCGGTGGGCCCGACCATGACGTCGTGATCGTCGCCGACGCCGATGGCGAGTTCGCCCGCACCGTGCCGTATGCCACGCAGCTGCCGCGCCCGGTTGCCGGCGCCAACGGGCTGACCGCGATGGCGTGGCACCGCGCGTGGGAGCGCCACGGCGGCCCGCAATTGAACCGGCGCTTCGTCAAGGCAGCCGGGCGGCCGATGACCGGACACGATTGGGCGGGATGGGTGGCGATCAAGGCGGTGGTCGAAGCGGTGACGCGCGCGCCGAAGGCGCCGTTTGCCGAGCAGGCGAAGGCGCTGCGATCCGGCGACATTGCCATCGATGGCTTCAAGGGCCCGCGCCTGAGTTTCCGGCCCTGGGACGGCCAGCTGCGCCAGCCGGTGTTGCTCGCGCATCCCGACGGCGTGGCGGCGGTCGCCCCGCTCGACGGTTTCCTGCATCCGAAGAACAACCTCGACACGCTGGGCGCGGATGCGCCCGAGAGCGCGTGCCGCCGCTGATCCCCATGCCCCCCATCGCCATGCCGACCTCTCCCCTGCTCCACCGCTGGCGCGCGCTGCGCGCCGTCGCCGGGCGCGAATTGCGCAAGTTCCTGCGCCAGCCCGGGCGGCTCGTCTCGTCACTGGTGCGGCCCCTGCTGTGGTTCCTGGTATTTGCCGCAGGCTTCCAGAACGTGTTCGGTGTCGCCATCATTCCGCCCTACGACACCTATGTCGAATACAAGGTCTATCTGACCCCCGGCCTGCTGGCGATGATTGCGCTGTTCAACGGCATGCAGTCCTCGCTGGCGATGGTCTACGACCGCGAAATGGGCGTGATGCGGCTGCTGCTGACGGCGCCGCTGCCCCGGCCATGGTTGCTGGCATGCAAGCTCGCGGCCGGTGCGCTGCTGTCGCTGCTGCAGATGGCCGTGTTCCTGCTGGTTGCCGTGCTGTTCGACGTGCCGCTTGCCTGGACCGCGCTGCCGATGTTGCTGGCGGCAATGACGCTGGTTGCACTGATGCTCGGTGCGCTCGGCCTGGCGCTGTCGGTGCATGTCCGCCAGTTGGAGAACTTCGCCGGCATGATGAACTTCGTGATCTTCCCGATGTTCTTCATCAGCACCGCGCTGTATCCGCTGTGGAAACTCGAGGAATCGGGGGCCGAGGCGATCCACCAGTTGGCGCGGATCAACCCGTTCACGCACGCGGTCGAGGCCATCCGTTTCGCGCTGTATGGCCAGGCGGCATGGGGCAGCCTCGCCGTGGTGGCCGCGTGTGCCTGCCTGTTCTTCGGCGTGGCATTGTTCGGCTACGACCCGCAGCGCGGCATGGCAAGGCCGCTGGGGAAGCGGGCATGAGCCGGCCAGCCTGGCCCCGCCGCCATGGCGGGCGCAGCCGCGGGTGGTTCGGCACGCTGCTGGCCCTGGCGGCGGTACTGGCCGCGGCACGGGGGCATGCGGCGGCCGATGCCGATCCCTTCGCCTCGCCGCAATGGCCCACGCTGCGCGCCGAGATGCTGGGCGATGCGCCGGCGGTATTCGATCCGCGCGTCAAGGTCGTCGGCCCCGCTTTCGCCGAGGATGCACTGAACGTGCCCATCGCGTTCGATGCCTCCGCGCTGGGCGAGGTCGACAGGATCGTCGTGGGCGTCGACCGCAATCCGATTCGCCAGGTGCTGACCTTCACGCCTGGCAGGCTCAAGCCCGCCCTGTCCTTCCGCTTCAAGCTGGAACAGGGATCGCCGGTACGGGTGGCGGCGCGCACGCGCGACGGGGTCTGGCATGTCGGTGGACTGCTGGTCGACGCCGCCGGCGGCGGCTGCACGGTGCCCGGCGTGACACGCAAGGATGGCTCGTGGAGCGCGACGCTGAACCGGGTCGAGGCCCGGCGCTTCGCCGCGCTCGATGGCGGCGGTGGCCGCGTCCGGATCCGCGTGATGCATCCAATGGATACCGGCCTCGTGGCGGGCATCCCTGCCTTCCATATCGAGCAGCTGGCCCTCGTCGACGGCCGCCGCGAACCGCTCGGCACGCTGGCGCTGCACGAGCCCGTTTCGGAGAACCCGATCTTCTCGTTCGACCTGCGCGAGCCGGCTGCCCAACCGCTGGCGGTCACCGGCCGCGACAACAACGGCAACCGTATCGACGCCAGGGTGCTGCCATGAGCAACAGGCTGGCCACGATCGCCCGGCAGATTGCCCTGCGGATTGCCCTGCTGTTGCCCGCATCGGCATTCGGCGACGGGCTCGCGGAGAGGCCGCTGCAGCCGCCAGACTACCGCCTCGCGCCGCGCGGCATCGGCGACGGCGTCTGGCTGCTCGAGGGCGCGAACGCCGACTTCGCGGTCGGCAACGGCTGCAACATCATCAATACCGCCTTCATCGATACCGGCGATGGCGTGGTCGTCGTCAATACGGGACCGTCGCGGCGCTACGGCGAGCAGCAACGCGCGGCGATCGCCAAGGTAACTGATGCGCCGGTCCGCCTGGTGCTGAATCTGAACCTGCATCCCGACTACTTCTTCGGCAACCAGGCCTACGCCGACGCGAAGCCGGCGGCGCTTGCCGGCACCGTCTTGGGTGCTGCGCGCGAGGCGGGCTCGTATGCCGACAACCTGTATCGGCTGTGCGGAGACTGGATGGCCGGCACTGAACCGGCGCCGCCCGCCACGACGATCGAGCCGGGACAGCGCACGATCGGCCGCCATCGCTTCGAGCTGCTGCACCTGCAGGGCCATACCGGCGACGACCTGGTGCTGATCGACCATACCGCGCGCGTGATGTTCGCCGGCGGCCTCGTCTTCCGCTCGCGCGTCCCGACCACGCCGCACGCCGACATCGCACGCTGGCTGGCCAGCCTGGACGTGCTGGAACGCCGGATACGCGACGACGGCTTGCGTCTGCTGGTGCCAAGCCATGGCCCGGCGCTCGATCGCGCCGATGCGATCGCACAGACGCGGGATTACCTGCGTTGGCTCGACGCGCGCCTGCGCCGGGCCGCCAGAGAGGGCCGCGATCTCGCCGAGGTCATCGCGATGCCGGTGCCGGCGCCCTACTCGGAATGGGCCGCGATGCCGGCCGAATACCTGCGCAACGTCACGCACCTGTACCCCGCGTACGAACGCGAGGCATTGGCGCCATGAGCGCCTGTGCCGGGCTCGGCCAAGAGGTGCTCCATTCCGCGACAGCGGTTGTTGCGCGGTAGCGCGATACGGCCCGGTACGGCGCATCTGCGCAGTCGGTCGCGGCGCGAAATGGCCCGCCAACAACGGGAATTTTTCACGGCTGGCGTGGCACGCGATTTGCGGTTTGGCGCACCGGCGCGGCATTGCCGATCGGCCCGTGCCGCGCCTACCGAAGGACCACCGGGAAATCCGCAGCAAAGATGATCGAAACCGATGATCGACAAAAAGAGAGAGGAGCAAACGATGAGCAAGTTGAAGGTGCTGGTGCTGGCAACCGCCTGCGTGGCCAGCTTCGCCGCGCGTGCCGCGGTAACGGACGCGATGATCGAAAACGACGCGAAGAGTCCCGGTGATGTGCTGTCGTGGGGAATCGGACCGGAGGGCCAGCGCTTCTCGCCACTGGCAAGGATCAATACGAAGAACGTCGCGCGCCTGGTGCCGGCTTGGTCGTTCTCGTTCGGCGGCGAGAAGCAGCGCGGCCAGGAATCGCAGCCGCTGATCCATAACGGCAAGATGTTCGTTACCGCATCGTATTCGCGGATCTTCGCGCTCGATGCGAAGACCGGCGCCAAGCTGTGGAAGTACGAGCATCGGCTGCCCGAAGGCATCATGCCCTGCTGCGACGTGGTGAACCGCGGCGCGGCACTCTACGACAACCTGGTCATCTTCGGCACGCTCGATGCGCAACTGGTGGCGCTCAACCAGGACACCGGCAAGGTCGTGTGGAAGGACAAGATCGACGATTACGCGGCCGGCTATTCGTACACGGCGGCGCCGATGATCGTCAAGGGCCTGGTGCTGACCGGCGTGTCCGGGGGCGAGTTCGGCGTGGTCGGCCGCGTCGAGGCGCGCGACGCGAAGACCGGCCGGATGGTCTGGGTCCGCCCGACCGTCGAAGGGCACATGGGCTATCGGTTCGACGCCGAGGGCAACAAGATCGAGAACGGCATCACCGGCAACCTGAACGCCAGCTGGCCCGGCGAGACCTGGAAGACCGGCGGCGCGGCGACCTGGCTCGGCGGCACCTACGATCCGAAGACCGGGCTGGCCTATTTCGGCACTGGTAACCCGGGGCCGTGGAACAGCCACTTGCGCAAGGGCGACAACCTGTACTCGTCGTCGACGGTCGCCATCGATCCGGCCACCGGAAAGATCGTCTGGCATTACCAGAACACACCGAACGACGGCTGGGACTTCGACGGCGTCAACGAGTTCGTGACCTTCGATCTCGACGGCAAGCGCGTCGGCGGCAAGGCCGACCGCAACGGCTTCTTCTACGTCAACGACGCGCGCGACGGCAAGGTGCTGAACGCCTTTCCATTTGTCCGCAAGGTGACCTGGGCAAAGGACATCGATCTGAAGACCGGCCGGCCCAACTTCGTCGCCGAAAGCCGTCCCGGCGATCCCGCGGACCAGAAGAAGGGGCAGTCGGTGTTCGCGGCGCCGGGTTTCCTCGGCGGCAAGAACCAGCAGCCGATGGCATACAGCCCGCAGACCCGCATGTTCTACGTCCCGGCCAACGAGTGGGGCATGGACATCTGGAACGAGCCGATCACCTACAAGAAAGGCGCGGCCTTCCTTGGCGCGGGTTTCACCATCAAGCCGCTGAACGAGGACTATATCGGCGCGCTGCGCGCGATCGATCCGAAGACCGGCAAGATCGTCTGGGAGGTCAAGAACAATGCCCCGCTGTGGGGCGGCGTGATGACGACCGCCGGCGGCCTCGTGTTCTGGGGCACGCCGGAGGGCTATCTGAAGGCGGCCGATGCGAAGACCGGCAAGGAGCTGTGGCAGTTCCAGACCGGCAGCGGCGTGGTGGCGCCGCCGGTCACCTGGGAAGAGAACGGCGAGCAGTTCATCGCCGTGGTGTCGGGCTGGGGCGGCGCCGTGCCGCTGTGGGGCGGCGACGTCGCCAAGCGCGTCAACTTCCTCGAGCAAGGCGGCTCTGTCTGGGTGTTCAAGCTGAGCAAGGTCTGAGCGTTTGTCCGAAGGGCCGGCCCTCGGTGGTGCCGGCCCAGCAAGAGCTGGAGAATTCCATGCAGAAAGAACGAAATCGACGTATCGCGCCGCGCGCAGCCGCCCTTGCCTTCGGCCTCGCGCTTGCGGCATCGGCACAGGCGGCACCCGATATCAAGGCGCTGGCCGACAAGAATGGCTGCTTCTCCTGCCATGGCATGCAGGGCAAGCTGGTCGGCCCTGGCTTCGCCGAGGTTGCCGCCAAATACAAGGGGGACGGCGAGGCCGCAGGCAAGCTGGCGCGCAAGATCCAGGAGGGCGGCAAGGGGGTATGGGGGCGGATTCCAATGCCGCCGCATCCTTCGCTGAAGGACGAGGAAGCGAAGCAGCTGGCGGCGTGGGTGCTGGAGGCCGGCTGAACGGGGGCCCGTGCGAGGCGCGATGTTCCATCGCCCTCCATGGTCCTTCATCGCCCTCTCCCCAGCCCTCTCCCGCAAGCGGGAGAGGGCGCATGGTGCCGGCAGCGCGACGGCTCGCCGCGCGACTCGCCCTCTCTTCCGCTCTTCCGCTCCGCCGCTCTGCCGCTCTCGCGCTCTACCCCTCGCTCAACCGCAGCGAATTGGCATCGGTGCGGAACAGCAGCGGCGCCTCCTTGCCCCGCTCCACGCGTCCCTGGGCCAGCACGGCGGCCAGCCGGCCCTGCGCCACGATGGCACGCACGCGATCGTGATCGCCGGACCGGTCGCAGACCGGATCCGTCGCGTCGGCGTCGCCGGTCAGCTGCCATGCCTGGCAGCGGCAGCCGCCCGCGTCGGCCTCCTTCTCCTCGCAGGAACGGCATGCCCCCTTCATCCACGCGGTGCCGCGATAGCGGTTGAATGCCTCGCTGTCGAACCAGATCTCGCGCAGTGGCATGTCGTTGACGTTTGGCAGCGCGAGGCCCGGCAGCATGCGGGCGGCGTGGCAAGGCAGCGCCGTGCCGTCGGGCGCGACGCCCAGAAACGTCGTGCCCCAGCCGTTCATGCACTTCTTGGGCCGCGTTTCGAAATAGTCCGGTACCACGAACAGAATGCGGCAACGCGAGCCGATGCGCCGCCGATAGCGCTCCACCACGGCCTCGGCTTCGCGCAGTTGCGCGGCATCGGGCATCAGCGCCAGGCGGTTGCGCCAGGCCCAGCCGTAGTACTGGGTGTTGGCCAGCTCCAGATACTCGGCGCCCATCTCCAGCGCCATGTCGATGATGGTGCCGACATGCGGCAGGTTATGCCGGTGCAGCACGCAGTTCATCACCATCGGATAGCCGTGCGCCTTGATCATCCGGGCCACGCGCCGCTTCAGGTCAAAGGTGCGCGTGCTCGACAGGAAGTCGTTCAGCTCGCGCGTCGAATCCTGGAAGGAAAGCTGGATGTGGTCGAGCCCCGCCTCGCGCAGCGCCCCCAACCGTTCGTCGGTCAAGCCGACACCGGAGGTGATCAGGTTGATGTAGAAGCCGAGCCCGCGCGCATGCGCGACGAGCGCTTCGAGATCCTTGCGCATCAGCGGCTCGCCGCCGGACAGTCCCAGCTGCACCGCGCCCAGCGCTCTGGCCTGCGTCAACACGTCCAGCCACCGCGCGGTGTCGAGCTCCTCGCCGTGCCGCGCATAGTCGACCGGATTCGAGCAGAACGCGCAGTGCAGCGGGCAGCGATAGGTCAGCTCGGCCAGCAGCCACAGCGGCGGACCGGGACGCGCTGCTCCCTCAGGCGAGCCAGCCGCGTTCGAATGCATGTTTGACAAAGGCATGGACCTCCGCGGCGATTCCTTGTACGTCGTACGCGCCCTGCAGTTCGTCGATCAGCATGTCGAGTGTCCGTGAGCCGTCGCAGCGCCGCAGGATTGCCGCCGCGCTGTCGTTCAAGGTGACCATGCCCTCGGGATACAGCAGCACCCAGGCCTGTTGGGCCTCCTCCCATTGCAGGCGCAGCGTCCGATGCAGGGTCGGCATGCCGGTGTGCGGGGATGACTGGGATGGCGGGGATGGCGCGGTCATGGATAGGCCCTCTCGATGGCATCGAGCATCGACCACAGCACGTCGAGCTTGAACTGCAGGATCTCGAGCGCGCGCCGCTGCTCGGCCGGCGTACGGAAATGTTCGAGTGTCACGCGCAGGCCGTGGTCGACATCGCGCTGGGCGAGCGGGATGCGCGAGCGGAAATAGTCCAGCCCGTCGCGCTCGATCCATGGGTAGTGCTCCGGCCAGCCTTCCAGCCGCTGCCGGTGGATCTCCGGGGCGAACATTTCGGTCAGCGACGAGCACACCGCCTCCTGCCACGGCGCGCTGCGCGCGAAATTGACGTAGGCGTCGACGGCGAAGCGCACGCCGGGCAGCACCAGCTCCTGCGACCACAGCGCCTGGCGCGGCAGGCCCACCGCCTCCCCGAGCCGGACCCAGGCTTCGATGCCGCCGGGCTCGCTGTCCGTGCCGTCATGGTCGACGATGCGCTGCACCCACAGCCGGCGTGTCTCGCGGTCCGGGCAGTTGGCGAGAATGGCGGCGTCTTTCTGCGGGATGCGGACCTGGTAGTAAAACCGGTTGGCCACCCAGCCTCGGATCTGTTCCGGCGTGCAGTGCCCCGCCGCCATGCGGCGATGGAATGGGTGATGAATGTGGTAGCCCGACTGCTTCGCGCGCAGCCGCGATTCGAATTCGGCGGGGCTCCACGCGGTGGCCTGCGTCATAGCGCGATCTCCATGCCATCCCAGGCGACCTCGATGCCGCGCGCGCTCAGATGGCGGCGCTGCGGCGACCGTTCGTCGAGAATCGGATTGGTGTTGTTGATATGGATCAGGATCTTGCGCGATGCCGGCAGCGCGTCGAGTACCTCGACCATGCCGCCTGCGCCCGACAGCGCCAGATGGCCCATCTCGGCTGCGGTCTTGTTCGACAGCCCCTGCCGCAGCATCTCGTCGTCGGTCCAGAACGTGCCGTCGACCAGCACGATATCGGCGCCGCGCAGTTCCTCCATCAGCTCGGCTGTCACGTGCCCGAGGCCGGGAGCGTAAAAAACGCGTCTGCCGGTGGCGGTGTCGACGACGCGCAGGCCGATATTGTCGCCACGCTGCGGCGCCTGCCGGTTCGGCGAATACGGTGGTGCCTTGCTGTCGAGCGGCACGGGCGTGACGGTGGCGCGCTGCAGCGGCGCAATGCGCAACGGCTTGCCATCGAGCGGCAGCGGATGTGGCTCCAGACCGCAGTAGTGCGACAGCACGCGCGACAGCGGCAAGGCGTCGGACAGGTCGGCGAGCACCGGCGCGGTCGCATATAGCGGCAGTCGACGACCGTGCTCGCGCAACATCAGCAGCCCGGTGACATGATCGATCTGCGCGTCCATCAGCAGCACGGACGCGATGCCCGTGTCGCGCCGCTCGCGTGCCGGCTGCAATGCCGGCGTGGCGCGGATCTGCGCCAGGATGTCGGGGGATGCGTTGACCAGCAGCCAGTCCAGCCCGTTCTCCGTCAACGCGATCGAAGACTGCGTGCGTGGCATCGCCGAAACCGCGCCGCGACGCACGCCGTCGCAATTGGTGCAGTTGCAGTTCCACTGCGGAAAGCCCCCGCCCGCCGCGGAGCCCAGAACCTTTAACGTCGTCATCGCGGTGCCACGCGCCGTACGCGCCTTGCGTTCGTGTTGCAGTCCCCGCGGACGCGGGGACCATCGGCTGATCCGCTCGACGTCAGCGGTTGGCGATATACATCGTGATCTCGAAGCCGAGGCGAAGATCGGTATAGGCGGGCGTGGTCCAGTTCATGAGGTCTCCTTCGATGTGGTTGCTTGGCACGGACTGTGATTGCCGAGTCGGAACGGGCGGCGGCGCAGTGCCCCGCCCTTCCGCATCGACGATGAGGCAACATCCATGCCCGACACCGCACAGCGGCAACGCCTTCCCGGCGGTTCCGCAGACCGCGTCTTCCGGCTGCGCACGGCGGACATGCACAGCCTGCACGTGCGCCTCCATGGCCGCGCCGACGGCGTTCCCTGGCTGGTGCTGCATGGCGGCCCGGGCAGCGGCTGTTCGCCGTCGATGGCGGACTGGTTCGATCCGACGCGCCACCTCGCGATCCTCGCCGATCAGCGCGGCGCGGGCCGGTCGCGCCCTGCCGGCACGCTCCGGCGCAACACCACCGGTGCGCTGCTGGCCGATATCGAACGGCTGCGCGCGGCGCTGGGCGTCGAGCGCTGGCATGTGGCCGCCGGCTCATGGGGCGCCGCGCTGGCGCTGGCCTACGCCGCGCGGTGGCCGCAG
>MTEU01004423.1_pt6 | contig 15832 bp, 15 predicted proteins | sample 1042701 | NCBI WGS metagenome assembly MTEU01 (sample SAMN06185813, study PRJNA358809) | soil metagenome | isolation source: naturally attenuated soil | place: India | collected 2015-05-23
TGGAAGCCGACACCCTGTATCCGTTAAAATCGCGATTCTACTGGACTCGCGACCCGCCAACCGGCGCCGCGAGGGCCGCATTCCTCACTTGTGCGTGGTCCGACGCTTGATCCGACTCGCCCGAGTGTCGTCATTTCCACCATCCAGGACCCGCAGAATTCCATGAGCGCAGCCCCCACTTCCGGCCAGGCAGGCCTTTCGTACCGCGATGCCGGCGTTGACATCGATGCGGGCGACGCGCTCGTCGACCGTATCAAGCCCTTTGCCAAGCGGACGATGCGCGAGGGCGTGATGGCCGGCATCGGGGGCTTCGGCGCGCTGTTCGAGCTGTCGCGCAAGTTCAAGGAGCCGGTGCTGGTGTCCGGCACGGACGGCGTCGGCACCAAGCTGAAGCTGGCCTTCCAGCTGAACCGCCACGATACCGTGGGCCAGGACCTGGTCGCGATGAGCGTCAACGACATCCTGGTGCAGGGCGCCGAGCCGCTGTTCTTCCTCGACTATTTCGCCTGCGGCAAGCTGGACGTCGATACCGCCGCCACCGTGATCCAGGGCATCGCCCATGGCTGCGAACTGGCCGGCTGCGCGCTGATCGGCGGCGAAACCGCCGAAATGCCCAGCATGTACCCGGACGGCGAATACGATCTGGCCGGCTTCGCGGTCGGCGCGGTCGAGAAGAGCCGCATCATTGACGGTACCACCATCGTGCCGGGCGACGTGGTGCTGGGCCTGGCCTCGTCGGGCGCGCATTCGAACGGCTACTCGCTGGTGCGCAAGATCATCGAGGTCGCGAAGCCCGACCTCGAAGCCGATTTCCACGGCCAGCGCCTGCAGGACGCGATCATGGCGCCGACCCGCATCTACGTGAAGCCGCTGCTGTCGCTGATCGAGACGCTGCCGGTCAAGGGCATGGCCCACATCACCGGCGGCGGCCTGACCGAAAACGTGCCGCGCGTGCTGCCCAAGGAAGTCACCGCGGTGCTGCAGCGCGATGCGTGGACGCTGCCGCCGCTGTTCCAGTGGCTGCAGGCCCAGGGCCGCGTCGCCGACGACGAGATGCACCGCGTGTTCAACTGCGGCATCGGCATGGTAGTGATCGTCGCCAGGGAAGACGCCGAACGCGCGATCCGGCACCTGCAGGCGGCCGGCGAGGCGGTGTGGCAGATCGGCGAGATCCGCGAGCGCGAGGAAGGGCAGGCGCCGACCGTGGTGGTCTGACCAACCGCGCCGTCATTCCCGCGCAGGCGGGAATCCAGCGTCTTTTTGAAGTCACTGGGTCCCCGCGTGCGCGGGGACGGCGAAGTTGTCGAAAGAACCAGGCGGATGCTGACGGCATCCGCCTGTTTTCATTTCAGTCCTTGCGCGCCGCCATCTCGGTCAACGCTTCGCCGGTGACCCGGCAGATGCGCCAGTCCGGCAGCACGCTGGCGCCCATCGCGCGATAGAAGTCGATCGACGGCGTGTTCCAGTCCAGCACCGTCCATTCGAAACGGCCGCAGCCGCGCTCCACCGCCAGGCCGGCCAGATGGATCAGCAAGGCCTTGCCGATGCCGTGGCCGCGCCAGGCCGGTTCGACATACAGGTCTTCCAGGTACAGACCGGGCTTGGCCAGGAAGGTCGAGTAATTGTGGAAGAACAGCGCGAAGCCGATTGCGCGCGGGCCTTCGGCGGTAGGCACCTCGGCCAGCACCGCCTCGGCCGACGGACGTGCGCCGAACAGCGTCTGGCGCAGCTTCTCCGGCGTGGCCTCGACCAGATGGGTCAGCTTCTCGTACTCGGCGAGCTCGGCGATCAGGCGCAGCAGCGTGTCGCAGTCGTCGGTGGTGGCGGGGCGCAGCGTGAAGGCGGTGGCGGTCATGGCGGCGGAATTCAATGTTGGAGTCCGGACAGGACGAAGCCGCGATTATCGCGCGCTGCGTGCGTCCCTGGCTACGAGCCCAACTGCGCCAGCCGCGCGACCTGCTCGACATAGTCGGGCGCCAGGCAATCGACCACCAGCCGCTCGGGCGTCGAGCGCAGCCAGGTCAGCTGCCGCTTGCACAGCTGGCGCGTCGCGGCGATGCCGCGCTCGCGCATCGTGGCGAAATCGCAGAGGCCGTCCAGATATTCCCAGACCTGCCGGTAGCCGACGCAGCGGATCGACGGCAGCCCCGGATGCAGGTCGCCGCGCGAGCGCAGGCGCTCGACCTCGTCGAGCAGGCCGCCGCCCAGCATTGCGTCGAAGCGGGCCTCGATGCGCGCGTGCAGCACCGCGCGGTCCGACGGCTCCAGCGCGATGGCGCGGAAACGCGAGCCCGCCTGGCCATCGAAGGTACGCGCATCGGCCTCGCGGGCCAGCAGCGCCGACATCGGCTGCCCGGTCAGCCGGTGAATCTCGAGCGCGCGCTGGATGCGCTGCGAATCGTTGGGCGCCAGCCGCGCCGCGGTGACTGGGTCGACCTGGGCCAGCATCGCATGCAGCGCGGGCCAGCCGCGCTCTTCGGCGAGTCGGTCGAGCTCGGCGCGCACCTGCGGATCGGCCTGCGGCAGATCGTTCAGGCCCTGGGTCAGCGCCTTGTAGTACAGCATGGTGCCGCCGACGATCAGCGGCTCGCGGCCGCGCGCTCGGATCGATTCGACCAGCGCATTGGTGTCGGCGACGAATTGCGCGGCCGAATAACTGTCGACCGGATCGATGATGTCGATCAGATGGTGCGGCACCGCGGCCAGCTCGGCGGCCGATGGCTTGGCGGTGCCGATGTCCATCTCGCGATAGACCAGCGCCGAATCCATGCTGATGATCTCGATCGGCGCGCGTGCGGCCAGCGCCAGGGCGGCCGCGGTCTTGCCCGAGGCGGTCGGGCCCAGCAGGCAGACGATGGGAGCGGGCGAAGCGGCGGCCATGGAAGAAACGGACGGCGACAGCGAGGGTGCGGCCTTACTGGCCGCGCAGGAACAGCCGATCCAGCTCGGCCACGGTCAGCTGGACCCAGGTCGGCCGGCCATGGTTGCACTGGTCGGCGCGCTCGGTCTGCTCCATCTGTCGCAGCAGCGCGTTCATTTCCTCGACGGTCAGCTTGCGATTGGCGCGCACGGCGCTGTGGCAGGCCAGCGTCGCCAGCAGTTCGTTCTGGCGCTCGGCCAGCACGCGCGAACCGCCGTAGGCATGCAGATCGCGCAGCACGTCGCGCGCCAGCGCCTCGGCGTCCGCCTGCTTGAGCAGCGCGGGAATGGCGCGCACCGCCAGCGTGGTCGGCGAGACCGGCGCGATATCGAAACCGAGCAGCGCCAGCGTTTCCTGATGTTCCTCGGCGGCACCGATCTCGACCGGGCTGGCCGGCAGCGTGACCGGAATCAGCAGCGGCTGCACCGTCATCTGGCGCGCGTCGAGCGCGGTCTTGATCTGCTCGTACAGGATGCGTTCGTGCGCGGCGTGCATGTCGACCAGCACCAGCCCGCGCGCATTCTGCGCCAGCACGTAGATGCCGTGCAGTTGGGCGATGGCGTAGCCGAGCGGATGGCCGTCGGCATCATCCTGCGGGCCCTCGGTGGCGCGCGGCGCCTGCGTCGGCGCGCCGTCGAGCAGCGACGGCGGTTCGTTTTCTCGAGCGGCACGCGCATCGGCCAGCCATGCGGGCGGCTGGCTCGACGGCGCGAAGCGCTGGCCGGCCGGCGACAGCGCATCGCGCACCATGCCCAGATAAGCCTGCCGCGGCTGGGCGATGCCCAGTTCGGTCTGGCGTGCCACGGCGGTGTAATCGACCCAGGGGCGCCCGCCGGGCTGCGCAGGGCTGGTGGCCGCGACGCGCAGCGCCGGCGCCTGGCCACCATGGCCGACGCCGATGTCGGCGGTATGCAGGCTGTCGCCATTCTCGCCGGCCTGGCGCGCCAGGCAGCGCTGCACCGCGTGGTAGACGAACTGATGGACCGCGCGCGACTCGCGGAAGCGCACCTCGATCTTGGACGGGTGCACGTTGACGTCGACCAGTTCTGGCGGCAGGTCCAGACACAGCACGTACGAAGGGAAACGGTCGCCATGCAACACGTCCTGATAGGCGCTGCGCACCGCGTGCGTCAGCAGCTTGTCGCGGACGAAGCGGCCATTGACGAAGAAGAACTGCTGATCGGGACGGCCGCGCGAGGCGGTCGGCAGCCCGGCGAAGCCGTACAGGGCCAGTTCACCGGCCTGTTCCTCCAGCGGCAGCCGCGCCCGTGCGAATTCGCTGCCGAGCACCTGGGCGGTACGCGTGGCGACATCGCCGGCGTTCCAGTGCTCCATCGGCTTGCCGTTGTGATGAACCGACAGCGTGACGTCGGGCCGCGCCAGCGCGATGCGCCGGATCACCTCCAGGCAATGGCCGAGCTCGGTCTGTTCGCTCTTCAGAAATTTGCGGCGCGCGGGCGTATTGAAGTACAGGTGCTGCACGTCGACGGTGGTGCCGACCCCGCCCGAGGCGGGCTGCAGCGCCCCGGTATCCGCGTGGATCTGGCTGGCATGGGGGCAGTTCGCCGTGCGGCTGGTCAGCACCAGCTGCGAGACCGACGCGATCGAGGCCAGCGCCTCGCCGCGAAAGCCCAGCGTCAATACCGATTCCAGTTCGTCAAGCGAGGCGATCTTGCTGGTGGCATGGCGCATCAGCGCGACCGCCAGTTCGTCGGCCGGGATGCCGCAGCCATTGTCGGTGATCACGATGCGGCGTACGCCGCCTTCCTCGAGCCGTACCGACAGCTGGGTCGCGCCGGCGTCGAGGGCGTTCTCCAGCAACTCCTTGACCACCGAGGCGGGGCGCTCGACCACCTCGCCGGCCGCGATCTGGCTGACCAGCTGGTCGGGCAGCGGACGGATCGGCCGGGCCGGCGCCAGGCGGCGCTGGGGGCGTTCGGCCGAGGCGGCGTCGGAGGCTTGGGAGGCGGGGGAGGAGTGCGGCGCGGACATGGCAGCGATTATACGTGCCGGCTTCGTTGCGGCCCGGCCGTGGCCTGGCTGCGGGCTTGCGTGCGCGAGGTCGCACTCAGGATCCCCAGGCAGCCGATTCGTCGCCAGGACGGGCACGTTCGTCTTGTATGATGTCGGGCTGGAAAAAGATGGGGAACGTCTTGGATATCGTATTGCAGGTGATTGACATGCTGCTGCATGTCGACAAGTACCTCGGCACCGTGATTCAGCAATATGGCGCCTGGGTCTACGCCATTCTGTTCGCGATCGTCTTTGCCGAGACCGGCCTGGTGGTGGCGCCTTTCCTGCCGGGCGATTCGCTGCTGTTCATCGCCGGCGCGTTCTGCGCGACCGGGGCGATGAACGAATGGGTGCTGATCGGCCTGCTGCTGGCCGCCGCGATCGGCGGCAATACCGTCAACTACTGGGTCGGCAGCTGGATCGGACCCAAGGTGTTCGACCATCAATGGCGCTTCCTGGACCAGCAGGCGCTGCGCAAGACCCACGACTTCTACGAGCGCCACGGCGGCAAGACGCTGGTGATCGCGCGCTTCGTGCCCATCGTGCGGACCTTCGCACCGTTCGTGGCCGGCGTGTCGCAGATGACCTTCGCGCGCTTCCAGCTGTTCAATGTGGTCGGCGCCGTCACCTGGGTAGTGGGCCTGGTGTTCGCGGGCTACTTCTTCGGCAACCTGCCGTTCATCAAGCAGTACCTGAACCTGATCGTGCTGGTCGGCATCAGCGCGGCGATCGTGCCGCTGATTCTTGGCGGGCTGTGGCGCCTGCTGCGGCGTGGCGACAAGCGTCGCCGCGTGTCGTAAGACGCGGCTGCGCGCCGCGGACAAAAACCGTCGTCCCCGCGCAGGCGGGGACCCAGCGGCTTCGATGTCTTAGTTCAGCGACCGGCTCATCATCCGCAACGCCGGCATGCGGTCGCGGATCTGGGTCGAATCGGCCGCATCGGGCCGTGCGCTGACATAGGCTTCCAGGTCTTCCAGCGCGGGGCGGAAGCATTCCAGATTCGCGTAGGCCAGCCCCCGGTCGCGCACCTCCTCGATCGAATCGGGCAGCAGGATCACCAGCCGGTTCTGCACCGCGAGCAACCGCTGCCAGCGCGACTCCTGCAGATAGATCGCCTTCAGATTGCGCAGCATCCGCGCGATGATCTCGCGGTGGCTGGCGGTCTGCAGGAACAGGCCCAGCGGCACCGCGTTCGGATCGGCGATGCCCTCCCGCTCGAGGTACGGGTCCAGCATGTCCTGCAGCTGCTCCTTGGACAGCGTCTCGCCGGTCAGCGGATCGAGCACGACCTCGCCCGCCGGAATCGACATCCGCAGCAGGAAGTGGTTGGGGAAGGAAACGCCCTTGAGCGGCAGGCCGATCTGCTGGCCCAGTTCCATGTACAGCACCGCGAGCGAGATCGGAATGCCGCGCCGCTGCCGCAGCACCACGTTCAGGTACGAGTTGTCAGGGTCGTAGTAGTCGTTCGCGTTGGGGCCGAAGCCCAGGTCGCGATAGAAGAAATGGTTCAGCAGTCGCAGGCGCTGAATGGCGGGGGTGCCGTCGGCGATCCGGCGTTTGAGCCGCAGCGCCAGCACATCGATGGCGGCCAGTTCGGCCTGCAGGTCCAGATCAGGGTAGGCGTCCTGTGCGATCGACAGGGCCGTTTCGGTCAGCGGGATGCCGCTGTCGTCCGCCACCAGCGCGGCAAAATAGTCCAGGACTTTGGTCGAGGTCATAGCGGTTCCTGGTTGCGGCCGGCGCCATGGTCTTCAGACAGCTTTGCGCTTGAAGGCAGCATAGCGCAGGCCCGTGAGCCACAGTGTACCGAAGTAGACGACCGCCGCAAGCACCAGGCACGAGGCCATCAGCGCGATCCGCAGCAGCGGCGTGGTACCGAGGGCGACCCAGTCGAAGGTGCGCGCGAACCACAGCAGCACGCCCGCCAGCAACGTCGCCGCGGCCGACAGCTGCGCGAAGAACAGCCACCAGCCGGGCGCGGGCCGGTAGACGCCGACGCGGCGCAGGCCGATGAACAGCAGCAGCGCGTTCAGCGTCGCGCTGACGCTGATCGACAGCGCCAGCCCGGCGTGCCCGAGCCACGGCACGAAGGCCAGGTTGGCGAGCTGCGTCATCACCAGCATCGCAATCGCGATCTTGACCGGGGTGCGGATGTCCTGCCGGGCGTAGAAGCCGGGAGCCAGAATCTTGACCAGGATCTGGCCCAGCAGGCCGACGCCGTAGGCCATCACCGCCAGCTTTGTCATCTCGACCGCATGGCCGTCGAACTTGCCGTAGTGGAACAGTACCGCGGTCAGCGGCCCGCCGAACACGTAGAGGCCGATCGCGCTCGGGATCGCCAGCAGGAAGGTCAGCCGCAGGCCCCAGTCGAGCAGCGCCGAATATTCGACGCCGTCCTCGCGCGCGCTGGCCTTGGACAGGCTGGGCAGCAGGATCGTGCCGATCGCCACGCCAAGCAGGGCGGTGGGGAACTCCATCAGGCGGTCGGCATAGGTCAGGAACGACACGCTGCCGGTGGCAAGCCGCGAGGCGATATTGGTATTGATGATCAGGCTGATCTGCGCGACCGATACGCCCAGCAGCGCCGGGCCCATCTGCCGCAGGATGCGGCGCACGCCGGGATCGCGCCAGGCGGCGCGCAGGTTCACACCGATGCGCGGCAGCATGCCGATGCGCTTGAGCGCGGGGATCTGGATCGCCAGTTGCAGCACGCCGCCGACCAGCACGCCCCAGGCCTGCGCGTAGATCGGCTGCTGCAGGTGCGGCGCGACGAACAGCGCCGCGCCGATCAGCGACAGGTTCAGCAGCACCGGCGTGAACGCCGGCACCGCGAAGTTGCGCCAGGTGTTCAGCACGCCCGAGGCCAGCGCAACCATCGAGATCAGGCCGATGTACGGGAACATCACGCGGGTCATGAAGACGGCCGCGTCGTAGGTCTGGTGGTCGCCGCGAAAACCGGTTGCGACGATCGTCATGATCACCGGCGCCGCCAGCACGCCGATCAGCGACACCGCGGCCAGCGCCCACGCCATGACGGTGGCGACCGCGTCGACCAGCAACCGGGTCGGCTCGTCGCCGCGCTTGCCGTGGTATTCGCCAAGGATCGGCACGAAGGCCTGCTGGAAGGCGCCCTCGCCGAAGATCCGGCGCAGCATGTTGGGAATGCGGAAGGCGACATTGAACGCGTCGGTCATGTCCGAGGCGCCGAACGCGCGGGCGATCAGGATCTCGCGGATCAGGCCGGTGATGCGCGACAGCATCGTCAGGCCGCTGATGGTGGCGAGCGATTTGAGCAGGTTCAAGGTCGGGGAGACAGGAAACGGTTGGAGCGCCGCCTCGGGGCGCGTCGGGCGGCAGACCGCAGTCAGACGGCATCCGGACGCCGAAAGTTGCAATCGCACCACACCGGGCGAGCCGGGGCCCGCCAATTGTGGCGCCAATTATACGGATTGGAGTGCGCGGCCCGCCGCCTTCGCCGAGGGGCGGGATCTTCCTTGCGGCGGCTTCGATCTTGTGTGTATAATCGCCGATTCGAGAAGATAGTTGCGTTCCGGATTCGTGTGTCAGTGCATCCCGGGTCGCTCTTGTGCAATCCACGCACGCATCTGAATTCAGGATATTTAACGAAATGGCAAATTCCGCACAAGCTCGCAAGCGCGCGCGTCAAGCCGTCGCCCAGAACGCGCACAACTCCAGCCTGCGCTCGCGTCTGCGCACGGCCGTCAAGGCTGTCCGCAAGGCGATCGATGCCGGCGACAAGGCAGCTGCTGCCGAGATCTTCAAGAACTCGCAAGCCGTGATCGACAGCATCGCCGACAAGAAGATCGTTCACAAGAACAAGGCAGCGCGTCACAAGTCGCGTCTGTCGGCTGCGATCAAGGCCATGGCCGCCTGATTGCCGCGTTCACCGGCCGCGTCTGGCGCGCGGTCGGCGCAGTAAAAAAGCCCGTCCGATGACGGGCTTTTTGCATTTCGGCTTTCCGCTCGATCCGGCCTTCCGCTCAATCGAGCGAGCAGGCCTCGACCAGTTGCAGATGATTGTCGCGCGCGAAGTTCAGCACGAAGTCCAGCGCCTTGGGCTCGATCTCGCGCAGCCTTGCATCGACCACCACGCACTTGACGCCGCCCGACATCACCGGGCGCACGTAAGGGGAGTAGGTCAGGCGGGGGTCGCCGGTGTCGCCGGGCGGGCGGAATTGCGCCATCACGCCGCACAGCCGTTCAGCCCAATCGCTCGGACGGAAGGTCTTGCCTTCCTTGGTGATGCCCTGGATGAAGTACTGGCGAACGGTGGAATTCATGGACTGCGGTGAGGCTGGTGACTCGACGGGAAACCCGCAACGGGCGCCCGTTTGACGCGGCAAGCGGCGATGGGTTCGCGCGAATCTGGCCGGAAGGCGGGGCGTCGGTAGTGGCGGGGGCACTTTTGATGCCGGCGGCGGGCGGCGGCAAGGGTATGCCGGGCCCCGCGTGAATCAGCGAGTATTATATCTTATATAAGACTGCCGCATAAGCCGCCACATGGCCCGGAACCGGGCTTCGCCGGCATGGCCGGGTGCCCGCCCAGGCTCGCCAAAGCAGGAATAATCCCTTATGATTCCTGAACTCACATTGCGCAAGCGACGCGAAAGGCGGCTCCGCGGCAGCGTGGTTCCATGACAGTTCATGGGCTCGCCTGTCCCCATCGAGCCGCCTTCTTTGTTTTATGAGCCCAACGCCGATCAAGCACTACCTCCAGTTCAGCGACCTCGATGCGAAGGAGTACGAGTACCTGCTCGACCGCGCCCGGATTCTGAAGACCAAGTTCAAGAACTACGAGACCTGGCATCCGCTGCACGACCGTACGCTGGCGATGATCTTCGAGAAGAACTCGACCCGCACGCGTCTGTCGTTCGAAGCCGGCATCCACCAGCTCGGCGGCCACGCGGTGTTCCTGAACACGCGCGACTCGCAGCTGGGCCGCGGCGAGCCGATCGAGGACGCGGCGCAGGTAATTTCCCGCATGGTCGACATCATCATGATCCGTACGTTCGGCCAGGAGATCATCGACCGGTTCGCCGCCCATTCGCGCGTGCCGGTGATCAACGGTCTGACCAACGAATACCATCCGTGCCAGGTGCTGGCCGACGTCTTCACCTATATCGAGCACCGCGGCAGCATCCGCGGCAAGGTGGTGGCGTGGATCGGCGATGCCAACAACATGGCCTATACGTGGATCCAGGCGGCCGAACGGCTGGGCTTCACCTTCCATTTCTCGGCCCCGCCGGGATATCAGCTCGATCCGGCGATGGTGCCGGCCAGCGCCGCGAGCCTGGTCAAGGTCTTCGACGATCCGCTGGCCGCGTGCCAGGGCGCCGATCTGGTGACCACCGACGTCTGGACCAGCATGGGCTTCGAGGCCGAGAACGAGGTCCGCAAGCGCGCCTTCCAGGACTGGATGGTGACCACCGCGATGATGGACCGCGCCAATCCGGACGCGCTGTTCATGCACTGCCTGCCGGCGCACCGCGGCGAGGAAGTCGAGGCGGCCGTGATCGATGGGCCGAAGAGCGTGGTCTGGGACGAAGCCGAGAACCGGCTGCACGTGCAGAAGGCGCTGATGGAGTACCTGCTGTGCGGGCGCTATTGAGTATTGAGCGATTGATCCGATCGATCGTCTGGCGCCCGAGCCGCGCCGTTCGGCGATGTGGCGCCCAAGCCTGGGCGGTCATGTCAAAATAGCGGCTTTCCGTTTTTCCTTATCCGATGCGCGGGCTGTCTTACCTGCCGGTCCGCGCCTCTTTTGCGCATCGAGTCGAACATGAGCGATATCAAGAAAGTCGTGCTCGCCTACTCCGGCGGGCTGGACACTTCGGTGATCCTGAAGTGGCTGCAAGACACCTACCAATGCGAGGTGGTCACCTTCACGGCCGACATCGGCCAGGGTGAGGAGCTGGAGCCGGCTCGCCAGAAGGCGCTCAAGTTCGGCATCAAGCCCGAGAACATCTTCATCGACGACCTGCGCGAAGAGTTCGTGCGCGACTTCGTCTTCCCGATGTTCCGCGCCAATGCGGTCTACGAAGGCGAATACCTGCTGGGCACGTCGATCGCCCGTCCGCTGATCGCCAAGCGCCAGATCGAGATCCTGCGCAGCACCGGCGCCGATGCCGTGTCGCACGGCGCCACCGGCAAGGGCAACGACCAGGTCCGCTTCGAGCTCGGCTATTACGGCCTGGAGCCGGGCGTCAAGGTCATCGCCCCGTGGCGCGAATGGGACCTGCTGTCGCGCGAGAAGCTGCTGGCCTACGCCGAGAAGGCCGGCATCGAAATCGACATGAAGCACAAGAAGGGCGGCGCCCCGTACTCGATGGACGCCAACCTGCTGCACATCTCGTTCGAAGGCCGCCATCTGGAAGACCCGAAGGCCGAGGCCGAGGAAGACATGTGGCGCTGGACCGTGTCGCCGGAGCAGGCGCCGGACGCGCCCGAGTTCCTCGACATCGAGTTCGAGCAGGGCGACATCGTTGCGCTGAACGGCAAGCGCATGTCGCCGGCAGAAGTGCTGACCGAACTGAACCGCCTGGGCGGCAAGCATGGCATCGGCCGTCTGGACCTGGTCGAGAACCGCTACGTCGGCATGAAGAGCCGCGGCTGCTATGAAACCCCGGGAGGCACGATCCTGCTGCGCGCCCACCGCGCGATCGAATCGATCACGCTGGACCGCGAAGTCGCGCACCTGAAGGACGACCTGATGCCGCGTTACGCCAGCCTGATCTACAACGGCTACTGGTGGAGCCCGGAGCGCCGCGCGCTGCAGGTGCTGATCGACCATACGCAGCAGAACGTCAACGGCTGGGTCCGCGTCAAGCTGTACAAGGGCAACGTCATCGTGCTGGCCCGCGATTCGAAGGACACGCTGTTCGACAAGACCATCGCGACCTTCGACGACGACTTCGGCGCCTACAACCAGGCCGACGCCGGCGGCTTCATCAAGCTGAACGCGCTGCGCATGCGCATCGCCGAGAACGCCCGCCGCCAGCGCGGCAAGTAAGTCGCCAGCGAGCGGCTGTCACGCGCATCGGCAAGGAAGAAGAGGGGCCCAGGCGGCCCCTCTTTTCATGTCCGTCGATGTCGGCGCAAGTCCGCACAGGTCCGCACAGGTCCGCACCCAACTTCCATCGTTCATCAGGAGACTCACCATGAGCCAGTTCGACAATGTTTCCGTGGTCAAGCAAGCCAATCTGTATTTCGACGGCAAATGCGTCAGCCACACCGTGCTGTTTCCGGACGGCACCCGCAAGACGCTGGGCGTGATCTTCCCGGCCTCGCTGACCTTCAAGACCGGCGCGCCGGAGATCATGGAAATCAATGCCGGCACCTGCCGCGTGCGGCTGGCGGGCTCCGACGAGTGGAACACCTACGGCGCCGGCCAGCAGTTCAGCATTCCGGGCGACAGCAGCTTCGATATCGAGGTGCAGCAGACGCTCGACTACGTCTGCCATTTCGGCTGATCGCATCTCGCTTGTCCGCGGCCGCGCGCAAGCCGCGGCCGTCTCCCTCGATCGTCACGCTTCACGGAGTTCCGGCATGGCAAATCGACACAAGCCGATCAATCTGGCGCTGCAAGGCGGCGGCGCGCACGGCGCCTTCGGCTGGGGCGTACTGGACGCGCTGCTGGAAGATGGCCGCCTGCGTTTCGACGGCATCAGCGGCACCAGCGCCGGCTCGATGAACGCGGTGGTGATGATCGATGGGCTGCTCGAGGGCGGCCCCGAGCGTGCAAGGGAGAAGCTGCACGACTTCTGGTTCGGCGTGTCGCGCGCCGGCTCGCCGTTCTCGACGATCGGGCAGCAGACGGTCGACTGGCTGTCGGGCCAACCGGGCAACAGCTGGCCGCTGCAGGACTGGATGCGGATGTGGTCCGGCTGGTGGAGCGCGACCGCGCAGGGCAGCACGTTCAACCCGCTGCGCTCGCTGCTCGAGGATCAGGTCGACTTCGAGCGCGTGCGGGCCTGTCCGGAAACGAAGCTGTTCATCGCCGCCACCGACGTCAACAGCGGCAACGTGCGCGTGTTCCAGACCGCCGATCTGACCGTCGACGCGGTGCTCGCGTCGGCCTGCCTGCCCTATCTGTACCCGGCGATCGAGATCGGCGAGCGGTACTACTGGGACGGCGGCTATATGGGCAATCCGGTGCTGTTCCCGTTCTTCTACCAGACCGCATCGCGCGACATCCTGGTCGTCCATATCAATCCGATCTCGCGTCCCGACGTCCCCACGCAGCCGCAGGAAGTGATGGAGCGGCTCAACGAGATCACCTTCAACGCGTCGCTGCTGCGCGAGATGCGCGCGATTGCCTTCGTGCAGAAGCTGCTCGACGAGGAGTGGCTCAAGCCCGAATATCGCGACAAGCTCGCCTACATCCTGCTGCATTCGATCCGCGCCGACGAGGCGCTGGCGGACCTGTCATCGTCGACCAAGCTGGTGACCGACTGGAATTTCCTGCTGATGCTGCGCGAGCGCGGACGCGCTGCCGCGCAGGGCTGGTTGGATCAGCACTACGACGCCGTCGGCAAGCGCGGCACCGTCGATATCCGCAAGGAGTTCCTGCAGGACATGCCGTTGTAAAGGATCGACGAACGGCCATCGACGCGGATGTGTTTGCCCTCTGCCGCTCGCGCGAGAGGGCAGGCACGGCAGGGGAGAGGGAGGGGCCTTCGCAATACCGCTGGCGCTACAGCACCACCGGCTCGGGTTCGATCTCCACGCCAAAGCGCTGCCGCACCGTATCCGCGATGCGCCCCGCCAGCGCCAGCAGCGCGCGGCCATCGCCGCCGCCATGGTGTACCAGCACCAGCGCCTGCCGCTCGTGCACGCCGACCGGGCCTTCGCGCAGGCCCTTGAACCCGCAGCGATCGATCAGCCAGCCAGCGGCCAGCTTGTAGCTGCCATCGGGCTGCCGATGGCTGACCAGGTCCGGGTGTTCTGCCACCAGCGCGTCGCGCTGCGCGGCGCCGACCACCGGATTCTTGAAGAAGCTGCCGGCATTGCCCAGCACCGCGGGGTCGGGCAGCTTGCGCTGGCGGATCGCGATGACCGCATCGCGGATCGCTGCCGCATCGGGTGCCGGATGGTCATGCAGCTCACGGGCGAGTTCGGCATAGCCGAGCGCCGGCTGCCAGCGGCGCGGTAGCCGCAGCGTGACCGCGGTGATCACGTAGCGATCGCGGCCGGCCTGCTTGAACAGGCTGTCCCGATAGCCGAACGCGCAATCGCCAAGGCTCAGCGTGACGAAGCGGCGGGTTTGCCGGTCCCATGCGCGCAGGCTGTGGAAGCGCTCGCGCAGTTCGACGCCGTAGGCGCCGATGTTCTGGATCGGCGCGGCACCCACGCTGCCGGGGATCAGCGCCAGGTTTTCGAGGCCGGGCATGCCGTCGGCGATGGTCCGATTGACGGTCGCGTGCCAGTTTTCGCCGGCGCCAACCGTCACCAGCCAGGCGTCGTCGTCGCCGGCGACCGTGTAGCCCGGAATCTGCATCAGCAGCACCACCGCATCGAGATCGCCGGTCAGCACCACGTTGCTGCCGCCGCCCAGCACGACCACCGGCCGCTGCGCGACGCGAGCGTCGGCCAGCGCCTCGACGAGGTCGCTTTCGCTGCGCACCGCCACCGCGAAGCGCGCGCGTACGTCGAAACCCAATGTGTTGTGCTGGCGCAGCGGATAAAATTCGTGGAAATCTGCCATGCGGAAAGAGTTGCCGGACGAGGATGCCCGGACAGCGGGATGGAAGCGGAACGGCCTGGACTGCAGGGTTGGCTGGATTATACGGAACCACCGGCTCGGGCCGGCCGGTTCAGCAATCGAACAGCGGTACCGAGGACGAAGGTGCCGGACATTCAGAAGGAGTAGGCGATGCCGTCGTTTGACGTGGTGTGCGAAGCGAATATGGTCGAGGTCAAGAATGCGGTCGAGCAGGCCAACAAGGAAATCTCGACCCGCTTCGACTTCAAGGGTTCCGATTCCCGTGTCGAGCAGAAGGAAGGCGAACTGACCGCGTTTGCCGATGACGACTTCAAGCTCGGCCAGGTCAAGGATGTGCTGCTCAGCAAGATGGCCAAGCGCAATGTCGACGTGCGCTTCCTCGACTACGGCAAGACCGAGAAGATCAGCGGCGACAAGGTCAAGCAGGTCATCACGATCAAGAAGGGCGTGACCGGCGATCTGGCCAAGAAGATCGTCCGCATGATCAAGGACAGCAAGATCAAGGTGCAGGCCAGCATCCAGGGCGATGCGGTGCGCGTGTCGGGGGCCAAGCGCGACGATCTGCAGAGCGTGATCGCGATGCTGCGCAAGGACGTGCCCGAGGCGCCGCTGGACTTCAACAACTTCCGTGACTGAGTCCGGACCCAGGTATTGGCGATGACGACGCGGCCCTGCACAGGGCCGCGTTTTTTTTGCTGCCCGTTGTTCTACGGCCGGCTATTGCGCCGGCAGGCCGCCGATCTTCGCGCCGGCCTTGATGCCCTTCTGCGCGAACCACCCCTGGTTCATCTCCAGCGCATAGCGGATCGCCGCCTTCGGGCAATGGTTTTCCTCGCTGTGCGGCCGCATGTCCTCGATATTGACGATGGTGCCGTCGTCGGCCAGGAAGGCGATCGACAGCGGCAGATCGGTGTTCTTCATCCAGAAGCAGTGGCCGGCCTTCTGCTCGAACACGAACAGCATGCCGGCGTTGGCGGGCATCGACTTGCGATACATCAGGCCTTGCTGGCGGGACTGCTGGTCCGCCGCGACCTCGGCGCGGATCACGTACATGCCGGCGCTCAGCGAGACGACCGGCAGCCGCTGCTGCGCGTGCGCGAGCGGGGCCAGCAGCGCCGCGCCGCAGGCGAGGGCGGCGAGCCGGCGCGCCAGCGGGC
>MTEU01001013.1_pt5 | contig 15806 bp, 7 predicted proteins | sample 1042701 | NCBI WGS metagenome assembly MTEU01 (sample SAMN06185813, study PRJNA358809) | soil metagenome | isolation source: naturally attenuated soil | place: India | collected 2015-05-23
GGCCACTGGTATCGGGGTTCTTGGGTGGCCTGCGCCAGGCCCTATCGCCCGGCCACTTCGCTGGCCGTGCCGTCACGCAACAACCGCTGCGGCAGGGCAAACCCTGCAAAGAGCTGGCGGGTGAAGGGGTTGTTTGCGCCCGTGGTGTGAACCTTGTAGCGCGCCGTATCGCCGGCAATCATGAAACCGAGATCGATACTGGTGGATGTACGGGCATTCAGCCCAGCGCGGCTGAGCAGGCGGTAGAGCGACCAGGGGCCGTGATAGCCCAGGCTGACTGTGGTCCCCGCAACCTGCACCAAGGTGACACGGCTATGCCCACTCTCCCCGGCAGGGCCCGGCCAGGTCATGCCGATCGGCTCCTTGCCCCGGTCCGCAAATGCATGCAGCTGCCCATCCAGGTCGAAGACACTGCCGCGCAAGCCACCGCTGATCGCCAGGGGCTCGAGGCCAAAGCTCACGTTCAGCTCCCCGCGATTGTCGAAAAACGCATTGCGTATGGCTTCAGCCTGCTTCAGCTGCACCATGACTTCGGGGCGGACCAGGTAACCTTCATCCGCACGGGAGTAAAGGGCATCGAGGTTGTCTTCGAGAAACACCGCAAGGTACTGGTCCTGGAAGCGCTTGAGCTGGCCTTGCGGGCCAAAGAAGGCTTCAAAATCCTTGAGTGACACATCCGGCCCGGCCGGGTCGATGGGATAGCGTGAGGCCAGTCGTTCCTGGTAGACGCTGTAAACCTCGGCATCCCAACGCTGCTCCAGCTCCCGTAACGCCATGACCATCAGCACCTGCGAAGTCTGCTCCGCCAGCTGGCGAACATGCCGATTGAGGGGTTCCGGCAGGCCCGTGGCAATGCGCTGAAGGTTGCGAATGGGGTCGGGCGCCGTTTCCGAAAAACGGCTCAACACTAGCGCCAGGGCGGCCTTGCCCCGGTCAGGGCTGTCCTGCACCGCCTTCAGGTGGTCGTGTACAGCGCTGATCGCCTGGAGTGTTTCGTCATGGTAGGACGGTTTGTCACCCCGCCCGTCGAGCATCCCCGAAAGCCCCGCGAAAGACCGATAGATACCCATGGCCTGCATGCGAACCTGCGGATCGGCTTTCGATTCCTTCTCGCTGTCCGCGGCCTGCGGATAGATCAGCGTATTGCTGCGCACGGTTTCCAGCAGCCGGCGTATCGGCGCTGCCGGGCCGCTGACTTGTTCCAGAACACCCAAGGCATGCGCAAGATCGCTGAATTCGGCAACCGAAAACTGGTTCAGCACACGCCGCCAACTGTCGATGTAGTCGGCGCTGTACAGGGCTCGCAGACGCTCCGCCAGGGCCTGGCGGTCCATGTCGGAATAGTCGAGGCTACGCCGCTCCCCTAGCACCCACTGGTCGACCAGGGCGAGGTCGGCCACGTTCTGGCTATGCTGGTCGAAATAGTCGCGAAAGCCCGTCGCCGTCAGCAAAGGTGGCAGGGACAAATTGGCGTCGACGGCCGCCTGGTGATCGCGCTCGGCCAGTGGCCTGTAGACGATATCGAACGCTGGGCCGATCTCGTTGCGCAAATCCAGCTCACCGTGCAATTGCTCCCGAGCCTGCTGCCTCAAGCCGATGTAGACACGCTCGGCCAGCGGCAGCTTGCGCAACTGCTGCTGCGCTTGGGCAACGACTTTCCGATACTCCGGCAGCTCGACATCTGCGTAGGCCAAAGCGTACCTGAGGTGGCGCATCAGCGCGGCCTGCAGCTGGCCCTGGCCCGGATACGCCCTTTGCCACTCGCGAGCCATCCATTGCTCGACCATCTCTGCCCGACGATTACCGCGATCCTCGATCATGCGATACACGCGCAATGCCGCCAACTGCTCGTCGCTACCGGGGGCGGCTTGCTTGACAGACGCTGCCACGCCGCCCGCAATCACCGGTAGAAAGCGCTGGGCCAGGGCATTCAGGTACGCCTGGTCCACTTGCGGGCCAATGGCTTTGCCCTGGTACAGCCCCATATCCGTGAACACGCTCCAACCAGAGCGATAATCGCCGTACAGGCTCACTGCATCACGGATCTCATTCAACGGCAGCAGCAGGCTGCGCCCGGTCAAATCATCCTTGGCGTCCGTGCTGGTGTTGCTGAACGCAAGGCTTTTCTCCAGCACCTGCTCTGCCTTGTCACGGTTGACGCTGTAGAAGTACGCCCAACCACCGGCCATGGCCAACCCGCACACACTCGCCGCCACGGCGCCGCCCTTCAACAGGCGGCCCTTGCGCCGGGCGACCTTGCGGTTGTCGCCCGCCAGGCCGGCCTCGGGGTAGACCACGCGTTGCAACAGCCGCTGCGCGAAATACACCACGGAGGTGCCTCGCGGCTTGGTCGACAAAGCCGGGGCAGCGAAGGCAAAGGCGCGGGCAGAAGCGTCCGCGAGCAGGTTGCGCACTTCGCCTCGCTGGTAGACCGAGGAAAAGTACAGGCCACGCACCAGTGGTGGGGTGCTGTAGCGGTCACTGGCCAGTACATTACCGAGGAAATTCAACAACATCTCCTGCGCCCCGCTCAGTTCCCGAAGCAGCGAGCAGGCGCTCTTGCCCGTGCTGCCAGGCGCTTCCACGGTAGCGCTCATCAGATGCCTGCCAAGGCGCCCCAGGAAGCCCTGATAGGCTCCCTCCAACTCCTGCAGCCAGGCATCGAAGTCCTTTACCGAACCCAGCGTGAAGGTAAAGCCCTGCACCTCTTCCCGCTCACGGGCCGGGAGCGCGGCGAACAGTTCCTCGAAACCGTCCAGCAAGTCGAACTTGCTCATCACCACGTACAGCGGCAAGCGCGTACCCAATTCATCACCCAGCTCCGTCAGGCGCGCACGCAGCATGAATGCCAGGTCACGTCGTGCCTTCGCCGATCGCCCGAACAGGTTGACCATATCCACCAGCAAGACCACGCCATTGAGTGGCCGTCGGCTGCGGTTCTGGGCAAGCCAGCCAATCATGTGCCGCCACAGGCGTCGCTCGACGCCCGCCGGCAGGCCTGAGGGCTCGGCCGGCGCTCTCGCCGTCAGTGCAGCCTCCTGCACTGCTGGCAGCGTGTTGTCATCGCCCCCCTCCTCAGCCGCTGTCGGCGGCTTGATGGGCTTGACCACATACGCCGGGCGCTCGGGCTGGCTGATGAACTCGCCCGGCGGATCGATCAGCACCGCGTCGTCACCTACCCACCAGTCGATGCCAAAAGCCAGGTCCTGATCCGTACTGGCCCGCTGGGTGGCGCCATCGGTGCGGGTGAGTGCAAAACGCTGATCCGAACGGCTGACGAAGCTCGACTTGCCCGCATTCTGTTCGCCAAGGATGAGGTACCACGGCACATCGTAACGGTGCCCGCGGCCACCTTGGCTGTCGCGCAAGCGGGCCAGGCTGCTGTCGAGGGAGCGCTGCTGGGCCTGCAGATACACCAGGCACGGGTCTTCCACCTCGCGCCGCTGCCGTTGCTGTTCGCGTACGATCGAGCGGTTGCGCCGATGCACCCACGCGCTCCATGCCAGCAATGGCAGCATCACCAGCAGCACGGTTGCCGCAATCCGCACCGGCAGGTCAACCAGCGGTTGCTGCTCACGCCAACGCCATTCAGGCCCCAACCACCATAGCCAGACCACTGCGGCAGCAACGCCGAGCAGTACCACGCCAACAACTACCGGCATTGCCTGACGCTGCACCAGCAATACACCGCGCAGCAGACTGTCCTTGTTCACTTTCATAGCGGCAAACCTTACCGACTGCATTTCCGAATGATTTAAGGCACCTCACAGTGCACACTGCCAAAAACAGTAGCAGCATTGAAAAACACTATTCAATGATATCAAGCAAGAAATACCAGCTAACACTTTTCTTGCAGACGCCGGTGACTTTCCTGAATTATTAAATAAAAAAGCACTTGCTTCAGAAAAGTTAATAACCCATCAACTTGTGGGAACTTTCCTACAAATAAGCCAAGTGCACTTTTCATCAACACCGGCACATGCCACCAGATAGAGCGTCCAACGCGATAAACATGAAGTTCAAAGACTGGTTCATGCAGGAGCAGCAGACCCTACGGGAATTGGGTGACGACTTTGTCGAGGACGACCCGCGTCTGGCGCCTGTCCTCGGTCGCACCGCCTCGGACCCGGCCAGCGAGTACCTGATGGAACACTTCGCCTTCCTGACCGCTCGCCTGGTCATGAAGATCGAAGACCATCTGCCCGAGCTGACCCACCCGTTGCTGCAGCTGCTCTACCCCAATTTTCTGCGTCCGCTGCCGAGCATGACACTGATGCAGTTCCAGCCTGTCGACCACGCGCTGAGCGAAACCCAGGTGTTGCCCAAAGGCACCCCTGTGTTCTCCCGAGCCGTTGACGGCGTAAGGTGCGAGTTCCGCACCTGCGCGGACCTGGCTATCGCGCCGCTGGAAATTCGCAGCATCACCACGCAACCCAGTGCCGAAGCACCGGTAGTGCGCATAGGCCTGGGCGCCTTGTCCGAGCAGCCGCTGCGGCAGATGAAGTGCGACCAGCTTCGGTTTCATCTGGCTGGCAGTAAACGCAATGCGCTCACTCTCTACCAGTGGCTGGCGCAGCACCTGGACAAGCTTGATCTGCATATCGGCCAGCACCGCTTTGCGCTACCACCCTCAGTGGCCTTCGTCGGTTTCGAGGCAAACGAAGCGCTGCTGCCCAGCCCCGGCGAGCAGATGGATGGCTACCGCATCCTGCACGAATTCTTCTGCTTCCCGGAGCGCTTTCATGGGTTTCGCATTGACGGGCTCGGCAGCTACTGGCCTGACGAGGCCGCCGCTCATATCCAGCTGGAGTTCGGTTTCAGCGCGCCCCTCCCGCCCGACATACAGATCGACCAGACAACGATCCTGCTCAACTGCATCCCTGCCATCAACCTGTTCAGTTGTACGGCAGAGCCCATCCCGTTGAATGGGCAGCCACTGTGTGAAACCGTGCGAATGGAGCGCCGGGGCGGCAAGGAAGGTGAGATTTTCAGCATTGATCGTGTCAGCAGCCAGCGTCAGAAATCCAACGATCACGTACAGGACTTCAAACCCTTCGAAGCCCTGGACCGTGACTTCCCGTTGGCCGAGCCGACGCCCGCCCGCTACTACAAGCTGGACATCGAGCAGGAACCCGTCAATGACAAGGTGCAACACAAGATTAGCCTGGTGCATCACAACCTTGCGCCCTACCTTGGTCTGCACGAAGAACTGAACATCGACCTTACCTGCAGCAACGGGCCCCTTGCGCAGCAGCTCAGGGTTGGCGAGGTCGATGTGACCACCCAGGACACCCCCTCGTTCGTCACCTATCGCAACCTCACCCGCCCTACCCGCAGCTACCCGCCGATGCTGCAGAGCGGTGGCCAAGGTGAGCGCCACTGGGCGCTGCTCTCCAACCTTGCGCTGAACAACCTGTCGCTGTCTTCTCCTGCAACCCTTGCCGCGGTACTGCGGGTTTACGACTTTGTCGCCGCCCACGACCTGCAGCAGGAGCGCAATACCACCCAGCGCCTCGACGCCATCAGACAGGTGGACAACGAGCCCTGCGATTGGCTGGTCAAGGGCGTGCCGGTTCGGGGCATGCGCACCATCCTGCACATCGACCCTGCCGGCTTCGAATGCGAGGGTGAGGTGCAGCTGTTCGGCAACGTGCTGTCCCATTTCATGACGTTGTACGCCAACAGCAACTCATTCCATCAACTGCAGATCATCAACACCGCCAACGCAACCCGCCAGCTGTGGCCTGCCCGGACCGGGCGGCAGCCGGTGATGTGACCAGGAAGTCCGCCCTATGACCGTTACATCCGCTCAATCGTATGACAAGGACCAAAAAGATACGCGCGGGTCGCCCCCACTCAGCGAACTGTTCCCTCATGTCGACGCGCTGGGGTTCGACACCCGCTCGAACACCACATTCCCCCTCTTCGACATCGCCTCTCCCCTGTTCGGCCTGGTCATTCGCCTGGAAGGCACCGAACACTACGACCACGTCGAGCAGTTGCATGCCCACGTCAAGAACATGATCCACGGCATGGTCGAGCAGGTACGTCAGCTTGAACACTGCGACGAAGGCGACCGCGTAGTGTTTTCCTACTGCTTGTGTTGCGTGGTCGATGAAGCCGTGATGACTACGTCCTGGGGGCGCGACTCGTCCTGGAAAGCCCAGTCCTTGCTCAGCGCCATCCATCAGGAAACCTGGGGCGGCGAGAAATTCTTCAGCGTGCTCGAACGCTTGCTGGACGCCCCCGAAAAGCGCTACGACCTGTTTGTGTTCCTGTTCTGGTGCCTGGCACTGGGCTACCGCGGCAAGTACGCCAACCAGACCAATGGCGATGAGCAACTGGCCGCCTGGCTCAAGCGGGTCCATGACCGGATCGTTGAACTGCATGGCCCCGAAGCCGAATCGCAACCCCTGACCGACCCTCTGGCCCATGTCGCGCCCCGGCATTACCGCATGAACCGCCAACTGCCCTGGTGGACGCCCTGGGCCGTGATGGGCGTGTTCTGCACAGGCCTGTATCTCTACTTCGCCAGCAAACTTGACGGCATTACCCAGCAAGTACTGGCATCACTGCAGGCGATGCTGCAGCCATGAACTCGACAACATCGAACTGACATGACGCAACAGTCACTGTGCCGATGGGCGCAGCAAGTAAAACTTTGCCCGAAACAAGATAGATCCTGCATTTAGCGAAACTTCCTACAGGTTTTTAGGAAGCAACTTTCACGACTAGGAACGGATTCCTCATTACGGCCGTGAGCACAACTAATGCCTCGCGTCCTAGGACGCGTCCGGTTTCATGAACCTGCCCGATGGGACGAACCGCAGGAGTACGCATGAGCAACCTGAATGATGTGCGCTTTACCTTCACTACCCCAGCCGACGAAGCCATTCAGTTTGATGTCGTGTCATTCGAGCTGACCGAAGGCGTCAGCCAGTTGTATCGCCTGGAAGTCGAACTGGTGAGTTTCGCCGACGATGCCGACTTCGCCACCCTGCTCGACCACCCCGCGCTGCTGACCATCTGGCAGCAGGAGCAACCGGTGCGTCACGTGCATGGCCTGATCAGCAGCTTCGAACAGGGCAAGACCGGCCACCGCCGCACCCGCTACCGCGCCATTGTCGAACCGCAGCTGGCCCGCGCCGGCCTGCAGTCGGACTGGCGCATCTTCCAGCACCGTCCCGTGCCGCAGTTGCTCGAGGAACTGTTCCGCGAGCGCCGCTGGGGAGCGTTGACCCAGTACCTGGTCAACCCGCACCAGACGCGTGAGTTCTGCGTACAGGCCGGTGATCTGGACCTGGATTTCTTTTGGCGGCTATCGGCAGAAGAAGGCCTGATCTCGATCTTCGAGCACAGCCAAGGCAGCCATGGCGTGATCCAGGCGGACCAGATCAGCCAGTTCGGCAGCCTGGAAGGCGACCCGGTGTTGTATGTGGCCAACCGGGGTGGCACGGCGCGCCAGCCCTGCCTGCATGACTTCCGCTATCGCGAACAGGTACGCACCAGTATCCAGGTCCAGCGCGACTACACCTTCACCCACCCGCGCTACAACCTGGAACACACCCTGTACCCCAGGGACATGGGCAACCAGGGCAACGAGTACGGGCGCTACGACTACCCCGGCCGCTACAAGCACGACAACGCCGGCAAGCCGTTTACCCAGACCCGTATCAACGCCTTGTTCGGCGATGCCCGGGTGGCCCAGGTCAAAGGCGACGACGCGCGCCTGCAGCCGGGCATTGCCTTCCAGCTGGCCGGCCATGCCCGTGAGGACCTGAACATCCTCTGGCGGCCGATGCAGATCACGCACATGGGGCAGCAGTTCACAGCGCTGGAAGAGGATGCTGCCGAAGCCGAAGTCGGCACGTCCTACACCCTCACCGCCACCTTGATTCCAGCCCGGGTCGAATGGCATGCCCCTGCTTGCCCCAAGCCCGTGATCGACGGCCCGCAGATGGCCAAGGTGGTCGGCCCGCCCGGCGAGGAAATCTACTGCGACGAGCACGGCCGCGTGCGCGTGCAGTTCCCCTGGGACCGCCTGGGCCAGGACGACGACAAGAGCTCCTGCTGGGTGCGGGTGACCCAGGCCTGGGCCGGTGCCACCTGGGGCCATATGGCCATACCCCGCATTGGCCAGGAAGTGGTGGTCAGTTTCCTCGACGGCGACCCTGACCAACCGATGATCACCGGGCGTAGCTACCACATCGTCAACCGCCCGCCGTATCGCCTGCCCGAGTTCAAGGCGTTGAGCCCGATCCGCAGCAAGGAGCACCACGGCAAGCGGCACAACGAACTACGCCTGGACGACACCACCGGGCAGATCAGCGCGGCGCTGATGAGTGACCACGACAACACCGCGCTGCACCTGGGTTACCTGACCCATCCGCGTCACTTCGGTGGCCAGCCCCGTGGCCAAGGTTTCGAGCTGCGCACCGATACCCACGGGGTGATCCGCGCAGGCGGCGGCCTGCTGCTGACCACCGAACTGCGCGCCCGCGCCGTCCAGCACCACACCGACCTGGCCGAAACAGCCGAACGCCTGCAGACCGCACAGCAGTACCACACCACCTTCGCCAGGGTCGCCCGCGACCACCTGGCCCAGGAAGGTGGCGATCAGGATGAGGTCGGTGAAGCGCTCAAGGCACAGCACGACGCCATCTGCGGCTACGGCGGCAACCCTGAAGCCAACCGGTTTCCGGAGCTGGCCGACCCGCAGCTGGTGCTCGCCAGCCCGACCGGCATCGCGACCACCACCCCGGAATCCACCCACATCGCCAGCGGCGAACATCTGGGCCTGAGCACGGGTGGCCACACCAGCCTGGCCATCGGCAAGCGCCTGCTGATCAGTGCCAGCCGAGGGGTACGCCAGTTCGTCCAGAGCATGGGCTGGCGACTGGTCGCGGCCACCGGCGACATCGACCTGAAGGCGCTCAAGGACAACATCAACCTGCTGGCCAAGCTCAAGGTCAGCGTAACCGCCGAGCGCATCACCCTCAGCGCCAAGGAGGAATTGGTCATCCAGGGGGGCGGCAGCAGTACCACCTACACCGCAGGGGGAATCCTGCATGCCACCGCTGGCCAGTACACCGCGCACGCGACTGACTTCATCTACAAAGGTTCGAAAAGCCAGGCGGCGGCGTTTCCGGAGGAGCCCAAGGCAGGCCAGGGAACACTGGAACTGCTGCAGCAATACGCTAATGCCCTGCCATTCAAAAAAGGCAAGTACGAAGTTGAAGACGCCCTCGGCCATGTCTTCAAAGGCAACCTTGATGGCGATGGAAAAGCCAGCGTAGCCAACGTTGCGCCGGGCCCAGCCAAAGTACGCTTCAGCGATGACGATGTGGATGTCTGGCACGACCCAGGATTCCCCGGTCCTCACGAGCAGATATCGGGTGAGTTGACCACACCTTCTTCATCAAAGTTGAGCGCCCAGGCCGCGGGAATTCTAAAGCAGCTCACATCAACCCTATCTGGCGCAAAGCTGAAAGATAGTTCTCTTCGCTTGGGAGCTGATCTAGCTACTGACGCAGCAAAGCCCACCCTTAAAGGCGCCGGTGTTCCCGAGACGCTGATCAGACTCTCGGAGAAAGCACGATGACCGTTCCTGCTCGGGCACCTCAACAGGCCACAGGCCCAACGAACACCGCATCCGTCAACGACATCGAAGCCGGCAAGGAAAAGCTGGATCAGTGGATCCGAAAAATGACGGGGGGCGCCATCGGTTGGACTGCCGTCAATGCCGCAGGCTCGGTCATCCCAGGTGTGGGCACCGTATTCGCAGCGGTGGATGCCATTGGGGACCTACTGACGCTTATTGATGGTAACCACGATGATTTCCTGACATGGGTCAGCTTCGGCATCAACGTGGTTGGGCTCGTCTCCTTCCCAGGCGTAGGGCCTGCGCGTCTGGCCATACGCACTACGCTCTCGGCGGTCAGACGCGATGGCATCGCGATGATTTCTGACGCCCTGTTGAGCGCACTTGAGAAAAACTTAAACGATAAAACGCGAGGATCACTGGAAGCCTTCGCCCAAGCCATTGAAAGCCGCCTGAATGAGCTGCTTACCAAGATTGCCGCAGAGATCAAGAAAGCGTGCACCTCCTTCGCTCAGATGCTTCGGGGGGTAGCCAGCGACCAAGGGCAAAAGGCCCTTGCCAAGAAAACCAAGCAAGCCTCCATTTTCTTCGGACCTGTTGCGGCAATAGCCGCAAACTTCCTGATCGAGGACCGACTGCTTTCATCGAATACCTGCCAGCAATTGCTCAATGCCGCCAATTTGGCAGATCAGATAGGTCGCAACGCTTCAGCCAAAATACTGGGCATGGCGGACGCTGGGAAGGTCGGAAGCATCGGCTACCTAGTGATGTCATTGGCGAATGCACTCAGAAACCGCAAGCGCCGCAGACCAATAGCAGCAACATCCCACAGCAACAAGCCTAGCCAAGCACAACATACGCAGCAGCAAAACGGTCTGACAACACGGGGCACCGAGCGCCCGGCGGTCAAGGATCCCAACTGCCGAAACCTTGCAGCAGCCGGCACCGGCGCGAATATCAGCTTTGCGACAGGCAGCGAATCGTTCACACATACAGACTTCTCTTTGCCGGGATGCTTCCCGATCGAATGGGCCCGAACCTATCGCTCCAGCCTGGACGCATTGGACACCGGGCCATTTGGTGCTCGATGGATCACCCCCTACACGATCTTTGTGGAATGCACTGATGATGGAGGCCTTGCCTACCGGGATTCGGACGGCCGAAGTCATCGCTATCCAGATCCAGACGTTGGCAAGTATCACTACGATGCAGTCGAAGATGTCCTACTGATTCGAGCCTCGGAAAGCGAACTGGTCGTTGCACGCGGTCATGACACTCAAGAGCATTTTCAAAGGCAAGGCGCCAAGTATCGCCTTACTGCCATCCAATACCGCAACGGTGCAAGGCTAAACCTGCACTACGAGCACATCCACAACGACAATCCGCTACTTTCGGACCTGCTCACGTACCAGGATGACCGCCAGCAGCACCATCTACACCTTGGGTATGGCGAGAACGGGCTGATCTGTTCGGTATGGCTAATGGTAGATGGCCTTGCGCAACGTCAACTTGCCATCTATGAACAGAATAATGCGGGAGACTTGATCAACGCACACGATGAAAACGGCGCGCAGTGGCACTATGCGTACCACCGTCATCTGGTCACCCGTTATACAGATCGAACGGGGCGCGGTTTCAATCTGGAATGGGATGGTGATGGCCCCGGTGCGAAAGCGATACGGGAGTGGGGTGATGACGGAAGCTTCGAGACCAGGCTGGAATGGGATAAAAACATCCGGCTTACCTATGTCACAAACGCTCAGAAGCAGGAAACCTGGTACTACTACGACATTCTCGGGTTTACGTACCGCATTGTGCACCCAGATGGGAATGAAGAATGGTTCTACCGCGATGATGCAAAAAACGTAATTCAACATATCCATACCGACGGCAGTTCGGAGCAATTCGCCTACGACGAGCGCGGAAACTTACTGCAGCATACCCGCGCCGATGGCAGTTCCGTTCACCATGCGTACGATGACCTGAGCCAATGCTTCAAGACCCGCGATGCCGAGGGCGGCCTGTGGAAGTACGATTACGACCAGCGCGGCAACATCATCGAAACCCAGGACCCACTGGAGAACAAGACCCTCTATACCTACAACAGCGACAACCTGCCCGTCGCCATCACCGACGCCAACGGCGGTGAGAAGAAGTTGGCCTATAACCCTGATGGCCAGCTGACGAGCTACACCGATTGCTCAGGCAAGACCACGCAGTGGAAATACAACGCGTTGGGGCAACTGGCCAAACTGATCAACGCCGCCGGCGATGTCACCGAATACCAGTACGAAGCCGGTCAGCTGGTGTTGCTCATCCACCCGGACAAGACCACCGAACGCTTCGAACGTGATGCCGAAGGCCGCTTGCTCAGCCATACCGATGCCCTGTATCGACGCACCCGCTGGACCTACAACGAAGCAGGGTTGATTCACCAGCGCCACAACGCCAACGACACCACCCTCACCTACCACTGGAACAAGCTCGGCCAACTGGTACGCCTGCGCAACGAGAACAACAGCGAAGCCAGCTTCAAATATGACCCCGTCGGGCGGCTGCTCAAGGAAACCGGCTTCGACAAAGAGACCACTCATTACCTCTACGACAACGGCAGCAACCTGCCCACCCGCCGGGTGGATGGCGACCGGACCACGCACTTCGAGTACGACCCCATGGGCCGGCTCATCCAGCGCAAGGCCGCTCGGCGTGGCGGTGACAAGTGGGAGGTTGAAACCTTTGCCTATGACGGCAATGGCAACCTGCTGGCGGCCAACAATAAGGCCTGCAGGCTGCAATGGTTCTACGATGCTGCCGGCAACAACACGCGCGAGCATCAGTGGCTGGATTATCTGGTCAAGCCACAGGTTGCCGTGTTCAGGCATGAGTACGACACCCTCAACCAACGCATCGCCACCACCCGCCCCGATGGGCATCGGGTCAGTTGGCTGACCTACGGCAGCGGCCACCTGCTTGCGCTCAAGCTCGATGACCAGGAGCTGATCAGCTACGAGCGAGATGATCTGCACCGGGAGATCGGCCGCGTGCAAGGCAATGGCCTGGTCCAGCGCCAAACCTGGAGCCCGAATGGCCAGTTGCTGGGGCAGACACTGGTTCGCCAAGGTGAATCCAGACGCATCGCGGCGCGCAGCTACCGCTATGACGAAGCCGGCCAGCTGTGCCACATCGACGACCTCAACCGTGGCGACCTGCACTATCGCTACGACCCGGTTGGCCGTTTGCTTGAAGCCAGCCGCAACCACGAGAAGGAAACCTTCGCCTTCGACCCGGCGAGCAACCTGCTGGACCCCGAGGCACCACCCAATCCTAATCCGCACTCGCCGCACAAGCTGATGGACAACGTGCTGCGCAGCTACTGCGGCACGCAGTATCGATACGACGAGCGCGGCAACCTGCAGGAGCGGATTGAGAACGGCAAGACAGGCAAGTTTACCTGGGATCTGTATGACCGGCTGCGGCGCTACGAGGATGAGCGGCTGGTTGTCGAGTTCGGGTATGACGCGTTAGGCCGCCGAGTGTACAAGGACTCGCGCTCGAAGTACCGCAAACGGATACAAGCTGGGCCGGTCTGGAACGAGAATGCGCGGCGAGCGCTGGATGAATAGCTGGGCTGTGATTTGACGCTGTTCATCTGGGACGGCGATACGCTGGCGTTCGAGCAGCGCGGGCGGGATGGCAAGGGGCGGACTACGCACTATGTGTTTGAACCGGGGACTTTCGTTCCGGTCGCGCAAGGGGTGATGAATCACATCGAGGAGATGCTGCATCAGCCGAGCTATGGCTTCCCCTATGACATTGATCGGGATCTGGTATGGCAGGAAAAACCAACGCCGAAGCCTTTTGACACTGTGGGCTGGTACCAGTGCGACCATTTAGGCACCCCCATGGAAGTTACGAGCGTAGAAGGACATGTGGCATGGCATGGAATTTACAGCGCCTTTGGCTCAGGTAGCACCTATAATATCAACACAAACTCGCTACCAGCCAATAATAATCTACGCTTCCAAGGCCAATATTCAGACCTTGAGACCAACCTGCATTATAACCGACACAGATTCTATAGCCCCCAAACTGGAAGATTTTGCGAAAAGGATCCAATCGGGTTATTGGGGGGACTCAACCTATATCTATACGCCGCCAATCCAATAAGCTGGGTGGATCCACTCGGCCTGAAACCATGCCCAGAAGACTGCAATAAAATTTTGTCCGAAGCTGGCGTTGACATCGACACCCATGCCAACCTTAGCACCGACGCTAAACACAAAGGATCTCTTTATGAATCCCACCACATCTACCAACAGGCCGCTCTACTTGATAATAAAACAAAACAACCCCTTATTAACGGCTATACATCAGGCAATGCAATCGCAATCAGGCTTGTTGGAAAAAATCCTGATAGATCTCGAACTGGTACCCCACACTATAAAGCGACGCTATCTCAAAATTCAGCATCATCTGCAGGATTACTTGGCAGTGAGACCGTAGTAGCGTTCAACGCACTGAGAGCAGCAGGGCTAAGCGCCCCAGTTGCAAAGTGCGCCACGCTAAAAGCCCGCGGTCAATTATCACATCTTGGCGCCCACGCAGGTACACCCACGCTGACCCCAAGATCCAGGAGAAAATGAAAATGCCAGCAAATCTAGACACCAATAAGCACGCTTTATTGAGCGGATTCATTAAGGCCATCTCCGAGAATGACACAAAAACCTTGTCCACTAAGTTCGGCCTATCGCATGCAGTAATTTTAGAGATTCAAGATCTCCTACCAATCTATTTCCATGCAGGAGCAATACTGTCCGCACCACCATTAGGCAGCCAGGACTCTCAAGTCAACAAAGCACCATTAATAACCGTGTACGACACCGGTGATGGAGATATCGCCGTGGAATGTTTCATCCTAGAAAACAACGAACCTAGCGAAGCAATCCTTCATGTAAGCTTTTCCGCATCCAATCCAAACACATTGAGCTATGAATTCATAGACTCGTAAAACTTAACACAATAGAAGATACGAAAATCCATAATGAGAAATATAATACGACTTGGAAATACCACTGATCACGGCGGAACCGTGATCGACTTCATTCCGCATACCAATCTCAACAGCAACCCTATGGCCGACAAAGGCAACATGGTTTTCTGTCCTTTATGCAAAGGAGAATTCCCAATCATCGAGGGCAGTGATACCTACCGCGTCAACGGAGTTCCTGTCGCACTCGATGGTATGAAAACCGCGTGCGGCGCCAGCTTGATCGCCAGCGCATCACGCGGCAGCGTGCATCGCTGAGTCAGCCAGGCCAAGTGGAGCTGGCGAACAAGAGACATCCCAGAAGTATGTCTGTTGCCGCCGCTCCCGACCTAGAATTGAGAGCTGATACCTACAACAGCGACAACCTGCCTATTGCCATCACCGACGCCAACGGCGGTGAGAAGAAGTGGCCTATAACCCTGATGGCGAGCGGATCTTGGGAGGGTCACAAAAAAGCAGCAACCGATATAAAAATAGGCACACTCGAAATCCCATCCAGCCTCGAAAGGCAGCAACAATGAATGCAACTTTTGATGACCTCATTTTAATACTGAGCACTGATAGCTTTTGTGGCGAAATACTTGACACAACGACAAGCACGAATCTCTAAAAATCAGAGAAATAGCGCGAAATATCGTCAAAACAATCATTAACGGTGGCGACAATTATTACATGTGCGCGGATTTTTCCTGCCACCGCATAAAGAAAACTGAAAAAGATTTTTTTGAACTCGCCCAAAAAAGCAACATCCCCAAGCAAACGCTAGAAAAGATAGATAACCTTCACAAAATCCTTAAGAGTAATTCCGACGAGACAAACACCGCCTCATATGTCATCAACTCAATAGCAAGCCGGCTCTACTGGCTTGTGATCGACGAATTCAACACACCAATCACACCAGAGCTTTTGGAGCTAATTCCTGAAATCGAACCACTCGGATTGGACGTAAAACATTACGCATGTGAATGGCGAGATGTTTGGTTAGAAAGCCAGTCCGATTGGGATAAGTATATAATGTCACTAATGGACGGCATAGACGAAGCCCCATACCTTACCTTCACAAAATTGAAGAGCAATTTAGCTCCGCTAGATTTTCTCCGCAAATGGAACACCCATCTCGGCCCGAAGAAATTTTCACACATCAAGAATTTCATTAAC
>MTEU01005853.1_pt1 | contig 15798 bp, 15 predicted proteins | sample 1042701 | NCBI WGS metagenome assembly MTEU01 (sample SAMN06185813, study PRJNA358809) | soil metagenome | isolation source: naturally attenuated soil | place: India | collected 2015-05-23
GCGTCGGCGAAGGTCATCTGCTTCATCGGGATACTCGGGCAACGGGATCGGCGTATTTCACCAGAAACGGGGAGTCTTCTTCAGGGTTTCCCTAGCGGCGGATCACGCCGACGCTCAAACCTTCGATGACCAGATCCTGGTGTTCCAGATCCACTTCGATCGGCGCGAACTCGGGGTTCTCGGCGATCAGCCAGACCTTGTTGCCTTCGCGCTTGAAGCGCTTGACCGTGACTTCGTCGTCCAGCCGCGCCACCACGATCTGGCCGTTGCGCGCCTCGCGGGTGGTGTGCACCGCCAGCAGGTCGCCGTCGAAGATGCCGATGTCCTTCATGCTCATGCCGCGCACGCGCAGCAGGTAGTCAGCCTTGGGTTGGAAGAAGGCCGGGTTGATCTGGCAGGATTCCTCGACATGCTGCTGGGCGAGAATCGGCGCGCCGGCGGCGACCCGGCCGATGACCGGCAGGCCTTCGTCCTCGTTGCTCGGCTCGAAGCCGGGGATGCGGATGCCGCGCGAGGCGCCCGGAGTCATTTCGATGGCGCCCTTGCGGGCCAGGGCCTTGAGGTGTTCCTCGGCGGCGTTGGGCGATTTGAAACCGAGTTCCTGGGCGATCTCCGCGCGGGTGGGCGGGTAGCCGTTGTCTTCCAGGCAGCGTTTGATGAAGGCGAGAATCTCGGCTTGGCGTGGCGTCAGTTTCAGCATGGCGGCGCTCTGTCTTTTTATACAGTGACTGGGATTATATACAGTAAGGCCAGCTTGGCAACGCACAATTTCGCCTACCCGCCGGCCGCCCTGTAACCTGCGACGGGCAATCTGCGTCTGTGCTTGTTGTAAGCTGTGACCGGCTGGCCAAAAGACGGCTCGTGCGGCTTGACAATGCAGTGGGCTGAAACGTATGTTTCAAACAAGTGTTTGTCAGGTGATAGCTCATGGCTCAGTCGGAAACCGTTGAACGCATTCTCGATGCTGCGGAACAGCTGTTCGCGGAAAAAGGCTTCGCCGAAACCTCGTTGCGTCTGATCACCAGCAAGGCCGGGGTCAACCTGGCGGCGGTCAACTATCACTTCGGCTCGAAGAAGGCGCTGATCCAGGCGGTCTTCTCGCGCTTCCTCGGGCCTTTCTGCGCCAGCCTGGAAAAGGAGCTGGATCGGCGTCAGGCCAAGGCCGATACCCCGGCCAGCCTCGAAGAACTGCTCGAACTGCTGGTCGAGCAGGCGCTGGCGGTCAAGCCGCGCAGCGGCAACGACCTGTCGATCTTCATGCGTCTGCTCGGCCTGGCCTTCAGCCAGAGCCAGGGCCACCTGCGCAAGTACCTGGAAGAGGTGTACGGCAAGGTGTTCCGCCGTTACATGCTGCTGGTGCACGAGGCGGCGCCGCGCATCCCGCCGCTGGAGCTGTTCTGGCGCGTGCATTTCATGCTCGGCGCGGCGGCCTTCAGCATGTCCGGAATCAAGGCGCTGCGCGCCATGGCCGAGACCGATTTCGGCGTCAACACCTCGATCGAGCAGGTGATGCGCATGATGGTGCCGTTCCTCGCCGCCGGCATGCGCTCCGAGACCGGGGTCAACGACCCGGCGCTGGCCGCCGCGCAGCTCAAGCCACGCAGCAAGAGCGCGCCGGCAAAGGTTTGACGTCTGCGGGTGGGCGCGGCGTTGGCCTTCGGCTAAGCTAGCCGCCCATGTTCGATCTCGATCTGCTGCATATCTCCATCGCTGATCAGGCCCTGTACGGTTTCCGTGCGGGGCAGTTGCTGCTGCGCCTGCCGGTTTCCACCGCGCTGAACGGGGCGGGGGAGCGCAACGGCTCCGGCTGCACGCCGCGCGGCCTGCACCAGGTGCGGGCGAAGATCGGCGCCGGCCTGCCGCTGGGCGCGGTGTTGCGCGGCCGACGCTGGACCGGCGAGATCTGGTCGCCGGCGCTGCACGAGCAGTTTCCCCGGCGCGACTGGATTCTCACCCGCATTCTCTGGCTCAGCGGCCTGGAGCCGGGACGCAATCGTTCTGGCCAGGTGGACAGTTTTCGCCGCTATATTTACCTGCATGGCACGCCCGATAGCGAACCCATGGGCGTGCCGCTCTCGCATGGCTGCGTGCGCCTGCGCAACGCCGACATGCTGGCCCTGTTCGATCGGGTGGCACCGCACTGCCCGGTCAGGATCGACGAGGCGCCCTGCCCGCAGTGGGCCGGGGCGGATCTTCGCTAAGGATTTTATGTGACGACACGCATGCAAGGCTCTCTGATGCTGGATATCGCCGGCACCTGGCTGACCGCCGAGGATCGCCAGCTGCTGCGCCAGCCCGAGGTGGGCGGGCTGATCATCTTCGCCCGCAATATCGAATCGCCGCGCCAGGTGCGCGAGCTGTGCCAGAGCATCCGCGCCTTGCGTCCGGATCTGCTGCTGGCGGTGGATCAGGAAGGCGGTAGGGTGCAGCGTCTGCGCCAGGGCTTTTTGCGTCTGCCGGCGATGCGCGCCATCGCCGACAACGACAATGCCGAGACCCTGGCCGAGCATTGCGGCTGGTTGATGGCCACCGAGGTGCTGGCGGTGGGCTTGGACCTGAGTTTCGCCCCGGTGCTGGACCTCGATCACCAACGGAGTGCGGTGGTCGGCAGTCGCGCCTTCGAGGGCGATCCGCAGCGCGCCGCGCGCCTGGCCGGCGCCTTTATCCGCGGCATGCGCGAGGCCGGCATGGCCGCCACCGGCAAGCATTTTCCCGGCCACGGCTGGGCCGAGGCCGATTCCCATGTGGCGATTCCGCTGGACGAGCGCAGCCTCGATGAAATTCGTGCCTGCGACCTGCAGCCGTTCAAGCTGTTGGCTGGCGAGCTGGATGCGGTGATGCCGGCGCACGTCATCTACCCGCAGGTCGACGCGCAGCCGGCCGGCTTCTCGCGGCGCTGGCTGCAGGACATCCTGCGCGGCGAGCTGGGCTTCGACGGGGTGATCTTCAGCGACGACCTGTCCATGGCCGGTGCCCATGTGGTCGGCGATGCCGGCCAGCGCATCGAGGCGGCGCTCGGCGCCGGTTGCGACATGGGCCTGGTGTGCAACGACCGCGCCGCCGCCGAGCTGGCACTGACGGCCCTGCAACGCCGGCAGGTGACGCCGCCGGCGCGCCTGGCGCGTATGCGCGGCCGTGCACACGCCTGTACCGAATACCGCCAGGCGCCACGCTGGCTGACTGCCGTGGCGGCGCTGCGAGCCGCCCAGTTGCTTGACTGAGGAGCGCCCATGACTGTCTACGCGATTATCGGCGGCACCGGCCTGACCCAGCTCGAAGGCCTGACCATCCGCGAAGCATTGCCGCTGGATACGCCCTACGGCGCGCCGTCGGCCGATGTGCTGCGCGGCGACTACGCCGGGCGCGAGGTGCTGTTTCTCGCCCGCCATGGCCAGCCGCACCGTATTCCGCCGCATCAGGTCAACTACCGCGCCAACCTCTGGGCGCTGAAACAGGCCGGGGCCAAGGCGATCCTCGCGGTCAACGCGGTCGGCGGCATCCATGCGGCCATGGCCACCGGGCATTTCTGCGTGCCACACCAGCTCATCGATTACACCGCGGGGCGCGCCCATACCTTCTACGAGGGCGAGTTGGAGCACGTCACCCACGTCGATTTCAGCCAGCCTTACGATGCTCAGCTGCGTGAGCGGCTGGTGGCGGCGCTGCGCGCCGAGCACGCCGCGTTCAGCGATCACGGCGTCTACGGCTGCACCCAGGGCCCGCGCCTGGAGACGGCTGCGGAAATCGCCCGCATGGAGCGCGACGGCTGCGACCTGGTGGGCATGACCGGCATGCCCGAGGCGGTGTTGGCGCGCGAACTGGCGCTGCCTTACGCCTGCCTGGCGTTGGTGGTCAACCCGGCAGCGGGCAAGTCCAGCGCGCTGATCACCATGGCCGAGATCGAGCGGGTGCTGGAGCAGGGCATGGGCACGGTCAAGTCGGTGCTGGCGCGGGTGCTGGCGGGCTGAGCCTGGTTCCCCGGATAACGAAAAGGGCCGCTTAGCGGCCCTTTTTGCATCGTTCGGCACATCCCTGCGTTTCACCCCTCTGGGGCTTGCGCGCCAAACAGCTCCCGGCGCTCTCCTGTCTGGCCTCCGCTCAGAGCGGGCTGATGCGGATCAGCGCGCCCAGGCTGCCGTGATCCAGGTAGGTCAGGCTGTTGTCCTTCAGGCGCTGGGCGATCTTCAGGTGCTCGCTGGCATCGAGCAGGCCGTCGGCGCTGAACTGGTTGATCCACAGTTCCAGTTCCAGGTCGGCGAAGCGTTCCTGGGTGAAGCTCAGCGTGCCCTCGACCGGATGGTGGCCGAACTGCGCCTCGCCGCTGCTCACCGCGACGCGGCTCGGGCTGCTGCCGATGCTCTGGCTCCAGGCCTTGTGCAGCAGCAACTGGTAGCCGTTGCCGGGGTTGAGCTTGGCCGCCTCGTTGTCCAGCGCCGTGGGGCGTTCGTTGCCGGCGATCGGCAGGGCGCTGCCGGCCCAGTCGTCGGGAGCGATCTTGGGCGCGACGACGGGGTCGCCGGCCTGGCGGAACACCAGCAGTTCGACCTGGTAGAGGCGTTCGGCGAAGGCGCTCGGGGCCAGCAGGCAGAGCAGCAGGGGGATCAGGTGCAAGAGACGCATGGGCGTTTTGTCCTTCAGGTGGATGAGGCTTGTGGGGCCAGGCGTTCGAGCAGGGCCTCCAGGGTGTTGAAGCGCTCTTCGGCGCGCTCCATCGGCACCTGGATCTTGAACACCGTGGCGCCTTCGAATTTGTAGCGCTTGGGCTGCGCCTGGATCAGCTTGATCAGGGTTAGCGGGTCGACGCAGGTCTCGGCGGCGAACTCGATGCGCCCGCCCTGCGGCCCGGCGTCGATCTTGACGATGCCCAGCTTGTCGGCCTGCAGCTTGAGCAGGGTCAGGCGCATCAGGTGCTTGGTCGGCTCCGGCAGCAGGCCGAAGCGGTCGATCATCTCCACCTGCAGCTCCTTCAGGCCGTCTTCGTCGGTGGCGTTGGCGATGCGCTTGTAGAGGATCAGGCGGCTGTGCACGTCGGGCAGGTAGTCCTCGGGGATCAGCGCCGGTGCGCGCAGGTTGATCTCCGGGCCGCCGCCCAGCGGCTGGTCGAGGTTGGGCTGCTCGCCTTTCTGGATGGCCTTGACCGCCCGTTCGAGCATTTCCATGTAGAGGGTGAAGCCGACCGCCTGGATCTGCCCGCTCTGGCCGTCGCCGAGCAGCTCGCCGGCGCCGCGGATCTCCAGGTCGTGGGTGGCCAGGACGAAGCCGGCACCGAGGTCCTGGGCATTGCTAATGGCCTCCAGGCGCTTCTGCGCGTCGTCGGTCATCTGCTTGCGTGGCGGCGTGAGCAGGTAGGCATAGGCCTGGTGGTGGCTGCGGCCGACGCGGCCGCGCAACTGGTGCAGCTGGGCCAGGCCGAACTTGTCGGCGCGGTCGATGATGATGGTGTTGGCGCTGGGCACGTCGATGCCGGTCTCGATGATGGTCGAGGCCACCAGCACGTTGAAGCGCTTGTGGTAGAAGTCGCTCATTACCTGTTCCAGCTCGCGCTCGCGCATCTGCCCGTGGCCGATGCCGATGCGCGCTTCCGGCACCAGCTTGGCGAGGTCGGCGGCGCACTTGTCGATGGTCTTCACGTCGTTGTGCAGGTAGTACACCTGGCCGCCGCGCAGCAGTTCGCGCAGCAGCGCTTCCTTGATGGTCGGCTGGTTGCTTTCCATGACGAAGGTGCGCACCGACAGGCGGCGCGCCGGCGGGGTGGCGATGATCGACAGGTCGCGCATGCCGGCTACGGCCATGTTCAGGGTGCGCGGAATCGGCGTGGCGGTGAGGGTGAGGATATCCACCTCGCTGCGCAGGGCCTTGAGCTGTTCCTTCTGACGCACGCCGAAGCGGTGTTCCTCGTCGATGATCACCAGACCCAGGTTGTGGAACTTGACGTCGTCCTGCAGCAGCTTGTGGGTACCGATAACGATATCCACCTTGCCTTCGGCCAGCTGTTGCACCGCGCCTTCGACTTCCTTGGCGCTCTTGAAGCGGCTCATCACCTCGACCTTCACCGGCCAGTCGGCGAAACGGTCGCGGAAGCTGTTGTAGTGCTGCTGGGCGAGCAATGTGGTGGGCACCAGCACGGCCACCTGCTTGCCGCTGTGCACGGCGATAAAGGCCGCGCGCATGGCCACTTCGGTCTTGCCGAAGCCGACGTCGCCGCAGACCAGGCGATCCATCGGCTTGCCGGCGAGCATGTCGCCGCGCACCGCGTCGATGGCGGCCTGCTGGTCCGGGGTCTCCTCGAAGGGGAAGCCGGCGCTGAAGCTGGCGTAGTCCAGCGCCGGGTCCTGGAAGGCGAAACCTTCGCGGGCGGCGCGGCGGGCGTAGATATCGAGCAGTTCGGCGGCGACGTCGCGCACCTGTTCGGCGGCCTTGCGCTTGGCCTTCTGCCAGGTCTCCGAACCGAGGCGGTGCAGCGGCGCCAGGGCGTCGTCGCTGCCGGTGTAGCGGGCGATCAGGTGCAGGCTGGCCACCGGCACGTAGAGCTTGGCTTCCTCGGCGTACATCAGGGCGAGGAACTCGGCGGCCTGGCCGTCGAACTCCATGGTCACCAGGCCCAGGTAGCGGCCGACGCCGTGGTCGATATGCACCACCGGCGCGCCTTCGCGCAGCTCGGTGAGGTTCTTGATCACGTTGTCGCCGCCGTCGCGACCCTTCTCGCGGCGGCGGCGCTGCATCACGCGCTGGCCGAACAGCGGGCTTTCGGCGATCAGCGCCAGGTCGTCGAGCAGCAGGCCTTCATCCAGCGGGGCGATGCAGATCCCCAAACGCTCGCCGCTTGCGACGAAGGTCGGCCAGCCCTCGACTTCCTTCGGCTTGAGCTTGAGCCGGGCGAGCAGTTCCAGCAGCACCTCGCGGCGCCCGGCCGATTCGGCGCAGAACAGCACGCGGCCCGGGTATTCCTCGATGAAGCGGCGCAGCGCCGCCAGCGGCTCGCCGGCCTTGGCCTGAATCGCCAGATCCGGCAGCGCTTTGGCGTCGAAGCGCGTCTGGCCGACGCCGGGTTCGATATCCTCGGGGTTGACGACGATGCGCGGCCAGCTCTTCAGGCGGGCGAAGCAGTCCTCCACCGGCAGGAAGATGTCGGCCGGCGGCAGCAGCGGGCGTTCCGGGTCGACGCGGCGATCCTCATAGCGGCTGCGCGCGTCGGTCCAGAAGTGCTCGGCGGCTTTTTCGATGCCGGGCAGGGAGAACACCTGGGTGTCGCCCGGCAGGTAGTCGAACAGGGTGTCGGTTTCTTCGAAGAACAGCGGCAGGTAGTACTCGATGCCGGCCGGGGTGATGCCGCTGGAAAGATCCTGATAGATCGGGCAGCGGCGGAAATCCACGTCGAAGCGCTCGCGAAAGCGTCCGCGGAAATCGCTGACGGCCTTCTTCTCCAGCGGAAACTCGCGCGCCGGCAGCAGGCGGATCGACTCGACCTTGTCCACCGAGCGCTGGGTCTCCGGGTCGAAGGTGCGCAGGGTCTCGATCTCGTCGTCGAACAGGTCGATGCGGTAGGGCGTGTCGCTGCCCATGGGGAAGAGGTCGATCAGCGCGCCGCGCACGGCGAACTCGCCGTGCTCGTAGACGGTGTCGACGCAGCGGTAGCCGGCCGCCTCCAGGCGCGTGCGCATCTGCGGGGCGTCGAGCTTCTGGCCGACGTCCAGCACCAGGCTGCTGCCGAGCAGAAAGCGCTTCGGCGCCAGACGGTGTAGGGCGGTGGTGATCGGTACTACCAGAATGCCGCGGGTCAGCTGCGGCAGGCGGTAGAGTGCGGCGATGCGCTGCGAGATGATGTCCTGGTGCGGCGAGAAGACGTCGTAGGGCAGGGTTTCCCAGTCGGGGAAATGCAACACCGGAAGATCGGGGGCGAAGAACGCCAGTTCTTCCTGCAGGCGCTCGGCGCTCTGGCTGCCCTCGGTGAGCACCAGGGTGAGGCGCCCGGCGGCGCTGGCGGCCTCGGCGATGGCCAGCGGCAGGGCGGCGCCGGGCAGGTTGCCCCATTGCTGTTTGCCGGCGCTGGCGGGCAGGGACGGAAGACGCAGTACGGACGCGGTCGTTGCGGACACGGGCGGCTCACGGTCGTGACAAAAGGCCGGGAATTGTAGCGGGGCTTGGTGGTCAATGTCAGTCGCGACAGGCGCGCATTGCTCATGCCCGCGCGCGCCGTCATAATGTAGCCCCTTTTTTCAGCCCCTACATGTGGAAGGTACTGCCCGTGACTCAGAAGCCCGACCAGTGTCTCGGTGAATGGATCGATCGTGAAGCCCTCGCGGAAGCGATGATTCCGCTGATTGGTCAGCTCTACCGCAACAACAATGTGGTGACCTCGATCTATGGCCGCGGTCTGATCAACCGCTCGGTGATCGACATCCTCAAGGCCCACCGTTTCGCCCGCCACCGTCTGGAAGGCGAAGCTGAACTGTCGGTTCATGACACCTTCCCCATGCTCAAGGCCATGAGCGAGCTCAAGCTGGGCGCCGCCTCGGTGGACCTGGGCAAGCTGGTCGCCAAGTACAAGGCCGAGGGCGCCGGGCGCGGCGTCGAGCAGTTCGTCAAGGACGAGCTGGCCGAGGTGGTTGGCAAGCAGAACGGCGCCGGTCGCGAAGGCACCGACGTGGTGCTGTACGGCTTCGGCCGCATCGGTCGCCTGCTGGCACGTATCCTGATCGAGAAGACCGGTGGTGGCGACGGCCTGCGCCTGCGCGCCATAGTCGTGCGCAAGGGCGCCGACAACGACCTGGTCAAGCGCGCCAGCCTGCTGCGTCGCGACTCGGTACACGGCAAGTTCGATGGCACCATCACCATCGACGAGGAGCACAACACCCTCACCGCCAACGGCAACCTGATCCAGGTGATCTACGCCAAGTCGCCGGTCGAGGTGGATTACACCCAGTACGGCATCAAGAACGCCCTGCTGGTGGACAACACCGGCGTATGGCGCGACGCCGACGGCCTCGGCCAGCACCTCAAGTGCCCGGGCGTCGACCGCGTGGTGCTGACCGCGCCGGGCAAGGGCGCGCTGAAGAACATCGTGCACGGCATCAACCACGGCGAGATCACCCCGGACGACAAGATCATCTCCGCGGCCTCCTGCACCACCAACGCCATCGTGCCGGTGCTCAAGGCGGTCAACGACAAGTTCGGCATCGTCAACGGCCACGTCGAAACCGTGCACTCGTACACCAACGACCAGAACCTGATCGACAACTTCCACAAGGGCAGCCGCCGTGGCCGTAGCGCCGCGCTGAACATGGTGATCACCGAGACCGGTGCCGCCACCGCCGCCGCCAAGGCGTTGCCGGTGCTCAAGGGCAAGCTGACCGGCAACGCCATTCGCGTGCCGACGCCGAACGTGTCGATGGCCATCCTCAACCTGAACCTGGAGAAGGCCACCACGCGCGAGGAAATCAACGAGTATCTGCGCCAGATGGCCATGCACTCGGATCTGCAGAAGCAGATCGACTTCGTCAGCTCGCAGGAAGTGGTGTCCACCGACTTCGTCGGCTCGCGCCATGCCGGTGTGGTCGATGCCGAAGCCACCATCTGCAACGACAACCGCGTCGTGCTCTATGTCTGGTACGACAACGAGTTCGGCTACAGCTGCCAGGTGGTGCGAGTGATGGAAGACATGGCTGGGGTCAACCCGCCGGCCTTCCCGCGCTAAGCGCCAGGGGTAATAAAGAACGGGAGCTTCGGCTCCCGTTTTTTATTGGCCGGCCAGCAGCTGGTCGCGCAGTTTGTCGGACAGGCCGTCGGGCGCCAGCCAGATGCCCAGGTAGGCGTCGGCCAGCTCGGGGTTGGCGCTGCGAAAGGCGGTTTCGCCATTGCGCAGCAGGCGCAGGCCCTGCTCGCGGTCGTAGTCGAGGGCGTAGCGGTCGCCGGGGCGAATGTCCTTGAAGGTCGCGTGCAGGGCGTCCAGCTCATCGCGCAGGGCGGCCAGGCGTTGGGCGTCGAGCTGGCGTTCGAGGGTGAGCCAGGCGGCCTTGATCACATCGCTGCGCGCGATGTTGCGGAAGTAGTAGAGCTCCAGGCGTTTGGCGTGCGGGCCGTTCAGTGCCTCGCGCGGGCTGATGCCGTTGGGGGTGTAGAGCGCGGCGGCGTAGACGTCGGCCCACAGGTAGGTGAGCACCGCCTGGTTCTTGCGTTCGAGCTGCGCCACCTGCGGGGCGAAGGCCGCTTCGCGCAGGCGCAGGTCGCTGTTGGCCAGCAGCAGCGGGCTGGCGAGGGTCAGGAGGAGAGCGAGCAGAGCGCGCGGCATGGCGGCTATCCCCAGGCTGAAAAAGGCTCTATTTAATTGCGCCGAAGGCTGATCCGGGTCAAGTCGCGATCTGTTGCGCGCTGTTACCGAAAAGTCAAAAAAAGCAAGCGCTTGGGTGGCCAGCCTCGGGGGGCGTCTTTATAATCAAGCGGATTTTTTACCCAGGTTCGGCATCATCATCCACGCCAATAATGCATCGGCGTGGTTGAGTCTATTAGACCTTCGGCTGCTGCCCCTGTCCTATAAAAAGCTTTCTAAATCAGTGGTTAGGCAAACCTATGATCAAACTAAAGCATGGGCTCGATTTGCCCATAACGGGTGCGCCGGCACAGCGTATCGAGGCCGCCAGGCCCGTGCGCAGTGTCGCCGTCATCGGCTTCGACTATCACGGGATGAAGCCGACGATGGAAGTGCAGGTCGGTGATCGGGTCAAGCTCGGTCAACTGCTCTTCACCGACAAGAAGACCCCCGGCGTGCGTTACACCGCACCGGCTGTCGGCGTGGTCAGCGCCATTCATCGCGGCGAGAAGCGCGTGCTGCAGTCGCTGGTGATCGATATCGACGGCGACGAGCAGGAAACCTTCGCCCAGTACCCGGCCGCTCAGCTCGATGCGCTGAGCGACGCCCAGGTGCGCGAGAACCTGCTGCAGTCCGGCCTGTGGACCGCGCTGCGCACGCGTCCGTTCAGCAAGGTGCCGGCCATCGATGCCGTGCCCAGTTCGATCTTCGTCACCGCCGTCGACACCCATCCGCTGGCCGCCGATCCGGCCGTGGTGATCGCCGAGCATGCCGCCGATTTCGAAAATGGCCTGAAAGTGCTGGGCAACCTGGCCAAGGTCTTCCTGTGTAAGGCCGATGGCGCCAACCTGCCCGGCGAGACGCTGGCCAAGGTGCAGAGCGAGGCCTTCGCCGGCCCGCATCCGGCCGGCCTGCCGGGTACCCACATTCATTTCCTCGACCCGGTCGGCGCCAGCAAGAGCGTGTGGCAGATCGGCTACCAGGACGTGATCGCCGTGGGCAAGCTGTTCACCACCGGTCAGCTGTTCGTCGAGCGCGTGGTCGCGCTGGGCGGTCCGGTCGCCGAGCAGCCGCGTCTGCTGCGCACCCGTCTGGGCGCCAACCTGGAAGAGCTCACCGCCGGCGAACTCAAGCCCGGCTTCAATCGGGTGATTTCCGGCTCGGTGTTCGGCGGGCGTACCGCTCAGGGCGCCTTCGCCTTCCTCGGCCGCTACCACAACCAGGTGTCGTGCCTGGGCGAGGGCAACGACCGCGAGATGATGCATTACCTGCGTGCCGGGGTTAACAAGCACTCGGTGCTGAACATCTTCGTCTCCAAGCTGGCCGGCGCCAAGCTGTTCAACTTCACCACCACCACCAACGGCAGCCCGCGCGCCATGGTGCCGGTAGGCAACTACGAAGCGGTGATGCCGCTGGACATCCTGCCGACCCAACTGCTGCGCTACCTGATCGTCGGCGACACCGAGATGGCCCAGAAACTGGGTTGCCTGGAGCTCGACGAAGAAGATCTGGCGCTGTGCACCTACGTCTGTGCCGGCAAGTACGAATACGGCCCGATCCTGCGGGATAACCTCAGCCGCATCGAGAAGGAGGGTTAAGCCATGGGCATTCGTGCATTCCTCGATAAGATCGAGCACAACTTCGAGAAGGGCGGCAAGTACGAGAAGTGGTACGCCCTCTACGAGGCCATCGACACCTTCTTCTACCGCCCCGGCAGCGTGACCAAGACCACCGCCCACGTGCGTGACGGCATCGACCTCAAGCGCATGATGATCACCGTGTGGCTGTGCACCTTCCCGGCGATGTTCTTCGGCATGTGGAACACCGGCTACCAGGCCAACCTGATCTTCGCCCAGAGCCCCGAGCTGCTGGCGAGCCAGGAAGGCTGGCGCTTCGCCCTGATCGGTTCGCTGGCCGGCTTCGATCCGAGCAGCCTGTGGGACAACTTCGTCCAGGGCGCTGCCTGGTTCCTGCCCGTCTACGCGGTGACCTTCATCGTCGGCGGCTTCTGGGAAGTGCTGTTCGCCTCGATCCGCAAGCACGAGGTCAACGAAGGCTTCTTCGTCACCTCCGTGCTGTTCGCCCTGATCCTGCCGCCGAGCATCCCGCTGTGGCAGGTGGCCCTGGGCATCAGCTTCGGCGTGGTGATCGGCAAGGAAGTGTTCGGCGGTACCGGCAAGAACTTCCTCAACCCGGCGCTGACCGGCCGTGCCTTCCTGTTCTTCGCCTACCCGGCGCAGATGTCGGGCGATGCGGTGTGGACCGCGGTGGACGGCTTCGCCGGCGCCACCTCGCTGAGCCTGGCGGCTTCCGGCGGCGTGGAGAACGTGATCAACCACGGCATCACCTGGATGGACGCCTTCGTCGGCACCATTCACGGCTCGCTGGGCGAGACCAGCACCCTGGCCATCGCCATCGGCGGTCTGGTGCTCTTGATCACCAAGATCGCCGCCTGGCGCATCGTCGCCGGCGTGATGCTGGGCATGATCGGCCTGTCCCTGCTGCTCAACGCCATCGGCTCGACCACCAACCCGATGTTCGCCATGCCCTGGTACTGGCATCTGGTGGTGGGCGGCTTCGCCTTCGGCATGTTCTTCATGGCCACCGACCCGGTGTCGGCCTCCATGACCAACACCGGCAAGTGGATTTTCGGCGCCCTGATCGGCGTGATGGTGGTGTTGATCCGCGTGGTCAACCCGGCCTTCCCCGAGGGCATGATGCTGGCGATCCTGTTCGCCAACCTGTTTGCACCGCTGATCGACCACTTCGTCGTTCAAGCCAATATCAAGCGGAGGCTGGCACGCAATGTCTAGTCAAAAAGAATCCACCGTCCGCACCCTGACGGTGGCCCTGCTGGTGTGCCTGGTGTGCTCGGTGTTCGTCGCCGGCGCCGCCATTGCCCTGAAGCCGACCCAGGTGGAAAACCGCCTGCTCGACAAGCAACGCAGCATTCTGGCCATCGCCGGTCTGGGCGAGGCGGGCATGTCCGCGGCCAAGGTCAAGGAGCTGTTCAACAGCACCATCACCGCCAAGCTGGTGGACCTGGAGAGCGGCAAGTTCTCCGATGCGCACAACCCGATCACCTTCGATCCGCTCAAGGCGTCCAAGGACCCGAGCCTGTCCAGCGTGCTGAAAGGCAGCGATGACATCGCCGGGATCAAGCGCCAGGAGCGTTTCAGCACCGTGTACATGGTGGAGAAGGACGGCCAGGTGGAAACCCTGATCCTGCCGGTGCGCGGCTACGGCCTGTGGTCGACCCTGCACGGCTTTATCGCGGTGAAAGGGGATCTGAACACCGTGGTGGGCATGGGCTTCTACCAGCACGGCGAGACCCCCGGTCTCGGCGGCGAGGTGGACAACCCGAAGTGGAAGGGCCAGTGGCCGGGCAAGACCCTGTTTGACGACAACGGCGAGCTGGCCGTGCAGATCGTCAAGGGCGGCGTCGACCCGCAAAGCCCGCAAGCCGTGCACCAGGTCGACGGCCTGGCCGGCGCCACCCTGACCAGCGTCGGGGTGGACAACCTGCTGAAGTTCTGGCTCGGCCAGAACGGCTTCGGTCCGTTTATCGCTAACCTGCGTGCAGGGGAGGCCTGATCATGTCGCAGCCGACTATTAAAGAAGTCCTGCTCAATCCGATCTTCAACAACAACCCCATCGGCCTGCAGATCCTCGGGATCTGCTCGGCCCTGGCGGTGACCTCGAACCTGCAGACTGCGCTGGTGATGTCCGCCGCGCTGACTCTGGTGACCGGCTTCTCCAACCTGTTCATCTCGATGATTCGTAGTCAGATCCCCAACTCGATCCGCATGATCGTGCAAATGGTGATCATCGCCTCGCTGGTCATCGTGGTCGACCAGGTGCTCAAGGCCTACGCCTTCAGTCTGTCCAAACAGCTATCGGTGTTCGTCGGCCTTATCATCACCAACTGCATCGTGATGGGCCGTGCCGAAGCCTTCGCCATGCAGAATCCACCAGTGGTGTCGTTCTTCGACGGTATCGGCAACGGTCTGGGCTATAGCGCCATGCTGATCGCTCTGGGTGTGATCCGCGAGCTGTTCGGTGCCGGCAAGCTGATGGGCTACGAGGTCTTCTCGGTGGTCAACGACGGTGGCTGGTACCAGCCCAACGGCATGCTGCTGTTGCCGCCTTCGGCGTTCTTCCTGATCGGCCTGTTCATCTGGGCCATCCGTAGCTGGAAGAAGGATCAGATCGAGCAGCCGAGCTTCAAGATGGCGCCTCAGGTATCGAACAAGGAGGCCTACTAATGGAGCACTATCTCAGCCTGCTGGCCAAGGCCGTGTTCGTCGAGAACATGGCGCTGGCCTTCTTCCTCGGCATGTGTACCTTCATCGCCATCTCCAAGAAGGTCGAGACCGCAATCGGTCTGGGTATCGCGGTGATCGTGGTGCAGGTCATCACCGTACCGGCGAACAACCTGATCTACACCTACCTGCTCAAGGATGGCGCGCTGGCCTGGGCCGGCCTGCCCGAGGTCGACCTTAGCTTCCTCGGTCTGCTCAGCTACATCGGCGTGATCGCTGCCATCGTACAGATCCTCGAGATGCTGCTGGATAAATACGTGCCTGCGCTCTACAACGCGCTTGGTATCTTCCTGCCGCTGATCACCGTGAACTGCGCCATCATGGGTGGCACCCTGTTCATGGTCGAGCGCGACTACAACCTGGCCGAAAGTACCGTTTATGGCTTTGGTTCGGGTCTGTCCTGGGCGCTGGCGATCGCCGCGCTGGCCGGCATCCGCGAGAAGCTCAAGTACAGCGATGTACCGGCTGGCCTGCAGGGTCTGGGCATCACCTTCATCACCATCGGTCTCATGTCGCTGGGCTTCATGTCCTTCTCCGGCGTGCAGCTGTAAGGAAAGGATGAACAGATGAATTACGAAATCTTCCTCGCCATCGGTATGTTTACCGCCATCGTCCTGGCGCTGGTGCTGGTCATCCTTGCTGCGCGCGCCAAGCTGGTTTCCAGCGGTGACGTGAGCATCGAGATCAACGGCGAAAAAACCATCGTGGTGCCGGCCGGCGGCAAGCTGTTGCAGACCCTGGCCAACAACGGCATCTTCCTGTCCTCCGCGTGCGGCGGCGGTGGCACCTGCGCGCAGTGCAAGTGCGTCGTCGAGTCCGGCGGCGGCGAGATGCTGTCCACCGAAGAGTCGCACTTCACCAAGCGTGAGGCCCGTGAGGGCTGGCGCCTGTCTTGCCAGACCCCGGTCAAGCAGGACATGAAGATCGAAGTCCCGGAAGAGGTCTTCGGCGTTAAGAAGTGGGAATGCACGGTGGAGTCCAACCCCAACGTCGCCACCTTCATCAAGGAGCTGACGCTGAAGCTGCCGGAAGGTGAAAACGTCGACTTCCGCGCCGGTGGCTACGTGCAGCTGGAATGCCCGCCGCACACCGTGTACTACAAGGACTTCGACATCCAGGAGGAGTATCGCGGCGACTGGGACAAGTTCAACCAGTGGAAGTACGTGTCCA
>MTEU01003208.1_pt1 | contig 15787 bp, 15 predicted proteins | sample 1042701 | NCBI WGS metagenome assembly MTEU01 (sample SAMN06185813, study PRJNA358809) | soil metagenome | isolation source: naturally attenuated soil | place: India | collected 2015-05-23
CCCACAGGGATTGCACGTTTCAAGTGCAGTGCAGTACCTGTGGGAGCGGGTTCACCCGCGAAGGGGCCGGTACAGGAAAATGAAACGCCCCGGGCAAGCCGGGGCGCTCCGAGGTTGCGCGATACTTAGCGAATACCCGACTGGCGCAGTGCCGCAGGCTGGAAGTCCGCCTTGCTGGCGCTGAAGCCGAAGTCGTAGGCGCGCTTCTCTTCGTTCTTCATGCCCAGGGCCAGGTAACGGCCAGACTGCAGGTCATAGATGGCCTCCAGGGTGTACCACGGCACTTCCACGTTGTAGTACGGCTGGGCATGTGCCTCGGACACGCGCCACAGTTGGCCACGGCCGTCGTACTGGTCAATCACCGCAGCCTGCCAGGTGTCCTCGTCGATGTAGAAGTCACGCTTGGCATAGATGTGCCGCTGGCCCGGCTTGAGGGTGGCGACCACGTGCCATACACGGCGCAGCTCGTAACGGGCCAGGTCCTGATTGATGTGCCCGGCCTTGATGATGTCGGTGTACTTGAGCTTAGGGTCGTCGAGCTTGAAGGCGTTGGATGCGATGTACATCTCCTTCTTGCCTTCCAGCTTCCAGTCATAGCGGTCTGGCGCACCGTTGAACATGTCCAGGTTGTCGGAGGTGCGCAAACCGTCGGCGGCGGTACCCGGGCCGTCGTACGACACTTGTGGTGCCTGGCGCACGCGGCGCTGACCGGCGTTGTAGATCCACGCCTTGCGCGGTTCCTTCACCTGGTCGAGGGTTTCGTGTACCAGCAGCACGGTACCGGCCAGACGCGCAGGCGCGGTCACTTCCTGTTTGAAGTAGAACAGGATGTTGCCCGGGTTGCTCGGATCGTAATCCTTCATTCTTTCGCGGAAGACGAACTGGTCGGAGAAGTACACCGGGTTGAAAGAGCCGTTCTGCTGCGGCGTTGCCTGGGTCACCAGACGGCTGACGCTACCGCCCCGGTAGCGGGTGATGTGGTTCCAGATCACCTCCAGGCCGCTTTTCGGGATCGGGAACGGTACAGCCGTGCGGAAGTTGTTCAGACCGTTGCCGCCTTCGACCAGGGTGGTCTTGGTAGCGTTTTCCTTGATGGCAGCGAACACATCGGCCGGCACCGTGGAACCGCGATGGGTCTTGAATACCGGGATCTTGAAGGTATCCGGATAGCGCTTGAGCATGGCTAGCTGGCCCGGCGAGAGCTTGTCCTTGTACTGGTCGGCGTTCTGCGCGGTGATGGTGAACAGCGGCTTGTCACTGCCGTACGGGTCGGACAGGAAGCCCTTGCCGTCGACGCTGCCCGAGCTCTTGGACAGCGGTTCCCACGGCCCGATCGAGCCATCGGCGTTGCCAGCCTTTTCGGCGCCCATCGGGGTCAGGGTACTGCCCAGCTTGGCCGCCTCGTCGGCGGATACTGCAGCCATGACGCTGGTCGCCAGCAGGGACAGGCCCAGCACACCGGCTTGCAGCAGACTTCTGGTCTTGTTCATGTCGTGTCGTCCTGGATCTGAATGCTTAGAAGTTCACGCCGAAGCTGAGCGCGACGAAGTCGCGGTCATCCACGGTGGTGTACTCGCCATCGAAGAAGTTGGTGTACGACAGGCTTGCCGTGTAGGTGTTCTGGTACTCGGCGTCCAGGCCCAGGCTGACAGCCTTGCGGCCCTCCTCGAAGTTGGCGCCAGGGCCAGGCGAATAGCCGGAAACATCATGCGACCAGGCCACGCTTGGCTTCAGGTTGACCCCGGCAAAGACGTCGTTGTAGTCCCAGATGACTCGGGCGCGGTAACCCCAGGACGTGCTGGTGGTAAAGCCATCGTTCTCGCAGTTGCGGCTCAGGTTGGCGGTGGAGGCACCAGCACCAGCGCCTGCGATGGTGCTGGCATTCAGGGCCTGACAGGTGTTTGCTCCACCGGTGGATGGCAGCGGGCCTGGACCGAACACCGGGTCGCGACCGTAGCGAGTATCGTGGGCGCTCTCCAGGCCGCCCACATGGGTGACACCCAGCTCGCCCACCACGGTCATGCGGCTGGCGCCCATTACCTGGTCGAAGAAATGCGTGAGGGTGGTCTGGAACTGAGTGATTTCCTTGCGGCGATACCCGTGCAAGTCCTGCCCCGGCGTACCGGTCAGTAGCGAAGCGTTGCTCAAGGCACCGCCAATGGGGCGGACCCCGGCGAACAGGATATCCGTGGTATTCAGTTGCACCGGTGCGTTGGGACGGTAGCTGAGTTCGCCGCTCCAGGCGGTCCCGGTGGGCAACGTGGTAGAGAAGCTCAAGCCATAGAGGCGGATGTCCTCGGGGTATTCGACGAAGTATTCGGAGTTACCTGCCACGATCAGCGGTGCCAATGCGCGCAGCTGTGCAGGCAGGGCGCTCAGCCCGGCGAACACTGAAGGCGCGGCCCCGGTGGCACTGAAGATTGGCGCACGGCTGTGGTAGTTCATGAAGTAGGCGCCAAACTCGGTGTCCAGCGGCTCGAACATGTAGCGCATTGCCACGCCAAACTGGCCGCTGTCACGCGCATCGCGGTCGGCGCCGCGGCGCACCATCACCCCTTCTTCGTTGATGTTCACGCCACGGGTGGCAAGAAATTGCTGCGCCGCCCCCGGCACTGTGCGACTGCTGTTGAGCACGCGCAGGTTGTCGGTACAGCCGTCGGCAATGATGTCCGGCTGGGAGAAGAAGGTGCCGCAGTTGTCGACGACCGTCTGGTCCCATTCGATCTGATAGAAGGCCTCGGCCGACAGGTTGTCGGTCAGGCTTTGCGAGATGTAGAACATGTTGACCGGGATCAGGCCTTCCTTGATCTCGGCCCCCGGGCGGCGAAACGCCGACACGTCGATAGGGTTGATCGAGTTGATGCCGCCACCGATGAAGGTACTTTCACCCCAGCTCACCACCTGCTTGCCCAGGCGCACCGAGCCTGGCTGATCGCCGATGGAGTAGTTGTGGTAGACGAAAGCGTCGAGCAGCTCGGCACCGGACGATTTGGCGCCTTCCTTGCGGTTGGAGTCGCTGATGTCCTTGAACTCGCGGCCTTCGTCCTTCAGTTCGAAGTCGTACCAGTACTTGCCGCGGACAAACACGCCGGTGTCGCCGTACTTGAGCTCCAGGTCATGGATGCCCTTGAAGATCTTGGAGAAGGTTTCGCCCTTCTTGAAGTTCAGGTGGCCATCGTCGGATGTCTGCGACAGGCCCTTGCCGCCGTTGTTCACCCCGATCAGGTTCTTGTTGGGGTTGGCCGTCGACCAGCTGGCGCCGATGGAGAGCGACGAGTCGAACTGGCCTTCGATTTCACCAATGTTGAAACTGACAGCGAAAGCAGGACTTGCGAGCGTGGAAGCAAGGCTGACAGCCAGGGGCAACTTGGCCCGGCGCCAGAACAGGTTTGCAGATTTCATCGACGCTACTCCATGTACTTTTTTTGTTATGGCAGTGAGTCCTTTCAAGAACGGCCCGAGCGACCGGTTTGCAGGCTTGCGCCTGCGGCGACACGGCTTGCGCATGTCGCCTCCCCCATTCCTGAAAATCCCCTGGCCCCGACTATAGCCAGCAAGGCACAGGCGCTTGATCCCTCTAAAGTGTGATTTGCGCTCCGTGCGGCCAACTCGCTGCCATGTTGCCCCGGCTGCGTGCTGGCAGTGCTAAAGGATGGCGTATTTCTGCCGTTTGGCAAGGTTCCACCCCTCTAGCATGCGGGTCGCGTGCTGCGATACGCGACCCGCATGGCGGTTACAGCGTGGAGAGGAACGCGCTGTTGCTGGCCTGCCACTGGACGATGTCCTGGCGGATGCGTTTCTTGTCGAGCTTGCCGACACTGGTCTTGGGAATTTCAGTAACAACAGCGATCTGGCTTGGAATCGCCCACTTGTTGATGTGCCCTTGCTCGACGAACGGCTTGAGGTGCTCCTTCAGCGCCTTGGCGTCAATGACCTGGTCTTCGCGCACCACCAGCAGGGCAAACGGGCGTTCACCCCACTGCGGGTCGGCCACCCCCACCACCGCCACTTCGCGCACGGCCGGGTGGCGGCTGATCAGGTCTTCGAGGTCGAGCGAGGAAATCCACTCGCCACCAGTCTTGATCACATCCTTGATGCGGTCGCGGATGTCGATGTAGCCCATGCCATCGAGCGTGGCGACATCACCGGTGTGCAACCAGCCGCCCTGCCACAGCTCCTCGCTCTTCTGCGCCTCCTTGAAGTAGCCCATGGTCAGCCACGGCGCCCGTAGCACCAGCTCGCCCTGGGTTTCACCATCGGCGGGCAGGAAGTTGCCGTCGCCGTCGACGATGGCCGCCTCGACCAGCGGCACCGGCACGCCGGCCTTGATGCGGTAGGTGACGCGCTCATCCTCGCTGCCGGCCTGCAGCTCATCGTTCAGGTGGGCGGCGGAAATCAGCGGGCAGGTCTCGGACATGCCATACGCGGCGGTCAGCTGGATGCCGCGTGCCAGGGCGGCCTGGTACAACGAGCGGTTGAGTGCGCTGCCGCCGATGATGATCTTCCAGCCGCCGAAGTCCTGGCCTTGAGAGTTTGGGCAGTTGAGCAGCATCTGCAGGATGGTCGGCACGCAATGGGAGAAGGTGACTTTCTCTTCGCGCCACAGCTTGACCAGCATGTCCGGCTCATAGCGCCCCGGATACACCTGTTTCATGCCGAGCATGGTGGCGGCGTAGGGAATGCCCCAGGCGTGCACGTGGAACATCGGCGTGATGGGCATGTACACATCGTTGCTGCCCAGCAGGCGCACGCTGTCGATGCTACCGGTCACCGAAGCTTCAGCCAGGGTATGCAGCACCAGCTGCCGGTGGGTGAAGTACACCCCCTTGGGGTTGCCGGTGGTGCCGGTGGTGTAGAAGGTAGTGGCCACCGAGTTCTCGTCGAAGTCCGGGAAGTCGTAGTGCGGGCTGGCAGCGGCCAGCAGTTGCTCGTACTCACCCACCAGGTTGGGCAGCTCGGCTGTCTTGTCTGGGCCGTCAGTCAGCAGAAGGGTCTTGTCGACGGTAGTCAGTTGCCCCGCGATGGCCTGGTACAGGCCGACGAAGTCGCTGTTGACCAGCACCACGCGGTCTTCGGCGTGGTTCATGGTGTACAGAATCTGCTCGGGCGACAGGCGTACGTTGATGGTGTGCACTACCGCGCCGATCATCGGGATGGCGAACATGCACTCCAGGTAGCGGTGGCTGTCCCAATCCATCACCGCCACGGTGTCACCGGCCTTTACTCCGGCTTCGGTCAGCACGTTGGCCAAGCGCGCGATGCGCTCGTTCAGTTGTGGGTAGGTCAGCCGCAACTGGTCGCGGTAGACGATTTCGCGGGTCTTTTCATAGCGGCTGCCAGACATCAGCAGGCGCTTGATGAGCAGGGGGTAGGCGTAGGCGCCCTCGGCGGGCTTGATGATGCGGGTCTGCAACATGGGTATCCCTTTTCTGAAAAGCGGGCCGGACAAGTCTGGGAACTACTGTAGTTCGCCAATGTGACGGCTAAATCAGCCGAAGGAATGATTTGCATGATGAGGGTATGAGTGGCGGGCGTTGACGGGCAGCAAGGTTGAGCTAGACACTGCGGCGGCAGCTTCAGGTCATGTGGTGAAGCTGAGGGCCTCTTCGCGGGTAAACCCGCTCCACAGGTACTGCATCAGCCTTCTCAATGGTGCAATACCCGCAAATGGCCACGACACCGAAATCCCGCCCAGCCTCGGAGAACTTCATGCCCAGCCCGCGTCGCGCCGTGTTTCTCGATCACCAGTCCCTGGACCTAGGCGATCTCGACCTCTCACCCCTGAAGCAGCAATTCGACGAGTTCGAATTGTTCGCCGCCACCCGCCCGGAGCAGGTCGCCGAACGCCTGCAGGGCGCGGTGGCGGTAGTCAGCAACAAGGTCATGCTCGACGCCGCGACCCTGGCAGCCAACCCGCAACTGAAGCTGATCCTGGTGGCCGCCACCGGCACCAACAACGTCGACCTGGCGGCCGCGCGCGCCCAAGGCATCACCGTGTGCAACTGCCAAGGCTACGGCACACCGTCCGTCGCCCAGCACACCCTCGCCCTGCTGCTGGCCCTGGCCACCCGCCTGTGCGACTACAACCAGGCGGTAGCCGACGGCCAGTGGGCCAAGGCCAGCCAGTTCTGCCTGCTGGACTTCCCCATCGTCGAACTGGAGGGCAAGACCCTTGGCCTGCTCGGCCACGGCGAACTGGGCGGTGCGGTGGCGAGGTTGGCCGAAGCCTTCGGCATGCGCGTGCTCAGCGGGCAGATCCCCGGTCGTCCGGAACGCGCCGACCGCTTGCCACTGGACGAGTTGCTGCCGCAAGTCGACGCCCTGACCCTGCACTGCCCGCTGAACGAGCACACCCGACACATGCTCGGGGCCCGCGAACTGGCCCTGCTCAAGCCCAACGCGCTGGTGGTCAACACCGCCCGTGGCGGCCTGATCGACGAACAAGCGCTGGCCGACGCCCTGCGCAATGGCCACCTGGGCGGCGCTGCCACCGACGTGCTGAGCGTGGAGCCGCCGGTCAACGGCAACCCGCTGCTCGAACCCGGCATCCCGCGCCTGATCATCACCCCGCACAGCGCCTGGGGCGCTGTGGAATCGCGCCAGCGCATCGTCGGCCAGCTCAGCGAGAATGCCCAGGCCTTCTTCGCCGGTCAGCCACGCCGCGTGGTCAGCTGAGCGCGGCGCCCAGCTCTGATAAACTGCGCCACTTTTTCCAGGAGGCGTCGTCCATGGACCCGCGCAGTGAAGTGTTGCTCCGCCAGGCAGAGCTGTTCCAGGGCCCGCTGCTGCTCGCCGGCGCCCCCGCCGACGGCCTGCTCGGCCAGTTGCCCCAGGCCCGGGGCTGGACCTGGCATGCGGGCGATCATGCCATGCTCGAAAGCCGCTTCGCCGGGCGCAGCCACTATGGGGTCGAGCCACCGGAAGTGGCTTTCGACAACGCCGTGCTGTTCCTGCCCAAGTCCCGCGAACTGGCTGCCTACCTGCTCAACGCCCTGGCCTCGCGCCTGGCTGGCCGCGAGCTGTACCTGGTCGGCGAGAAACGCGGTGGCATCGAGGGCGCGGCCAAGCAGCTGCAGGCCTTTGGCAAGCCACGCAAGCTCGACAGCGCCCGCCATTGCCAGCTGTGGCAGGTGACCATCGAGCGCGCGCCAGAAGCCAAGCCCCTGGAGAGCCTGGCCGAACGCTTCGAACTCAGCCTGGAAGACGGCCCACTGCAAGTGGTCAGCCTGCCCGGCGTGTTCAGCCATGGCCGCCTCGATCGCGGTACCGCCCTGCTGCTCAAGCACCTCGACGGCCTACCGAGCGGGCATGTGCTGGACTTCGGCTGCGGTGCCGGGGTGCTGGGCGCCACAGTCAAACGCCGTTATCCACAAAGCCGTGTAACCCTGCTGGACGTGGATGCCTTCGCCGTGGCCGCCAGCCGCCTGACCTTGGCCGCCAATGGTCTGGAAGGCGAGGTGATCAGCGGCGACGGCATCGACGCGGCGCCGACAGAGCTGAGCCTGATCCTGAGTAACCCGCCGTTTCACACCGGGGTACACACCAACTACCAGGCATCGGAAAACTTGCTGAAAAAATCAGCCGTTCATCTGCGAAAAGGTGGCGAAATGCGCCTGGTTGCCAACAGCTTCCTGCGCTACCAGCCACTGATCGAAGGGGCTCTGGGCAACTGCCAGATACGCGACGAGGCGGACGGTTTCCGCATCTACCGGGCAACACACGGATAAAAACAGCGCTTGCCGAAAGCGTTTTGCCTAGGCAGAATCCGCACCGTCCTAGGGGAGTAGTCTCCCGCGAGCGCCCAGCTCGCCCGGTACGCGTCAACATACTTGGTCCACAGACCATGGCGCGTGCGACCCACCATGCCAACCTGCATGGCGAGATCCGCATAGACGGATCCAGGGTTTGACAAGACCTATGACACGCACACCTTACCCGGGGCGGGGAGGCTGTACGTGTCATAGCCGTGTCGACCCGCCCCCGTAGGAATCCTGATGCTGGAATCTCTGCTGGTCCCCACCGCCATCGTTGCGCTCGCCGAAATCGGCGACAAGACGCAACTGCTCGCGCTCATACTCGCCGCCCGCTTCCGCAAGCCCTGGCCGATCATCGCCGGCATCATCGCCGCCACTCTGGCAAACCATGCCGCGGCTGGGGCCGTGGGCGCGTGGGTCGGCAGCTTCTTCAGCGACTCGGCACTGCACTGGATCCTGGCTGCAAGCTTCACCGCTACTGCCCTGTGGACCCTGGTTCCGGACAAGATGGATGACGACGAGAACCCGGCGCGCCGCTTCGGGCCGTTCCTGACCACGCTGATCGCGTTCTTCCTGGCTGAAATCGGTGACAAGACCCAGGTCGCCACGGTGATGCTGGCAGCACAGTATCCGCACCTGATCATGGTCATTATCGGTACCACCCTGGGCATGCTGATTGCCAACGTGCCGGTGGTACTGGCGGGTAACTTCGCAGCGGACAAACTGCCGCTGACGCTGATCCGTCGCCTGGCGGCCACGGCGTTCTTCGTGCTGGCGATCGTGGCCGTGTACACGGCGATGAAAGCCAGTGGCTGGGTGGGCTAACCCGAAAGGCGACAGGCTGACGCCGAACCTGTAGGAGCAGCATCGAGCTGCGAAGAGGCCGGTACAGGCACCAGGAAATGTGGTGCTCTTACTGGCCCTTTCGCAGCACAAGGCCGCTCCTACAAGGGGTAAGCATCTTGAAGTCGAGGCTTACTTCTTGGCCGCCTGATACAGCGGCATCACCTTCGGAATGGCCGCCTGCAACGAAGCAATGCGGCTCTGGGACGCCGGGTGAGTGCTCATGAACTCAGGCGGTGCGCCTTCGGAAGCCTGGCTCATCTTGTTCCACAAGGTGATCGCGGCATTCGGGTCGTAACCGGCACGCGCCGAGAGCTCCAGGCCGATCAGGTCGGCTTCGTTCTCGTTGGCCCGGCTGTTGGGCAGGGTCATGGCATAGTTCACCACGGTATCGGCCATGGCCATGCTACCCTGGCCGAGGCCAAAGAGGGCGCCGGCGCCCTGGCGCGCCATTTCCACACCGTACGCCTTGGACATCGCCTCGCGGCTGTGCTCACGCAGAGCGTGGGCGATCTCGTGACCCACCACCGCAGCAATTTCCGCATCGTTGAGCTTGAGCTGATCGATCAGCCCGGTGTAGACGATGATCTTGCCGCCCGGGCCGCAGTTGGCGTTGAGCTCGTCGCTCTTGATCACGTTCACTTCCCAGTTCCATTGCGCGGCATCCGGGCGGAACTTGGGGGTCTGGGCGATCAGGCGGTTGGCAATTACCTGCACACGCTTGGCAACAGCGCTGGACTTGTCGAGCACGCCTTTGCTCGATGCTTCACCCAGGGTCTGCTGGTACGACTGGGCGTACATCTGGTTGACCTCATCGGTCGAGAGCATGCTGAACATGTACTGCTGGCGCTCGACGCCGACAGCACCGCCACTGGTGGTATTCACCGCCTGGCAGCCGGCTAGCAGGATGCCAGCACTCAACAGGCTGACGACAAAAGACTTACGCATGAAAACACTCCCTTTTTACATGCGCCGTATCGTAGGCCGAGTCGCTTGGGGCCGCTATAGCCGCAGGGAAGATTTTCGTCGCCTGTGCCGGCCCCTTCGCGGGTGAACCCGCTCCTACAGGGACAATGCGATCGTTGCAGGAGTGGCTTCACCGGCGAAGAGGCCGGCACAGGCATACATCAGGCCGGGGTCAGGCACTCCGGCGCATCCAGCTTCGGGTCATTGACAAAATGCGCCAGGGCCCGCTCGCGCAAGGTCGCCGGCGGGCTGGCCAGCAACTCATGCAGGCGGGCCAGCGGCGTGCCCGGGTCAAGCCAGGCCGCCTGCCCCGCATCGTCCATTATCAGTGGCCGACGCTGACTCATCGCCGCCTGGGTCACTACCGCACAACTCAGCCAAACCTGGTCCTGCACCGGGTAAGCCTCCCACACAGCCGCGAAATACAGAGATGCGCCCTCCCCTGGGGTCAGCCAGTAGGGGCGCTTGCGCACGCTACCGCGCCATTCGTAGAAGCCGTTGGCTGGCATCAGGCAGCGGCGCTGGCGAAACGCGTCGCGAAACATCGGCTGCTCGGCCAGGGTTTCGGCGCGTGCATGGGCGGGGGTACGGGACAGGTCGGTGAGCCAGGCCGGAGTCAACCCCCAGCGCGCCCTGGCCAGTTGCAGCTGGCCGTCGAGCTGGCGCTGGATCAGCACCGAAGCCCCGGGCGAAATGTTCCATTGGGCTGGCTGGCCAACGGGAAAGCCCGGCAGACCGGCAAGAGCCTGGGGCCATCGAAACAGGGCGTAACGTCCACACATGGGCGAATTCAAAACCTAGCAGATCAAGGTACCGGGGAAACTCTCCGGTTCGTCGCCAACCAATGGCTGGGCACCATTGTACGCATCGATCAGCTGCCGTGCGTACTCAGCCTGCTCATCTGCCACGGCCAGCCCCAGCAAACCCTGCATCGGCAGTTCACCGGCAGCACCCACCAGGTCACGGCCAACCAAGTGCGCCTCGATCCCTTCGCTGGCGAGCATCCCCGCCAGCATTTCAGCCTCGAGCAGGCTTTCCGGTTCGTAGATGCGCTGCATCAGTCATTCTCACCGAATACATCCAGCATCCACTCCTCGCCATGAACTTGCAGCACGAAGCGGATAGGCTTGCAGCACACCTGGCAGTCCTCGATGTACTCCTGATCGCCACCGGACAGGTCCACCGTGGTTTCGACTTCTTCGCCACAATAAGGGCAATCGTAGATAGCAGTTTCCAGCATCGCGGCCTCCGGGGTGACTTATGCGTATAATTGCCGGTCTGTTTACAGGGCCTGTGTGTGTCCGAGCCGTTTTTCGGAGCCCGTCCCTACCTTATTACCCTAGCCGTTTCCAACAAGAGAGCATGATGGGCGAATTCGATGCCATCCGACCGTACGACGACGCTGAGGTCCCTGCCGTTCTGGCACGCCTGCTCAGCGATCCGGCATTCCTCGATATCCTCACCCACTTCCGCTTCCCGCGTGCGGCCGGCGCTCTCGGCTGGTTGCTCAAACCGCTGATCGCCCGCCGCCTGCGCAAGGAATTCGCCGGCGTCACCTGTGTTTCGACCTTGCAGGACAAAGTCGAGTACTACGTCGACCAGACCATCGACCGCGCCACCGACGGCGTCACCTATTCGGGCGTGGAGCAGCTCAAGGCCGGTACCGCCTACCTGTTCCTGGCCAACCACCGTGACATCGTCATGGACCCGGCCTTCGTCAACTATGCGGTGTACCACGCCGGCCTGCCCACGCCGCGCATCGCCATTGGCGACAACCTGCTGCAAAAACCGTTTGTCAGCGACATGATGCGCCTGAACAAGAGCTTCATCGTGCACCGCTCGATCAGTGGGCGCCGCGAGAAGCTGGCGGCCTACCAACTGCTCTCGGCCTACATCAACCACTCGATCCGCAACGACGCCACATCGATCTGGATCGCCCAGGCCGAAGGCCGGGCCAAGGACGGTGACGACCGCACCGATTCGGCGATCCTCAAGATGTTCCACATGAGTCGCAAGGACGAGCCGTTCGGCGCGGTGATCCAGAGCCTGAACCTGACGCCGGTTTCGATCAGCTACGAATATGACCCGTGCGACCAGGCCAAGGCTCGCGAACTGTACATCCGCGCCACTACCGGCACCTACAAGAAGGCGCCGGGGGAGGACGACAACAGCATCGCCAAGGGCATCACCGGCTACAAGGGCCGGGTGCACATCAACTTCGCACCGCCGGTGACCGAGTATCACGAGGACACCAAGCAGCTGGCAGCGGAAATCGACCGGCAGATCCTAGGTGGCTACCGGCTGTTCCCGGTGCACTATCTGGCCTATGCGATGTGGGATGGCAAAGATGAGGCGCTGCAGGTGCCGAGCGCCGAGAAAGTGTTCCCCGCTGATGAACTGGCCCGGGCCAAGGAGGAATGGCAACGCCGCCTGGATGCCTGCCCCGAGGAGCAGCGGCCGTACCTGGTGTTGCAGTATGCGACGCCGGTGCGCAACCAGTACCAGGTCAGGCAGCAGGCACCGGTTGCCTGAGCGAATGCCGGGGCCGCTTTGCGGCCCCGAAATCTCAGACCCAGGTACTGAACCAGGACAACAGCAACGCCATCGCCAGGCACGAAAAGCCGAGGATGTAGAAATAGCGCGGCACTCGAAGGTCGAATGCGTCCACTACCCCGTCGTCCACCGCCATGTATTCGCGGGTCTCGGCCTCGCGCCGCCGGGCACTGTGCAGCAGCAACCCGCCCGGGCAGGTCAGCAGCAGCGCAAGCAGATTGATCAGCTTGGTCGGGTGGGCGGCCAGGAACCCCCAGAGCACTTGCAAGGACATCACGCAACCTCGGTATGAGCGACGGCAAAGGCCGGCATTCTACCCAAGTCGCCCCCTCACGCCCGGTCCAGGCGACAAAGTGTCATTAAATTTCATCTGTCCTTGCATGAAGACTTGCCGGCCTCTTAGCGGGCATGCCCGCCAAGAGGCCGGCACAGACAACAAAAAACCCGCTGCCTGGAATACAGGCAGCGGGCCTTGTTTTACAGCTGAAGCCTTACTGCCCCAGTACCTGACCGATGGTCGGGTCCTTGAACATGCGGGTCAGGGCATCGCTCAGCACATCGCCCACCAGCTGGGTGTTGGTTTCCTGGTTCGGCGCCATGCCGAAACGCTGGTCCAGCGAAGCGCCGTAACGGCCGCTGTAGCGGCGGCCGCCATTGGACACGTCGGCACGGAAGGTGGCACCGATGGTAGCCTCGGTCACGTACAGGTTGTCTTTTGGCGACTGGTACTTCAGTTCGGCCAGGGTCACGGTCAGCTGCGGCGCGTTATAGGCGTTCGGCGTCGGGGTGAAGCCGAGCAGGCGCACGGCGGCTTCGGCCTGGGCCTGCAGCTTGGGCACGATGTCGTTACCGCTGACGCTGATGGTGCTGGTCTCGGGGTACATGCCACCGCGAGTGCCCAGGGACTGCGAGGCCCGGCCGTCAACCACCCGGACCACTACCGGCTGGCCATGGCCGACCGGGGCGAGCTGGGCCTTGAGCGTGGGTTGCGGATTGAGTTGTTGCGGGCTGTGGGCACAACCGACCAGGCTGAGGCTGGCCACGGCGATCAAACCGAACAACAGACGTTGCAACATGCGCGTTACTCCAGAAAATGCGGCGAAGGCCCACAGTATACCCAGCCACGCCTCGGCCAGTCATCGGCCCGGCCCGCTTGTCACAATCGTTTCATCGCCGCGCCGCTATCCTTGCGCCAAGCCCTACCGTACAGGACTCGCTGCCATGGCCTCGCTCTGGACTCTGCTCTTCCAACGCCCGCACTACAATGCCTATGCCCGCCTTGATGCCGACGGCAAATGCCTGGCCCTCAAGCAATGCAGCCAGGCGCCCAGCGGCAGCGGCTGGGTCCAGATCAGCGAAATCCAGCTCGCCTGGCTGGGCCGCGAATTGCCCGCCAGTGCCCGGGTTTGCGCCCGCGCAAGCCGCCGCTGGCACCAGCGCATCCTCGCGGCCTGACAAACGCTGCAATAAAAACCACGAATGGCGACATTTCTGCCCGCGACATCGCTATAATCTCCCCCCGATTATAAGGACGTCTCCTGATCGGGCCCCGCACTCGCCGATTGACCCCGGCAACTTCACGCTTCGCCCACAGAGAGCCTTCCACTCAGGTCTTGCATCGGCTGTCGTGCCTGCTTTTCCGGCCCTTCACACTGCATGAACCTGCGGGTTGCCATCGCGCAGTCCCCTTTTGAGGTTCACGTCTCCAAAAGAGCGTGAAAAAACGGTTTTCACAACTTCACAAGAGTGTGGCGAGCAAATGAACAGTCTGGCATGTGCAAAAGCGGCAGATGTGTCCCGAACAGCCCTGAACAGGCGGCAAATGCGCTCATTTCGTATGAGTGTCTGAGCCGTTCCATAACGCACGCACGACACCTTGACCATAAGTCGAATTGCCGCACCCGTGGCAAACCGCGTTCAATACGCGAACCCGAAGACTGATTGGCGGTGTCCGCGGAAGTTGCAAGAACTGCGAAAAGTCGGACATGGCGACCCTGGCGAACCCAGGTCCTATGCTGTCAATTAGGTAGCTGTAGATTGTGGAGACGCGTTAAATGGCGCAGAACGAATCGGTTGATGTGGTACTGGTAGGCGCGGGCATCATGAGTGCCACCCTGGCCGTACTGCTCAAGGAGCTCGACCCGACCCTAAAGCTTGAGGTCGTGGAGGCGATGGACTCCGGAGCCGCGGAAAGCTCCAACCCCTGGAACAACGCAGGCACCGGGCACGCCGGCCTGTGCGAGCTTAACTACACGCCCCAGGCCGCCGATGGCAGCATCGACATCAAGAAGGCCGTGCACATCAACACCCAGTTCGAGGTTTCGCGCCAGTTCTGGGCCTACTTGAGCAAGAAGGGCAACTTCGGCTCGGCACGTGCCTTCATCAACCCTGTCCCGCACCTGAGCTACGTCGAGGGTGATAAGGGTGTTTCCTTCCTCAAGAAGCGCTATGAGTTGCTCAAGCAGCACCATGCCTTCGCGGAAATGGAATACACCGAAGACAAAGCCGTGATGAAGGACTGGATGCCGCTGATGATGCCAGGCCGCCCAGCCGACCAGCACATCGCCGCCACCCGCGTACTGAAGGGTACCGACGTCAACTTCGGCGCCCTGACCAACAAGCTGCTGAAGCTGCTGGGCGACTCGCAGGATGCCCACGTCAAGTACAGCAAGAAGGTCGTCGGCCTGCGCCGTAATGGCAAGGGCTGGACCGTGAGCATCAAGGACGTCAACAGCGGTGGCAGCCGTGAAGTGGACGCCCGCTTCGTCTTCCTCGGCGCAGGTGGCGCGGCCCTGCCGTTGCTGCAGCTGTCGGGCATTCCGGAAAGCAAAGGCTTCGGCGGCTTCCCGGTCAGCGGCCAGTGGCTGCGTTGCGACAACCCGGAAATCGTCAAGCAGCACCAGGCCAAGGTCTACAGCCAGGCCGCAGTCGGCGCTCCGCCGATGTCGGTACCGCACCTGGATACCCGCGTGGTCGATGGCAAGAAATCGCTGCTGTTCGGCCCATATGCCGGGTTCACCACCAAGTTCCTCAAGCACGGTTCGCTGATGGACCTGCCGCTGTCGGTGCGCATGGGCAACATCGGCCCGATGCTGGCAGTGGCCCGTGACAACATGGACCTGACCAAGTACCTGGTCAGCGAAGTGATGCAGTCGATGGAGCAGCGCCTGGAAGCCCTGCGTCGCTTCTATCCTCAGGCCAAGGCCGAAGACTGGCGCCTGGAAGTGGCTGGTCAGCGCGTGCAGATCATCAAGAAAGACCCGAAGAAAGGCGGTGTGCTGCAGTTCGGTACCGAGCTTGTCTCGGCGCAGGACGGCAGCCTGGCTGCACTGCTCGGCGCATCGCCGGGTGCCTCGGTAACCGTGTCGATCATGCTGGAACTGATCGAGCGCTGCTTCCCCGAGCAGGCCAAGGACGCCTGGGCTGCCAAGCTCAAGGAGATCTTCCCGGCTCGCGAGAAGACTCTGGCGACCGATGCTGCCCTGTACCACAAGATCAGTGCCGACAACGATGTGGCGCTGGACCTGGTGGAAAGCAGCCCGGCGGCCAAGCATTACGCCTGATTCGACCGGTAGCGAAAAACGCCCCTCGGGGCGTTTTTTTGTGCCTGGTTGCTCATTGACCTGTGCCGGCCTCTTCGCGGGCATGCCCGCTCCCACAGGTTTTGGCGT
>MTEU01001408.1_pt1 | contig 15782 bp, 13 predicted proteins | sample 1042701 | NCBI WGS metagenome assembly MTEU01 (sample SAMN06185813, study PRJNA358809) | soil metagenome | isolation source: naturally attenuated soil | place: India | collected 2015-05-23
AAGGGCTGCAAGGCAGCCCCAGCAATTTGTGCATCACTGCTGATGCCCCGGGGCCGCTTTGCGGCCCTTTCGCGACACAAGGCCGCTCCAACAAGAAGCCCGTGCCAACCGTCAGATCTTGTCGATATCCACATCCTTGGTTTCTTTCAGGCAGAAGATCCCCACCACCAGGCTGACCCCGGTCACCAGCACCGGGTACCACAGCCCGTAGAAGATATCCCCGGTATACACCACCAGTGCGAACGACACCGTTGGCAGGAAGCCACCGAACCAGCCGTTGCCAATGTGATAGGGCAGTGACATCGAGGTGTAGCGGATACGAGTCGGGAACAGCTCGACCATCACCGCCGCCAGCGGGCCATAGGTCATGGTCGCGATCAGTATCATCGCCACGATCAACACCACCACCATCACTTGATTGACCTGCCCAGGGTCGGCCTTGGCCGGGTAGCCAGCCTGTTCCACCGCCGCACGCATGGCCGCTTCGTCGAAGCCGTTGATGGTCTTGTCGCCGATGTTCACCACTACATCGCTGCCGGCCACATCGACCGAGCTGTAAGGCAGGCCCTGCTTGACCAGGAAGGTCTTGACCCTGTCGCACGGGCTGTCGAAACGCGCTTTGCCCACCGGGTCGAACTGGAAGGTGCAGCCTTGCGGGTCGGCAGTGACCACGATCGGCGCCTGGCGGCTGGCCGCGTCGATCTGTGGGTTGGCGTAGTGGCTCAGCGCTTTGAACATCGGGAAATAAAGCACCGTGGCCAGCAGCAGGCCGAGCATCAGGATCGGCTTGCGACCAATACGGTCGGACAACCAGCCAAAGAACACGAAGAACGGCGCACCAATCACCACGCTGATGATCAGCAGGGTGTTGGCCTGCGCCGGGTCCATCTTCAGCATCTGGGTCATGAAGAACAGCACATAGAATTGCGCCGTGTAAAAGGTCACGGCCTGCCCGGCGTTGATGCTGAACAGCGCGGTGAGCACCACTTTCAGGTTCGGCCAGGAAGTGAACGACTCCCGGATCGGCGACTTGCTGACCTTGCCTTGGGCCTTCATTTTCACGAACGCCGGCGACTCATGCATGCTCATGCGGATCCAGGTAGAAATCGCCAGCAGCACGATCGACAGCAGGAACGGCAGGCGCCAGCCCCAGGTTTCGAATTGGTCGCCGCTTATATAACGGCTGCCCAGCACCACCACCAGCGACAACAACAGGCCGAGGGTAGCGGTGGACTGGATGAAACCAGTGTGGAAGCCGCGTTTGCCGGGTGGCGCATGCTCGGCAACATAGGTGGCCGCACCGCCGTATTCACCACCCAGCGCCAGCCCTTGCAGCATGCGCAGGACCACCAGGATGATCGGTGCCGCGATGCCAATGCTGGCATAGGTGGGCAACAGCCCCACCGCAAAGGTGGATAGGCCCATCAGCACGATAGTGACCAGAAAAGTGTACTTGCGCCCGATCATGTCGCCCAGGCGGCCGAACACCAGCGCACCAAACGGCCGCACCAGGAAGCCAGCGGCAAAGGCCATGAGGGCAAAGATGAAGGCAGTGGTGTCGTTCACGCCAGCGAAGAACTGCTTGCTGATGACCGCTGCCAGCGCCCCATAGAGAAAAAAGTCATACCACTCGAAAACTGTCCCGAGGGATGACGCGAAAATGATCTTGCGTTCTTCACGACGGTTGGAGCTGCTGGCCGCCGCACCCTGCTCTTGGATGTAATCCGACATCGTTGCTGTCCTCGGCCCGCAGGCCACAGTGATTATTCTTGTTGTTCCACTGTCGGCAGCTTCTGACCGCCAGCTGCCGGTACTGCACGCACCCTCGTTCAGGGCGTCGGTATCGCGTCTTCGTTCAGATAGGTCTGGGTCGCAGCTCCTTTGAGGATCAGTTGCGCCGCCTTCTCGGCGATCATCAGGGTGGGTGAACAGGTATTGCCAGAGGTGATCTGCGGCATGATCGATGCGTCCGCCACGCGCAGGCCAGGGATGCCGTGTACGCGCAACTGGTTATCCACAACGTCCAGTTCGCCATTGCCCATGCGGCAGGTGCCTACCGGGTGGAAGATGGTGGTGCCGATCTTGCCGGCGGCTTCGAACAGCTCTTCTTCGGTTTGCAGGGCTGGGCCCGGCAGGTATTCCTTCGGGTCGAACGCAGCGAGGGCAGAGGCCTGGACGATACGTCGGGTAAGGCGAATGGAGTCGGCGGCGACGCGTAGGTCCTGGGGGTCGCTGAGATAGTTGGGGTCGATCAGCGGAGTGCTGTTCATGTCGCTGCTGCGGATATCGATACGCCCGCGGCTGGCCGGGCGCAGGTTGCATACCGAGGCGGTAAAGGCCGGGAACCTGTGCAGCGGCTCGCCGAAGCGCTCAAGTGACAGCGGCTGCACGTGGTACTGCAGGTTGGCGGTGGCCTGCTCCGAGCTTGAACGCACGAATGCGCCCAACTGACTCGGCGCCATAGCCAGCGGGCCACTGCGATCATAGAGGTAGCGCAAGCCCATGCCCATCTTGCCCCACAGGCTGTTGGCCATCTGGTTCAGGGTACGGGTATTGCGGATCTGGTAGATCAGGCGCAGCTGCAGGTGATCCTGCAGATTGCCGCCAACGCCTGGCATGTCATGACGCACGCCAATACCCAGACTTTCCAGTAGCTGCCGTGGACCGATGCCGGAGCGTTGCAGGATACCGGGAGAGCCCACAGCGCCCGCGCAGAGGATGATCTCGCGACGTGCCGCAAACTCGTGCCAGGCACCCTGCCAGAATGCCTTTACTGCCCGCGCACGGGTGTTGTTGAGCAGCACCTGGTCAACCTGAACGCCAGTCAGCACGGTGAGGTTTGGGCGGTTCTTGATCGGCCGCAGGAAAGCCTTGGAAGCGTTCCAGCGCACACCGCTGCGCTGGTTGACCTGGAAATATCCACACCCCTGGTTGTCGCCGGTATTGAAGTCATCGACCTTGCCGATGCCGCTCTGCTCGGCGGCATCACGGAAGGCATCGAGGATCGGCCAGCTGTAGCGCTGTCGCTCGACCCGCCATTCACCATCACCACCGTGGTGCTCGTTGGCGCCGGCAAAGTGGCTTTCGCTGGCCTTGAACAGCGGCAGTACGTCCTTCCAGGCCCAGCCGTCGTTGCCTTGCTCGGCCCAAAGGTCGTAGTCGGCGGCCTGGCCGCGCATGTAGATCATGCCGTTGATCGAGGAGCAGCCACCCAAAACCTTGCCGCGTGGATAGCCCAGCGCGCGACCGCCCAGGCCGGGCTGCGCCTCGGTCTTGAAGCACCAATCGGTGCGTGGGTTGCCGATGCAATAGAGGTAACCGACGGGGATATGGATCCAGGGATAGTTGTCGCGGCCACCCGCCTCCAGCAGCAGCACGCGGCAGGAAGGGTCGGCGGACAAACGATTGGCCAGCAGGCAACCGGCGGGCCCGGCCCCCACGACCACGTAGTCGAAGACAGAATCGGCTGATGGCATGTGCAACCTCGGGCCTGATTATTATTCTTGTCCCGATCCATCTTAGTGAGTAATTTCGTGGAGGAAACACGAGATTTCGCGCAGCCGCTGTGCGTTTTAGCACAGTGGCAAGTCTGTAACGGCCTCTTCGCGGGCGTGTCCGCGAAGAGGCCGGAACGAACTGCCAAAAAGGATCAGCATGTTCGACTGGAACGATCTGCGTTATTTCCTCGAGTTGCAGCGCAGCGGGCGCCTGCTTACCGCCGCCAAGCGCCTCAACACCACTCACAGCACCGTTGCCCGGCACATCGAGAGCATCGAGCAAAGCCTGGGTACCGCACTGTTCGTGCAGCATGCCCAGGGCTATGAACTGACGCCCTCGGGCCAAGCTCTTCTCAAGCACGCAGAAGCCATGGAAAACGTCGCCCTGCTGGCACAGGAAGAAATCACCCAAGCCATCACGCCGCTCGGCAAGATTCGCCTGGGGGTGACCGAAGGCATCGGCATCATGTTCTTCACCCCGCGCATGAATGCGCTGTTCGAGCGCTATCCCGGCCTGGAAGTGGAACTGGTGGCGGTACCGCGCTTCGTCAGCATCCTCAACCGAGAGGCAGAGATCAGCATCCACCTGGAACGGCCCAGCGCCGACCTGCTGATCACCCGCAAGCTCACCGACTACCGCCTGGCCCTGTATGCCAGCCAGGACTACCTGGACCGTGCGCCCCCGCTGCGCAACCGCGAGGACCTGGCCCGGCACAGCTGGATTGGTTATGTCGACGACTTGCTGTTCAGCCAGGAGCTGCTGTTTCTCAACAGTTTCTGCCGGGCCCCCAGCGTAGTGTTTCGCAGCACCAGCGTGATCGCCCAGCAAACCGCCGCCCGCGCCGGGCTGGGCATCGCCGTGCTACCCAACTACATGGCCCGCCACGACCCGACGCTAGTGCGCGTGCTACCTGGCGAAACCATCCAGCGCAGCTACTGGATCTGCACCCGCCGCGAACTGCACAAGTCGGTGCGACTGCGGGTGGTGTGGGACTACCTGCTGGCGCTGTGCGCGGCGGAACAGAGCGAGCTGCTAGCCCAATAGCGCCTTGCCGGCCAGCAGCAGAGCCGCGGCCCAACCGGCCACGGCAAACATCTGCTGCAAGCGCGGCCCGGCCAGCCTGTTCGCCAACGGCCGCGCCAGCAGCAGACCAAGCACTGCGCCGACAGCGAACGGGGCGCCAACCTGCCAGTGCATGACCCCTGCCAGGCTGGCGCTGACCACACTGCCGGTGGACACCAGCGCGATCACCGCCAGCGAGGTGGAGACGATGCTGGCCATCCGCAGGTTGGTGTAGCGGTTAAGGGCCGGAATGATGACAAAGCCACCGCCCACGCCGAGCAGGCCGGACAGCAGCCCGGACAATGCGCCCGTGAAGGCCAGGGCGCGCGCACACGGCAGGGTCCAGCGCAAACGGCCCTGCAGCGGGTTCAGCACGCAGGGTTCGATGTAGCGATGGGCATCATTGGCTTCGCCGCGCAGTTCCTTGGCCGCTTTGCGCCAGATACGCAGGCAGGCATACACCAACACCACAGCGAACACCAACTGCAGTGGCGTGTTCGGCAAGCGGTGCGCCAGCATCAGCCCGAATGGCGCCGCTGCCACACCGATCAATGCGATGAACAGCGCTGCCCGGTAGCGCACCAGGCCCTGCCGCAAGCCCAGCATTGCTCCCACCGCCGCCGCCATGCCTACTGCCAGCAGGCCGACCGGTGCTGCCTCGACCATCGACAACCCCAGGCCGAACACCAGCAAAGGCACTGCGAGAATGCCACCGCCGGCACCGGTCAACGCCAGCACGGCACCGATGAGCGCGCCCAGACCCGCTCCCAGTAATTGATGTTCGATCACTGCCGACCCTCGGCTACCAACGGCTGTGGCCGTGCCAGCCACTCGCGGCCCTTGAGCATGCCTTTCCAGTACAGGGGTGGCAGCACCTGCGCCTTGAGCAACCAGGCCAGACGTGTCGGCTTGCGACCATCCAGCAACCAGTTGGGGAAACTTGGAGCCAGCTTGCCGCCATAGGTGAATTCAGCCAGGACGATCTTGCCGCGCTCGACGGTGAGCGGGCACGAGCCATAACCATCGTACTGGGCGAGGGTAGGCAACCTTCCCAGGGCCACCAGCACGTTGTTGGCCACGACCGGAGCCTGCTTGCGTGCAGCGGCGGCGGTCTTGGCATTGCTGGTGTTGATCACGTCCCCAAGGGCATGGACATTGGTGAAGTGGCGATGGCGCAGGGTGTGCGGGTCGACATCGACCCAGCCGGCGCAATCGGCCAGCGGACTTTCACGAATGAAGTCCGGTGCCACCTGCGGCGGTACCACGTGCAGCATGTCGAAGGCCTCGATACGGGTTTCGCTGCTGCCATCGGCCAAGGTGCGCACGAAGGTGGCGCGCTTGTTCGGGCCGTCCACGGCGACCAGGCGGTGGGAAAAATTGAGGTCCACGGCGTACTTGTCGATGTACTTCATCAGTGCAGGCACGTAGTCCGCCACTCCGAACAACACTGCGCCGGCATTGAAGAAGCTGGCTTTCACAGCCCCCAGATGACCGTGCCGCAGCCAGTGGTCGCAAGACAGGTACAACGCCTTCTGCGGCGCGCCTGCGCACTTGATCGGCATGGGCGGCTGGCAAAACAGGGCTCGGCCTTGCTTGAGCTGCTGCACCAGATCCCAGGTGTAGGGTGCCAGATCGTAGCGGTAGTTGGAGGTGACGCCGTTGCGGCCCAAGGTCTCGCTGAGGCCATCTATGGCTGCCCAATCCAGCTTGAGGCCCGGGCAGACCACCAGCTGTTCATAACTGATGGCGCGGCCGCCCTCGAGCAGGACCAGTTGGCCCAGCGGGTCGAACCTCTGCACCCGTGCCTTTATCCAGCGCACGCCGCGCGGAATGGTCGAGGCCATGGTGCGAGCAGTGCTTGGCGCCTTGAACACACCCGCACCGACCATGGTCCAGCCGGGCTGGTAGTAATGCACGTCGGCGGGGTCGATCAAGGTAACGTCCAGCGACGGGTCACGGCTGATCAGGCTGGAAGCGATGGCGATTCCGGCGGCGCCAGCACCGACGATGACCACTTTGTGGTGGTCGGTATTGGCGGGGGACAACAAGGCAGGCATGGCGGTAAATCCTGTAAATCTGGTTATGGGGCAGGGCGGTCACAGCTTGTTCAGCGGAATCTTCAGGTAGCTCACACCGTTATCTTCCGGCGCGGGGAACTGGCCGCTGCGCATGTTTACCTGCACCGAAGGCAGGATCAGCACGGGCATCTCGAGGGTCTTGTCGCGAGCTTCACGCATGGCGACGAAGCTGTCCTCATCGATGCCCTGGTGGATATGAATATTGTTGGCGCGCTGCTCGGCCACGGTGGTGACGTACTGCATGTCACGGCCACCCGGCAGGTAGTCGTGGCACATGAAGAGCCGGGTCTGGTCGGGGAAGGCCAACAGGCGACGGATCGAGCGGTACAAGGTGCGGGCATCGGCCCCTGGGAAGTCGCAACGGGCGGTACCGTAGTCGGGCATGAACAGGGTGTCGCCGACGAACACCGCGGTCTCGCCGGCGTCCTCGATCATGAAGCTCATGCACGCAGGCGTGTGCCCCGGGGTGTGCAACGCGCGGGCATGCAGATTGCCAATGCGGAAACCTTCCTCGTCCTCGAAAAGCACATCGAACTGGCTGCCATCGCGGGCGAAGCCAGGTTCGGCGTTGAACAAGGCACCAAACACTTTCTGTACCTGGGTGATGTGCGCGCCGATGGCGGTATGGCCGCCGAGCTTTTCCTTCAAATAGGCCGCTGCCGAAAGATGGTCTGCATGCACATGGGTTTCCAGCACCCACTGCACTCTGGCTTCAAGCTCGGTCACGCGCTGGACCAGGCGGTCCGCCGATGCCGTGCAAGTGCACCCGGACTTGGGGTCGTAATCCAGCACACTGTCGATCAATGCGCATTTGCGGGTTTCGCAGTCCATGACCAGGTAGCTGATGGTCGAGGTCGCCTTGTCGTAAAAGGCGTCCACGTGCAGGTTGTTGCCGATGATCATCGCGTTCTCCAATTTATCCGCCCAGCCTTGTACGCGCGTAGGCAGTGCCAGGAGGTTTATCAAGATGCATGCCAGGCATTTTCCTGCGCCTGGGCCAATGAAACCGGCCCGTTGCTCTCAGTTGCCGACGACAGTGACAGCGCAGATGGCAGTCGACTGTCAGCCCATGGCAGTGTTTGGCAGTCCTTGTTACCCTGCGCCGGTCATCCAATCGGTGCCGTCATGCCTGAAGCCCATCCCCTCATCCTAGCTTTGGTTTCCTATCTTGAGCACGATGCCCTGCCAACCATCGTGCTGGATACCGACTACAACATCCTGGCGGCCAACGCTGCCTATCGCCGCCAGTTTGGTCGCCATGAGCAAGCGCCGCTCGGTGAGAAATGCCACAAGGTCTCGCACCACTACGCCGTGCCTTGCGACCAGGCCGGCGAGCATTGCCCGATGCGCAAAGCGTGGCAAAGCAAGGTTCCGGAGCGGGTGTTGCACATTCATCACACGCCACGCGGCCCCGAGCATGTGGATGTCGAGCTGCGGCCGATCCTGGATGAACAGGGCAGGGTGGTGGCCTTTGTCGAGCGCCTGACCAGCATTACCCTCGCGTCGGCGCAGCCTCAGGAACAGGGGCTGGTCGGCCGGGCGCCAGCGTTCAAGGCGGCCCTGGCCAGCCTGCAACGTGCGGCACCGGCGCAGATCCCGGTGTTGCTACAGGGTGAGTCAGGTACTGGCAAGGAACTGTTCGCCCGTGCGCTGCACATGGGAAGCCCCAGGGCTAACGGCCCGTTGGTGGTGGTCGACTGTACCGGCCTGACCGAGTCGCTGTTCGAGAGCGAGTTGTTCGGCTACGAGAAGGGTGCGTTCACTGGCGCCAACCAGCGCAAGATCGGCCTGGCTGAAGCGGCGCATGGCGGCACCCTGTTCCTCGATGAAATTGGGGAGGTACCGCTGGCGATGCAGGTGAAGCTGCTGCGCCTGATCGAGTCCGGCAGCTTCCGCCCGGTGGGTAGCCTGCGCACGGTGCATTCGGATTTTCGCCTGGTGTCGGCAACCCATAAACCCCTCAGGCAAATGGTCGCGGACGGCACCTTCCGCGAAGACCTGTACTACCGCATCAGCGGCTTCCCGATCCGTCTGCCGGCATTGCGCGAGCGGGTAGAAGACCTTCCCTTGCTCGCCCAGAGCCTGCTGCAGCGCATGGCAGGCAAGCCGACACCCAGGCTGAGCGACGATGCCTTGCAGCAGCTTGGGTTGCATCCATTCCCGGGCAACATTCGCGAACTGCGCAACATTCTGGAAAGGGCGCGCTTGTTTGCCGATGACGGGCTGATCCGGCCCGAGCATTTGCCGGAGGATATTGGACCAGCGGGGGCGATCAAGACTGGTGGCCGGCGCAATCACCTGGGTGAGCTGGCGCAGGCACTGGAACAGTTCAAGGGCTCGCGCAGTGAACTGGCCCGTCACCTTGGCCTGAGCGAGCGAACCCTATATCGCCGGTTGAAGGAGCTTGGCCTGAATTGAGGCGTTCGGTTAACGCGGTCTAGAAGGGCCCGCGTATACCCGACGGCAACACACATCCTGTGGGAGCGGGTTCACCCGCGAACACCGGCAAAGCCGGTGCCATCCACCGCGCCTCCTAAGACCTTTACCGGACCTTTACCTCTGTCCTGACATTAAGCGGGAATGATTGTGGTCTGATTAGTTAACCGAACCTGGCAGCCCGTCAGCTCTCGCCAGGCATCAACATCCAGAGGACCGCAAAATGAAGAAAACCCTGACCGTGATCTGCGCCGCGCTCATGCTCAGCGCCCCTTTGGCCAGTTTCGCGCAGCCAGGCCCACCTGACCGGCATGATGGCGGTCCATCGCACCAGGGCAACCCACCGCATGGGCAGCCGCAGCACCAAGGCCGCCACGACAATGACCACGGTCCCGCCTACCGCGACCCGAACTTCCGCCCACAACCGGACATGCCTGTTCCGCATCAACAGTGGCATCGCGGTTATGTGGTTGACCCGCATTACCGTGGCGACCGTTACTGGGTGACCGACTGGAAAGCACGCCACCTGTATGCACCACCCCGTGATCACCGCTGGTTGTATGTGAACGGAGACTATGTGCTGGTTGCTATTGCCAGTGGTGTGATCGTCAACGTCCTCAGCGGTTACTGATTTTCTACAGGCACTAAAAAGCCCGCTTTCGCGGGCTTTTTAGTGCCTGTAGATCTAGGCGAATGTAGGCTCACAAAAAAGCTGACATTTGCGGTCCAGTGTTTTCAGCTAAAGCTGCATCTTTTCTGTGACTCATCAGTAGAAATTTCACAAAAAAAATGAGAATTGCCTACCGCATTCACAAAATAAGCTGATGCATCCAAAACGGCGGATCGTCATCTGCAACCTCAGCGTCGACTCTACCTAGCTTGGTACTAACAGCCCCGCCAACAACGAGCGCAAAAAAAGGCACCCACGGGTGCCTTTTCAATATGTCCGAGGAGTAGTCGCAGCGATCCTTTAGCTCCCAGTCTAATGACCTTGGGTTCAGAATCCGACAGGCTAGGCCTGTCGTCACTACTTCAGAGAAACCAGCTTTCTCTGCTGCCAAAAATGCCGGGGGGCCTTTGCTGGTACCCAGTCACGACGAATGCGCGGTTGCAGTCCTCCGCTACGACATTAACCGAGGAGGTAAGCTCGTTCAATCACATGCGATGAAAGGCTCGGATTCCTCACAACAGCCGGGGCTTTGGGGTCGAAAGCGGTCGGTCGTGAATGACCTCTTTCGACCCATTATAGCGGACGTTCGAGGTCATACACGCCGAGTACTTTAAGATCTTTCATTTGCCGCCAGTCAGCGGTATGGCTTTCTGATCAACGTGATAGGCCGCAAAAATTTTCGAGCGCTCTCCCACAATCATGAAGAGCAGAGGTTTATCCAGGGTTGAGGCGAGCTTTGCCCATTCCGTGTAGTCAATTCCAGAAGGCAATGGATTCATCTGTGGATGGGTATGCCAGTCACCGAGGTAATCAATGCGGCCTTGGCTTTCCTCCCAAGCCTTCGTTACGGCAAGCTGATGACCAGGATCTAGGCGTTCAAAACTGATTCGTGAGCGTCTGTCCCGAGGCATAGGCACTGTCGCGCGCAAGACATGGAGGTGTTGGCCCGATCTGTACCCCATCAACGTTCCTCCGGCTTCGTGCTTCTTTTGACTGTCCTGGCGGTATGCGCAGATGACGTCCAGCACATTGCACTCGACGAGAACGTATAACCCTTGCAGTTCCGGAGCCGTGAAAATCATTTCGTTCCGCATGCAGGGCAACCACTCAACGGTGTGATGTCTTGATTTTTTATCTTGAAGGTATCTGCGTTTTCCACCGCTCTGGTTCGAAACCTCGGACTTGGGCTGCCGTTCTTTTTCCAGTCAATCAACATGTCAGCGACGAGTGCGGCAGCGGACAGCGATGCGGACACAGCGTATGGCGTAAAATGCTGGCAGGCACGGAAGCCCTTTTCCACTTCGTTCTTGAGTACTTTGAATCGTTCCGCCATTTCGCTTCCAGGCTCGTACCGCCGCAAGCAGCGGAAGCAACCGTATTTCAGGGAGTCAGTCCATAAGGCTTGAACGCATTCGCCATTGCCCTTTATCCATGCATGCAAGACAGGGGGGAAAGTCCCTTCATTGCGAATGCGTAGCGCATTCAACATTTCTGAAAGGGGCTCCTCGCCTGTTGCATTGATGATGAGATCAAAGCTGGAGTAATCGAGCTTTGGTGTTATGGCGATGGGTCGCGACTCGATGTTGCTGTAGGGGAACTGCAGATCAAGTTCATCCTTAAGCGCGTTAGATTTACGCTTGAGCAACGCATTAAACCCAAGGGCGTGGCGACCTATGTTCTCAGGCTGCAGAAACTGATTGTCGATCAGGGTGAGCAGGCCACCGTCTGTGCCTGCGCCCAGTCGAGTCAACGCTTGAGCAATATAACCACCAACCGACCCGCACCCAAGTAGAGCGATTTTAAGGCCGGACAACCCGTTTTTCAGTGAGCCGGATAGGTTTCGCGTGTGTACAAAGTCTGCACTGAGATCTGTCGTGAGGAGGCGAAATATTTTGTCTGATCCGCCGAATCGATGGAGATATTGAAAGTAAGCTTTTCCCGCAAATTTACGACTGCCGGCAGCCCCTTGGCTGGTAGCTTTGGTGAGGTAGCGCTTGTTGACAGAAAAGCCAAAACCGATCCAGCCCGCAGGCGAGTCAATCAGGATATAAATTCGGCTTAAGTCCAAGATCGACGTGTCGGCTTTGATCCTTTTTTGCAGCGCAGCATAGAGTGATCTGTCCCAGGTTTTCAGCCAAGCCAACGTTTCCTTTACCGTCCATGGAAGCGCGGATGACATATCCGGCGCTGCGGTTGTTCGCAGCAACCAGCAGGATTGTGCTTCAAGCGGTTGAACGCTTGCACCCCATGAACGGGCCACCCGATCCAGTGCTTCTTTACTGGTGGTGATGATGTCGCCAAATGGCCCTTTGGGTGACAGCTTGTACACCTTGGCTTCGTCAAGCTCGGATGACAATTCGGAAAGCCCAATTGGGAGCAATGTTCCCAAACTCGATCCAGCCCAATAGGACTGAAACTCTGCTTGCATGTCAGCTTGGCTTTGAGTGGGGTTGCTGATGAGTTGGTCGATCAGGCTCGTAGCCTGCTGCAAGCAGAAGGCAATGGCACCTGTCGGGTTGTATCGATCAAGCACGACAGAACCTTCAGCCAGGTAGCAAAAGTCGCCACCGACCACTCCGTGCGCCATTCGGATCGGTAGAAAAGGAGGCTTCTCTGTAATCCGGATTGTCGGGTAGACAAGGAAATCCCAATCGGCAATCGCCAGTTCTATTGGGACGGGCCCGGCAGTGGACTTCAATGTTCCCAGAAATCTGCGAATGCCATTTTTGGTTGGACGGGCTTTGAAGCCCAGTCCATGCATATAGCGAAGCACATCGCCAAGGCCTTCAAAGTCCATATCAACCTGCAGACGTGTTCGGAACGCGAGGGGCAGGCACTACGGCAGGTGCGGTTGAACGCACAATTTCCGTGGCGCTTTCAACATCGATCAGGCTGGTGGTCGCAGGGACTCGGCTTCCAAGCTGACCCGAGGTAATCTGCAACGCCTGATGCTTTTGATCCTCCTGGCAGCCCCTGGCTCTTTTGAGCGCCAAAGCCAGGTTTTCGGCTTTACTCGAAGCGTGTTCACGCTCGTCCTGTTTCAAGCGATTGAAGTCCTCTGCGCCGTCATCAATGCCTGGCTCGCGAATCTCGGTATTGAGAGCGGTGGACAGCGCGGTGGCAGCATTCTCGAATGCGATATCGTCACGGCCTCGCTTACCTTCGAAGTTTTGGGCAATCGCGATCATCAAGGAAATGGACGTCGGCCCACCAGATTTCCAGTGAAAGTCCCGCCACGCCTTGGCATACCGGCATACGCGAAGGAATTGATTGCCCAGATCGCCGAAACGCGCGACTTGGTCTCTGATCCACTTTGCGACATCCTCTGGGTCGGAAGCCCTCCACAGGCCAGACCGGGAAGCCAGCATAATGGTGTCAAGGTCGTCCCAAGTTTGAGCTTTGGCTTTCGCCACTTCCAGGAAGGCTTCATTCGAGCTGACACCGTCGAGAACCATCGCACGCCGCTCGGTGCTCAGTGCCACCGTGCGCTCGATAACCTTGTTGAACTCATCAATCGGAGCGGCGTACAGGGGGATGTCAATGTGTGCCCACGAACAGGCGTCGATCCGGATGCAGGTGTCCTTAGCGGCGGTACCGGTTACCAACTTCCAACCTTCCTGAGCGCAAAGCACCTGAAGGAGCGTTTCAACCAAGTCGAAGTACTTTTTGGCCATTGCAGCGGGCGGGCCATTGTCCTGCCAAACATCGACTGGAAGGTAAACGCCATAGTCCAGGTCGATTTCCTGCAGTTCCGGCTGTGCAGGCTGAATGCAGGTTTTGTATGACCAAGACCCTTGCGTCCTGAACCGAGGCTCCACGCGCTTTTCCATACCCAAAACAACGACGGTTGCGTTGGCAATCGCAGGCTTCAAATACTCCCGGATTTTCGTCCGGCATTGAGTCAGAAAGTCACGCTGCTCCTCCGTGGGCGCGATGTTGTCGCTGAAAACGGCGTCGTCAGCGGAAGAAAAAAAGAGCTTGGTGAGGTTCAGCATGTTTCAGACTCCTGACGTGTCGCGTTGTTGCCGTAGTAAAATTTTACGGGGCGAGCTTTGTGCGCAACGAACTCCATGAAGTCCGCTTTTCCGAGACAGGTCTTCGCTTTCTCAAGGCCAGAGCCTATAAGCACTTCCTGCGCATGAATGTCTGCTTTGTCCAGGGCGACAGCCTTGGAGCGATCGTCCGTCAGGTCTTCGTCAACATGCATGTAGCGTGAGCCGAGCTTGTGCTGCAGCATGAAGTCGCAGAGCGACTCTTGAACGGAAATTGACAAGCCGAACAGTCGTTGCGCCGCTTTCAGAGGGTTACCTCCACCCCAGTCCATCGCGCCGCCTTCACGGTTGTTTTTTGGGTTCACGGTGAACTTGGATGACATCGTCCCAATAGACAGCAGGTGAATCTCCGAGCTGGCCACGTCGAAAAACGTCTCCGCTTCGTGGAGCGCGAGTAGACCCGGGGCGTTGGCGAACAATCCGCCATCGACGTATTGGTTGTGTTGAAACTGGTGGCGTGGAAAGTAGGTTGGGGCAGCACTCGTGGCGAGTGCAATGTCCACCATCGCGTGTTGATGGTCACGGCGAAAGCTTTCATGGTGTGGGGTTTTGAACAGCACAGGTTTACCAGTCGAGTAGTTGATCGACGGGATGACGACCGGGTGAAGGCAGTCCCCCAGAAGCTTTTCGCCCAGCATTTCAGGGGCTGATATTTGCTTTTTAAGCTCATCACTGCTGAACGTGGATTTGAAAATGGGCATGCTCGTGCGGGGATTGAAAATAGCCTCTCCATGCTTTTTAAAGAGGTCTACGATTGCTTGAGCAGGAATTTCCGATGCGATGGCGAGCGCCAGGATGCCGCCTATGGACGTCCCGGCAATGAGGTCGAAATGGCGGGCGATGGGGCCACCAATTTCACGTTCTACTTCTGCCAATATGGTGGCAGTGTACAGCCCCCTGTACCCCCCGCCTGATAGTGCTAAAACCTGAAAACGATTTGCTGACATGGAAACTAACCTCCGGCGCTTCAAGGTGAGCGCGATTGACCGATAAGTTAGCGGCAGAGCCGTTAGTAAAAAAGGGGCGCTTGGGGTAGCTTTGTTACGTTACGCCTCCACCAGCACGCATTCGTTTACTTGCAGTATGAAACGTGAATATTCCTTACGCTTCGTGAGCGTTTGCTCACGTGCGTGCTATTGACCTTTATGAGATTATCGCGTCAATCGTTTTGCTTGGTTTTTCCCGAGGTTCACTACATGTACAAAATAGCCATTGTTGAAGACTCAGAGGCTGTAAATAATGCGCTTGCCGCGTTTTGTCGAGAGCTCAATCACGGAGTGGAGGTCACTCAGTTCTTTGACAGGGCTTCTGCTGAGGTGGCGATCAAACAAAATAACTATTCACTTATTGTTTTGGATATCGAGCTGCCTCCTGAAAAGAATGCAGGTATAGGCCTTATAAGTGTAAATTCGCAATGCCACAAAAGTCCGGTTATTGTTGTTTCCGGATTGGATCCTTCAGTGTATCGGTCGATAATGTATCAGTTGGACGTTTGGGACTTTCTTGAGAAACCTATTGCTGCCGATGGGCAAATGTTCTTAGCAGCGGCAATGAGGGTGTTGAGAGACACACAGAACTCACAAAGTAAGCAGAGCTCGCAGCAACAGCAGGAACAGGCTGCGGAAGATCTAGTCGTTGACCCTGATACGGGTAAGGCTAGGTTTAAAGGTAAGCCTTTGAATATCCCGCACACAGCGAAAACCATATTACAACGAATATATAAGGCGAAAGGTAATCTCGTCCCGTATGAAGATTTTTTTGATCTCGTGAAAAGTGGAAAAAATAACGACGCGATACGTCAGCATATAAAAACCATCCGAGATGTTCTAAAAGATGTGGGGGAGTCAGAGGGGCACGTCGAAGTAATTAGGATGAAGGGGGTTCGGTGGCTGGATTAGATTTCAATAGGCTTAAGGATAATATCAGCAAAGCCTCGATAAGAATTTATGTTGTCGGCGTGCTGGTTGTGATGTTTGTTGTTGTGTT
>MTEU01005639.1_pt1 | contig 15778 bp, 25 predicted proteins | sample 1042701 | NCBI WGS metagenome assembly MTEU01 (sample SAMN06185813, study PRJNA358809) | soil metagenome | isolation source: naturally attenuated soil | place: India | collected 2015-05-23
GGCTGCGAACCCAGATTGGCGCAGGCACCCAGCAGGGTGAAGCTGACGAGCGAGGCGAATTTCTTCATCACATCTTCCTTAATGAGCTTTGGATTCAGGGTTGTTGGCACAGGTCATGGCCGAGCAATTGCGAAGCCAGGCCCTTGGCCAGGTAGGTTTCCACCACTCGGCCATCTGCACATTCGGTCTTGTGACCGATGGCGATACCGATGGACAGCAGCACGAATAGTGCCAGGCCGAGATTCTGGATAGGCGTCATGACGGGCTCTGAGCGAAAACAATGGCGCAGGATGCAGAGGCCGGCAGGGGATGGCAAGAGCGCCAGTGCTCAAGTCTCGCCAAGGATTCCGAGCACGACGATACTGTCAGCCATTACAGGCCAGGCAAGGATCGCGCGATGAAAAAGCTGCTCGTCATGCTGCTGCTCGGTGCAGCCTTCTGGCAGTTCTACCTGAGCAAACCCGGCAGCCCGGTGATCAGCAACATCGCCAACGACGGCTCGGTAATGGGCAACCCGGTGGTCACCCAGCCAGGCTCGGCTTTCTCGCTCGACAGCCTGCGCCCGTCGTCCTCCATCAGCCAACCAGCCGCCCAGGTCGCCGGCAACCCATACCGCTGCGATGGCCGCACTCATTGCTCGCAGATGACCTCCTGCGCCGAAGCCATTTTCTTTCTGCGCAACTGCCCTGGCACCAGAATGGACGGTGACAACGACGGTGTGCCCTGTGAGGGGCAGTGGTGCGGACGTTAAGGTAGGGTGATCGACAGGCTGCTCAGTGCGACCTGGGCCACAAGCATCCAGACAACCGCGCTGATGATGCCCAGCACGCTGTAGCCGACCACGATCCCAATCGCGATCTGCTTCCACAGCCCGGCGAAGCGGTTGGGCTCGTGCCGATAATGAGTGGGCACATCGCGTTCCGCACGCAGATCGTCGAAGTCGTCTCTCGCTCTCAAGGTGTTCTCCTGGTTCATGGGCCAGCGCGGCGGCGCTGCAGCCGATTGCCGGCGAATTTTCCGGCATCGCCCGATCGCCCCGCAAGCGCCGTTCGAGCGGTTCAAAGCTGTGCCGCAGGCTCAGAAGCGAGCTGTAGGGGGCGTTACCACCACCGAAGCCTAACCGCTTGATAAAACGTAAATTTATAGATGATCTGGGGTTGACAGCGGTAGGCGAGACGCGGAAAATGCGCGCCACGTTGGCTACATAGCTCAGTCGGTTAGAGCGCAGCATTCATAATGCTGATGTCCCAGGTTCAAGTCCCGGTGTAGCCACCATAAATTTCAAGGGGTTAGCGCAAGCTAGCCCCTTTTTATTTTGGGCAGTGTCCGCTAAGTGTCCGCATCTTGACCAGTGAGCTGAGCCAATGGCGACAGCACCAGGGCAGTCGAGAAGTGATCAGGAGCCAAGTGCGAATAGCGCATGGTCATCTTGATATCGCCGTGACCTAGGATACGCTGCAGCGCCAGAATGCTACCCCCGCCCATCATGTAATGACTGGCGAACGTGTGCCGCAACACGTGTGTCATTTGCCCTGGCGTATGCAGACCGGCACGCTCATAAGCCATGCGAAACGCAGCACGGCAAGAGCCAAACAGCTTGCCCGTTCCAGGGTATCCGCGAGCCAAAATCAGGCGCTCAAGATCAGCCGGAATCGGCACAGATCGATTGCTACCGTTCTTAGTACCCAGAAACCGAACCTGGCCGTTTCGAACATGCTGTCGGGTCAGGCTTTCCGCCTCATCCCATCGAGCACCAGTAGCCAAACAGAGCTTTGCGACGGGCAGGGTATGGCTATTGGTCGAAGCCTCGCATTCCTGCAGTAAAACCCGGCACTCGTCCAACGAGAGAAACGCCCGCTCAGTTTCGTCCACCTTGAGCTGACGTAGCTTGCCCAGCGGGTTTTCCTGATGCCAAACACCAAGGCGTATCAGCTCATTGAAGACGGACTTCAAGTAGCGATGTTCATGGTTCACCGTGGCGGGCGTGCAAGTCTTGAGCCTATTGGTGCGATAACGACCGAAGTCCAACGCCGTGAAGCTGGAGGCTATTGGATTGCCTAGCGCTTCGACCACGGCCATGGTGCGGCTGAATCGGTACTTATCCTTGAGCGTGGAGCCGTGCAGTTCCTGCCAAACATCGACCAGATCAGACAGACGTTCCCCAGGATCTCGCCCCCTGCTCTGATACTCCCGGCGCAGATCAGAAACCCAGCGTTCGGCCTCTGATTTAGTGCGAAAACCACGCTTGCGCTTGCGGATGCCTGCCGAGTAATCAAGCCAGAAGTCAGCATCCCAGGTAGAGCCGTTTTTGACGATCATACGGCACGCCCCCACCTAACCACCCGTTCCTCCAGACGCTCACCAACCATGGCGCGGATATCCTGCCCAGTCATTCCCTTGTCACGGTAGTAAGTGCGAATCAGCGGCCAAAAGGGCAGGGTTTTGAGCGCCTTATAGGCCTTTTTTGGATCGACACCTTGACGTGCAAACAGCGAGATAGCATTGCCGACCATTAAATCAATGTTCTTTCCACTGAAGCCGGTGGCGGTCTTGTACTTGCGCTTGTACTCAGTCTTATCAACCAGGGAGGTGACACCCGTTTCAACACGAACATCGTCACGGATCAACTGCCAGAAAGCATCGAGCAAGCCAGGACGAGACAGCAGGCGGAAATTGGTTAGCCCGTAGCGCCAGAGGCCATCGAGGTGCGGAGCAAACTCAGCGAAAGTGCGAGTTTCAATGAGCTGGCCAGACTCCACCGAGCAGCTACCAGCGGCGAACTGGTTAACCACTGAGTGGTGGTAACGAAGCTCACAGCGCCACACAGGCTGTTCAGGGTCATAGTTGCCGGAATCATCGGCATCGAACGGATTGTCGCCACGACGCCAGACCGTTTCCCACCAATCCAGCTTATCGATGGCCTTAGCCTGCAAGGTTTTGTTGTAGATGCCGAGTTGGCACGCACCGGCAGAGCCAAACATGTACGACTGGCCACGGCCATAGGTGGCCGACTTGTCCGCCCATTCGAAGCTGTTAATGCCGTCAAAACGGCGCTGTGCAGTAGCCTTGCAGTGGAGGCGGGCGGTTATGTCATCAGGTGGCGTCCACCCCTGAAAATCAAGCGCAAGATGGACGGCGCATTGCTTTGGCTCGACTGCGGACATGCAATCATTCGCGAGACGATCCATAACGGCCTGAAGGCGGTCAGGCTCATGCGCATCAATGGCATGTGGCGACACTTCAATCTTGAGGTGCGGGCCGATCACATCGACCTTGCAGTTAAAATTCTTGATCAGCAGGATCAAACCAAGGTCGGCATTCTGGAGCTTGAATTGATACCCAGAGTCGCGTCCGACGCGGGACGCGTGGAACCGGTAGCCCGCGAAATCGACCATGCCCGGCTTGTCACCGAATAACGACAGGAAGTCAGGACGCAACAAACCAGCGTAAAGCTGGCGGACTGTATCGACGCCACAGCGAAGCAGACGAACGCCTGACAGATCAGTGAACTTGGCCAAATGCTGGTCAAAGAAGTGCCGCCCCTTTGGGCTTTCTTGCACCTCACCGTCAGCATCGAACAGAACCCGAATTTGATCCTTTGCCCTAGCCACAAAACACCCCTTATTGACCTTTATTGATCGTTTCCAATGTTCTTTTATTGACGTGCTACAGGGACGTCCCTGCGGTGCGCGTGGGTTGCTCCGGCGTTCTGGCTATGGCTCGCGATAGGTGTACGAGAGCCTTCGCCGTTCGGCCGACGTGGCAAGCCACGGCGGGCCTCACGGCTCCGGCTTAAAAGCTTGAACCGTCTGTTGAGGAACCTTGCCCCAGTTGTCCAGGGGCCAAGCGCGGGCGACGTATTGGACGTCACCCTTGCTAATCAAAATGCCGTAGTCGTGACGTTCGATAGCCCAGCCCAGGGAGGCAACATCCTTGCGCGTCATACGCTCTTTAAGGCGATAGCTGCTATCCACGAAGTCGAGACGAAATTCAAAGGCGGGCTGGCCCGGCTCAGGCTTGATACGGTCCATAATGCCGGAGAGCCTTAGGTCGTATTGCTGCGCGTAACGGTCGAGATAGTCGATAGGAGCGCGCTTGGTCTCAGCCTGCTGCTGAGAAGTATCCGCCGCTTCATCCGCGTGAGATTGCTCAGCAGACCGCGCAGGAGGCTGTTCGGGCGGCAGTTCAGCGGCCAATGGTTCATCTGGCGGTGTGAAAAATCCGACTACGGTATAAATCGACCAGCCCAGGACAGCAGCGAAACAGGCAGCCCAGAGCTTGTGCTTAGTCTGGAACACCGAGAAACGACCATCCTTATAATTCTCAAGATTGGTAGTAGTGGCGCGGACCGAACTGTAAAGCTTGAAAAAGTCTTTATTGTACGGCTTTTTGCCATCGCTCATTTTGCGGTACTTATTGCGACCAGTATTAGTAAACGACGCCCAGTGAAAGTGGTCGTCTTTGCCTTGCATATCCAACTTAGTGAAGCGCGTATAACGCTGGAGGCGCTTGCGCCAAGTAGCGTGAAGCTCAGCCAAGTCTTGACCCATGATCAGCACATCTATGCCCAAGTGGCGATGTTCTGTAATGAACTTTGACCACTCAGCCGGCAAGGGCTGGCGATCAGGCGGCCAATACTGGTTAATTTCGTCCCATATCCAGAGGCAGTCAGGAAGCTGCCTTTGTAAAAAAGCCTCTTTAATCCACTTTACCTTTTGATCCTCATCAAGTTCATCAGGCGGAACAAGAGAAATAAGCAGCCGCTTGATAGTAGGCAAAGGTAGCGAGAGATAGTCACTAAAAGCCTCATAGTTGATGCCATGAATATTGGTAACAACTGTTCGGCCAGCATTAATTGAGTCAATTATGTGTTGCATAGCATCTGCGCTTTTGCCAGAGCCAGGCATGCCCTCATTACCGAAGATCATGATTAACCCCTTACCATTGGCCGAGCGTGATCGCTTTACGAGTTAGGCGAAAGACTACACCGGCGCCGATAATTGATAGAGCGGCGGGAATGCCAAAGAAGGCAACGAGATATTGAACATCATCGTTAAGCCCACTAAAAGCGGTTTGAAGAAGGCCGCCAGATATAAAGGACGGCACAGGAATTAAGCCAAGGAGATATATGGCACCATCCAAGATACCGCGAAGAAAGATCAATGGGAGATCAGAGAAGAACTCAAGGATATCCTTGAGCATACCAAGGAACCACTCAAATATGCGGCCAATCCACCGGAATAGCGCAGTAAACCAGCTAACTATCGTCTGAATCATGAGTCACCTCAGAGGAGTGCAATACGAATGGCCGCGTATACGGCGACTAGATAAATAACCGCCCGAATCCATGGCCCATACTGAATAAACCAGGGCAGGCACAAGTAATCGAACGTGAGATTGATAGGCATGGAAGCGCCTAGAACTTGCATCTGATGGTTGAATGTCCAGACCGGGCAAGAGCCACTAACATTAACGTCAAATAGACCGCTGACTGCCTGAATAATTGGAATGGCTGCAACGCGAGAGGCGTAGTCGTCTAGGTAATCCTCTTTTGTTTCATCGAGAGGTGTGTACTGATCCTCATAAGCCGGGCCATCACAGCCCTGGCCATTACACGGAATAGGCTCTTCATCTTGCTTTTCCTCAGGTTGCTCCTCCTGTTCGACGTCCTCAGATTCTTCATCAGTTGTATCTGAAACAGGAACCCCATCTGTTTTAGTAACTATTTGAGTAGTGCGGCGATAATCATAATAAGTCGGCCCATAAGTAATTTTATAGTTATTAGTGGTGGTCGTGACTGTCTGAGTAGCGACGCCATTAGAACCAATAGAGTTCGTGGTTTTTGTAGTGGTAGAGCCTGGAACAGTTGCGGGACCAACGAGCGCGGATTGCTCTTTTAACGAATTGAAGCAAGCTGCGGGACTGGGAGAGCCATTGCAAGCATCTTTAAGAAGCCCCTTTAACCATTCAGCATTCTGCTGATTTGCAATATCAAACATTTGATCAAAGTGCGCATCAGTGAGTGGAAGCAACTTATTTTCAACGCACTGATAAACCGCTGGCGAATAAACGGCAGGCGGAGTGCAAGCACCATAACGCCAAAACTCCTGCTGCGCGTGATCGACTTTAAGTGAATTATCAGGCAGATATCTATATGTGATATATGCACGAATACGGGTATCAGTCAGATTAACCCAACGGTGAGAAACATAAACGAGGTTTGGGTTCCCGGTTGAGAAATCATCAAAATAAGAGTTTGGATCAGAATACCGGTGTTGTTCAGTACAGAGCGACTGAGTGGAATAGCGGCACCAATAAAAACCGTCAACTGGAACAGGCACGTTCTGTAACTTTTTAGGCACCCCTTCGTCAATAATTGCATCAATTTGACCTAGCAGCCAGTCAAGACCCACGGCAACACCCACACCGATAGCGCCACCACGCAAACCGTTCTTGATATGCGTAAACGTCCGGGGTATTGAGTAATCGATTTTTGGGAGAATGCCGCGAACTGGAATCTTCTTACCATCAACGCCAGGAATATACTCACCTTCGAGCGGCTGGCCTGGGACAGTTAAATTATTACCAGTGCGCGTAACGGGGCCGCCAGGATTATTAACAACGCTTTGACTTGAAGGCATAGAAACATGCTTACGCGTTGCAGCCTGAACAGTACTCAGGCCGAATACAACGCAAAGCACACAAGTGAGCCAGAGAGCGCGCCGGTAAATGCCGCGAGTACCATCCATATCATTTTCCTCACCTCAAATAGAAAGGCCCCCAAAAAGGGGGCCTAGTTGTCCCCGTAGGGATTGCCGCAGGATTAGCGGAACATGCCCGCCACTTTGTTGACCGCCCACTTGGCGAAGCCAGGGGCGATCTTGATGGCACCCATCGCGACGATAGCGGCAACGGCACCGGTAGCGACCGGCACCGACACCATGTCGGAGTAGTCGATATCGGCGGCGAAGACCGGCACGGCAGCGACGGTGGAGAGCACGACGGCGTAGCCGGCGCGTTGCAGCAGAGCGATTTTGCTCATAGTCAGAGTTCCTCTTTGTCGTGGTCGAAAAATCCGCTTACACGGCCAACAAGGTGAGCAATGGCCGCAGGGCCAAAGACCAAACCAAAGAAAGTCGCGAAAGCGGCCGCTAGTTGCACGCCATCAGGCATGGCGAACAACTCAGCTATGGTGATCGACCCCGCCCATTCAGCCGGGGTGATCAATACGTACCCCGTGCATTCGCCGGTAAACTCACCAGCCGCCACTAGGGCGTTAGTGGCTTGATCGACGTAGACACAGAGCGGGAGTGCCATGGGTTAATCCTCGTACCGACCGTCGTAGTTCTCAGCGGGAATTTCCTCGCTGTTACAGAACGCACAAACGCAGTGGTCATCATCGATGTCAGCCCACTCGAGTTCGTCGTCCTCAAGTTCGTTGCCGCATTCATCGCAGATATGAGAAATCGCCATTACGCACCTCCGAGATAAGTTGCGAGGCCAGCCGCGCACAGGCCTACAGACCACAACGTCATTACCGGCAACTTGAGCCGTTTAGGGGCGAAGAACCCCGAGAGAATGCCGAGTAGAAAGCCCGTGAACATGGCTGGCACTCCGCGTTAGGACTTGGCGGCGTCAGCCGGCTGCTGTGCAGGCTTGGCGCTCTGCGGAGCCGCTTGGCGCTGCTGCTGTTCGCTGATGACCTTGGTCAGTACCTGGGTATTGGTGGTGCGGCCAAAGCGGTCAGTGACGGGGCGAATCTGGCTTTCGAACCTCACCGATACTGGGCCTTGGGTCAGGTCGACTTGATCGAGCACCGAGGCATCAGCGCGGTACTCAGTCACCTCATAGCCCTTGGCATTGCCTTGAGCACCGGCAGGGATAGGCGACAACGCTTGAACAGTCGCCATAACTTCGCCGGTATCTTTTTTGGTGTAATAGTCCGTTTTGGTCACGAACAGGGAAGTAATCGAAGTTGCAGCCGGAATAGCGAAAGACATGGTTATTACCTCTTACAGTTGTGCGCTTAGTTGCGCGTTAGTTGTCTGCTTTAGCGTTTTTCGGCGTGCAGAGGCTCATGACCCTTAATTGGCCTTGTTCGCTTTTTGCAGACGGCTTTACTTCTTTGTTACCGCTTGAACACCAAGGGCTTTGCCCTTGTCATCCCACTCTTCGCCAGAGGGTCAGAGGGCAGGGGAGAAAAGCTTCCCCTGCCCTATGCCCCTAGCGTTTTTATGGCGGGGGGCGTTCAAGGGTGCGCTTCGCCCGTGCTTCCGTTCGCCGGAACGATGAAGCGCGTTCCGACGAGCCGGGAGCGCGGCCCTTGACCTGTTCAACATTGGCGGCGTTTGCGAGGGCGAAAAAGCACGGCCCTGGCCGCAGCTGGGCGAACGCTTCGCGGGCGCGCCAGTTGCTACGCAGCGAGCCCGCGAAGCGTTTCGCCAGGAGCATCAGCGCGGCCAGGACTATCATTGCCCCACCTCTTGACGACGCTCTATCTGATCAGGGCAACCAGCCTCCAGCCAGCTCTGAATAACGGCACCACCGAGGCGCCACGCATCAGTGCAGCGCTTGCCCGCTTCGACTTGCAGCGCAACGACGACAGAGGCGGGCGCCAGGACGTGAAAGCGGCGCTCTTTGTCTTCAATTTCGCTGATGTCTTTACGGGTTGGGATGGTCATAGCAATTCACCTTGCTCAAATGGTTCGCGCAGGGGTACGAAAGGGGTTGGCTTGCCGCTGTCGTACACAACGTGCCAGTACTTCGGCGGTCGGCTCGGCGGGGCATGTTTCTCGCAGGTGTAGGCCGGCGTAACGTGCGTCCGACCATTTACCCGCGACCATTGCGCGGGGCGGCAGTCGGTGCATTGTGTGGACGGGGAGGTGACGGGCTTGGGCGGAACCCAATTTAGCCTTGACCAGCACACAGAGCAGTCGCAGTTGTCGGCGTGAGGTTGGCGCAGGTACTGGCTCAGGCTTTTCATTGGCCGAGTCCTGCGCAGGTAGCTTTGCTAGGCGGGCTTTAACCTCGAGCGCGGCTTTGTGACGATCCCACCAAACATTGATAGGCATGCAAGGCCCTAAATTTTCGTCACAAGGGAAAGGGTGCGAGGCGTACTTACCAGCGCTCAAGAGAAGATCACGGAAGCGTTCGGCTTGGTCATAGGTCAAAACACCAAGGCGCTCAGCAGCCGTTATTTGACCTACGGAATAAGAAACACGGTGGCCGCCGTCGTGACCGAATTTGCGAAGTTCGACCAAGCAAGAAAGCAGACCGGACAGGAAGGTTTTCAGTTGATCATTCATCGCCGTAATCCCCCTGAGCAAAAACAGTCTTGCCCTTGGCCAGATCAGCGCGGAGCTTGGCGAGGTTGACGACGCGGGGACGACCCATCTTGACGCTAGGGACGGTGCCGGTTTGCATCCAGCTGACAACGGTGTCCTCGCTAACACCCATCATCATGGCGAACGTCTCTTTGCTGCACAGCAGCGCGTTTCGGCAGTCGAGATAGATCACCCGCTTGCCGTCCAAGTCGAAAGCCACATCGAATGGTGGTTGCTCCAGATGCTGTGCGCTCATTCCCTATCCCTGCCCCTGAAATGCTCATAAACTGTCATTATTGAGTGTTTCGCTGTGGGTAAAATATTTACCCCGCAGACAAAATATATACCTATAGAGTGGTCAGGTAAATATTTTACCTTTCACTGGTAAGACGTAATGGAACTAACGCAGGACCGTGTTAGAGCTTTAGTGCATATGCTCGGGCACAGAGAGGTAGCGGAAGCGACAGGGCTAAAGCCGGAACGGCTTAAAACCATCCGCTACAACAAAGACGCACAGGTAAGGACCAATGAACTGGACGCCATTGCAGGCGTATACCAGCAGTACAGCCTTTGGCTTAGGACAGGGGAAATTGACCTGACCAGAGGGCAGATCAGCCCGGCCTATGTTGAGGCAGACCTAAAATTGGCAGTACCCGAAGCGGGCAGCAGATAACAGCGGAAGTGGCCCGACGCTGGTTTGCAGGGAGGAATGCATGAGCATCGAGGATCGAGACTGGTACAAAGAAGACTTTGACCGCCGCATGGGGCGAGGCAAATACCAGAAGCAAGAAGCGCCGAAGGCAGAGCAGCCGAAGCCCAAGGAAAGCGCACCCAAGGATAAACCGAAGGTAGAGCGCGTTAAGAAGTACCAGGGCACCGCCGAGGAGCGGAGAACATACAACAACGCCCCACCGGCTCATGCCATCCTTGCAGCCAAATATGAGCTAGCGATACGCGCCAGGACGAGGAAGACGTTTTGGGCCGGCGTCAGCCTTGGCGCGATAGCGGCGAGTTGCGCAACGTACCTGCTGATGACCCTACCGATATTCATGTAAAGCAGTGTCCGCAAAAGGCTCAAACGCTACCAAGTGCGACAACTAACGATCAGGAAGGCCCCGGCAAAACCGCTTATTTACTGGCTTTGATCAACTGCGAAAGGGTAGGACATATTTTCATAATGCTGATGTCCCAGGTTCAAGTCCCGGTGTAGCCACCATATTTTTCAAAGGGTTAGCTTCGGCTAGCCCTTTGTCGTTTCTGGGGTAGTGACTACGAAGTGACTACACCTTGTCTACCGCGCTTTCACGAGAAGCCTCGGCCTGTAGCTTGGCCAGCTGGAGCTTTGCTATCTCAAGCTGAACACGACTAGCCTCATCTAGACGCGGCTGTACCTCCCGTTGCCAACGCCAGAAGCCGAACATCATCATCCAAAAAGCACCCCCCGCAAGCAACCCGAGCGCATTTTTGTAGATTTTCAGATCAGACTTCTGCACTTCAAACAGGCGTTCGAGAAGATCCCGTCGAGTTTGATCCCGGGGTGGCAGATCCTTCGCCTGCTTTAGCGCTTCTAGCTCGGGGTATAAGAGCAGGACCCGATCATTGTGGGTCTGGTTCAGATAAAGGATTGCGCCGATCGAGAAGACGAAGACGAAAAGCGAAAACAGGGCGTAGAACTTGTAGATGTTGTCTGTTGGGACCGGGATCTTACTTTCCATGTAACGGGCTACCAGCTATTGAGGTAGAGGAACATTATCAGCCTCAACAGGCTATTGGCCATTACAGGGCGTTCTATTTGAAGCCGCTGGCGTGTCTCAACACTGCTTGCAAGTGGGCCAGGGCAGACCAGCGCTCTGGTTACTTCTGGATGCTCCAGGGATCGACCAGGGCAACGCCCAGCGTTTCGAAGTGGCGAATATTGCGAGTTGCGATCACGGCATCATGTAGCCGACCGATTGCAGCGATCTGCGCATCGGCCATATCAACCACCCGCCCTTTAGCCTCGGTTTCTGCGGCTATCTCCGCGTAATACACAGCGGCATCTGCATCGAACGGCAGAATATTGCCCGCGAAGTCTTCATCGAACATGACCGAGGCTACATCGAGCAATCCTTTTTTGCGCTTCCCGTCCGGCATCCTGGCAATGCCATAAAGAATTTCCGCAACGGTGATCGAGGTGATTACCAGATCCCCGACAGGCTGAGCGTCAACCCACTCTAGAACCTGAGGTGCAGGCTTGGCACGCATGAGTTCCGACAGCACGTTGGTATCAAGCAGGATCATTCATCAAAGCTCGCTGCCCGGGCTTTTGTTTTGCGTTCTGGCAGCTCAAGGTCAGCCCCACCGACAGCGGCAAAGCGGGAGTGAATACGACTGCCCAAGCCGCCACGCTTTTCTTGACGTGACAGAGCCTGCCGAATGATGAACCGGACCTCTTCTTCCATGGAGCGACCGTGGCTAGCCGCGACAATACGCAGCTGGGCTTTCAAGTCGTCGTCGAGGTTTCGAATAGTGATAGCGGCCATAGCTACCTCCTGTGGATTCAGTGCAATCATTGATAGCATACCTGCATGCAGGTTACATGCATACCACGGCATGACCGCTCTGATTGAGAGGGGAGAGCCGAAGCGCTGATTCCAGATGATCCGGTGACAGGTGGGCATAACGCATGGTCATCGTGATGGACGAGTGCCCGAGGATGCGTTGCAAGCCCAGGATGTCGCCACCACCCATCATGTAATGGCTGGCGAAGGTGTGCCGGAGGATGTGAGTCATCTGGCCCGGTGTATGGAAGCCGCAACGCAGGTAGGCAGATCGGAATGCCGACCGGCCGTGCGATCCATAGGTCAATTTGCCATTGCAGCGAGCTGATGCGCTGGAGCGTTGAGTGCGTGTTGGTTTTAGAACTGGCCGAGCGCTATCATCGGAAAAGCGGATTAGGGCGCCGAAAGCATCAAGTGACGATTGCCTGGTGGCGCATGCAATTAATCGTGGTCTGTCCCCTATTGTTCTGTCCCCTATTGTTCAAGATCAACGAGAGCGCGAAGCCAATCGCGGGGTTCGTCGCACCATGAAGGAATGCATCAAACCTGGGAACGTAATTGATGATGATGTGAAGGAATGTATGGAAGGCTTGAGAATTAAAGAGTGGTGAAATCAGAGGTATTTTTCAAAGTAGGGCGATATGATCGTATTTGATAGGTATAAAAAAGCTAGCAGCGTAATTGGTGAAATTGAAAACTTTAAAACCCTAAGGAATGTATCCCTTAATCTAGCTAGCACTCTTTTGGGGATGAAGGGCGGTTTTACTAAATCTTTAAGTAGCGATCAAAATATTCGCGCTGCATGTCTGGCAGATATGCAGCGATGGCTTAAAGAGGTTCCCAATATTGTAAGGAATGTTAGCCATAGAGCAATTTATAGAGAAATTGATCAGCTAGAAGAACTGCTTGAAAAATTGATTGGCGAGGATGGCGACCCGTCAGGCTTGATTTTGGAAACAAAGGAAACGCTAAGTAAATTTGCTTCAATTTATGAGGCGGTGATTTCTGGATATAATGCAAATCACTCTGCCGATCTCGTTTTTGCTGCTCAACAATTTTACAATAATTTAGATGCGCTCTTGATTTCGTATGTGACGCTTAGAGATGGGTTTGGTTTAGATGGGCATTCATTTGATCCGGCACTAAAAGCAGAGCTATCTGTATATCTATCTACGATAACTAGTGTTGATGATTTTGCGAGTAAGCTACATGCTATCTCGGGTTTATATGATGAGCTTGCAAGAATTCTTGGTGTTGATGTAGGCGATTATCCGCTTGAGATCGGGAATATTGAGTCTGGCAGTCTTTGGTCAAGGCTGTTTGGTGATTCAAAAGTAATTCAATTAATTGTGGATTTGCTGAGGGGTGGCGCTGGCTACCTTCATCGAACATATACAGTGGAGGGGAAAATTTCGGCTATTCCAGAAAGCCTTGATTCACTAAATAAGGTTCTTGATTTCAGTAAAAGACTGGAGGAAGAAGGGTTGGATGTTGCTGCTATGAGGGAAGAGTTAAGGATTGCTGGAGTAGGAATTGCTAGAAATCTTAATACCCTTTTGGAGAAGCAATACAAGGTAGAGATTAATGGCGAAGAGCAATCCCTTCAAGATGCTGCGATGAGGGCTATATCGCAAGAAAAATGGATGGAAACGCTTAGGATCACACATGAGGATGAGCAAGCCGGCTCTGAGTAGTGAAAGTGGCTAAAAACTAAAAGCAATTCTTGACCATGCGTAGGCGATTCTTAAGTCTGGTGCCCTCTGGATGGCCGCATGATATAAGCCTTCCGACGCGACCCATGGCTCGATTGTATAGCGGCGCAATCTCGCTCCAAGTGGCGCCCTCATGGGTCTTTACCTCAATTTCCTTAACAGATGAACGAATGTTATTTCTATCATGCTGAGAGATACTGGGTTTGCTTTTGTTGTATATGGAAAGGCCTGTAATGGTTAAAGGAAATTTCTCTCCATCTTTTCCCGTGATGGACTGCCCTCTACTTCTAATGTGAAATTTGCTTCTCTTAAGGTAGCAGTTTTTGCTTTTTAGCATTGATATTACTTTAGACACTACTTCGCCAGTTGTTTTGTTATCTCTGTTGCTGGCGGAAGAAATTGTAATATCATCGGCAAAGCGAGTGTAGTTAAACCCATTTGCCTGAAGATCATGCACTAGCTGTGGCTCTACGTCCCAAAAAATCAAGTTTGCGAGGTGGCTGCTCGTACAGGCTCCCTGCGGAACACGGCCATCCTTTGTTAGTAGGCGTGATAAAATATCTGATACGTCTGAGCTAAAACCAAAAAAATTTTGGAATATGTTGGTTACATGGCTCTTGGTTATGGAGGGGTAAAAGTCTTTGATGTCAAGGAGGATAATATGACAGCTGCCTAAGTGGGGGCGAGAGTTGCTATATATGCTTCTAGGGGATGAGGGATCGCGGACTCCTCCATGAAGGTAGGACGGATATTTGGTTTTGTTTAAAAGGCGAAGTGCAATCTTTTTTTGAATGCTTTTAAGTGGCTCGTAAGCATCGAAAGTTTCCCTCGGGGAGCCATCTTTTTTCTTTTGCGGGACTGAGCGGTAAAGGGTGTCAGCTTTAGCTGATAGCTTTTGAAGAACGCTTGGAGGCTCGCTAAGCATCCGAGATAGTGAATTTATGCTGTAGATAGGTGCGTTTGGGTATTTGGGAAGTTCCATTTCTGTAATCCAGTAAAATAGGGCTGGTATAATCAGCCCTATCTAGAATTCGAATGATGTAGTTTGTTGCGTCACAAGCCTAGACCTCCAATAAATGCGAGGATTACCTCACGGTTCTCCCAGGCATAAAGAGCAGCCTGTTTGACTCCGTAAATGGTGATAGTTTTAACAAACCGCATAAGCAGCTTCTTGGTATGAGCCTTTGCAGGCTTTCCACCGCTACCACCATTTGCTTTGACGCGGGCATCTTCATTATTGTGCATACACAAGCTAGTCAAACGACTAGCGAGCTTCTTTAGCTTGCTCATAGTTAATCTCCTTTCGGGCGGGATTGCCCCGCCGTCAAGCAGTCCGGGCCGAAAGGAACTATGAAGATGCCTCTACAAACTACAGTTCTGGCTTTATCAAATTCATTTGATAAAGCCCTCCGCCGCTAATCAAGTTCTCCGAAACAGGATAACCAGGGTGGCGCCATTGGCGCGAACTCAGGTCGCCGCTATGTCGGGGCACTCGGATCGTTGTGGCAGAAGAAGCCTTGGAGAACACCAAAGCTGATCAGCGAACCGATCACTAACTGCAAGCCCAGTTTTTAACTATGTCTAAAGAGCACCTGGGTGGTACACCCAGCGAGCTTTTTTCTACCAGTACCCACCGATGGATGTCAATATGATGGCAGGTGACTACATTGGTCGAATTTTGTGGAAAGGACTGGTCTAGTCAGCGTAGGGGGCGTGGGAAACCCCGTTTTATGGGGGGCCCTGGCTCAGCGGGGCGGTTCGTAACGGATTCATAATCCCCAGCTCCCACCAGCCGCACTAGACAATTCTCCATCCCAAAAACAACAAAACCCCGCCGAAGCGGGGTTTTGTTTATACGTGGCTTACAACGATCAGACGTTAAAGCGGAAGTGCATCACGTCGCCGTCCTTGACGATGTAGTCCTTGCCTTCCAGGCGCCATTTGCCGGCTTCCTTGGCACCGCCTTCGCCCTTGTAGGCGATGAAATCGTCGTAGGCGACCACTTCGGCGCGGATGAAGCCTTTCTCGAAGTCGGTGTGGATCACGGCAGCAGCCTGCGGGGCGGTGGCGCCGACGCGCACGGTCCAGGCGCGCACTTCCTTCACGCCAGCGGTGAAGTAGGTCTGCAGGTTGAGCAGCGAGTAACCGGCGCGGATCACGCGGTTCAGGCCCGGCTCTTCCATGCCCATGGTTTCGAGGAACA
>MTEU01001488.1_pt2 | contig 15758 bp, 15 predicted proteins | sample 1042701 | NCBI WGS metagenome assembly MTEU01 (sample SAMN06185813, study PRJNA358809) | soil metagenome | isolation source: naturally attenuated soil | place: India | collected 2015-05-23
GAGCTGGATGACGGCACCTCGATTGATGTCCAGGTGAGGCTTTCCCGAACTGGCCAAACACAGATGTTCATCGGTGTGTATGCGGGCTGTGGCATGGCTCTTCACGAAGAGGCATTCGACTCTCGGCCAGGTGAGTCGATGACTCGGGCGTTGGCCTGGGGAGTGGGGCGTGCAAGACGACTCGCGACCGATCAGCGTCCTGCTGTGCAGCAGGTGGCATAGACGTCAAAATCAGCACTCTGGTGGTCGCTGTGCCAGCGATCACACATTCTTGGGCCGCCCTGCGATGGGGTAATTGCGGGCAAAGAAGCCCGCTGCTAGGCGGGCAAGATCTATCACACGTAGGGATAGCTAACGCTCCCATACTGCATGTGAAAAAGCCGTGAAGATTATTGGAAGCGACGGGCTATCACCCACCGTTTGAGTGAATCCAAGATGTGTAAGCTGAAACCAGGCTCTGCGGAATGCTTGGTAAACCCTGCTCAAGCTCAGCCAATCTTGACGGACTACCTACCCAGTCGGTGATCCAGGTTACCAACCTCAACCGGGATGCTGGGCACGGAGCTACTTGCTGCTCAAGCTCATCCGCGATACGGGCCAAACGCTCGATGCTGTCGTCGAGTTGGGTAATCTGATCCATTGTTCCGCTCCTTGGGTGATAGCCACAACATAACACGTCGAAATTGGGCGGCATCGAAGCGTGACAAATCTCGCCCCCACACTCCTTCATTACAGCGTGGCGTTGCATCACCTGGAACAATCTCTCCATCTGGGCGAGGCATCGGCACTCCCAGTGAAGACGTGGCTCATTCCCGTCACTGATCTGTTCTCATCGCGGGCGCATTTCGTCCGCAGTGCCTATGCAGCAGGGTATTTTCCGAATACTGTATATCAATACAGTAATAGAGGATGCCGCCATGACAGGCACCAATCTGCCCGTAATGTCGATCCAAGAGTGGCGACAGCTGCTCAACGACACCCAGGCGCTGCTCCTCGCGCCGAAGAAACATCATAGGGAGCTTCTGCATCACGCATATGCACTACGTGATACGCATGCCGTGGACTCAGCGACCTTGGCCGATATGTTGGAGCTCGCGGACGAAGCATTGATGTACGCCCACTCCGTCCAAGCTGATCAGCAGTGGTAGGCTAAATACGTGCCTTGGTGGCATGGCGTCGTGTGGCTTATCCATGACGAAAGGGAGAGATCGTGAAAAGAGATCTGAGCAAGGTGCTCATGCCCGACCACCCTCTGTACACGGAAGCCGTGGAAGCACTGAAGCTCTACCATGAGGCCCAGGCTGATGGGGTAGTTGGAGCGGAGCTGGAGCGCCTCAAGCTGATGGCCGAGCATCGCTTTCAAGCCGTCACTGATTACCAGCTCCAAGCTCTTGGTGGCCCGGCAGAGCCCAGCCACTAGAGGTGCCCGCTACACGCCATACCGCTTGTTCCCGCCAGAGGTAATGCAGTAGCGACCGCCCCTCGGGCCTATGCAGATACGACCTGAAGAACAGGGGCACGATGAGCCATATTCTGGGGTAGTGCTGCGAGCTGGCTGTGGAGCGGGGCGCTCTCTCTTCGGTGATGAGGTGACAAAGCAGTTCGGGCCGCTGCAGAGATTTTTGTAAAAAATCCATCGTTGTGGTTGGCCGTCGAGGCTGATGCGCGCCCATTCCTCTTTCTGCTCATAGACCTGAACCTTCTCGCCGCGCTTGAGGCTGGAGATAACTTTTCCTCCTGGTTGAGCGCGCAGGTTGAGCTTGTCCGCGTTGACGAAATGCTCAGGAGCCGAGGCTTGTGTAGGTTGTGGTGCTGGTGAAGAGGTTGATGCCAAAGTGCTCACCGGCGCTTGGCTGAGGGGGGTCTCAGTTTTGGGCAAGTCTTTCTTCCCAATAGCCCATACCACTACAAAGAGAACGAGCAGCGGCAGAAACCATGATTGACCTTTCTTGCGCATATCCTTTGCACCCTCGGAGTGAGATCTGTCCTTTTCAAGCAGTAGGCCTATGGAGCTCGGTGAGCAATTTTCCATCTTCCATCGCTTAAGATATTCAGCTTAGCCGAGCGGCTCGGATGGGAAAGGCAAGCCGTCTAGGCGGCAGGGGATAGTTGTCTTTGTAAAATCCTGCGACCCAATGTGCTGGTTGGATTTGCCTCCGGCACATGACGCATTTCAAGGAGCAACACTTGGTGTTCAGGACGTTGATGGATTTGATCTTTGTGGTGAGCGTGGCTTTCACTGTACTCGCGTTCGTTTTTATACCGTGCGTGATCCTGAGCCTAGGAGTGTTGCTCGTGCTCGGCATCGACGACAGGTTTGTGAGCCCCGTCGTGGCTTATATTGCACTCCCAGAGGCCGTTATCATCAGCGGGTATCTGCTGCTCCACTACTGGAGGCAAATCACCGAAATCATCAAGTCGATTACACCGTGGTGATATGGGAATGCATGGGGAACGAGTGATTTGGTTTCTGGGTGACGTACATGGACGCTTTGATCATGTGATCCAGCTGGTGAAGCTTCATCGTCCCGAAGCAGTGGTCTTCCTGGGTGACCTCGAATGCAGTTTGCCGTTGGACATGATCCTACGCCCGATCTTAAAGCAGACAGAGATCTGGTTCATTCACGGCAATCATGACTCGGATCGTGCAGCCTACTGGCATAACCTCCATGGCTGTGGCCTCTCTGAACGTAGCCTGCATGGCCGGGTAGTGGAGATTGCTGGTCATCGTATAGCAGGGCTGGGTGGCACCTTCGAGTCGCAAGTCTGGCTACCGGGTAGCCCTGATACCGGCATCCAAAATTACGGAGACTTCCTCGAGCATCTAGCGCTCCGGCCACAGCAGGCAGACATACTCGCGGCGAAAAGACAGCACGCGCTGTCAGCAATTTACCCAGATGATTACTTCTCGCTCGCCCTGGAGAAGGCGGATATTTTGATCTGTCATGAGGCCCCTAGCTGTCATCCCTACGGCTACTCAGAGATCGATGAACTCGCCCAGGCCATGGGGGTTAAAATGGTCGTGCATGGACATCATCATGACTGCCTGGATTACAGGTTGGAGTGGCCCAATCTGGGGTTTGAGGCTTACGGCGTTGCGTTCAGGTCGGTCATGGCTGTAAACGGTCAGGTCATCCTCTAACCGCAAAAAGTAGCTGTTGTCGCAAGCGGAGCGCGCCGGCGTGACGGATGGACGCCCGAAGGGTCGAGACGTCGGCGTACGACGATGGCTCGATTCACGACAGCCGGGCCTGGCAGGGCACGCCCGCATCGCTCTACAGGGCATTCAATATCCGCTCCAGGGTCTGATGCTCCCAAGTCGACAACAGAGCAACCGGATCTGTCCGGTCACCTGGATCGAAATCCCAGCAGTTCCCCTCCGGGCTCACGCACCGCTCGCAGTAGTCCAGCTCATCACAGTCGTTGTATATCGTGATCCGCCATCCCTCTACATCGATTTCGAAATGACAGGCGTACAGTTGCTCCCAGGACTGGCTACCGACCTTGGTCATTTTCCGGCGTCCGAGCACCACCTCTCGCAATACCTGGCAGACTTCTCGGGCCGTCAGCGCGCCTGGGGGAGTAGCAGCGCAGTCGTCTAGAGTCATACGCAGCTCTCCTCGCTCATCCGATCGAGGATATTACCTTTTGCATAGAGGGGCGACGTCATGGCTTCAATCGACGAAAGTTTGGATGAGGCTCGCATCATTGAAAGGGCCCTCCTGCGTATCAAAGCCATTGGCTTAGCTAGGGGTGTAGACGAGGTCACTTACAGGTTTGGACTCGCTACTGGATATATCGCAGCTGCGCTTGATTGTGGAACCTTGAGCAACGATCAGTGGGAGCGGCTTTTGATCCTCGCGGAAGAGGCACAGGAATCACACCCTCGCTCGAACGGTAGCTCTGGCAGGTTCGATTGATGGAAATGCCTAAAGAGTACCAATGTACTCTTGGCGGATACAGCAGACTCGTTGCTGCTCCTCGGCTGGGCCTTCTGCATGGAAGAAGTCCTTTTGCTGCTTCTGGCGCGCATCGGCTGCCAGGAAGCTAACAGCTCACGAGATCTGCGCCATGTATCCAACAACACCAGACGGTCGCTACTTCGTAGTCAAAGGTCAGCTCTGGCGCTGCAGCAATCCTTCGCTTTCTGATGAGGAGCGTCAGCACCTGGTGCATGATCTGATGGAAGCACGGCGAGCCGTGAAGGAAGCCAAAGCACTGGATGACGAAGAGAAGCTGCATGCCGCTCGCGCAGCGGTGGGTGAGGCGAAAGTGGCACTAGGGGAGAGGGGCCCGGTGTGGTGGGATGACGGTAGCCCGGACTACAACCGTCACAAGGCAATCAACACGGCCTACGCTGAGTGGTATCGCTCACTGCCCGAGCCATAGCGACCATATGCGCAGAGCTGATTTAAGGCGTTATGGCCCGGTGGCGCCTACCGAAGCGCCATCTTACTTTCTGCACCGAGTTGAAGGTGCTCGTCAGCGCAGACGATTGCGCTTTCCCTAGCCGTGGACGCAATTCTTAGTGACGGTCTCTCCGGTAACGAACCGGAGCCTGCTGTTCACAGAAATTATCGCTAGGAGATAATTATTGCTGAGCCATAATTTCAAATAATTTCCCAGGCTCCGAATCGGCCCTCCTATTTTTGGCTGGTGATCCGATCAGAAAGGGGTTAAGCAATCCAGCGTGGGGGCGGCATAGCCGGCGTCCAGCCGAATTCTCGAGGGGCCTGTTGCACTTGCATGCTCCCCTCTCAGCACTGCATCGACTGTTCGGGCGGAAGCCCGCCTAAGGCTTTACAGTCGCTGCAACCAGTTCCGCGATGCCCTGTAGCACGGCGTCGATGTAGTCGTCCAAGGTGACATGAGCTCCATTGGAATTGTCCACAGCCGTTGCAGCTCCTCGGTCACCCACCCATTTGGCAAGCTCTTATCCTGGTTGTGGCTGAGGCATTGGCCTATAAGTGCTTGCTCTTGACCGAAGCCTCTCTAGTGCGTGCAACCTCAAAGTCCTTCTGCACCAGCTCTTTCAGGAGCTTCATCTCTTTCTTGTAGTCCTCCACGGACAAGCCTTCATCCAAACGGCGGGTAAGCTCAGCTTCTCGTTCAAAGTATGCATCCATAGCACGCTGCATGTGAACAGTATTGACGGTATCCGCATAGTCTGCGGAGGCAGCGAGGGCTAAATGTAGATAGTCGTTGATCGAATCTGGGTCTAAGTGCCCAGTCCACTCCGTTACCTCGGCTTTGAAAATCTCCGTGTTTAGGAGGTTGCGCCGAAATTCGTCTTCATTCGTAACTTGGTGTGTCCTGATTAGGTCGATGAAAAGCTTTGTGATAAAGCGGTGTCTAAACATATGTGGAAAGATAGGGGTTTCTATTCCTGAAGCTGCCTTTAGTATTTTGATTTCGTTATATAAGGTTTTGCTTGTTAGTGGGCGGCCGGTTCTCTCGGAGACAAAGAATCGTCGATGATCTTTTCCTCCTTTGTATTTCTTTTTCATGATATTATTGCGCTGTCTCTCAATATGGTTATTGAGTAGGTGCAGCAATGTGGGCAAAACCGGTACTTCCCTAAAGCTAAGCTCGCCGTGCTGCTTTAGAGTGGTTAGTCTTAGGGTAGGGTTTTTTTCAAGTCTTTTAGCAGCTTTAATATCATCAATTGTGATTTGTTCTATTTCTGAGCGCCGTGCTCCAGTATCAGTGAGGAGATCAATAAGCAGTGAGCGTCTAGCTTTAACGAACGTGGAGGATTTTTCCTTTCGCACAGTGTCTTTAAGTAATGCTATTTGTTCAACTGTGATTGGGTTTCTTTTCTTCTTTCGCGAAGGCGGGCCGAAAGAATGATGTGCTAAGTATGAGCGGGACAATTTGCGACCCGATCTGTCGACGATGTTGTAGGTTTTCTCCATTACGCGTATTCTGCCTTCAGGCGCAACAAAGTCTTGATATCCATGCAGGCGACCTACAAAGCCTAAAAAATCAAGCCAAACACGGCCTATATCAGAAATTGTATCTTCTGTTCGCTTTCGTGTGCCCGGATTTATATGGGATTTTTCTTCGCGCAACTCCGTTATGTAGTCAGTGAAGTCGCCATCGGATAGCATTATAGGATCTATTTTATCGTGATAGCATCGACGCAAAAGTTGACTTAGTTTTGCTGCATAATCCCCCATGCTCCCGCCATCTTGACCTGAACGAGAGAGGCCGCGCCGGGATCCTCGCCCTTTCCTGTTGAAGAGGCTAAGCATGTAAAGGTTTCCGATGATGCACGGTGACCCGTTGGGCCAATTCATGAAAGGAATGTTCGTCGCATCCCGCAAACTGGTACGACCAACTGAATAGTGACTGAACGTCTGAAACTCGCCCAGCAAGCTATAGAGCTTGTGTGTTGACCGCTCTTTAGTCTTTTTTGCGGTAGTCATTGATGTCAGTCACTGTGTTGGATGAGACTTTGGGCAGCGGTGTCTCGGTGAGGTTGAACGGGGGAATGCACAGACTGGTGATGGATAGCAGGTTGGCAATCGCATCAGAAGACCATTTTTCTAAAATCTTCAGATTCTTAGCATCACGAATGTCTCGGAACTGCCCGAGCGCATCCTGCAGCCCTCGGAGCAGTAGGTAGTTCGTCTGGCGCAGCATTTCCAGCTCTGACTCGACGTCTTGCACCTTGAGACTGAGACCCGACTTGGTACGTTTGTTGCTTTTTACCTTCCTGCGCTCCTCACGCTCAAACGCCTCGATAGCCTTGACTCGTAAGGCATTGAGACTGTTGAAGCCACCGACCAGGCACTCATCGCTATATTTCTTCAGCGTGTTGAGACTGGTTGGAAAGGTGTTGGTGGCTGGCTCCACACCGGCACTCACAACGCGATCCAGCGAAGCCAGGCCAGCCTGACTATTAAGGGCGCTCCGTAGCTCTTTGTCCTCAACAAAATCGCTTGGCTTTGTGATCACTTGGGCAAGCAGGCGCTCAAGAGCCAAGACTCCCGCCTTGGCTACGTCGCCACGTGAGGGGCGATCTGTCATGCTGCGACTCCATGCTTGAGGCGAGCTACGACCTTCATGTGTTCACCATTAGCATCAGTGAAAAATTCCGGCGCGATCTCGACCATGCCTTCCTTAATTTTGTCATTGATATAGTCTTCCAATTCAGAGCTCGGAATCAACCCAAAATCGTCAGTGCCATATCGGTCTTTGAGCATTTCAGCCAACACTGTGAAGTTTTCGACATTGCCGACGTGAATGTTTTCTGCAGCAAACTGGGCGCCAACAGAGTTGAGTAGGGCGCCATCTGTGCTTTCAGTAATGTAATTGTAGACGTGCTGGAGGTTCGCGTGACCAAGCATCCAGCGCAGAGTGTCGAGACTCGAGAAGCTCCCGCTGTAGAAGAACAACATTGCAAAGAAGCGCCGCATTTGATGCTGGCGTAGATACCAACGCTGTCCTTCATCGTTGATGGGAGTTTCGAAATAATCGCAGAACCTGTCCAGATTACGGTTGTACGCGGTGTTGCTCGAGTCAATGAATTTCCGCGTTCCCTTCATCTGTGGCAGTGCAAATAGGGTCTTATACGACTTGATATACCCGACTCTCAGCAATACTTTTTGCATCCTTATCAGGCTCTTGATCATGTCTGCGGCTATTGGCTCGATAGGTCGAGCTTCTTTCCGGCGCAGACCGAACAGATGCTTGGTGCTCTTGCCGTTGCCAAACAACAGCCATTCTCCGCTCTCATCAAGGCACCGGTCAGCATTCAACGAATACAGCTCGCTGACGCGCCGTGCCATAAGTATGCCGACAGTAAGCTGAATGCCACCGACGTATACGGCAAGCAGGTCATACAGGCCTGTATTTGACCTCAGGTTCGCATAGTACTCTTCCTTATTGCCCTTAATAGACTCGCGTAGGGTCTTGGTGGCGATGATCCTGGCGCTCAACGAGAGCCGTGATACGCCAAGGTTAGCCAGGTAAGGGCCAACGATGTGTCTGACCTCTGCCTCGGAAAGGGTAGAGGGGTTCACGCCGCGCTTCTGGCACTCGATCGCAATGCGGCAGAAGCCTTTGATGATCTCCGAACCATGCTCAATGTGCAGTTCAATGGCATTACGCAGGGACGTGAACACCAGATCCGAGGGCACGGTACGGAAACGTCCCTTGGTGCCAAGCTCAGGCGTGAAGCAATCTGCTTCTTTCAGTGCTTTGAACGTAGGCGCCGGCAGGCCAATTTCGTGCAGCGTGCCGAGGCTATAAACAGCGCTTCGGTAGGTAAAGAACGTCTGGTCACGCATCAGCTCAAGCGCCCCCGTGTTTGTCCGAACACCTGGATACTCTCGGGAGAAGAGTGACGTGTCCTCATTAAACCCGAGGATCGAGTGAACTGGCTTGAACTGGTTTTTACCCCACAGCACATGCGGGTAAAGGATGCCTGAGAGCTTAATGGTATTAGGCTGATGGCCATACTCAACCTGTGGTACGCCATACAGTCCTCGGATGTACAGCGCAGCACGAATCGGCGGAATCAATTCGTGGCGGATACCTAACTCGTCGTCGTCCATTTGCTCGTTGGTGATGATGAGCAGCTGTGGACGCTCTTTGAGCACGCTGAGAATTTCCATCTCGCTTGTGTCTGCCAGGATGCTATGGCAAAACTCTCGCAGCGTAGGCGTCCAGTTGTAAACCGATTCTGCGCTCGAAGGCGTTTTGGAGAAGGTCTCAAGCATCTCGATAAGGTTGCCCCCTGTGAGACCTGCCAGGCCATACGTGGAAAGCTGGTAGCGCTTGTCATTGATCAACAGGAAATCGATGATCTGACATGCTCTGCCGAACTGCTTTGCTTGCTGGCCTTCGAGCTCATTGGAGGTGCTCAGGTCAAAATCCCGGCGGGTACTGGTGGTAAGGAAGTACTTGAAACCCAGGTAGAGATCTTCGTTCTTTGAGTCGAGTAGCGAACTGCCATCCGAAAGCGTGATTTCCCAGTCGAGCTCCTTTGGCTTCTTCTTGTAGCCAAACGAGTACTGCCACTTGGGTGCATCGAAGTCGCTAAGCAGCCACGGTGCTGTTTTGTACTCTTCACGCGGAGAGTTCAGCAGTGGGGACAGGAATTGCAGCTCAGGCGGCAGCAGCATAAATCAGGCTCTCCATTTGGCTAGCGTCAATCTGGGTTTTGGCAGTAGCTAGGTATTCTTGCAGATCGAATTCATAACCATCGGTAATCTCTTTGACGAGCAGCTTGGCCAATTGAGCCCAGTACATAGCCTTGGCGCAAATTTGGTCTTGACGCTTGGATTTCCTGACTGCCTCTTCGAGTGATAGGAGGGCGGTCAGGATGCCGACGTCGACAGAGATCTCTACCCGGTCAGCACTGTCGTCATTTGCTGCCGCTTTCGTGCCTTTCTTGCCCTTCTTTGTCGGTGCTTCATGACCTGTGCGCTCGCGGGCCGCGCGATAGCCTTCTGGGTCGCGCATCGCCTCCGGAATGTCCTTGAGCGCATTGTTCTCCAGAAACTTATGCAGTTCTTCCATCGTTTGAAAGTTCGATACTCTCAGCAGGTATTTGCTGTCTTTCATGGCGTGGCAGATGATCCCGCGCTGGAATGCTCGGATCCACCTAGTCTGGAAAAACGCTAGAATTGGCTCGGGCAGGTAGCTGCTCAGGAGATCCGGCGAGACGTTAGTGTGCCCCAGTGCAGCAGCGGTTTCGGTCAGGCTGTTGTTTTCAATGTAAAGCAGCACCGCTCGCGTTGCTCTCAGGGACGTGATGGAGATTCTGCAGATGAAATCTTCGATCTCCTTTTTCGGCAGATCGACGAATTCGGCGAACTCGTCGGCTAGGTGCTGATATCGGGTTTCGAGCGTTCCAGAGTTCCAGTTCGTAGGGGACATTTTTTTTGGCGATGCAAGCCCCCTTGAGCATTGAATGAAAAGTTGTCTCCATGCGTCGTCACCTGTTGCGCGCAGGTAGTCACGCAGCGGTTGCGTACAGCGAATAATTTGCCGCACTCGAACGGCGTCTCGAGGCTTTAGCTTAACCTTGATCTCACTATTAGCACCGCCTTTGCGGTCTTTGTATCCTGTGAGTTGGTAGTATCCATCAAGTTTAATAAAACCAGTCAGGTCTCCTTTTTTGTCGTAGAGCTCAAAGTTGTCTAAGAAGGATTGAGTGATGCACGGGTACTTGTGTACCAACAGAATTTTGAATGGATACAAGTCGTTAGCTGAAGGCACTCTTAAAAAGCTGTTCAGGTATTCTCGGTTTATGATTTTTCCAAATCTTTTAGAGAAGTCATTGTAAACGTATCCAAAACCGTGTTCTTTGAAGGCGGCGCACACATCTTCAGGCTTTGCGTCCTCGGGCTGAGCCCAAGTAGCGTAGATGATTTTTTCGGGATTACCCAACTTCGCTAGCTTGTCGCGAGACTTCTGCGCATTTGATGTTTGCCAAGCTTTTTTATTTGCCCACTTGTAAAGTGCGTTGTTGTCGGCTTTGATTTTTTTGAAAATTAGTTCGATTGCCTGGGTGTCGGTGAGATGATACGGGATTTCCGTGATTAGTTTTGCTTTAATCACTTCGCCCTTTGCGTTCTTTTTGTTATTTGTATCCGCTCCTCGTACGTGCTGGATTGCCGGTTTTGGAATTGAGCCGCTGTAAGGCTTTACCCATGAACCGGATGCGAGCATCGTGGAGTTTACTAGGTTAATGAATGCTGCATACGACTTTGTCGCAGTCGGAATGTCCATTCCTCGATCGTGCTGATCTGTGAACCAGTGGAGCATATAGGCCAAAAAGGCTTTCTTAATTTGAATTGGATTCTGGAATGTTTCAGTAGGCCAGCTATGCGCGTTTTCTGCGATGTAGTTCAGAAATCCACTGAGCTCAGAGCTCCGTGGTCGTCGCATCTTAAGGCAATGTTGGCGGACGCACTTATATACTTCTTCGGCAAATTCGGGGCCATGAGAAATCCATATGTTGGGTACCGACAAATATGCCGTTTTACCCGTGATATCCACCAAGGGCCAGCCGTTCCAAAACCTCACGGCATTCGGGTCAATATCGTCTTTGATTGCTATCCAGTATTTCTCGTTGAACTTTGGCCAGCCATCGCGTCCGCCGTTCTCCTCAAAGGTCGGGAGCAACGGGATCTCTTTGGCCATCTCTTGCAGCATGCGCACGAACTCGCGTGCGTAGCTGTTGCGCAGCGGTCGCGTGACGTCGATGAAGGTGGGGTCGTACAGCGCTCCCAGGAAACCTCTGACGGTGCGTTCGAAGGCTGGAGAGGAGAGGCCGAGGTAGGTGACGGTGCTGCCAGTGATGTTGCAGTAGGCGTCGAAAATCTTGGTCAGCTGGCCCATGCCATCTCGCGCGATCGGCTCGTAGGAGCGGTGCATGAGCTCAAGGACGTCAGGAGGCAGGGTGGTGAACGGATAGGTCGCCAAAGCCAGCGATCCTTTGATAATTGTCAGGTTTTCCATAAAGCTCTTGATCGTCTGTAAAGCCCGTGTTATCTGTATTCTGTCAAATTTGACAAGGCTGTGTAAATGACAAAATACTCGAGCGCAGCCTCGATGCTGACCTGGCCCTGGCATTGAGCCTGAATGGCCGGGAATTGCTGCGAGACGACCCGCCACTGAAGATTCTGCTGATGTCCGCGACCTTGGAGGGCGAGCGCCTTTCGCGGCTGCTGGATGATGCCCCGGTGGTCAGCAGCGAAGGCCGCATGCACCCTGTCGACATCCGTTGGGGGCGGCCTTTCCAACCGGGTGAGTTCATCGAGCCACGGGTAGTGGACAGCGTGTTGCAGGCACTGGCTGACCAGACCGGCAGTGTGCTGGTATTCCTGCCGGGTCAAGCCGAGATTCGCCGGGTGCACCAGAGCCTGCAGGAAGCGCTGGGCGAGCGCCCCGAGGTCCTGCTTTGCCCGCTGCATGGCGAGCTCGATCTCGACGCCCAGCGTGCAGCCATCGACCCGGCGCCCGAGGGGCTGCGCAAGGTAGTGCTGGCCACCAATATCGCCGAGACCAGCCTGACCATCGACGGCGTGCGCGTGGTGATCGACGCAGGCCTGGCCCGGGTACCGCGCTTCGACCCCGGCAGCGGCATGACCCGCCTGGACACCCAGCGCATCTCCCGCGCCAGTGCTACCCAGCGCGCCGGCCGTGCCGGCCGCCTGGAGCCCGGCGTGTGTTACCGCCTGTGGTCCGAGGCCCAGCATGAACAGCTGGCCGCACACGGCAGCGCCGAGATCCTGCAGGCCGACCTGGCCGGCCTGGCCCTGCAACTGGCACGCTGGGGCGTGACGCCCGAGCAGTTGCGCTGGCTCGACCAGCCCCCCACTGCCGCCTTCGCTCAGGCCCAGGACCTGCTGGCACGGCTCAATGCCTTCAAGCCCGGAAGCCGTGACAACCTCAGCGAACACGGCCAGGCCATGGCCGAGTTGCCGGCGCATCCACGTATCGCGCATCTGCTGTTGCGCGGCCAGGACCTTGGCCTGGCGCAGATGGCCTGTGATGTGGCTGCGCTGCTGGGCGAGCGGGATATCCAGCGCGGCGGTGGTGCTGATTTGCACAGCCGGCTGGCGCTGGTCAGTGGTGAAAGCAAGGCTGCCCGTGGCAGCCACGGCGGCGTGCAGCGTGCGCGCCAACTGGCTCGCCAGTACCGTGGCCTGTTGCGTGGCAAACCACGCGCGCCGGTCGTGGACCCCGATCACCCGCGCTGGCTGGGCGCGCTGCTGGCGCTGGCCTACCCCGACCGCGTCGCCCAGCAGCGCCGCGAAGGCGGTGCGGAATACCGGCTGGCCAACGGCCGAGCGGCGCTGTTTGCCGAAGTCGATGCACTGATGAAGTGCCCGTGGCTCGTGATTGCCGACCTGGGCAGCCGGCAGGGCCAGCGCGAAGAGCGTATCTACCTGGCCGCCGAGTTCGATCCGGCGCTGCTCGAGGGTGTGCTGGCCGAGCAGGTCGAGCGGGTGGATATCCTCGATTGGGACGAGCGCGAGCAGGTGCTGCGCGCCGAGCGCCAAGTCAAGGTCGGCGAGCTGGTGCTGAGCCGCGAACCATTGCCTGGCCTGAATGATGAAGCCCGCGCGAAGGCACTGGTTGGCCTGGTGCGGCGCAAAGGCTTGAACCTGCTGAGCTGGACCCCGGAGCTGCGTCAGTGGCAGGCGCGGATAGCACTTTTGCGTCAGCTGGATCTGCTCAAGGATGGGCAAAGCGAATGGCCCGACCTGGGTGATGAAGCCCTGTTGGCCAGCCTGGAAGATTGGCTGCAACCCTATCTTGGCAAAGTCTCGCGGCTGAGTCATTTCGCTGCCTTGGACCTTCCGTCGATCTTGCGCAATCTGCTGCCCTGGCCATTGCCACAGCGCCTGGATGAATGGGCGCCGACGCATCTGGCGGTGCCTTCCGGCTCGAGCATTCGCCTGGACTACAGCGAGAACCCGCCGATCCTTGCCGTGCGCTTGCAAGAGCTGTTCGGCCTGGCCGACACCCCGCGCATCGCCAATGGTCGTCAGCAGGTGAAGTTGCATCTGTTGTCACCGGCCCGGCGGCCAGTGCAGGTGACCCAGGATCTTGCCAACTTCTGGCGTACGACTTATGCCGAAGTGAAGAAGGATCTGAAGGGCAGATACCCCAAGCACTATTGGCCGGATGATCCATTGGTGGCTGAGGCTACCGCACGGGCGAAGCCGCGCGGCACCTGAGCGGCAGTGTTCAGCTATCTTGCTTAAGCAGGAAGGTGAGTGTTTCGCCTTCTTTCGTGTTCAGCAGGTACTGGATTTGCATTGCCAGAGAGGCTGATGTGGTAATGCAGTCACCGTGTGGATCGGGTGTGCCAGATGGGAGGCTTAATGGCTTCCTCCAGCGCGTCGAGGCTATACAGCCGTCAGACGGGTTGTAAATGAGCATTCCGAGGCTGACTTCAACGCAGCATCACCGAGTATCAAGGCCAATCGTACAGAGCTTCGTGCCTTGAACTTTTGCATCAGGACCTCAGCTCAAGCGCGAAGGTAGCGACTTCGCCTTCCCAGACGTTCAGCGGGGCCGGTGGCTGTTGGTAATTCCAGTAGCTGGGTGCATAGTTCAGACCTTTGCCTTATTACCTCTCTGGTCGAGCAGGTGGCAAAACAGCTCGTCACCGTCTTGGTATAAGGGTTCGGTCTGCCAGTGATCGGTGACTTCGGCTATCTGGTTTAATGCCACCGTCGGGCGTGCGAGCAGAACGAAGACTTTCCCGGATGCCTCAGGCCCCGGCCTCACTTTCCAGCAGCATGAACAGGCGATACAGCACCACGGTGCTGAACAGCTGCAGGAAGCCGCTCAGGCTGTCCATGGCCAGTTCGACACCCGGTGCGGGTTCGGGGAAGGCCATCAGCAGCAGCCCGTCGATCAACCAGATCGGCGCCAGCACACCTACGACACAGATCATGATGCGCATGAAATGCCCAGTGGTCATGCTGGCGCTGTCGCGCATCGACTGCACCACCGGGCGGCCGCGCAGTACCAGCAGGTATTCGGCGAACACCAGATTGATCATGATCCACACGCCCGGGAAGATGAACAGCGCAAGGCCGGCCATGATCAGCAGCGAGCTGATCAGGATCAGCAGGGCCAGTTGCGGCCACAGTTGCAGGGCACGGGCGAACAGGTCGCGCTTGGCGATGTCCCGACCGTTGCTGCGGGTGTCCAGGTACAGGATCAGCGCGGCGCTGTACAGCGGGTAGAACAGCAGGCTGATCAGCATGCCGTAGGCTGGTGATGCCTGGTCGCCCATCTGCCGGTACAGCAACTGGGTGAGCAAGGCTTCCAGCACCACCAGCGGCAGGCACAGCTGGAGAATGTTTGGCAGGTGACGGCGGAAGAAGTACAGGGAGTCGCGCAGGACGCTCAGCGGATTCATCAGTCAAGATCGCATGGCAGTAAAAACAGGGGCTTAACTTTAGCCCAAAGCAGGCTTGGGGCTGTCACTTGCTGAAAAAAGTTTCACGCCGCCGGTGATTGAATCCCACGCCTGTACGCCCCATCTTTGACGCTGTCCGTTGTCCGCTACCCCACGAGGTCGCCCCATGAATACTGAAGAACAAACCCTGATCGATGGCCTGTTCGGCCGCCTCAAGCAAGCCGAGGATCCGAGCCAGCCACGTGATGCGCAGGCCCAGGCATGCATCGAGGAACATGTACGTCAGCAGCCGGCGGCGCCTTATTACATGGCCCAGGCGATTCTGGTGCAGGAGGCAGCGATCAAGCGCCTCGACGAGCAGAACAAGCAACTGGAAGCCGAACTGAAGCAGGCCCGTGCCCAGGCCGAGGCCGCCCGCGCCAGCAGTGCGCCGAGTAATGGCGGTGGTGGTTTCCTGTCCAGCATCTTTGGTTCGGCTGGGCGCAATGCGGCCCCGGCCGCGCAACCGCAGCGTCCCGCTGCAGCACCCGTGACATCTGGCGGTGGCTGGCGTGAGCCATCGGCGCCGGGCTTTTCCCAGCCACAAGCGCAGCAGCCTGGCTTTGGCGCTGCACCGGCACGCAGTGGTGCCAGCAGCTTCCTTGGCGGCGCGATGCAGACTGCAGCCGGTGTGGCGGGTGGCGTGTTGCTGGCGCAGGGCATCAGCAGCCTGTTCAACCACAACTCGCAGCCGGAGGAGGTGGTCGAGGTGATCAAGGAAGAGCCGGCGCCGGCCAGTGACAACGGTGGCTGGAACGACTCGGGGGCGCAGCAGCAGGTAGCTGACAACGGTGGCTGGGGCAGCGACCAGGGTGGTTAT
>MTEU01003420.1_pt3 | contig 15671 bp, 13 predicted proteins | sample 1042701 | NCBI WGS metagenome assembly MTEU01 (sample SAMN06185813, study PRJNA358809) | soil metagenome | isolation source: naturally attenuated soil | place: India | collected 2015-05-23
CGCGAGCGACGTGCCGCGCACCACCGGCGGCATCGGCGAGCGGCTGGAACGCTGGTGGAACCAGCGGCTTGAACGCTGGCTGGCGCGGCCCGGCACGGTGATCTGGGGCGAGATGAAGCAGAACGCCGAAGCCATGAGCGAACCGGTCCGCGACGGCGGCGAAGAGGCCGCGATGATCCTGCTGTACAAGCACTTCAAGGCGCACGTCGCGCGCGGCCGCGTGCGCCTGCACATCGTGGGGCATTCGGCCGGCGCGATCGTCGCCAGCCACTTCGTCAAGCGCCTGACCGCCGACGGCGGAGAGCTAGAGTCGCTGAGCCTGATGGCGCCCGCCGTCAGGCTGCAGACCTTCAAGGACCTGGTCGTGCCGCACCTGGGCAGCCGCGTGAAGCGCTACCAGCAGTTCCATCTGTCGGACCGCGCTGAAGAGGACGATCCCACCTGCGGCCCGTACCGGCGCTCGCTGCTGTATCTGGTCAGCGAATCCTTCGAGGGCGGCACGACGACACCGCTGCTGGGCATGGAGCGCTATTTCCGGGATGCCGGCATAGCCTGCGACGCGCTTCACGTATCGCCCGAGGGCAGCGCGCCGGCCAACGCCCGTGTCCTGCCCGTGGCGTCCAGCACGCACGGCGGATTCGACAACGACAAGGGCACGCAACAGCAGGTCATCGCGTTCATCAAGCGGTGACCGCGGGTGAAGAGGGCTTGTCATGACAGAGATGGAGCCGAAACCCTATCGCGACGCGCCGGCGCTTGTCCAGGGCGCGGCACTGCCCGAGTTCTCCCTTTTTGGCGAGCCCGCCGAGGTGGCGCGCGTGCTGTCCCAGGTCGGCGTGCCCTGCCTGGTGCTGGCCCGATCCGGCGAGATCGTCGCGGCCAGCGCCGTCCTGCCGCTGGCGCGCGAGTCGCTCGTTAACCGGCACGTGAGCCAGGTCTACGGGCTTGGAAAGCCGCTGCGCATGGGCGATGGCGCCGTCGACGTCGTGTACCGGAGCCCCGGCGGCGCCCGCGTGCCCGCGCAGCTCATCCCGCTGTGCACGCTGGACAGCGGCGAACTCATCGTGCTGGTCAACGACGGCGCGCCGTTTCGTGAGGCCGAATCGCATCGTTTCGAGCGCACTCCGTACGCCGTGTTCCGGCTGGACATGCAGGGCGTGATCCGCTTTGCCAACCCCGAGGCGGCGCGCACGCTGGGCCTGCCGCGCGAGGCCCTGTGCGGCACCCGGCTCGCGGCGCGCTTCCGGCCGTCCGACGGCGGCCCCGTGCAGCGCGCCATCCTGCGCTGCGTGCAAGACACGGAAGGCGATGCGATGGTCGCGGTGACTATCGCCATCCCGGTTCCCGACGACGCCGACCGGCAGTTCGAGCTGGTCATGACGCCCGATCCCGCCCCCAACGGCGAACTGCTGGGGGTCATTGCCGTCATCCAGTCGCGCACGCTGGAGTCCGCCCGCGATGAAATCCGGCGCATTGCCCTGGATCCCGCGATCGCCGGCTGGCGGCTGAAGCTGGACCGCATCCTGGAGCAGATACGGCGCCTCATTCCGTTCGAGCACGCGGTCTTCGGCATCTATGGCAACGACGTGTCGCTGTTTCGCGCGATTGCCGTGCGCCCGGAGGGCGTGGAGCTATGGCCTGCGCGCTGGATGGACCTGCCGCCCACGATCCGCGCGTTCCTGGATTCCGGCCGGACCTGGGTCGAAGAGATCGGCGCCTTCGTCCAGAAGAACATGCCGCAGCCCGGCAACGAGGTCGTGCGGTGCTATCAGGACCTGGGCATCGAGGCCTCCGTCACGCTACCCGTCACACGCCCGGACGGCTACAGCTCGGCGCTCAGCCTGTGCTCGCGCCAGCCGGGCGCTTACGGCGAGCGGCACCTGGAGATGCTGCGCGCCCTGGACCTGGAACCCGTGCTGATGCGCTTTGAAAAAGAGCGCGACGACGAGCGCGCCGAATTTGCCGATTCGCTGCGGCGCAAGGTGATGGCCGCCGCGTCGTTGCGCCAGGCCGCCGAAGAGATCATCGTCCAGCTTGCGCAGCATTTTTCGTGGGACCACGTGGCGCTGTATCGCGTCAACCGCCAGGACAAGCGCTTCGAGGTCGTCACCCAGCACAGCCTGGCGCCGGCCTACGCGCTGCCGCCCGCATACCAGCAGCCCACCTCGCAGGGCATGCTGGGCGCCACGCTGGCGCAGGGCTGCCTTCTGGCGGTGGACGACATCGGCAACCCGGCCTACGCGCAACACGGCTACGGCGGACCGAAGCGGCCGCTTCGCTCGGCCATGACCGTGCCCATTCACCTGAACGGCCGGATACGGTGGCTGCTTGACGTGGAATCGTCGGTCTCGCACGCCTTCAAGGGGCCGGACATCGACGACCTGCTTCAGATCATCGCGTCGCTGGAAGAAGGCCTGGCGCAGCATCTGCTCAACCAGACCAAGCAAAGCCTGATGGCGGAAACCGAACAGGCGGTGGTGTTCGTGGGCCGCGAAGGCGCCGTCATCGAGATGAACCGTGTGGCAACCGACATGCTGGGCGCCGAACCGCGGCGCGGGCGCAGCCTGGACGAGGCCCCGGCGATCACTGACTACGCGATTGCGGGCGACGAAGCGACGCTGGGCATCCTGACCGCTCCCTTTACCGTCAAGCGCGAACGCATCGAACTGCTGGACAGCACCGGCCAGCCCCGATCCGTGCTGGCCACGCGCACCGACCTGGATCCAAGCCTGGACATGTCGATCTGGTTCTTCACCGATATCGCGGACCTGGGGTGGGCGCGGGACCTGCGCTACCTGCGCGAGACCGTGGCCGAGGTGGCGCGGCAGACGCGCACCTCGTTGTCGCTGGCGTGCAGCCTCACATCGCAGACCGTGCTGCTGCACGAGGACGCCCGCCAGGGCATGCCCGCCGAGGAGGTCGCGGCGCAGGCGCAGGACCTGAGCCAGCGCATCGTGGCCGAGATCGGCAAGGCCGACATCACCTTCGAGCGCCTGGCGGGCGCCAGCGAATCGCGGCGGCGCGCCCGCGCCATGCACAGCGATGTCGAACTGGGCGCGCGCCTGCAGGACGTGGTGGCCGCCTTGCCCGCGCGCGACCAGCGCCGGATTGCGCTGACGAATCACACGGCCTCGCGGGACGGCCCGACCGTGTCCGGCGATGCGCAGGCGCTCTCGGCGGCGTTCCGGTCGATGACCGATTACCTCTTGCGCTGCCGCAATGCGGACGACGCCCGCGTGACGATCGACCTGGATGCCGGCCCGGACGGCTGCACGATCCGCTTCGGCCTGAGCAAGGAGCAACGGTGGGAGGCCGATCCGCCCGCCCACGCCGTGCCCGACGACGCCTTGCTCAGCGCCGAACGCGCCGCGCACGACGGCGCCAGCATCGCCATCACCCAAATACAGGAAACCGTGATCGACCACGGCGGCGCGCTGGTCACCGACCCGCCGCTGTCGGCCGCGCCGCTGCACCCGGCCGACGCCTACGCGACCGTCACGCCGCCGTGGCGCGCGTTCACGCTGATCCTGCCGCTGCGGTCGGGCTAGGCCATCCGGAACCTGGGACAGCCATCATGGAACACGACCCTGCCGGACCCAACTTCATCCTGCTGGCCAGCATGAACGACGAGCACGAGGACGATTGGGCCAACAACCTCGCCCAGCTGCACCGCCACGTCCAGCAGTACCCGGCGATCGCGCCGTTCGTGGGCGCGGAACTGCGCCGCCGCACCTCGCTGGAAAGCGCCAAGACGCAGATCGAATCCTGGGATCTGTCGACGCCCCGCATCGAACCGCGGCTCGTCATCATCGACGCCCGGCTGGGCTCGACCGCCAGCAAGCGCGGCAAGCCCGGCGCGGCGGCGGTGGAACTGCTGGAATGGATAGCGCGGCGGTCTTCGGTGCCCTTGCTGGTCCTGGCGGTGGACCCGCCCGAGCTCGTGCAGCGCTACGTGCTGGAGCGCCCGGAAGTCTTCATGTGGACCAACGACGCGAAGACCGCCGTCAACAGCGGCGCGGAGGTCGCCACCGTGCTCACGTGCCTGACGCCGCTGGCGCCCAAGCGCCGGCGGCGGCTCATCATCCGCGTGGGCGAGCATTCGATCACCTACCGCATCCAGATGGGGCGGCACGAATATTCCTCGCAGGATATGCCCTACAAGGAGCGCGACCGGATCTCCGCGCTGGTGGGCCGCATCGAGACCTTCAGCCCGTATCTGGGCGAGACCAAGGCGCCGCAATGGCTCAAGGACTTGAGCGGGGTGGGCGAAGACGTCTTCAGCGCCATGGTCACGCACAGCCTGGGCGCGCCCGTCGCCAAGCTGATCCAGCGGGCGCGCGACGAGGAAGTATCGCCAGGGGCCGGCGCCTTCGCGGGGCTGGACCTGCGCTTTGAATTCAACCTCGCAAGCCAGGAGGTCTCGCGCCTGTTCAACCTGCCCTTCGAGATGGGCCGCGAGTTCGGCGCCGACAGCGGCCGCTACCTGTGCCTGGAGCTGCCGATGGCGCGGCGCCTGCATCTGGAAGGCACGGCGCCCGCGCCGCGCTGGGAGCCGGACGCCCGCGCGCCCGGCCAGCCGGTGCGGATGCTGTTCATGGACGCCAGTTCGGTATTCGGCACCGTCACCTTCCGGCGCGAGGACGGCGGCCCGCCGCTGCCCGCCATGGAGTTCGGACCGCTGCAGTCCGTCGCGAAGGAACGCGAGCACCTGGCCGAGCTGGCGGCGCGCGCACCCGGTCACCTCATCATCGATCACGTTCGCGCCGCCGACGAAACGGGCCTGGTGGGCGCGGACCTGCAACGCCGCATCGAGGAACGGCTGCGCACGGGCAACTACGACATCTTCCATTTCGCCGGCCATTCGGTGTCCGAGGGCGAAAGCACGATGCTGGTGCTGCCCGGCGAGGACGGCGAAGCGTGGCAGCTGTCGATCCGGCTGATCGGCCAGTGGATGGAAGCGGGCAAATGCAAGCTGCTGGTGCTGTCCTCGTGCAGCGGCGCGTCGGTGCGCACGGCGCTGGAAGTCATGCGCGCCGGCGCGGCCGGCGTGCTGGCGTTTCGCTGGCAGGTCGAAGAGGAATCCTGCGCGCGCTACATCCAGCGTTTCTACGACGTGTACCTGGACGCGGCGCAGCCCAAGGACCTGGCGGAAGCCTATCGCTACGCGTGCAAGGCCGCGCAGGGCGACGCGGGCGACCTGCCGACCTGGGCGTCGGCCGTGGCCATCGTGCGCGACTAAGCGCAAAGCCGCTGCGCGCGGCCCAGAACAAGGAGCTGACATGGATGGGTTATTCGGCATGCTGCGCGGCATCGGCGGCAAGGCGGCAGGCGGCGACGGCGCGGGCGCCCTGCTGCCCACCGTGCCCGCGGGACGCAACTTCTATGCGCAGATCGAGCCGCCCGCCGGCAACCCCGCGCTGGCCGCGGGACTGGACGGCGCCGCCTTCGTGCCCGGCCAGTGCTACTTCAGCGTCCGGCTGGTCGAAATGCGCCTGTGCGAGGCGGGCAATTACCTCAGCCAGTTCCTGCCGCTCTGCACGTTCTTCCTGCGATACGGCGCGGACGGCGTCCGGCGCGAGATTCCGTACATCGTCGGCTACGACCTCATCCAGCAGGCGCTGGGCGCGGCCGCGCCGGACGCCGGCGCCCGCCGCGTGGCGTTTCGCGACGTCTATGTGGCGCGCAACGTTCCTTACGCCAGCGACGGGCTGGAGATGTATGCGGCGCTGTGCCGTTTCGCCGACAGCAGCCTTTCGCGCGGCATCCTGGACTTCGTCTCCACGGCGGTCACGATGCTGGGCGGCCCGGTGGGCGGCGCCATCGTCAAGACGGGCGAAAGCCTGCTCACCCCGCTTGCCAAGCTGTTCGGCACCGATGGCGTCAGCGTGCGCTTCGGCGTCTACGACGGCGATGCGCTGCGGCGCAGCGGCTATCGCGTCCTGGCGGGCGCGGACTCGCAGGACAAGCTGGCGGGGTTGCAACTGGTGGACGGCGTGCTGCACCGTCAGCAAGGCGCGGGCAAGCCCGAACCCGTGAACGACGTCGACTATCTTGTCCTGGCCTTCGAGCAGCGCGCGACGCTGGGCACGGACATGTTCGCCGCGGCCACCACGCTGCCGTTTCATCATCTGTGGAAAGATGTGTCCAAAGCCCTGATCGGCAACGATGCCACGGCCGCAAGCGCCGCCTACCAGTCCCTGCTGATCGCGGTGGCCGAATCGCCGCTGCTCATCGACGCCGACCGCTTCGCGCTGCTTACCGCCTACGCCGCGCAGCGCGGCGCCTGGGAGGCCGCCAGCGAGCGGTCCGGCCTGCGGACCCGCGGCGGCGGCAAGAGCCTGGCCACCGCCATGACCGACCGCGTCAACGCGCGCGGCAAGACCGATCCGGTGGCGGCCCTGCTCAAGGCGGCCAGAAAACACATCACGCCGCCGCCCGTGCCGGCCGCGGACGCCGGCCCTGCGCCCACAATGCTGGACGACCAAGCCATCGCGCAGACGGTGTCCAGCCTGACGAAAACGCTGGGAGAAAAGGGCGAGGCGCCGGCGTCCCGCGACCTGTCGCGCGCCACCCGCGAACTGCTGTCGATCATGCTGAGCGATCCGGCGTAGCAGCCGCCCCGCCTACCGCAATTCCAACGTCGCGCCGATCACGCGCATCGTCGGCATGAGCTGGCGCCACGCATCCTTGGGCATCGATGCCGGGCGCTTCACCTGCGCCGCGGCGGGGTCGTTCAGCAGATCGCCCTTGCAGGCGAACACGATGCTGTTAGTCATGTCGTCGTCCACCACCTCGAACATCGACGAGCCGAACGACGCGCGCACGCGGTCCAGGTATTCGTGGTGCATCGGGTGGTTGACGTGGAAATTGATCACCAGGATGCCGTCGGCGCGCAAGGCGCGGTGGCAGTCCGCGTAGAAGCCGGCGCTGCACAGCGGGTCGGGGATACCCCCGGCCACGAATCCATCCAGGAAGATCACATCGGCCTGTTCGGTCAGACCCGCGAGGTGCCGGGCCGCGTCGGCCTCAATCACCTGAAAGCGCTCGCCGTCCGGCGGCACCATGAACGCGTCGCGCAGCGCGATGACGGCCGGATCGATCTCCACCACCGTGATGCGCGCCCCCGTCAGATAGCGGTGGCAGAACTTGGGCAGCGATCCGCCCCCCAAGCCCACCATCAGGATGTCCGCCGGTTCCGGCTTGAACAGCACGAAGCCCATCATCATCCGCGTGTACTCGATCTCCAGCGCGTCCGGGTTGAGCAGCGACATGCTGCTCTGGATCTCCTGCTGCGTGAAATGCAGGGTGCGCCGGGTGCCGGCATTCTGGATGAAAGGCCGGTGCGGCGCCGCCGGCGCGTCGGTAACGGGCGAATCGGCGGGAGCGGGAACGTCGGACATGGGCGCGGGTTTGAGGCGAAAGATCCGCAGAAGATACCACTGCCCGCACCCACGCGGCCCGAACGGCGCCGCCGCCACGTCAGACGAGCATCACCGGACAGGGCGAATGCGCCAGAATCCGCCCGCACACCGAGCCGCGAATGGCGTTGAGCAGCGGGCTGTGATGGTGCGACCCCAGCACGATGGCCGCCGCGTCGACCTGCTTCGCATACTCGACGATCTTCTCTGGCGTGAAACCCACGAGCTCGTGGCATTCGTGGCTGACATTGGCGGCGGTCAGAATGCCGACCACCGATTGCATCGCCTTGCCGCTTTCCTCGTGGTGCCAGGCTTCGATGTCCGCCTTGCCGATGAAGGACTTCACGTCCCCGCCCACGTCGGGTTCGCAGTGCACCACATGCACGACGAAATCCCGGTTCAGCAAGGGACTATCCACCAGAAATCGGGCCGCCGCGTCGCTGTGCAGCGACCCATCGGTAGCAAGAATGATCGTGTTCATGGCAGACCTCCGGGTCATGACTTCCTGGTTTCGGAGCGCGCGGGCTTTTGCGCGTCCCTTCCCGGCATCACCCAGCTTGCGCCCACCGACGCCAGCAGGATCACGCCAACCACCCCAAGCGACCAGTGCACCGGCACGTGGACCCATTGTTCGGCAAGCATCTTGCCGCCGATGATGACCAGCACCGTTGCCAGGCCATACTTGAGATAGTGAAACCGCGCCACCATGTCCGCCAGCAGAAAATACAGCGCCCGCAGCCCCATGATGGCGAAAATGTTGGACGTGAAGACGATGAACGGATCGGTCGTCACGGCAAAGATGGCGGGGATGCTATCCACGGCAAACACGACGTCGGTCGCCTCGATCATCACCAGCACCACGAACATCGGCGTCGCATAGCGCAACCCGTCGATGCGCACAAAGAATGACTGCCCGTGATAGTCCTTGGTGATCCGCATCGCCGACCGCAGGAAGCGCACCAGCGGATTGCGCGAGATATCCGGCTGTCGACCTGCGGTAAACAGCATCTTGAGCCCCGTGAAGACCAGGAACGCGCCCAGCACGTAAAACAGCCACGTAAATTGCGACAGCAGCCACACGCCGGCCAGGATCATGCTGACCCGCATGACGATGGCGCCCAGCACCCCGTACAGAAGCACGCGCCGCTGCAGCTCCAGCGGCACCGCGAAGTACGTGAAGATCAGCGAGAAGACGAACATGTTGTCCACAGACAGGGACAGTTCAATAAGGTAGCCGGTAAAGAACTCCAGCGTCTTCTGATGTGCCACCGCCCGCCCCAGCGCAGCGTCCAGATACCACCACATCAGGCCGCCGAACAGCGTGGCAAGCGTCATCCACGCCAGCACCCAGCACAGCGCTTCGCGCGAGGACACTCGGTGCGCGCGGCGCCCGCCGAACGCATACAGGTCCAGCGCCAGCACGAGCAGCACAAAACCCACGAATCCCGCCCACATCGGCAGCGTCGCAAAGGTTTCGACCCGGTTCATGAAAGGCGCCTCCTTCCCTCGCGCCACGCGAGCCGCGCAAGGGGCGCACAGGGACTGCATTCGCACGAGGCCAGTCTAGTGCGGCGCGATTGCTCCAACAATTCGCATTAAGATGACCCGATAGTCAGATTTTTTGGAGCGATCAGCCATGGTCACGCTCAACTACAAGCATCTGCGCTATTTCTGGACGGTGGCCAAGGCGGGCAGCATCGCCCGCGCGGCGCAGCAATTGCAGCGCACGCCCCAATCCATCAGCGGCCAGATCCAGGATCTGGAATCCGCGCTGGGCACCGAGCTTTTCCGGCGCGCGGGCCGCGGCCTTGAACTGACCGACGTGGGGCGCCATGCGCTGCTTTACGCGGACCGCATCTTCACCTTGGGCGACGAATTGCTGGATGACCTGCGTGAGCGTCCCGCACGGCGCGCGCTGGAGTTCAAGGTGGGGGTGGCCGAAGGCATGCCCAAGGCGATGGTGTACCGGATGATCGAACCCGCATTGCAGCTGGCCGAGGACGTGCGGCTTATCTGCCGCGAAGGGCGTCTTCCCTTCCTTCTAGCTGATCTGGCGGTGCATCGCTTCGACATGGTGATCGCCGACCGCCCGATGCCCGGCAACCTGAACGTGCGCGGCTTCAGCCATCTGCTGGGCGAGTGCGGACTGACCTTCTTTGGATCGCCGCAACTGCTGGACACCCTGCCGGGCACGTTTCCGGCGCTGCTGGACCAGGCGCCGTTCCTGCTGCCGGGCGAAGACGCCGCCATCCGGCCGCGGCTGCTGCGCTGGTTCGACGAACAGGACATCCGCCCGCGCATCGTGGGCGAGTTCGACGACAGCGCGCTGATGAACTCCTTTGGGCAGACCGGGACAGGCCTCTTCGTCGCGCCCACGGCGACTGCCGCGTACCTGTGCAAGCAGTACCGTGTGCGCGCCATCGGACACGCACCGGCGGTGAAGGAACAGTTCTACGCCATCACCACCGACCAGCGGCTGGAGCACCCGGCGGTGGTGGCGCTGAGCCGCGCGGCGCGGGAGGATATTTTCGGGGCGGCGAAGTAGCGATGGGGCGCCGCTACAGGAACGACTTCGCGTGCTTGAGCACCTGATCGCACGCCTTGCGGGTCAGTTCCTCTTTCAGCCCGCCGCCGCTCAGGTCCACCGATTTGCCGTCGCTGCCGTTGAGCAACCCTTGCAGGCCGGCAAGGTATCCCGAATCCGATTTGGCCTTCTGCGTCGAGCCGCCACCGATCTTGCCCATCAGCTTGTCTTTCAAGGCCTGCGCATCGCCACCGGCCAGGTAGTTGTTCTTCATGCAGAACTCCAGCACGCCGGCCGCGTTGCCGGCCGAGGCCGGAGTAAGCGAAGACAGCGGCAGGCTGTTGCCCAGGCCCTGCAGGATGCCGCCTTGGCCGGCATTGCTTGGGGCGGCGCCGCCTTGGGTTGCACTGCCTTGGCCCGCGCCTTCCATCTGTCCCTTTACGGCGTCGAGCCACTGCGCGCTGGCGGTGCCTGCGTAGCACTGGGCCGCGATGAGCGCGGCGGCGCCGGCGAGGTGGCGGAAAGGGATCTTCATGACTTGCTCCTGGTGCGGTAAATAACTGCGGCCATCGTAGTGGCGCGCCGGCGAAAATCGGCGCGCGGGCAGGGCACGTAATGCGACAAATGATGTGCGTGCGGACACGGTCCGCCGTGGTGCAGTAGCAATTGCATTCGTAACGTCACGCCTTTGATACCGGCGCGCCACGCCAGCAAGTGCCTGGGCGCGCCTACGCTACTATTTCGAACTGTCCCCGGGAGGCGGCTGGCGTGCTGCCGCGCCCCAGAGGCGTCCCGTGCCATCTAATCCGTGAGAACCCGTGATGTCGTCCGTCGAATTCCAAGATGTATTCGTCCCCGCCGCCAGCGGCCAGCTTTTCGTGCGGCGCTGGACGCCCGCCGCATCCGCCACCTCTGCCGGCAGCGGCGCGCCCATCGTGCTGATGCACGATTCGCTGGGATGCGTGGAGCTGTGGCGCGACTTTCCGGAACGGCTAGCCGGCGCGACGGGGCGCGAGGTCATCGCGTACGACCGCCTGGGATTTGGCCGGTCCGACCCGTACAAGGGCACGCTGGGTGTGGACTTCGTGGTGCGCGAAGCCATCGAGGGATTTCGCGCCGTGCGCGAAGCGCTGGAGCTGGACCAGTTCGCGGCGTTTGGCCACAGCGTGGGCGGCGGCATGGCCATTGCCAGCGCCGCGGCATATCCGCAGTCGTGCCGCGCGCTCATCACCGAATCCGCGCAGGTCTACGCAGAGGAACGCACCCTGGAAGGCATCCGCCAGGCGCGCGAGGCTTTCGCGCAGCCCGGACAGCTTGACCGCCTGAAGAAGTACCACGGCGACAAGGCGGCCTGGGTGCTGAGCGCCTGGATCGACACCTGGCTGTCGCCGGACTTCGCGGACTGGACGCTGGACCCGCAGCTGGCGCAGGTGAAATGCCCCGCGCTGGCGCTGCACGGCGACAACGACGAATACGGCTCCACGGTGCACGCCGAGCGCATTGCGCAGCTGGCAGGCGCGCAGCCCGTCATCTTCGAGAACTGCGGCCACGTGCCGCACCGCGAGATGCCCAAGCAGGTCCTTGCGGCCGTCTCGGATTGGCTGCCGCGCGCCGGCTGATCCCGGCGCTGCCGGCGCGCCGATACACAACGACATAAAAATCCTGCGAAACCCGCAGCGCCGGGGCTGGAGACGGGCGGGCGCCGCCTTTACTATCAGCATTAGCCGGCACACCCGCCTGCCGGGGAAGAACCGCATGAGCACACTACCTGCTGCAACGCCCCCCGGCCTGAACACGCGCCGCTTGCTTCCGTGGACAGTGGTGATCCTGGTGGCCGTGGGCCTCGTGCTGCACGGGCCGATCGCCCAGCTCGAGCACTATCACGACTTTGCCGACAAGCGCGCGTGGCTGGGCATTCCCAACGCTGGGGATGTGCTCTCCAACCTGGGCTTCGCGGTGGTCGGCTGGTATGGCTTGGCGCTGGTCATGCACTCGCGCCACCTGCGTGCGCTGGACGCCATCCGGCCCGGCTACACGGTGTTCTTCCTTGCGCTCATGCTGACCGCCTTCGGCTCCGGGTGGTATCACCTCTTGCCCGACAACGCGCGCCTGATCTGGGACCGCCTGCCCATCGCGCTGCTGTGCGCCGGCATCCTGTCGGCCGTCTGGCGCGAAACCGTCGGCGACGGCCGCTGGGTCGACGTGCTGTGGACCGCGCTTGCCGTCGGCAGCGTGGCGTGGTGGTGGTACACCGACCACACATCCACGGGCGATCTGCGTCCGTACCTCTTCGTGCAGTTCATGCCGCTGGTGCTGGTGCCGCTGCTGCAATGGAGAAACGGCACCCCGCTGCGCGAACGGCTGTACTTCGGCGCGGCCATCGGGTTCTACGTGCTGGCCAAGGCCGCCGAACTGCTGGACTATCAGATCTACCAGACGTTCGCGTTCATGAGCGGCCACACGCTCAAGCATTTGTTCTCGATGGCGGCCGGGCTGATGGTGACGCTGAATTTCGCGCATCGCAAGCGCGAGGCGGACGCATCGCCTGGCCCGCGCGTTTCCGCTAGACGGGCAGCATAGGCGCGGCGGCACCGAATATCACCTCGGATTGAGCGCGGCCGGGACCGGCAAGCCGGTGAGGCGGCTAGCCGGTCATGAAGAAAAAAGATAGGCCACGCACCGTCAAGGTGGCCTATCAAGGCCGGACATCGGTACGGCCTGCTACCTGCACAAACCCCTACTTCGGCATCAGCACCGTGTCGATGACGTGGATGACGCCGTTATCAGCCGCGACATCGGTCTTCACGACCTTGGCGTTGTCCACGGTGACGTTGCCGCCATCCACCGCGATGGTCAACGAGCTGCCTTCAACCGTCTTCACCTTGCCCGGCTTGACGTCCTTGGCCATGACCTTGCCCGGCACGACGTGATAGGTGAGCACCTTGGTCAGCGCGGCCTTGTCTTTGAGCAGCGCGTCCAGCTTGTCCTTCGGCACCTTGGCGAAGGCTTCATCGGTCGGCGCGAACACGGTGTACGGGCCCGGACCCTTCAGCGTGTCGACCAGACCAGCCGCTTGCACGGCGGTGACCAGCGTATTGAACGAACCGGCCGACTTGGCGGTGTCCACGATGTCGGCGGCGTGCGCGGTGCCCAGCGCCAGGGTGAGCGAAATTCCTGCCAAAAGACGTTTCATGATTGACTCCTTGTCCAGTGACCTCCCGCGAGCGCGGGCTCCGAAAGCGGCCTCGAATAGGGGGGAAGTTGAACCGCTTGATAAAGGAATTTACGCGTCTGCCTTCTTCTCGTCCACGATTTGAACCGCTATTATGCAAACATATCGGTTCAATACCGGGTCAAGGAAAACAATGGAATCCAAGCAATCCGACGACGGCCGCATCACGTACCGCAGCGGCGTGGCGGCGCGCCTGGCGGGGCTCTCGCCCGAGACGCTGCGCGTCTGGGAGCGCCGCTACAACCTGTCCGATGTTGAACGCTCGGCGCGCGGCCAGCGCTTGTATTCCGCCGAACAGGTGCGCCGTCTCAGCCTGCTCAAGCAACTGGTCGATCAGGGGCATGCCATCGGCGTGCTTGCGCCCATGCCCATCGAACAGCTGCAGGAACTGGCTGGCGCCGCCGCGCGCCAACCCGCGGCGCAGGGGCCGCTGCGCTTGGGCGTGGCCGGCGCCAACCTGGCCCGGCGCATCGCCGGCAGCGGACGCGACGGCCTGGACGTGATCGTTCAACAGAGCTGGCCGCACCTTGAGCAGGTCGCCCTCACGCCGCAAGAGGCGGACCTCGAAGTTCTGGTGATCGAACTGTCCGAGCTTCATGAAAGCGCGCTGCCGCTGATCGTGGCGGCCGCAAAAGCGTGCGGCGACGTCGCCGTGCTGGTGCTTTACCGGTTCTGCGCCAGCGCGACCATCCGCGCCTTGCGCGCCCACGGTTTTCTGGCGGCCCGCGTTCCGGCGGACATCGGCGAATTGCTGCTGCTGTGCCGCTCTGCGCTAGCCGGCGAACGGCTGCCGACCGCGCCTGCCCAGCCCACGCTGGATCTGCGCTTTGACGAGCATGCGCTCTTGACCATCATGGCGTCCGGCAGCGGCCTGGCGTGCGAATGCCCGAAGCACCTGGCCGACCTGCTGCTGATGGTGGGCAGCTTCGAACGTTACAGCGTGCAGTGCGCGTCCCGCAACGATGACGACGCGCAGCTGCACAGCGACCTGGGCCGCGCCGCGGGGCAGGCGCGCGCCATTCTGGAAGTGGCGATGGAAAGACTGGCCCGGGCAGAGGGCCTGCCCCTGCCGCCTCCCATTTCCAAAGCAGACCCCGAAAATAAAACGCGCTGAGGGCCGGGCCCGTGGACCCCGCACTCAGCGCGTTGCAGGCGTGCGGGGCGGGCGCGCAATCCTGCCCTGACGGGCAGTCATGCGGCCACGCCCATGCGCCTCAGAAGCGCGTCATCAGCTTGAACATGCCCGACTGCTGGCGGTTGCCGCTGCCGAACTGCGCGTCGTAGGCGACGCCCGCGGTCGTGCTGCGCGTGATCGCCATTTCGGCGCCCAGGCCCAGCACCGCCGCGTTCTTCGCGATGGGCACACCCGACACCGTGAAGGTGCTGCCGCCTTCAAAGGCCAGTTTCTGCGTGGGCTTCACATCGCCCATCGCGTGGCGCCAGCCCACCGTCGCCGTCAAGCGGCCAGGCGCGCTGTCCGTGCCGATCAGCATGGCGCCGCGCAGGCCCAGTGTGGTGCTCGTCACATCGTCCGTGTTGCTCTGGCCGCGCAGGGCCGCAGAGCCGCCTGTCTCCTGGAAGCCGCGCGTGCGGATCTGGTTCCAGGCCACGCCGGCGAAGGGCTCGATCGCATAGGCGTCCGAAAGCGGCAGCTTGTAGCCAAGCTCCGTGAACAGTTGCGTCGACGACGCGTTGTAGGACGATTCCAGACGCTGGTTCAGGCTGCCGGCCGCGACGTTGCGCTTGGCGTCGATCTCGTGCCAGGTGTAGGCCGCGCCCGCCATGAAGCGCACGTGTCCCGGACCGGCTTCGAAGTTCTTGCCGCCGAAGACCGTCGCCGTGTAGCTGTCCACGCTCATGCGCGAGGACACGTCGGAGATCGAGTTGTGGCTGCCGGTATAACCGACCGCGCCACCCAGACGCCAGCCGCCGCCCACGTCGCCATCGCCGCCCACGAACAGGCCGCCCGAGGACTGACGCACGGTGGATGCATTGCCGTCGCCGTTGAAGGTGCTCCAGTTGCCGAACGCCTGCGCCCAGATCGGCGATGCGCCGCTTTGCGGCAGGGCGTCGGAGGACGTCGCGCCCAACTGTGCCGTCGGCCGGCCGGCGCGCATCGGCGCGTCCAGATTGCCGCGCAGATGCGACAGCGGCAAGGTGGTGACGGCGTCGCCCTGGGTTTGCAGCACGCTGCCCGTGCTCGCGTACGCTTCGCCGGACAACTGCTTCAACGCCGCGCGCGCCTGCCCCGGCGTCATGGCCAGCACGGCATCCGTGACCTGGCTGGCGCCCGTCGCCCTGCCCGCGCCATTGGCGCTGGCAATCAGCGACGAATCGGCGCCGGGCGCAACGGGTTGGGTGACGACCGGTGCAGCGTCGCCGCCGGCCGAGGCCGTACCCGTGCCGGTGGTGGCCGAGCCGGTGCCCGTCGGCGCGGACCCATTGCCCGTGGGCGCAGAACCATTGCCGGGCGAAGGCGCGCCATTTTCCGCCGAGG
>MTEU01001080.1_pt2 | contig 15656 bp, 17 predicted proteins | sample 1042701 | NCBI WGS metagenome assembly MTEU01 (sample SAMN06185813, study PRJNA358809) | soil metagenome | isolation source: naturally attenuated soil | place: India | collected 2015-05-23
ATTTCGTCCCCCGCGAAATGGCGCGATTTCAAGCCGTCATCGATGTCCGCCGCCGCTACACCGTCCGATTCTGCCGCCACCCAGCACCCGCCATTCGCCTCGCCACGCGGGCAAGGCGAGCCTGCGTCGGTGGCCGACAGCGAACCGCGCTACATCGTCGCGGTCCGCACGCTGTGCGATTTCACCGCCCGCGCCGGCGATCTGGACCTGCGCTTCACGCCTTCGCCGACCGCGCTGGAAGGCATGGCCGGTCATGCCACCGTGACCTCCCGCCGGCCCGCCGGCTATCGGACCGAGATCTCCCTGAGCGCGGACTTCGGGCCGCTGCGCGTGCGCGGCCGTGCCGACGGTTACGATCCCGCCCTGCGGCGGCTCGAGGAAATCAAGACGGTGCGCGGCGACGCCGCCGAGGTGCCCGACCATCATCGGCATCTGCATTGGGCGCAGGCCAAGGTCTATGGCTGGCTGATGTGTCTGCGCGAGGCGCTGGACGACATCGAGATCGCGGTGGTCTATTTCGATATTGTCAGCGGCCGCGAGCGTGCCGAGACGCAGCGATTTACGGCGCAGACGCTGCGCGAATGCTTCGAGGCGCAATGCCGTGCCTTTGTCGGCTGGGCCGAGCAGGAGCTGGCGCATCGCGCCGGGCGCGACCTGTCGCTGGACTCGCTGGCCTTTCCCCATGGCTTGTTTCGCGCCGGCCAGCGCGAGCTCGCCGAATCGGTCTATCGCGCCAATCTGTCCGGTCGCTGCCTGCTCGCGCAGGCGCCCACCGGCATCGGCAAGACCGTCGGCACGATCTTTCCCGCGCTGAAGGCAATGCCGAAGCAGAAGATCGACAAGCTGTTCGTGTTATCGGCCCGTTCGACCGGCCGGGCGCTGGCGTTGGAGGCCACGCGCGGACTGGCCGCGCAGCGGGATGCGATGCCGCTGCGCGTGCTCGAGATGGTGGCGCGCGACAAGGCCTGTGAATATCCGGGCCGCGCCTGTCACGGCGAAGCCTGTCCGCTGGCACGCGGCTTCCATGACCGCCTGCCGGCGGCGCGCGCGCAGGCGGCCGGACGGACGATGCTGGACCGCGCTCAGATTCGCGAGATCGCCCGGGCAAACGACGTCTGCCCGTACTACCTGAGCCAGGAAATGGCGCGCTGGAGCGATGTAGTGGTGGCGGACTACAACTACTACTTCGACCGCACGGCGTTGCTGCATGCCTTCGCGCTGCACGACGGTTGGCGCGTCAGCGTGCTGGTCGACGAGGCCCATCAGTTGCCGGAACGGGCTCGGGACATGTACAGCGCCACGCTCGATCAGGCCGACTTCCGCGCGCTGCGGCGGCAGGCGCCAGCGGATCTGCGCCGCGCGTTCGATCGCGTCGGCCGCCAATGGAATGCCGCCGGGAAGACGCTGGCCAGCGACTATCGGGCCGAGGCGAAGGTCCCCGCGCCGTTGCTCGATGCCTTCGAAGGGCTGTGCGCAGCGTTGCTGGAACGGTTTACAGAGCGGCCCACCGAACAGGACCCGGCGCTGCAGCGCTTCTATTTCGATGTGCTGCAATTCTGCCGGCTGGCCGAACAGATCGGTCCGCATTCCGTGTTCGACATGACGCGGATGCCGGCGCGCGGCGCGCACGCCAATGTCCGTCTCGGCGTACGCAACCTCGTGCCAGCGCATTTCCTGCGGCCGCGGCTGGCGGCGGCGCATTCCGTCTCGCTGTTCTCGGCCACGCTGGCGCCGGCCTCGTACTACGCCGATATGCTGGGCCTGCCCGAGCGATGGGTGTGGCACGAGGTGCCGTCGCCATTCGAGCCGGAACAGCTGCGCGTTCGCGTGGCCTCGCATATCTCGACCCGCTTCGCACATCGCCAGCGCTCCCTGCCCGATATCGTCGAGCTGATCGCCGCGCAGTATCGCGACAGCCCGGGCAACTATCTCGCCTTCTTCAGCAGCCACGACTACCTCGGCGATGCGCTGGCGCTGTTCACGCAGCGGCACGCCGATATCCCGAGCTGGTCGCAGGCACGCGGCATGGGCGAGGGCGAGCAGGCCGATTTCCTGGCCGCCTTCCGCCCCGGCGGCCGCGGCGTGGGCTTTGCGGTATTGGGCGGACCCTTCGCCGAGGGCGTCGACCTTCCCGGCGATCGGCTGATCGGCGCCTTCGTCGCCACGCTCGGACTGCCCCAGTTCAATCCGGTCAACGAGCAGCTGCGCAGCCGGCTGGAGGACGCGTTTGGCGACGGCTATGCGTACGCGTACCTGTATCCGGGCCTGCGCAAGGTCGTTCAGGCAGCGGGCAGGGTGATCCGAACCAGCGAGGACCGCGGCGTGGTGTATCTGATCGACGACCGCTTCGCGCAGCCGTCGGTGCGGGAGTTGTTGCCGGCCTGGTGGCGGGTAGAAACCTGGCCGTCGCGTTTTGTTTCAGCGAACATCTACGGTCCTTAGCCACGGAGAACGCCAATGCGCATAGAGAAGTGGGGAACCAGTTTGGCCATCCGCCTTCCGAACAGCATCGTGGAGCTGCTGAAATTGCGCGAGGGGGACCACGTCGAAATTGTTGTCCACAATTCGGGCAGTTCGCCAAGGCGCAGGAGTCGGGACGCTGATGCGTTGTTGGAGCGCCTGCGAACATTCCGCGGACGACTACCCGCGGATTTCAAGTTCGGTCGCGGCCAGGACATGAGGTAGGCGAACTGACGGACAATGCGAGCCTATGCGTACTTCCCCGTCAGCCCGCCATCCACCACCATCTCCGTCCCCGTGACATACGCCGCCGCGTCCGAAGCCAAAAACGCGCAGGCGTAAGCCACGTCCCAGGCCGTTCCCATCCGCTGCACTGGTACCTGCCTTGCCCGCGCCGCGCGCGCTTCGTCGAGGTCGTTGTCGGAGAACATCTTCGCCACGGTATGCGCGATCCGGGGCGTATCGATCAAGCCGGGGACCACCGTGTTGGCGCGGATGCCGTGCGAGGCGTATTGCTGTGCCAGCATGCGCGTGAACTGGATTACCGCCGCCTTGGTGACGCAGTACGACAGGTGCGGATAGCCGAGATAGCGCAGGCCAGCGACCGACGAAATGGTCACGATGGCGCCGCGGCCGCGGGCGACCATCTCGGGCAATACCTGTTGCGACGCGAGCAGCAGGCTGCGGACGTTGACGTTGTGCGCCTGGTCGAAGTCTGCCAGTGCGGTGTCGAGCGGGCCGCCGGGCTTGCCGATGCCGACGTTGTGGTGCAGCACGTCGATCGGACCAAGGCGATCGCGTGCCTGGGCGAACAGACGCTCGACCTCCGGCTCGATGGCGACGTCCCCGATGAACGTCTCCGCTGTGCCGCCTTCCGCCCGGATCAGCGCGGTGGTCTCCTCGGCGGACGCTGCATCGCGATCGACGACGCAGACGCGGGCGCCGAGCCGCGCATAGGTCAGGCTGGCGGCGCGGCCGATGCTCCAGCCGGGACCGGCCGAACCGGCGCCGGCGACGAACACGGTCCGGTCGGCGAGGCTCAGGGGAAGGGCATGCATGCCCGTCACGATGCCTCTCCCGTCGGTGCGTTGCCGGCATAGGGAATCGCGTGCTCGACGGTGTCCCAGATATAGCGGCCGGAAGGACTTTGTTGTTCCTCGACGATATGCGCGACCAGTCCGGCCGCGCGCGAGATCACGGCAAAGCCCCGCATCACCGCGGTCGGCACGCCGATCTCGCCGAGCAGCGCCGCCACCGCGCCGGTGGCATTGATCGTGATCGGCCGGCCGGCCGCTTCGTCGACGGCGGCGGACAGTTGCTTCAACGCGCGAATCCGTTCGCCGCTCAGTTCTGGCTCCGCTTCGGCCAACTCAAGCAGCTTGTATGCACGCGGATCGACCGGCTTGTGCAGATGGTGGCCGAAGCCGGGAACCGGGCTCTTCGTTTCCTTGTAGTGGCGTGCGATGGCGCGCGCTTCCGCCTGCGGGTCGCCGGCAGCAAGCAGCCGATCGAGCAGCTGCGAGCAATTCTCCATGGTGCCGACGAAGGAGCTGCCGACCGCCAGCAGTCCGGCGGAAACGGCGCCCTGCAAATTCTCCGGCGCGCTCATATAGATGAGCCGCGTCGCGATCGCGCTCGGCGTCAGCCCGTGTTCCATCAGCACGATCAGCACGACATCGGTGATTCGCATATCGACCGGCCGCGGCGTGCGGCCGAGAATCTGCATCAGCATGACTTCGGTGAAGGTCTTCTTGCCCATCAGGTCGTTGACGAGATCGGCTTCGCGGTAGTGCAGGCTCGTCAGCGTATGCGTGCAGAGGCGGGTCACGGGCTTGGTGGTGGCGGTCATCGCTGGTCTCCCCGGTTTGCGGAAGCGGTGTTCGTAGCGTGGGCGAGCGCCCGGTCGCGTACGGCGTTTTTCAGCACCTTGCCGACGCTGGAGCGCGGCAGGTCGTCGTGGAAATGGATTCGCTTGGGCGTGGCCACCGGGCCCAGCCGCTCGCGCACGAAGGCGATCAGTTCGGCCTCGGATGGGATGACTGCCCCGTCGCGCAGCTGAACGGCGGCGTGCACCGCCTCGCCCCATTTTTCGTCGGGCACACCGAACACCGCGCACTCGTGGACCGCGGGATGCTGTCCCAGCGCGTTCTCGACATCGATCGGATAGACGTTGAAGCCGCCGGTGATCACGACCTCGCGCAGCCGATCCTTCAGATACAGATAGCCGTGCTCGTCGATCAGACCCCGATCGCCGGTATGCAGCCAGCCGTCGACGATCGTCCCGGCGGTCAGGTCCGGGCGCCGCCAGTAGCCGGTCATCACCAGATCGCCGCGCGCGACGACCTCGCCGATCTGTCCCGCTGGCAACAGCGTGCCGTCCGGCGCCATGATGGCGACGTCGCTGAACCAGGTCGTTCGTCCGACCGAGGCCAGATTGCGCTCGTCCTCGAAATCCTCGGGGCGCAGCACGGTCAGCAGTTGCGGCGCCTCGGTCTGCCCGTAGGTGGTGCCGACCACCGGGCCGAAGAACGCGCGCGCCTGGCGGATCTTCTCCACCGGCATCGGCGCGCCGCCGTAGATCAGCCGGCGCAGCGCCGGATAGTCGTCGCGCGAGGTGTCCGGCAGCGCCATCAGCATGTAGATCAGCGTCGGCGGCATGAAGGACACCGTGCCGCGCCGGTCGCGAAACGCGGCGCGGACCGCCTCGGCACCGCTGCCGTCCAGGATCACGTGGCAGCCGCCTTGCGCGAGGATCGGCAGCACATAGGTCGAGGTGCCATGCGTGATCGGGGCCGCCATCACGTAGCGGTCGTCGGCATCGAAGCCCCACGCATGGATCTGGTTGACGATATTGACCATCCACGCGCGGTAGGGCTGCATCACGCCCTTGGGCGCGCCGGTGGTGCCGCCGGTGAACTTGATGGCCTGCGTCGCATCGCGATCGAGATCGGGATACAGGTCGAGACGGGGCCGTGCCGCGCCGGCATGGCGCGCGATGATCGCCGGCAACGCGTCGCAGCCGTCGTCCGCCACATCCGTGAAGATGCGGGCGCCCGGCGCGCCGTCGGGCAGTGCCGTGCAGCCGCTATCCAGCACCAGAATGCTTGGCTCGGTCGCATCGACGATGCGGCGCAGCTCGGGCCGTGCGCTCTTCGGATTCAGCGGTACCCAGACCTTGCCGCTGGCCAGCACCGCCAGCAGCGCGACCAGATGCGTGGCGGAATTGCCGGCGCAGATGCCGACGCGGCTCTGCGGCGCGGCATCGAGCGCCATCAGGCCGGCCGCCACCGCGGCGACGCGCGCCGCCAGCTCGCGATAGGTGACGCAGCCGTCCGGCGCGTCGATGGCGAGGCGGTCGGGCCAGCGGTCCGCGGCCCGCCAGAACAGATCGATCGGAAACATGGGACTCCTCAATTCACACGGGCGCCGGATTGCTTGACGACGTCGTGCCAGCGTTTGATTTCGGACATCATGAAGGCGCGCATCTGCTCCGGCGTGCCCGGTTGCGGATTGGCGGCGAGGTCCTGCATCCGCTGCCGCACGTCGGGCGCCGCCAGCGCCTTGTTCAGCGCAGCGTTGAGCCGGTCCACCACGGGCCTGGGCGTACCGGCCGGCGCCGCGATCGCGAACCACGACTGCACGTCGAAGCCGGGGTAGCCCGACTCGGCGACGGTCGGCACATCGGGCAGCAACGGAAGACGCTGCGGGCTGGTCACCGCGATGGCGCGCAGGCGGCCGGCCTTGACGTGCGGCATCGCGGACGGCGTGTTGTCGAACATCGATTGCACCTGCCCGCCGAGCAGATCGGTGACCGCCGGCGCGCTGCCGCGATAGGGGACGTGCAGCATATTGATGCCGCTGCGCATCCGGAAGATCTCGCCGGACAGATGGATCGACGAGCCGCTGCCCGAGGAGGCGAACGTGATGCCCGACGAAGATTCCTTCGCAAAGCGCAGGTAGTCGGCCACGTTCTTGACCGGCAGGCTCGGATTGACGACCAGCACGTTTGGAATCTTCGCGATCATGCCGACCGGCTCGAAGTCCCTGGCCGGGTCGTAGCCGAGCTTGTCGTAGAGCGAGGCATTGATCGTGTTGGCGATCGTATAGACGTACAGCGTGTAGCCATCGGGCTCGGCCTTCGCGACCACCTCGGCGCCAACGTTGCTGTTGGCCCCGGCACGGTTCTCGACGACCAAGGGCTTGCCGAGTTCTTCGCCGACCTTGAGCGCGACCAGGCGCGCCAGCACGTCGGTCGCGCCGCCCGCGGCATAGCCGACGACGAGCCGCAGTGGCTTGCTGGGCCAAGGCTGCTGGGCATGGACAGAAAGGGAAGTTCCGCCCGCCAGCGCGGCAAGCGAAAGGGCAAGGGCACAGCCGAACAGGCGCCGGCGCGGCGCGTTGCGTACGTTCATGATGGTCGTCTCCTGGGTCGATAGCCTCGCCGGGGCGGCCCTCTTGTGGTGTTGGGGCATACTGCGCACTGGTATCCCGGCAAGGAAATTCTTCCCGATGACCTCTCGCCTTGCGAATCGGAACGTCCGGCAGGCGGACGTTTCAACCACCGCGCCGGAGGAGGGCGCGCGAGCGCTGCGGCGCGGCCTGACGCTGCTCGACGCGATTCTCGCGGGCGGCAGGGACGGCTTGCGCGTGGTCGATCTATGCAGGGCGGCGGGGCTGGAGCGCCCGACCGTCTATCGGCTGCTGGCCACGTTGATCGAATGCGGCTATGTCGCGCAGCGCGGCCGCTTTCGCTATGTCAGCGGGCCGCGGCTCGCCGCGATGCCGCAGCGCGACGGCTCGACCGAGTTGGCGGAGAAGCTGCGGCCGGTGCTGGCGCGGGTCAGCGGAGCGTGCGGGGATGCGGCCTTCGCGATCGTCCGCGATGGCTCGCTGTCGCGCTGCATCGCGCGCCATGTGGGCACGCATCCGGTGCAGGTGCTGGTGATCCAGGTCGGTACGCGCCAGCCGCTGGGCGTTGGCGCGGCCGGGCTGGCTCTGCTGTCCGCGTTGCCGGATGAGGCGGTGGGGGAAATCATCGATGGCAATGCCGACACCCTGGCTCAATACGGCGGCATGACGCCGGAGCGGATGCGCATCCTGATTCGGGCGACGCGGGAGCGCGGATGGTCGGTGATCGGCAATCACGCGACCCGCGGCGCGCTCGCGGTCGGCATGGCGGTGCACAACCGCGACGGCGAACCGGTGGCCGGTATCAGCGTCGCCACCACGCTGGCGCGGATGCCCCGCGATCGTCAGCAGTTGATCGCAAGGCTGATGCGGGAGGCAGTGGGGACGTTATTGCCGAAGGGGCTGTAGCGCAGTGACGAGGGCGGACTGCGGGCGTACCCCGCTACGTGAGCGCCGCGACGGTGATCCCGATGCCGACGATCGCCAGCATGCCGACGACCGCGACCAGTTCGAACTCGTACCACGCGTCGCGCCGCATCGGCGAAGCCGGATACCGGCCCAGCGTCACGATCTTCAGTACCAGCCAGCCGGGCCAATAGAGGACGAACTGGAACAGCGCATACATCGCGAAGCGCGCCACGACCCCGATGACAGATTCCATTCGCCATGCCCCGCTTGATGGTGGAATGGCAGCATTCTAAGCGGGGCAACCGGAGCGTCAAGCCGCGATCAAGCCGGGATCAAGCCGCGGTATAGGCCGTCTTCACCGTCGTATAGAACTCCTGCGCATAGCGGCCCTGTTCGCGCGGACCGTAGCTCGACCCCTTGCGTCCGCCGAACGGCACGTGGAAATCGACGCCGGCGGTCGGCGCGTTGACCATCACCATGCCGGCCTGCGCGTGGCGCTTGAAATGCGTCGCCAGCTTCAGCGAGGTGGTGCAGATGCCGGCGGACAGGCCGAACTCGGTATCGTTGGCGAGCGCCAGCGCTTCCTCGTAGTCCCGTGCCGCAATCACCGCGGCCACCGGCCCGAAGATTTCTTCCCGAGCGATCCGCATGTCGTTGCTGCAGTCGACGAACAGCGCGGGGCGCAGATAGAAGCCTTCCTTGCCGAGCGAAAGCCGTTCGCCGCCGCACACCAGCCGCGCGCCTTCCGCCTTGCCGATGGCGATATAGCGTTCGTCCTGCTCCAACTGGCGCGCGTCGACCACCGGGCCGATCTGCGTGCGCGCATCGCGGGCATCGCCGACCACCAGTGCCGCGGTGCGCTCGGCGAGCCGGGCGACGAAGCGGTCGTGGATACCGTGCGTGACGATGATGCGGCTCGACGCGGTGCAGCGCTGGCCGGTCGAATAGAACGAGCCCTGCAGCGCGACCTCGACCGCAAGCTCCAGATCGGCATCGTCGGTGACGACCAGCGGATTCTTGCCGCCCATCTCCAGCTGAAACTTCGCCATGCGCTGACAGGCCTGCGCGGCGATGCTGCGGCCGGTGGCCACCGAGCCGGTGAAGCTGATGGCATCGACCTGCGGATGTTCAACCATCCGCTGGCCGACATCGCGTCCGCGGCCGAGCACCAGATTGAAGGCGCCGGCCGGCAGGACCGAACGGCTCAGGATTTCCGCCAGCGCCCAGCTCGAGCCCGGCACCGGCTCCGCCGGCTTGAACACCACGCAGTTGCCGTAGGCCAGCGCTGGAGCGATCTTCCAGGCGGGAATCGCGATCGGAAAATTCCAAGGCGCGATCAGCGCGACCACGCCGATCGGCTCGCGCGTGATCTCGACGCCGATGCCGGGGCGCACCGAGGGCAGCAGCTCGCCGGCGGTACGCAGCGCCTCGCCGGCGAAGAACTTGAAGATCTGCGCGGCGCGCACGACCTCGCCGGTCGCCTCCGGCAGCGTCTTGCCTTCCTCGCGCGCCAGCAGGTCGCCCAGCTCGGCGCGGCGCTGCAGCAGCTCGTTGCCGACGAAATCGAGCACATCGAAGCGCTGCTGCGGCGTCGACAGCGACCACTTGCCGAAGGCTTGCCGCGCGGCGTCGACCGCCTGGTCGACGAGCACTGCGTCCCCCTGCGCGTAGTGGTCGATGATGTCCGACAGGTCGGACGGATTGACGTTGGCGCTGCTGTCGGTGCCGGCGACCCATTCGCCGGCGATGTAGTGCGATTTCACGGTGGCTTCCTTGTTGGCGAGGGGGGCGCCCGGCGGCGCCGGGCACGGCTTATTCCTTCTCGATACCGGCGGTGCGGATGATGCGGCCCCAGCGGTCCAGCTCGGCCAGCTGGAAGCGGCCGAGCTCCTCGGCGCTCGACAGCGCGATTTCCTGGCCGCTCTGCTCGACGACCTGCCGCACGCTCGGCGTGGCCAGCGCGCGATGGACCAGCTCGCTCAGGCGCTGCACCACCGGCTGCGGCGTATTGGCGGGCGCGTACAGCGCGTTCCAGTAGCCAGCCTCGTAACCGGGAAGCGTGTCGGCGATGGTCGGCACGTTGGGCACCAGGGGCGAGCGCTTGGGACCGCTGAAACCGAGCACGCGCAGCTTGCCGGAACGTACCTGCGGCAGGCTCGCGGGCAGGTCGACGATCATCAGGTCCGTCTGGCCGGCAACCAGGTCCACCACCGCCGGCGGGTTCGCCTTGTAGGGGACATGGGTCATCTCGGTGCCGCTCATCTGCTGGAACAGTTCGGCGGCGACGCGCGCCGACGAGCTGCCCGAGCCGTACGTCAGCTTGCCCGGCTCCTTCTTCGCCAGGGCGATCAGTTCGGCGACGCTGTTGGCCTTGACGTTCTGATTGACGACCAGCAGCTGGTAGCCCTTGGTCAGCATCGACACCGGCGTGAAGTCCTTGATCGGGTCGTAGGGCAGCTTCTTCAGCAGATGCGGATTGGCCGCCTGCGTGGTGTTGGTCGTGATGAACAGCGTGTAGCCGTCCGGCTTGGCCCGAGCCACGGTCTGGGCCGCGATGCCGCCCATCGCGCCGGCGCGGTTCTCGATCACGACGGCCTGCCCGGTCAGCCGGGTCACTTCATTGCCCAGGGCGCGGGCCAGGCCGTCGGTGGCGCTGCCGGGGCTGGAGCCGATCACGATGGTGATGGGACGGGCAGGATAGGTTTCCGCGAGCGCGCTGCCGGTCAACGAGGCAAAGGCGCAGAAGGCAAGCAGGGTGCGACGAAATGGCATCGATAGTCTCCAATGAACGTTGTTGTAGTGGGACGTGGCACGTCCCGGGCGTGCGGAGCGGGCTCCCGCCCGCGATGAAATCAGCGTGCGAGCCCCCAGCCGGACATCAGCTCGTGCAGGCGCTGCTGCTGGGCTTCGGTCAGCGGCCACGCCGACGGCGGCCGTGCGGCGCCGCAGTCGTTGCCCATCAGCTGCAGCGCGGCCTTGACGACCGTGACGTTGGTGCCGTTGTTTTCCTGGGCGCGCAGATCCTCGAAGGGCAGCATCTCGCCGATCAGGCGCATCGCCAGCGCATGGTCGCCGTCTTCCAGCGCGCGATGGATCGCCACCGAACGCTCGGGCATCACGTTGATCAGGCCGGAGGTGAAGCCGCGCGCGCCGACGGCATAGAAGGGCGGCGCCCAGACCTCGGCCAGCCCGCCGACCCAGGCCAGCCCGCGGTCCGCGGTGCGGCGGATTGCTTCGGCCAGCATCATCGGCGTAGGCGAGGCCCACTTGACGCCGACGACCTCGGGAATGCGGCACAGCGCTTCGATCGCGGCCAGGCCGATGTTGTCGTTGCGCAGATAGAGCACCAGCGGCAGGCCGTGGCCGGCCTCGGCAATCTTCTGCACATAGGCGACCACGCCGCGCGGCGCGACGAAGGGATCGGGCGGCTGATGGACCATCAGCGCATCGGCGCCGGCTTCGCGAGAGGCACGGGCGAGGGCGCAGGCTTCATGGACGCTGCGGCCGACGCCGGCCAGCAGCGGCACCCGGCCGGCCACGCATTCCGCGGCGGCGTGGACTATGCGCACCGCCTCCTGCTCGCGCAGGCCGTAGAACTCGCTGGTATTGCCGTTGGCGACCAGTACATGCACGCCGGCGTTCACGGCTCGATCGACCACGGTCGAGAGCGGACCGGGCGAGACGGTATCATTCGCGTCGAACGGCGTGACCAGGATTCCGGAAATGCCATTGAGCGCCTCGCGCAGCGCGGAACCTTCGAAAGTCGCCACTTGAACTCCTGATGGAATGGACATGAGAGGCGCTACTGTAGAAAGGCGCCGGTGCCGCCGTCCAATCCAAACTGGCGATTACCCAATTCAAGATTTGAATCGTGTTCCAGCTATCCCATCTGCGCAGCTTCGTGGCCGTCGCGACCGAATTGCATTTCGGCCGGGCCGCTGCCTTGCTGAACATGACGCAGCCCCCGCTGACTCGGCATATCCAGCTGCTCGAACATGAGGTGGGCGTGCAGTTGCTGGATCGCTCGGGTGGCGCGGTCCGCCTGACGCCGGCGGGCGCGATCTTCCTGCGCGAGGCAGAGGACATCCTGCGCCGCAGCCAGGCCGCCAAGCTTGCCGCGCGCCGCGCCATGCGCGCCGACGCCGGCAGCGTGTCGATGGGATTCATTCCGGCGGCGAGCTTTGCGCTGCTGCCGCAACTGCTGGGCGCGATCCGTAGCAGCCTGCCCGAGGTCCATGTGTCGCTGCGCGAGATGCAGACCGACGCGCAACTCGAGGCGATCGCCGCCGACCGCATCGAACTGGGCCTGGTGCGCCCGTTCGCGCCGCGCAGCTTCGTCGAATCGGCGCCGCTGCTGCGCGAGCCTTTCGTGCTGGCCGCGCCGGCCGGTCATCCGCTGCTGCAGGCCGAACGCCTGCCGCTGTCCGCGCTCGAAGGCCAGCCCTTCATCGAGTTCTGCCGCTCCGAATCGCGCTATCTGTACGAGATCGTCGCCGGGCGCCTGCGCGCCGAAGGCGTGGCGCCCGACACCGTGCAGACGCTGAGCCATACCCACTCGATCCTGTCGCTGGTCGATGCAGGCATGGGCGTCGCGCTGGTGCCGCAGTCGGCCTGGCGCCTCGGCTACGCCGGGGTGCGCTTCCGGCCGATCGACGATCAGGTCGGGCTGGATGTCGAGCTACATCTGGTCTGGCGGCGTGGCAATCCGCATCGGGTGGCGGCGACGGTGCGGCAAGTCCTGGAGCAAGCGTTCGACACGACGTGATTGCACTCGCCAGCCGGCGCGCGGCGCGCCATCCAAGTCGTTATTGTTCCGGAGATTGAGGAATTATTGCCTCCGTGGCGGCCAATAGGCCGATAGTTCCGGAATATTGGGAACTAATGGGCCGACCAAGGTGGATGACGAGGTCAAAACATGGTCAGAAAACTGCCGTTGCCGGATATCTCCCTGAGCCCGGTCGCTCACGATCTGCAGTCGTTAGGGGCTTTGATTCGCAGCCAACGAGGACGTTGTCAATTGCGGATCGACGATGCGGCCGATTTGCTCAATGTCTCCAAGGACTTGCTTTCTCGTCTGGAGAACGGCAGATCGGTCGGGCTCGACGGCCTGATGAAGGTACTCGATGGTCTGGGGCTGAAGTTGCTTGTTGTCCCTAAAGGGGACGCCCTGTTTTTGGAGGACCGCCTCACCGAAAGCTGGAAAGAAGCGTAAGTCCTAGAACACGCCCAGCGCCAGCCCGCTTGCCAAGCCTTCCCCAAGTTCCGCGCAGCGCGCCAGATCTTCGGGGCCGATCTGCTTCGGTGCCAGGATGCGCTCCGGCGTTTGCGCATGCGTGCACACGATCAGCCCGGGCGCCACGGAGCGCAGGCGCCAGCCGGTGGCGATCCGGTCGATCTGGCGCAGCGCGTTCTGGCCGTCGCTGCCGGCGCAGATCATCGCGGCATAGGGGCGGCCATTGATGCGGTCGAGCACCGGGTAATAGCAGCGGTCGAAGAAGTCCTTCATCAGCCCGGACATCGCGGCGAGGTTCTCCGGCGTGGCGAACAGATAGCCGTCGGCGTTCAGCACATCGTCGGGCCGGGTCTCGGTGGCCCGCAGCAGGCGGACCTCGATGTCCGGCTGGCTCCTCGCCGAGTCGGCGGCGGCCTCGGCCATCTGCTGCGTGCCTCCGGTCATCGTGTGGTAGACGATCAGCAGCGTTTTCATCGGTGCGTGTGGGCGGGTCGGATTACGAGGGCAATGTAGCACGCGGTAAGCGCCGTGCCGCGGCGTACCGCACCGGACTGGCGTCAGCGTAGCGGCTGGGCGTTGGCCGATGGCTCGACGGGAAAGGCCGACTGCGCGACCTGCCGGAAATGCCGCCCGGCGGGACGCTCGGTCTCGGCGCAATAGGCCAGCGCCAAGCCGATCGACGCGGCACCCGGCATGTCGTCGACCGGAATGCACGCCAGCCGCTCGTTGGCGAAGCGGTGCATGATCGACGGCACCAGCGCGATGCCGAGCCCGCTTTCCACCAGCGCCATCACCGTCTGGATCTGCGTGGCGATCTGCGTGATGCGGGGCTGGAAGCCGCCCAGTTGGCAGGCCGCCATCGCCGCCGCGTGCAGTCCCGAGGCCTCCTCGCGGGCGTACATCACGAAGCGCTCGCCGGCGAGCTCGGACAGCGACAGCGACCGGTGCCCGGCGAGCGGATGATGGCGCGGCAGCGCCGCGACGAAGCGGTCGTGCTCCAGCGCAGCGAGCGTGATCCTGCCCGCCTGCAGCAGCGGGATGCGCACGAGGCCCACGTCCAGCGCCTCGTCTTCGAGCTGCTTGACGATCGAGGCCGAGGTGGCCTCCTTCAGCGTCAGCTCCACCGCGGGATACTCGGCGCGAAAGCGCGACACCAGTTGCGGCAGCAGGTGATAGGTCGTGGAACCCACGAAACCGATCCGCAGCGTTCCACCCGTGCCGCTGGCCGCGGCGTGCGCGGCCTCGCGGAAATGGCCGGCATGAAACAGGATGCGCCGCGCCTCGGCCAGCGCCGCGTGGCCGCTCGGCGTCAGCGTGACACCGCGCGTCTCGCGCACGAACAACTGCGTTTCCAGTTCCTGTTCCAGTTTCTGGATCGAAACGGTCAGCGCGGGCTGTGCGATATGCAGCCGTTCGGCGGCGCGGCGAAAGTTCAGCGTTTCCGCGAGAACGACAAAATGCCGGATACGTCGGAAATCCATGGGGCAGGGCGGCGCGCGGGCAGTGGCGAAGCCCACATCTTACCGATGGCCGACGCCGTGCCCCGCCGGTCAGCTTCGCGAGGCCGGTTTCCGTTTCTCGAGAAAGGCCGTTACCGCGCGCCGATGGTCTTCGGTCTGGTGGCACATCGCCTGGAAGGTCGCCGACATCTCGAGCAGCGTGTCGAGCCGCGTATGCATGCCCTCGCGCAACAGCCGTTTGGCGAGCCGCACGGCTTGCGGCGGATTGGCGGCGATCGCCTCGGCCAACCGCATCGCCGTCGGCAGCAGCTGATCGGCGGGCACCACCTGGGACACCAGGTTCCATTCCAGCGCCCGCGCGGCATCGATCGGCAGGCCGGTGAAGATCATCTCGGCGGCACGCGACAGGCCGATGACGCGCGGCAGCAGCCAGGCGCCGCCGTCGCCCGGAATGATGCCCAGCCGCACGAAGCTCTCGGCGAACTGCGCGCTCTCGGACGCAATGCGCAGATCGCACATGCAGGCGAGGTCCAGGCCCGCGCCCATCGCCGGCCCGTTGACCGCGGCGATCACCGGCACCTCCAGATTGAACAGCGCCAGCGGCAGCCGCTGGATGCCGCGGCGGTAGTCGCGCCGGATCTCCATGCCGGGCACCGTTCCAGAGGCTTGCCGCTCCATGTCGCGGATGTCGCCGCCGGTCGAGAACACCGGACCCGCGCCGGTCAGGATCACCGCACGCACCGAGTCGTCGCCGTCGATCCGTTCGGCCGCTTGCACCAGCTCGGCCACCGCGGAGTTGCCGGTCAGCGGATTGCGGCGTGCCGGCTCGTTCAAGGTAAGGGTCACGATATGACCTTGCTGCGCGTAATCCAGGAACTGGCTCATGGTGGTCCTCGTTCGGTTGCTTGTCTGCCGCGGTGGTTGTTCGCGTGGCTATTGCTTCGGAATGCCGGCGCGCGTCGCCGCATCCGACCATTTGCGGATCTCCGCCAGCTGGAAGCGCCGCAGCTCGGCGGCATTGCCGGTAAAGACATCCCAGTTGGTGCGGGCGAAGAACTCGGCGGTCTCCGGCGCGGCATTGATTTCCAGCAGCAGCTTCTCCAGTTTTTCAACCACCGGGCGCGGCGTCTTCGCGGGCGCGAAGGCCGCGGTCCAGTTGACCATGAAGTAGCCGGGAAACCCGCTCT
>MTEU01001298.1_pt3 | contig 15609 bp, 9 predicted proteins | sample 1042701 | NCBI WGS metagenome assembly MTEU01 (sample SAMN06185813, study PRJNA358809) | soil metagenome | isolation source: naturally attenuated soil | place: India | collected 2015-05-23
ACCGGCCCAGTCCTGGCTCACTCTCAGCCAGGCGCTCGGCGCTCTTTCCGCGGCTTCGCCTTCAGCCCCGGCGGTATTGGGCTCGGCATAGCGATCCCAGGGGAACTGCACCTTGACCCGGCCGTGCTCGTCGCAATAGATCTCTTCGCCTTCGGGGCCGACGACGAAGGCGATCTGGGGGCCGTCGACCCGGGGCCGGGGATTGGGCTCGGGGCGCCAGGCCTGGTCGGCGGGCATCAGCACCAGTTCGTTGTGGTACTTGGTCATGCCGTCTTGATCGGTTTGCTCGCTGCCCTGAACGAAGCCGTCCTCTTCCAAGGCCTGGGGCTGCTTGCCATGGTGCACCACGCCGAGCACCTGCCAGTCGCGGTTGAGCTCGTCGAGGTCGTGGTCGGTCAAGGTGAAGCGGGTGCCCGGGGCGAGTTCGGGCAAATCGCTCTCGGCGTCGGCGGTGTTGGCACCGCGGCGCAGCGCTTCGAGACGAATGCGAGTGAAGGCCTGGCCGGAGGCGTCGGCCTTGTAGCGCCCGGGGTAGTCGTAGTGCTCGTACCCTGTTTCAACGAGGCCACGCTGCCCATGTGTCTCGAGATCGCCGGCGAGGTCGTGCAGTTGGGCCTGATGTAGCTGCGAATAGGCAGGCTTCTTGAACGAGTAGTCCTTGAGCGTGGCCGAGGCCGGCGCGACCCGGGCATGCTGCTGCAGCTTGCGCACATGACGGGCCGGCGGCGTGCCCCCGGCGCGACCGTGGTAGGTACGCTCGCCCAGGTGGCTCAGCACCTGAGGCGCGTCGGCGAACACCAGGCGGTGGGCGGCGCTGGGTGTCTCGCCACCGGTCTCGAAGAACTCATGGAAGTAGAACACCCCCTCTTCGGCGGCCAGACGCTCGACGAAGGCAAGATCGTCTTCCCGGTACTGCGTGAGGTACTCCCGAGGCTCGGGTTCACGGGTGGCGGCGAAGGCGAGATCGGTCAGCCCGTGCTCGTCGCACAGGGTGTTGAGTACCGTGAGCGGCGAGACCTCCTGGAAGATGCGCGAGTTCTGGCGCAGGCCGAGGCGCCACAGGGCGGGACGGATCTCGATCCGGTAGAAGGTGTGGCGGTGGCCGCGGTCGCCACGGGCGAACTCGCTGACGATGCCGTTCACCTGGCGCAGCATCTCATCGTCCTGCCAGATCGTCAGGGTGGCCTCGCGGTCGAGGATGTCGCGGGCGGAGAGGCTGCCGTTACGGCTGGCGAAGCGCACCGTGAGCTTGAAGGGGGCGGAGAGCCGTTCCCGGTGGGTGAACTCGATGACCGCCAGGCCCTCGGTATCGGGCGAGCTGGCATCGGCGAGCTGAAGGGTGAAGTGAAGTCCGTTTTCAGAGGCCATGCTTCCTCCTGGAGGCGTACATGGCCGAGTTACAGCAGATGCTGTGCCAGTATTTGGCTAATAAAGTAAAAACAAGGGAATAACAGAGAGGAGGTCCAAAAGGCTAAGTGGACTCAGGCAATCCATTGCCTGAGGCGGGCAAGAAGTTGCCCGTTGGGCAAGTTCTTGCCCGTGCTCAATGAGTGACGCCGGGAACCCGTACCTGCCGCGGACAGGCCGTGCCGTCGGCGGCGAACAGGTGGCAGCGCTCGCCGGAGAGCCCCAGCTCGACCGCCTGGCCGTCCTCCAGGTGGGTCAAGCCGTCGAGGCGCTGGGTCAGGGTCTCGCTGACGCCCTCCACCCGCAGGTGGGCCAGTGTCTCGTAGCCGAGCCTTTCGGCCACCATGAGCCTGGCCGTCAGTCGCGCGTCGGCGTCGGCAGGAGCAACGAAGTCCTCGGCGCGCACGGCGAGGGTGGCCTTGTCGCCCGCACGCAGCCGGGCGCCGTCGACCGCCACGGCCAGCGTCGCGCCGTCGGGCAGGCGTACCGAGGTGCGCTGACGACCGGGATCTAGCACCTCGACCGGTATGACGTTGATGCGCGGCGAGCCGATGAAGCGCGCCACCTCCAGCGTGGCGGGGAAGTGATAGAGCGACAGCGGTGCGCCGACCTGGGCGATGCGGCCGCCGGCCAGCAGCACGATGCGGTCGGCCAGGGTCATCGCTTCCACCTGGTCGTGGGTCACGTAGATCATGGTGGCGCCCAGACGCCGGTGCAGCTCGGCGATCTGCACCCGCATGTCGACCCGCAGAGCGGCATCGAGGTTGGAGAGCGGCTCGTCGAACAGGAACACCGCCGGCTCCTTGACCAGGGTGCGGCCGATGGCCACCCGCTGGCGCTGCCCGCCGGAAAGCTCCTTGGGCTTGCGTTCGAGCAGCTCGCCCAGATGCAGCATCTCGGCGGCATGCTCCACGCGACGGCGGATCTCGGCCTTGTCGGTGCGGGCGAGCTTGAGGCCGAAGGCCATGTTCTCGGCCACCGTCATGTGCGGGTAGAGCGCGTAGGACTGGAACACCATGCCGATGTCGCGCTCCTGGGGTGGCACCTCGTTGATGCGCTCGCCGTCGAGGCGCATCTCGCCGTGGCTGATGTCCTCGAGGCCCGCGATCATGCGCAGCAGGGTGGACTTGCCGCAGCCGGAGGGGCCGACGAAGACGACGAACTCGCCGTCCTCGATGGTCAGGTCGATATCGCGGGAGACCTCGACTCCCGCGTAATCCTTGCCGATGCCGGCCAGTGTCAGACGTCCCATACGATCTCCTCCTGTGCCGGACAGCGGGCGATGGCGATGCCGCAGGACGGCAGCTGCACCTCGCCATTGGCCCAGACGCCGTTGACCAGCGCCGGGGCGTCGTCGAGCGGACGCGCTTCCCGCGGGGCGGGCAGGGTACGCGGCGCGTCGCTGAAGTTCAGTGCGACCAGAAGGCGCTCGTTGGGCGCGCGCGCGGGGTGGTGGCGCTCCAGGCACAGCACCTCGTCGCGTACCGGGTGATAGCGTACCTCGCCCTTCTTCAAGGCCACGTGTTCACGGCGGAAGGCAAGGAAGGCGCGGTAGGCATTGAGCAGCGAATCGGGCGCTTCGTCTTGGTGCCGCATGGCCAGCCCCAGATGGGCCTCGGGTACCGGCAGCCAGGGCTCGCCCTGGGAGAAGTCGCCGTGGCGGGTGTCGCCACACCAGGGGTGAGGCGTACGGCAGCCGTCGCGCCCCTTGTAGGCCGGCCAGAAGGTGATGCCGGCCGGGTCGACGAGCTGCTCCAGGGTCAGCTCGGCCTCGGGCAGGCCCAGTTCCTCGCCCTGGTAGAGACAGACGCTGCCGCGCTGGGTCAGCAGGAAGGCGAGGTAGAGACGCAGCCTGTCCGGGTCGTCCTGGGCCTTCCAACGTGTCGCCAGGCGCGGCACGTCGTGGTTGCCCAGTGCCCAGCACGGCCAGCCGTCGCCGATCTTCGCTTCCATGGCGGTCATCGTCCGATGCAGGAAATCGGGGTCGTGGCGCTCGCCCAGCAGGTCGAAGGAGTAGGCCATGTGCAGGCGCTTGTTGCCTTGGGTATAGGCCGCCATCACGTTCAGCGAGTCATCGTCGCCCACCTCGCCGACGCTGGTGGTGCCGGGATACTCGTCGAGCAGGGCGCGCAGCTTCTCGAGGAAGGCCAGGTTCTCCGGCTGGGTCTTGTCGTGCAGGTGCAGCTGGTAGCCGTAGGGGTTGTCGGGGCGCACGCCGAGAAAGCCTTCCGCCGCATCGCTGCGCGGCGGGTTGTCCACGAGCTCACCGTGGGTGCAGAAGTTCACCGCGTCCAGGCGGAAGCCGTCCACACCGCGATCGAGCCAGAAGCGCACCTCGTCGAGAACGGCCTCGACCACCGCCGGGTTGCGGAAGTTGAGATCGGGCTGACTGTCCAGAAAGTTGTGCAGGTAGTACTGGCAGCGCCGGGTGTCCCACTGCCAGGCGCTGCCGCCGAACACCGACTGCCAGTTGGTGGGCGGCGAGCCGTCGGCCTTGGCCTCGGCCCACACGTACCAGTCAGCCTTGGGGTTGTCGCGGCTGCCCCGGCTCTCGCTGAACCAGGGGTGACGGTCGGAGGTGTGCGACAGCACCTGGTCGATGGTGACCTTGAGCCCGCGGGCGTGAGCCGCTTCCACCAGGCGGTCGAAGTCGTCCAGGGTGCCGAAGATGGGATCGACGCTGCGATAGTCGGCCACGTCGTAGCCGAAGTCCTTCATCGGCGAGGTGAAGAAGGGCGAGATCCAGATCGCGTCGACGTTGAGCGACGCGATGTAGTCGAGTTTGTCGATGATGCCCGGCAGATCGCCGATGCCGTCGCCGTTGCTGTCCATGAAGCTGCGCGGGTAGATCTGGTAGATCACCGCGCCGCGCCACCAGTCCTGTCCCTGTCTGCCGAAGAGGTGCTGTGCGTTCATGCCTTGTCCTTGTCGTCGTGCCTTACGAAGAAACGTAGGGTCGATGGTGACGCCATGGGCAGTGCAGGGAATCCTCTACGCCCCGGCACAGGGGAGGCGTAGTCGGGGGGCGGAGTCCGGCCGCTTTGCCTACTCCCCCTGGATGCGCGACAGCAGCTCGCCGGCCAGAGCGATGGCCTCATCGCGGCGGCGGATGTTCTGTTTCTGGTAGAGACTGCGAATATGGGTCTTGACCGTAGTGGGGGCGACCGAGAGCTGCTCGGCAATCTGCTCGTTGGAGAGCCCGGCGTGTATCAGGCCGAGAATCTGCCACTCGCGACGGGTCAGCGGCGAAGTGCGGATCAGCTCCGGCACATCGGGTCGCGAGACGATGTCGTCGATCACCGAGTCGTCGAGCATCAGGCGCACGGCGCGACCGAACTCGCGCTGACGGCGGGCGAGGTCGAGCAGTCGTTCGGCATGACCGCGGGCCAGCGGTTCCAGCTCGTGCTCGGCCAGCAGGCGTTCGAGCATCTCCGGCAGCGGCCGACCCAGGCGCAGGAAACTGCCGGCCAGCGCCGTGCGGGTGGCGAGCGTCAGTGCCTGGCGGAGATGCGCCAGCGCTTCGGCGTGCCGGCCGCGCTGCCACTCCAGCCCGGCCAGGCAGATTTGGTTGCGATTGGCGTCGGTGGTAAGCCCCAGTCGCTCGGTCTCGTGCTCCAGCGCGACGAGCAGCGCTTCGGCCTCATCGAAGCGGCCGAGCAGAATCATGGCGCGTGCATGATTGCGCAGGTTGCATTGGGCGAAGTGATTGCTGGCCTGTGCCGGGTCGCCGGGAGGCGCCTCCTGCAGCCAACGGGCCACGGCGTCGAGATCGCCGTTGGCCTGCCACCAGGCGAGCAGGGTGGCATGGGCGTTGGCCTGCCAGTCGATGTGATAGTTGCCCTGCACCAGGATCTTGCGCATGCGGCGGATATGGTCGGCGCACTGGGCCTGGTCGCCCCGCGACAGTGCCACCTTGGCCAGGCCGATGTGGCATTGCAGGGTCCAGCGCTCGCCCTGGGTGTCGAGCACTTCGATGCCTTTCAGCGCCGCCTGCTCCGACGCTTCCAGGCGCTGCCACTCCCACAGCAGCTGGCTGCGGATACGATAGAGGAATTCGCACACCGGCAGGCGGTCGAGGCCGGCGTGTTCGACGTGGGCGATGGCGCGTTCCTGCACGTCGAAGGCGGCCTGCAGGCGGCCCTGTGCCACCAGCGTCTCGGACTGATGGCACAGCGCCCACAGCAGCATCTGCGCATCGCCGACACGATTGGCTTCCCGCTCCACGCTGTGGATGCGCTGCAGCGACTCGTCCAGGTAGCCCTGCACGAAGCGCGCCTCGGCCAGTATCGCCGCGGCGGTCAGCGGGGTCGTGGCCAGATAGCGGGGCGGCAGGGTCAGGGCCTGTTCGGCCAGTGGCGCCGCCCGTTCGGCGTCGCCCTCGTTGATCGCCAGTTGCGCCCGTAGGGTAGCGAACTCGGCGGCCAGTTCGGCCCATTCGGGCAGCTCGAGCTGCGCCTCGATCCAGCCGATGGCCTGGCGGGTGCGGTCGAAATGATACTGGGCATGCGAGGCCCAGCCGTGCAGCAGGGTGAGCCGGGGAGAGTCGACCAGGCGGGTATCGCCGAGCGTGGCGAGTCCGCGTGCCAGCAGTGAGAAATGGCCGTTGGCCAGCAGCCCGGGGCCTTCTCGCTCGAGCAGCTCGGCCAGCGGTTCGGGGGCTTCGGCTTCGATGGCCTGGGCCAGCGCCAGGGCGGGGTTGCCCAGGCGCAGCCAGGCGTTGCTGGCGCGCTGATGCAGCTCGTGCTGTGTCGTCAGACTGAGCTCGTGGCGGCGGTGGCGCAGGTAGCCGGCGAACAGCCGATGAAAGCGAAACCATTGCGAATGAGGTTCGACACGCTCGAGGAACAGACCGGCCCGCTCCAGCGCCTCCAACCGCTGCGAGAGTCGCTCACCCTCCAGCAGCCTGGCGACCAGATTGGGCGAGAAGCGCTCGAGCACGCCGAGCTGCAGCAGCAGCTGGTGGTCCTGTTCGTCGATACAACGTGCCAGCAACTCGTCGAACCAGGCGACGAAGTCCGGATGGCTGCCATCGAGTCGCTCCAGCAGGGTATCGAAGGAGGCCAGGGTGGTGGTGCGCTCGATCAGCCAGGCCAGTGCCAGTGGCCACCCTTCGGTGCGGCGCAGGGCGCGCTCCAGGCTGACCCGGGTCGGCGGCAGGCTGAGCTGTTCGGCGCACAGGGTCTGGGCCTCCTCCGCATCGAAGGCCAGTTCGCTCAGGCCGATCTCCTCCAGTTCGCCGCGCAGCCGGAGTTCCGGCAGGCCCAGGTCGGGGCGCGTGCGCGAGGCGAGGGTCAGCGTCAGCCAGGACGGCTGGTGGCACAGCCAGTGGCGCAGGCACTCGAGGATCTGCGAGTGCCGGACATGTTGGACGTCATCCAGCACCAGCCGGCCGGGTGCGGACTGCTCCGGCAGCAGCGCCAGCCAGGTCTCCATGGCTTCGGCCAGGCTGCCGGCCACGGGCAACTCGAGCGTGTGGCCGAGCTCACGGCACAGGCGGGTCAGCGCTTCGCGAAAATAGGCGGCGAAGCGGCCCGGTTCGTCGTCGCGGGCGTCCAGACACAGCCAGGCCGAGGGTTGCTCCAATTGGGTCAGACGCTCGGCCAGCAGCGTGCTCTTGCCGTAGCCGGGCGGTGCCTGGACCATCAACAGGCGGACCCGCTCGCTGAGCGCGAAGCAGTCGTTCAGCCTTTCTCGGGCCACGACGGTGTCAGGCAGTGCAGGCGGGCGGAGCTTTTCCAGGAGAATGGTCATCGAAAACCGTCGCTGAACCGTTTCAGTTTCCAGTATGACGGCTGGCTCGTCGCCTTTGGGCGCTCTGCGACCAAGGTCGTAGCCAAGGCTGGCCGGGCTCTGGCCCGGCCAGCCAGATCGCTACAGCCCCAGGCGCTCCTTGACCCGACCGAAGGCGGCCAGGGCGAATTCCAGATCGTCGCGGCTCAGCGCAGCGGACATCTGGGTGCGGATGCGGGCACGCCCCTGGGGCACCACCGGGTAGGAGAAGGCGATGACGTAGACGCCCTCCTTGAGCATCTCCTCGGCGAAACGGGCGGCAAGCCCGGCGTCGTGCAGCATCACCGGCACGATGGGGTGCTCGCCGGGCAACAGTTCGAAGCCCAGCCGCTCGAGCCCCTCGCGGAAGAAGGCGGTGTTCTCCACCAGCCGGCTGCGCAGCTCGCGGGACTCGGCGGCCAGCTCGATCGCCTTCAGCGCGCCGGCGACCACCGGCGGCGCCACGGTGTTGGAGAACAGATAGGGGCGCGAGCGCTGGCGCAGCAGCTCGATCACTTCGCGCTTGCCGCTGGTGTAACCGCCGCTGGCGCCGCCCAGCGCCTTGCCCAGGGTGCCGGTGGTGATGTCGACTCGATCCATGCAGCCTCGGTACTCGTGGGTGCCGCGCCCGCCCTCGCCGAGAAAGCCGGTGGCGTGGCAGTCGTCGAAGTGCACCAGGGCGTCGTAGCGCTCGGCCAGGTCGCAGATCTCGTCGAGCCGGGCAATGTAGCCGTCCATGGAGAACACGCCGTCGGTGGTGATCAGCTTGAAGCGCGCACCGTCGCGGTCGGCGGCCTTGAGCTGCTCTTCCAGGTCGGCCATGTCGTTGTTGCGGTAGCGGTAGCGCCGGGCCTTGGAGAGCCGCACGCCGTCAATGATGCTGGCATGGTTGAGCTCGTCGGAGATCACCGCGTCCTCGGCGCCGAGCAGGGTCTCGAACAGCCCGCCGTTGGCGTCGAAGCAGGAAGGGTAGAGGATGGTGTCCTCGGTGCCGAGGAAGTCGGTCAGGCGCTGTTCCAGCTGCTTGTGCAGGCTCTGGGTACCGCAGATGAAACGTACCGAGGCCAGGCCGTAGCCCCACTCTTCCAGGCCCGCCTTGGCGGCAGCGTTGACCTCGGGGTGCTGGGCCAGCCCCAGGTAGTTGTTGGCGCACAGGTTGAGCACTTCTTGCCCGGCACTGATGCCGACATGGGCGCCCTGAGGCGTGGTCAGCTGGCGCTCGTGCTTGTACAGCCCGGCCTGGCGAATGGCGTCGAGCTCGCCCAGCAGATGCTGCTTGAAAGCTCCGTACATGTCATGACTCCCAGTTGAGAACGACCTTGCTCGCTTCACCGCTCAGCATGGCATCGAAACCTTGCTGAAACTCTGTGTAGGGCAGGCGATGGGTGATCACTGGCGAAATGTCGAGGCCGGAGTCGATCATCACCGACATCTTGTACCAGGTCTCGTACATCTCGCGGCCGTAGATGCCCTTGAGCGTGAGCATGTTGAAGATCACCGTGTTCCAGTCGATGGCCATCTCCTCGGTGGGAATGCCGAGCATGGCCACCTTGCCACCGTGGCACATGTTGGCCAGCATGTCGCGGAAGGCGGCGGGACTGCCGGACATCTCCAGGCCAACGTCGAAGCCTTCGGTGAGCCCCAGTTCGCGCTGAACGTCGGGGAGCGTCTCGTGGCGCACGTCCACGGTGCGGGTGGCGCCCAGGCGCTGGGCCAGTTCGAGCCGCCCAGGGTTGAGGTCGGTGACCACCACGTGGCGCGCGCCGGCATGGCGACACACCGCCGCGGCCATGGCGCCGATCGGCCCGGCGCCGGTGATCAGCACGTCCTCGCCGAGCAGGTCGTACTGCAGTGCGGTGTGCACGGCGTTGCCCAGCGGATCGAAGATGGCGGCCACGTCGAGGTCGATGCCCGGCTTGTGCTCCCACACGTTGGACATGGGCAGCGCCACGTACTCGGCAAAGGCCCCCGGTCGGTTGACCCCCACCCCGCTGGTATGGGCGCACAGGTGGCGGCGCCCGGCCAGGCAGTTGCGGCAGCGCCCGCACACCACATGACCCTCGCCGGAGACGATCTGCCCCGGGTGGAAATCGTTGACGTTGGAGCCGACCTCGACGATCTCGCCGACGAACTCATGGCCCACCACCATGGGTACGGGGATGGTCTTCTGGGCCCAACTGTCCCACTTGTAGATGTGCACGTCGGTGCCGCAGATGGCAGTGCGCTTCACCTTGATCAGCACGTCGTTGATGCCGACCTGTGGGTCCGGCACCTCTTCCAGCCAGAGGCCGGGTGATGCCTCTTTCTTGATCAGTGCTTTCATGTGGCTACCTTCCTGACTTGTGGTTGGAGGGTTCAGGCGGTTGAGGAGCGATAGGTGCTGGCAATTCCCTGTATGAGGTTTAGTATGAGGGAATGAATTCCAGTATTGCAGAATAAGTCCGTCTTGCAAGATTTTTTTCCTTCATATTGGAAATGGCGCAAGGCCCGCCACCCTAGGCCGGTCCATTTCCATGAAGGGGGAAACCTCTTTGGGTATAGGGGAAAAGTGAAGTGAGTGACACCACGATGGCAGACGAAGGGCAAACGGAAGCGGGAAGCCTCCCGAGCCGGGTCATCGAGCTGCGCAAGAAACGCGGGCTCACCCTGGAACAGCTGGCGGCGGCTTCCGGCGTCAGTCGCTCGATGCTCAGCCAGATCGAGCGCGGCAAGGCCAACCCGACGCTGGCGGTGACGCTGCGTATCGCCCAGGCCTTCGGCATGAACATCGGCGATCTGGTCGACCAGCCGTGGACGGCGTCGCGCATCGAGGTGGTGCGCGGCGACGATGCCAGCCAGCTGTTCCGCGACGACCGGGACTGCCGCATCCGCACCCTCTCGCCGCTGCACATGGAGAAGAACGTGGAGTTCTACGAGGTGCGCCTGGCCCCCGGCGCGCGCCTGCAGAGTGCGGCTCACTTCGAGGGCACGCGCGAGCTGCTGACCGTCACCCAGGGGCAGGCGCGAGTCGTGGCAGGGGAAAATCGCTGTGAGCTGAGCCCTGGCGACTCGGCGCATTACCATGCCGACCTGGAGCACGTCATCGAGAACTGCGGTGAAACGGAGCTGGTGAGTTTTCTCGTCGTGACCTATCAGTGAAAGCGCAGTAGTCTGCCCAGCATTGCCATCTGCATTGCAGGAGAACGACTTGACGGCTCTGGTGTACTGGCTGGACATGGCGGGCGTGGTGGTCTTCGCCCTGTCGGGGGTCATTCTCGCCTGCCGCTCGCGCATGGACCCCTTCGGCATGCTGGTGCTGGCAGCGGTCACCGGCATCGGCGGCGGCACCTTGCGCGACCTGGTGCTGGGCGTAAGGCCGGTGTTCTGGGTCGCCGACCCCACCTATCTGTGGGTGATACTCGCCACTGTCGGCCTCTCCATCGTCGGTTTTCATTACATCCACCGCCTCTCACGCAGCTTCCTGCCGATTGCCGATGCCTTCGGCCTGGCGCTGTTCACGGTGATCGGTGCGCACAAGGCGTTGCAGCTCGAGGCGCCCGGCGTGGTGGCGGTGTTGATGGGGCTGTTGACGGGGGTGGCCGGTGGCATGGTGCGCGACGTGCTGGCACGCCGTGTACCCATGGTATTGCGCCAGGAGGTGTATGCCACGGCCTCCATTGCCGGTGGCATCACTTACGTGGGGCTGGGAGCGCTGGGCGTGCCGGTCGGCGTTGCCATCGGCCTGGCGCTGGCAGTGACCCTGGGGTTGCGCCTGGCGGCCATCCACTGGCAGCTCACGCTGCCGGTTTTCGCCTGGGTCGTGATCCGTCCGCCGCAAGAGGCTCAAGCATCGGCTGAGCCAGGCGCTGAGGTGGGGGCACCTCAAGAGGGACAGACGGCACCGCCCAAGCCCCGAACCAAGGTCAGGGTGCGCATGATCTCACCCAGTCAGCAGCGCAGACAGCGAGACAAAGAGAGTGACTGAATCGAGACCAAGGCGAGCTCCAGAGACAGCGTCACGTCTGCTCATGGGCTGGCTCACCGTGCTGCTGGCGGCGTGGCTGGCGGGCTGTGCCATCGAGCCCCTGCATGATGGACCGGCGCGCGATGAACAGGCTACTGCGCAGGTGCTCCGGGCCATCTATGAAGACGCCCTGCCGGCCATGCCCCTCGACAAGCAACGCCATTATGCCCAGCGGCTCTACCGCATCAGCGGTGATGCGCGCTATCTCGAGCCCCTCGAGGCGCATGGGCGCCTACTCTTGAAGCAGCTCGGACGCGACATTGCCGGCCTCGAGACGCCCGGCTTCGCGGCGGCTCGTACTCGGGAGGTGATGGCGAACTACCCGCAGCGTACCGCCAGACAGCGCGCCCGTGGGGCCATGCTGGCCGAATGGGGCGAGATCGCCTTCGGCCGGCAGCTACTCTTTCGCCTGATTCAGGCGGACTACTATGGTCTGCTGGACACATTGCCCGAGCATGAACGTGCGCTCGACTACCTGGCCAGCCTGGAATGGCAGCGCTTTCTGACCGACCCGGAGGTGATGAGAATCTATGCCGCTCAGGTGGCGAATCAGGCTCATTTCCTTCATCAGCTCGGCATCGTCGATCTGCGGGACGACATGGAAGCGGCGTTCCAGTCCGTCTATCCGGCCGATGCCGTATCGGCCTTGAGCGAGCGTGACTACCGTAACCGGCTCTACGGCATGACGCACATGGTGATCGCCGACAGCCGCTACTATCAGCGTAGGGTATCGGCCGAGCAGCATGCCTGGATCCTCGCAGCCTTCCGCACCGAGATCGAACGCATTCTGGACGAGGCCACGGAGGATATCATGGCCGAAGTCGCGCTCAGCTTTCTGCTGGCTGGCCTGGAAAGCGACCCGACGGTAGCGCGGATACGCCGCCACCTGATGCAGGCCGTGGACCCTCGCTCGGGCATCATCCCATCGCCGGACGGCGATACCGACCTGGAGCGTGGCGAGCACCGCAACGTGCTGGCGATCATGGTGCTCGGCTGGCCGGGGCAGCTGCATGCCGGCCCCGACCTGTCACGAAGGCTCCATCAGCCCCGTGAGGCTCCGGCCGGCCAAGGCATGAGGCAACGTAAATCGCACGTCGCAGTGCTAGAGAACGTTTAGTTCATTCGTCAGCTGCGGGGCAATAGACTCCTTGATATGCCAATAGAGTGGTTGCAGCGGTGCTTGAAGGTCCCGTTCTGCATCACGCTGATCGATATAGTAGGCCGCCCTAGGCCCGCAGTAGTCGATTACGTCACCGACCTGGCGGAACTGCAGCCCGGAGATTTTCAGCAGTCGAGCGAAACGAGGCTCCATCATGGCAAAGACCTGATAACGACCGATCAGGCCGACTACGGCTGTGGCAGCCAGGAACAGGCTAAGGGTCACCAGCGGTGAGGGTGGGGGCAACCGGTTCTTTTCCAGCAGTTGAAGGTCCTGCTCACGCAGCCCGAGAGCACAGTCACGCGAACGGCGAAAGTCGGGATGCACGGCAAGTCGCGAGACCTCGCATAGGCAGGAGCGCTCGAACTTACTCGGGTGAAGTAGTGGATCGGTCAAGCCGTGGGCACAGCTTTCTTCCAGCGGCAGTAGCCGTTTATCCGCCGGGTCGCTGCTCGCCAGTACCACTCTCAGGCAGCCCGCGTCCCTTTTGCTGGTGGTGTGGTGAAGCAGACAGAGAATGGCATGCCGGTCATGCGCGTCCTTTTCGAAGGGGATATCGGCATTTTCGCCCAAACGATAGTTGAGCTCCTCACGGAAAACCTTGTGGCGAAGCGCATAGGCTCGGTAGCGATCGACCTTGGTACGGGCGATGACGAAGCGATATTGCTCGATGAAATCTCGGACTTGGTCATCCAGGGCAGCTTCCGTTCCAGCAGAGTATGAATCACGACGTGGTGTCTCCATGTGATACTCCTGGGATGGCATCTGACAACAAGGCGGGTCGGCCAAGGTGATAACCCTGCCCGTACTCAATACCGTAGGAAGACAGGAGTGGAATCAATGCCTCCTGATCGACGAATTCGGCGATGGCTTTCTTGCCGAAGCCAGTGGCGATATCGGCAATGGCCTTGACGATGACCTGACTCTCCGTATTGGTCAGCAGGGTGCGAATGAAGGCGCCGTCGATCTTGATGAAATCGACGGGCAGCTCGCCGAGATAGTGGAAACTGCTGAAGCCGACACCGAAGTCGTCCAGGGCCGTGCGACAGCCAAGGTCGCGCAGGGCCTGAAGAACGCCGCGTGCGCTGGAAAAATCGGTGACGGCAGCGGTCTCGGTGATTTCCAGAATCAAGTAATGGGGGTCTGCACCGCTGGCGGCCAGCTCCTCGACGAGAAACTGCTTGAGCCCTTCGTCGTGCAAGGACTGGCCCGACAGGTTGACGGAAAGACTGATGCCCTGCGCCTGCACGCGGCTCAAAGCGCGCAGGCTGTGGCGTAGCACCCAGCGGTCGATCTGTACGACCTGACCGCTGCGCTCGGCCACGGGAATGAAATAGGCCGGTGAGATGAGAGCGCCCTTGGGGCCCAGCATGCGCAGCAGCACCTCGTAGTGCCGGACATCGCCGTCACTCAGGCGCATGATCGGCTGCACCATGAGCTCGAAGCCTTCCTCGTCGATGGCCTGACGAATGCGCTCCACCCAGTAGACGCGCTCCTGCAACTCGTCCTTGGCGCGCTCCAGCGTCGAGAGCAGATGCCAACGCTGGGCGCTGCTCTCCTTGGCCTTGTACATGGCCAGGTCGGCGTTGGCCATCAAATCGGCGGGATTGTCGCCGTGGATCGGGAACAGCGCGATACCGAGGCTGGCCGTGGCCCGGTGGCGCTGGCCGCCGGCATCCAGGCCGGTGCCGTCCAGCAGCGGCGTGATCTGCTTGGCGATGCTGATGGCTTTGCGGGTATCGGCGCCCTCCAGCAGCAGCGCGAACTCATCGCCACCCAATCGCGCGATGATGCCGCAATGGCCGAACTCCTGGAACAGGGTATCGGCCACCATGCGCAGCAGCCGGTCGCCGGTGTGGTGGCCGCTGAGTTCATTGACGTCCTTGAAGTGGTCGATGTCGAGCAGCAGCACCGCCCCGTTACGCCCCCGCTGCATGACCGCGCCCAGCGCCTCCTGGAAGTAACGTCGGTTGTAGAGTTCCGTCAACGGGTCGCGCTCGGCCAGCCAGGTGAGGCGCGCCTCGGCCAGCTTGCGTTCGGTGATGTCGAGCCCGACCGAGATACGTGCCGCGCGGTCATCGCCGCGCGTTGCCAGCGGCGCGTGATACCAGGCGATGGTGCGCTGACGCCCATCCGCCGTCACCAGGCTGCGCTCCTCCTGAGATGTCACTTCGTCGGTGCCAGTGCTTGGGCGGGGGGTGAAGACATCGTCGAAGCGGCGGCCCAGGAGTCGCTCCTCCTGCATCGACAGGGTGGAAAGCGCATAGTCATTGACGAGGGTGATGCGATCCTGGTCGTCCTGGGTCACGATGAAGACCCGCGCCGTATCCAGCAGGCTGCCGACGAAATCGCGCTCCCGGGCTAGCTCCTCGACCCGTTCGGCCAACTGCTGGCCGCGTGCCGTGACTTCGTGTTCCAGCGCCTCCAACTGGTCGGAGAGGGCCAGCGTCGTGCCCTCCAGAACATCGATCTCATCTTCGAGGCGTTGGTTCGGTGGCGGAATCGCGCTGCGGGCTTCGGCGAAGCCGCCGTGGGCCAGGGCCGGGAGAACACCGGCCAGCCGGCGCAGCCTGGCCATGGGCTGCAGCAGAATCGCCAGCAGCAGCAGCTCGGCCGCCAGCCAGCCACCGATGCCTACCAGCAGCAGGCTACGCGTGTTTTCCTGAATGGCGCGTATCTGATGGGTGATATCGGCGGCCAGAAGAAAGAAGCCGCTACTGCGACGAGCCTCATCGGCCTCCATGCGCACGACGGACAGCTCGTAATCGCGGCCCCGATATTGCAGGCGCAGCGGCGTCTCGAGAATATCGCTGAGCATGCCTGTCTGCGAGGCCTGGCGAAGCAGCGGAAGATAGTGCTCCGGGCGGGTCATGGCCACCAAGTGGCCGTTCCAGTTCGTCAGGTGACGATCAGGCATGGCCTCCACCCCGCGCCCCCCGGTGATCAGCAGGGCGACATCGCTGCCGGATACCTGCTGGGCCAGGCGGGTCACGTCGGCCAGGGAGCGAGACAGTATCACCATGCCGACGCTTTCGCCGCCGACCAGAATGGGCACCGCCGCATACTGGCGACAGTCGTTGGCACAGCGCAGCGCCGAAAGCGGAAACTCGGTTTCCATCACCTGGCGTACCCAGTCCTGAACGGGGCGCTCCTTGTCTGCCTGTCCCTCCCCCCAATCGGCCAATTGGCGGCCCTGGGCGTCGAACACCAGTATCTCGTCGATGCCGGCTTCGAGCTGCAGCGTGGGCCACTGGGACGTCAGGGAGTTTAT
>MTEU01005137.1_pt1 | contig 15550 bp, 11 predicted proteins | sample 1042701 | NCBI WGS metagenome assembly MTEU01 (sample SAMN06185813, study PRJNA358809) | soil metagenome | isolation source: naturally attenuated soil | place: India | collected 2015-05-23
CGAAGCCATCTTCAGCGTAGGCAGCTGATTGGCTCTGGGTCGCTGCGAAGGTGTGGGCGTTAGTACGGTTGAAGCCATCTTCGGCGAAGGCACCAGCAGCGAAAATCGAGAGGGCCAGGGTGAGGATCAGTTTGTTTTTCATGGTCGTTGCTCCAGGGTTACTTGAGGTTGTTTGTTTCTATGGGTTTAATCCTACGCCGATTAATTTGATTAAAAAGCGCAAATAATAGTGCTTAAAAATCGAATAATTCGATATATATTGACGTGGATCTTATGGCTCTGGCAGCGGTTCTGGCCCAGGATGTGCCTGACCATACGCCGACGTTCTGCCAGCCATTTCAGCTTGAAGGGGTGGAATTAATGGGGCGTTAAGGATGAAAAATCTTTCACAGAGGGCTGCTGAACGCATTTTTCATACATCACCAACCGATTTTTCAAATGCTGCTCAGCACCATCGCCGCACCTCAAAATCGGAGCGGCACCACAATGAACAAACTTCCGCAAATCACCTTGGCCTTCTGGGTCATGAAGATGTGCGCTACCACCCATGGCGAAACGGCGGGTGATTTGCTGTCGATGATGGCTTCGTTTTGCCAGGTGAAACGTGGCCAGGCAGGTTGCTGCCAGATCCACAAGGGGCTATTCATGATCCGTCCCATGAGCCGAATAAGGCCGTCACTCGGCTCACAGGCTGCCGCATATCACAAAAAAGGGGCGCCCCATGCACTGGAGCGCCCCTTTTCAGTACTGCCAGGCCAGCATCACTCGGTGGTAATCCGCGAGTGCTGCTTGGTGTCCTTCATGGTCGCGTAAACCAGCAGCGAGCAGGCGATGCAGGCGGTGACGTACCAGTAGAAGCCGCTCTCCATGCCGGCGCTCTTGAACCACAGGGCCACGTACTCGGCGGTGCCGCCGAAGATCGACACGGTCAGGGCGTACGGCAGGCCCACGCCCAGGGCGCGGATTTCGGTTGGGAACAGCTCGGCTTTGACCACTGCGTTGATCGAGGTGTAGCCGCTGACGATGATCAGCGCCGCCATGATCAGGAAGAACGCGCCCCACCATGTCTGGATGGTGTGCAGGGTGCTGAGGATCGGTACGGTGAACAGGGTGCCGAGCACGCCGAAGGCGATCAGGATCGGGCGCCGACCGATCTTGTCGGACAGGCCACCGATCACCGGCTGCAGGCACATGAACAGGAACAGCGTGGCGGCCGAGATGGTGGTCGAGTCGCTGATGCTCATGCCCACGGTGTTGACCAGGTACTTCTGCATGTAGGTGGTGTAGGTGTAGAAGGCCAGGGTGCCGCCCATGGTCAGGCCGACCACGGTCATCAGCTCCTTGGGGTGGCGCAGCAGGGTGCGCATCAGGCTTTCCTTGGCCTTTTCCTTCTTGGTGAAGGAGGCGGTTTCTTCCATGCCGCGACGCAGGTAGAGGGCCACCACGGCGCACAGCGCACCGATCACGAACGGTACGCGCCAGCCCCAGGCATACAGCTGCTCGGTGGTCAGGGTCTGTTGCAGCACGATCAGTACCGCCAGGGCGATGAGCTGGCCGGAGATCAGGGTCACGTACTGGAAGCTGGAGAAGAAGCCACGGCGGTCCTTGCTGGCCATTTCACTCAGGTAGGTAGCCGAGGTGCCGTATTCGCCACCCACCGACAGGCCCTGCATCAGGCGTGCGATGACCAGCAGGATTGGTGCGGCGACGCCGATGGTTTCGTAGCCCGGGGTCAGGGCGATGACCAGCGAGCCTGCACACATCAGCAGCACGGAGGCCATCAACGCGGCCTTGCGGCCTTTGCGGTCGGCGTACAGGCCCATCAGCCAGCCACCGATCGGGCGCATGAGGAAGCCCACGGCGAAGATCGCGGCGGTATTGAGCAACTGTGCGGTGGAATCGCCAGCAGGGAAGAAGGCCTTGGCGAAGTACAGCGAGAATGCGGCGTAGACGTACCAGTCGTACCATTCGACCATGTTGCCTATGGACCCGCTGAAGATCGACTTCAGGCGGCTGGCGGTGGTTTTTTCTGTGGCAGGCGCGGTGGACGCCCCGGCTGGCAGGGAGGTGGCATTATCCATCAGGGATACCTTCTCGTTGTTTTTGTGGAGCGCGCCGTGGCGCAGCTTGCCAAGGCAATTGCAGAAGGTGTGCCAAATGGGTGCATTGGGCTTCAAATGGGGGCGCTGCGCGCCCCTTGGTAGGCACGCCCGCTCGCACAGGGACCGCGTGACGTCTGACTCTTCGCGTTTCTCTGTGGGAGCGGGCGTGCCCGCGAAAGCCTGGAAGGCAGCGCCAACAGAATCCGGCTAATGAGCGGTTATTTGCTTAGTGGCCGGGCGCGATAAGCGGATTTCCGCTTATTCCCGCCCAACAAAATCCTCGCGCACCAACCCATGCCGCTGCATCTTCTCGTTCAGCGTGCGCCGTGGCAGCTGCAGCGTTTCCATCACCGCATTGATCGCGCCCCCGTGCTGGCGCAGCGCCGCGCGCAGGCATTGCGCCTCGAACGCTTCCATCTGCTCGCTCAACGACTGCCCGGCAGGCGCCACCTCTATGTTCGGCGAGCCCAGCCCCAACGCATGGCGCTCCGCCGCATTGGCCAGTTCACGCACGTTGCCCGGCCAGTCGTGCGACAGCAGCTGCGCCAGTTGCGCGCCCGACAGTGGTGGGGCTGCGCGGCCAAGCTTTTCGGCGGCGGCACGGGCAAAGTGCTCGAACAGCAGTGGAATGTCCTCACGCCGTTCACGCAATGGCGCCAGGCGCAGCTCCGCCACGTTCAGGCGATAGGCAAGGTCTTCGCGGAAGCGCCCGGCACGGGCTTCTTCGAGCAGGTCGGGCTTGGTCGCGGCAATGATGCGCAGGTCGACGCTGATGCTCTGGTTGGCCCCCAGACGCTCCAGTTTCTGTTCCTGGATCACCCGCAGCAGCTTGGCCTGTTGGGCCAGTGGCATGCTTTCGATTTCATCGAGGAACACCGTGCCACCGTTGGCGTACTCCAGCTTGCCGATGCGCTTGCCCTGGGCCCCGGTAAAGGCGCCGCTTTCATGGCCGAACAGCTCGGCCTCGAACAGCGACTCGGGGATGGCTGCACAGTTGAGGGCGACGAACGGCTTGCCGGCGCGCGGGCCAAAATCGTGCAGGCAGCGGGCCACGCGCTCCTTGCCACTGCCGGTTTCGCCGCGAATCAGCACATTGACCGGCAGGCTGGCCAGGTCCAGCACTTGCCGACGCAGCTGTTGCAGGCCCTGGGACATGCCCAGCAACGTGCCTTCCAGGCGTGACTTGAGGTCGGCCTGCTCGTGCAGCCGGCGGTTCTCCAGGACCAGCTGGCGCTTTTCCAGGGCACGGCGCAGGCTGCCCAGCAGGTGCTGCGGGGTAAAGGGTTTTTCCAGGAAGTCGTAGGCCCCGCTGCGCATGGCTTCCACTGCCATGGGCACATCGCCGTGGCCGGTCAGCAGGATCACCGGCAAGTCGGGGTCGTCCGCCTGCAGGCGTTCGAGCAACTGCAGGCCATCCATGCCCGGCATGCGTACATCGCTGATGATTACCCCGGGAAAGTGCCGTGGCAGGTGTGCCAGGCATTCTTCGGCGCGGGCGAACAGTTGCACGCTGAAGCCGGACAGGCTCAGCCACTGCTCGACTGCGGTGCGGATACTGGCTTCATCATCGACGACGATCACTGAATTCAACATACTGGCTCCAGGTCACGGGGCAGGGTAAGGCTGAAGCGCGCGCCGCCAGGCAGGTTTTCGGCCTGTAGCTGGCCGCCGGCCTCGTGGACGATGCCGTAGGAAATGGCCAGGCCCAGCCCCAGGCCTTCGCCCACCGGCTTGGTGGTGAAGAACGGGTCAAAGACCTTGGCCAGGTCGTCCTCGGCAATGCCGCCACCCGAATCCAGCACGCTCAGGCGCCACAGCTCGCCGTCGGGCTCGATGCGGATCTCCAGGCGTTTGTAGCGTTTGTCGGCCATGGCGTCGAGGGCATTGCGCAGCAGGTTGATCAGCACCTGCTCCAGGCGAATGGCATCGCCGCGTACCCAGGCCGGGCGCGCCAGGTACAGGGCTATTTCCACTTCTTCGCTGCGAATGCGTGCTTCCAGCAGGTGCAGGGCCTGGTCGACCACGGTGGCCAGGTCGAGGCGCTCGCGCAGGCCGACCGGGCTGTTTCGGGCGAAGGTTTTCAGGTGGCTGGTGAGCGCAGCCATGCGCGTGAGCATCTGTTCCAGCGGCTCCAGTGCCTGGCGTGCTTCGTCAATTCGGCCATGGTCGAGCAGCAGGCGCAAGGTTTCCAGCTGCATGCGCTGAGTGGTCAGCGGCTGGTTGATTTCATGGGCCATGGCTGCCGACATTTGCCCCAGCGCGGCCAGCTTGGCCGATTGCACCAGCCCCTCCTGGGCGGTGCGCAGCTCACGGGTGCGCTCCTCGACCTGGCGCTTGAGCTCCTCCCGGCTGCGCTGGCGCAGGCGGGCCAGGCGCAGGCGCTGGCTGACGAACAGCGCAGCGAACACCAGGCTCAGCCATACGGCGGCGGCGCCGAGGGCGGCATTGCGACCGTCGGCGGCTACCTGCGGCTTGCGCAGCAGATGCAAGGTCCAGTTTTCACCTTCCAGCGGCAGGCTTTCCCACAGGTACTCGGCGCTGCCCTCCGGGCCTTGCACGCGGCTGAGGGTGCTATTGGCGGCAAAGCGGGTCAGCACCTGGTGCTGCAACGGCACCAGCGGTTGCTTGTCGTACTGACGGGTTTCGGCCAGTTCGGCACGGTCGGCGCCACTGAGCGGCTGCAGTTCACGGTAGCGCCAGCCGTCCTGGTTGGCGATGAAGGTGATACCGCGGGCATCGCTGACCAGCAGGATGTCGCTGCCCTGACGCCACTCGCGTTCCAGTTCGGGAAACTCCAGTTTCACCACCATGGCGCCGAGGAAGCGGCCATGCTCGTCGTTCACCGCGCTGGCGAGGAAGTAGCCGGGCACGCCGCTGGTCACGCCCACGGCGTAGAAGCGACCACTGCCCTGGCTGCGGGTCTGCTTGAAGTAGGGGCGAAAACCATAGTTGGAGCCCACGTAGCTGCTGGGCAACCGCCAGTTGCTGGCGGCGATGGCCAGGCCGGTGCGGTCGAGCAGTTCGAGGGTGGAGGAATTGGCGGCGCCATTGATGCGTTCGAGCTTGCGGTTCAGGGCGTCCTGCACCGGTTCGCTGACCGGGCCGCGCAGGGCGGCGATCAGTTCCGGGTCCAGCGCCAGCACGGCGGGCAGGGCGCGGTAGCGATCGATCAGCGTGTGCAGGGCATTGGCGTACAGGCCCAACTGCTGGCTGGCACGCTGGGCGTCGGCTTCCATGGCCTGGCGCTTGGCCTGGTGCATGGCCCAGCTGGCGCTGAGGGCGGTGCCCAGCACGATAAGCAGGGTGATCAGCCCCAGACGCAGGGCGCGAACGGAAAAGGGCATGGGGCGGATCCGGATGAATGAGATATCAGGGCCGGCCTCTTCGCGGGTGAACACGCTCCCACAGGTATCGGGTTTAACCGCGAAGAGGCCGGTACAGGCAAAACCTGTCAGTTACAGCAGTTCAAAGCTCTGCTGCTGCACCGCCTGGGAATCCAGCCCGACCTGTACATTGAATTCCCCTGGCTCGGCAACCCGCTGCAGCTGGCCATTGTAGAACTTCAGGTCTTCTTCGCTGATGCGGAAGCTCAACGTGCGCGATTCGCCAGGCTTGAGCATCAGCTTCTGGAAGTTCCTCAGTTCCTTCACCGGGCGGCTCATCGATGCCGATACATCCTGCAGGTACAGTTGCACCACGGTCTCGCCTGCCACCTTGCCGGTGTTCTTCACCGTCACCTTGGCTTCCAGCGTGTCGCCACGCTTGAGGTCCTTGTTCGACAGCTTCAGCCCCGACAGCTCGAAGCTGCTGTAGCTCAGGCCATAGCCGAACGGGTACAGCGGGCCATTGGGCTCCTCGAAGTACTGCGAGGTGTAGTTGCCCGGCTTGCCCGGCGTGAAGGGCCGGCCAATACGGGTGTGGTTGTAGTACATCGGGATCTGCCCCACCGAACGCGGGAAGGTGATGGCCAGCTTGCCGGACGGGTTGTAATCGCCGAACAGCACGTCGGCAATCGCGTTGCCGCCCTCGGTACCGGCGAACCAGGTTTCCAGAATGGCGTCGGCCTGCTCGCGCTCCCAGGCAATCGACAGTGGGCGGCCGTTCATCAGTACCAGGACCAGCGGCTTGCCGGTGGCCTTCAGGGCCTTGATCAGCTCCCGCTGGCTGGCCGGGATTTCCAGGGTGGTACGGCTCGACGACTCGTGGGACATGCCGCGGGATTCACCGACCACTGCCACCACCACATCGGACTGCTTCGCCGCCTTCACCGCCTCGTCGATCAGCACCGCTGGCGGGCGCGGGTCGTCGACGATTTCCGGGGCATCGAAGTTGAGGAAGTTCAGGTAATCGAACATCGCCTTGTCGCCGGTGACGTTGGAACCTTTGGCGTAGACCAGCTTGGCCTTGCCCTCCACGGCGCGGCGCAAGCCTTCGCGCACGGTCACCGAGTGCGCTGGTTTGCCGTCGGCTGCCCAGCTGCCCATCATGTCGATCGGCGCATCGGCCAGCGGGCCGACCAAAGCGATGGTGCCGGCCTTTTTCAGCGGCAGGGTCTGGTTGCGGTTTTCCAGCAGCACCAGGCTGCGGCGCGCCACGTCACGCGCGGCTTCGCGGTGCAGGCGGTCGTTGCCGTAGTAGTCCTTCAGGTCGGTCTCGGCCTTGCCGATGCGCACGTACGGGTCCTTGAACAGGCCCATGTCGTACTTGGCACCCAGTACTTCGCGCACCGCCTGGTCCAACTCGCCCTGGGTCACTTCGCCGGACTTCAGCAGGCCGGGCAGCTCCTCGCCGTACAGGGTGTCGTTCATGCTCATGTCGATGCCGGCCTTGATCGCCAGTTTGGCGGCTTCGCGGCCATCGCGGGCGACGCCATGGCGGATCAGCTCCTGGATGGCGCCGTGGTCGCTGATGGTCACGCCCTTGAAGCCCCACTCCTTGCGCAGCAGGTCATTCATCAGCCAGGTATTGGAGGTGGCCGGCACGCCGTTGATCGAGTTCAACGCCACCATCACCCCGCCGGCACCAGCGTCGAGCGCGGCGCGGTAGGGCGGCAGGTAGTCGTTGTACATTTTCGGCAGGCTCATATCGACCGTGTTGTAGTCGCGCCCGCCTTCCACTGCGCCATACAGGGCGAAGTGCTTGACGATGGCCATGATGCTGTCGGGGTTGGCCGGGCTGCTGCCCTGGAACGAACGGACCATCACCTGGCCGATCTTCGAGGTCAGGTAGGTGTCTTCGCCAAAGCCTTCACTCGTACGACCCCAGCGCGGGTCGCGGGCGATGTCGACCATCGGCGCGAAGGTCATGTCCAGGGCATCAGCCGCGGCTTCGATGGCGGCGGTGCGGCCGACCTTGGCGATGGCGTCCATGTCCCAGGTCGCGGCCATGCCCAGGCCGATCGGGAAAATGGTGCGTTCGCCGTGGACGGTATCGTAGGCAAAGAACATCGGGATCTTCAGGCGGCTGCGCATGGCCGCGTCCTGCATCGGCCGGTTCTCGGGCGCGGTACGCGAGTTGAAGGTGCCACCGATGCGGCCGGCGGCGATTTCCTCGCGGATCTTGTCGCGGGGCATTTCCGGGCCGATGCTGATCAGGCGCAACTGGCCGATCTTCTCGGCTTCGGTCATCTGGCTGACCAGATGGTCGATGAACGCCTGCTTGTCCTGCAGGGGCGGGGCGGAGGGGGCGGCGAGGGCCGCCTGACTGGCAAGGCCCATGGCCAGGCCCAGCAAAGACAGTTTCATCATCAATTCCGTTGTGGGGCCTCTGCCGTATCCACGGTGATACGCGCGCGGCCGAAGTTTTCAGGCGGCTATTGTTGTACGATTTGCAGGCATTTCTTCCAGCGGCGGATTATGCCTGAATATGTCGCCTGCGGACGAAGCCCCGAATGCCGGGACAACAACTATAAGAACGCTCAAGAGACCGACGGCATGACCCCCCTCGATGAATACCATCAGCGCCAGATCGCCGAAGCCATTGCCCGTGCCGAACGGCGCACCGATGCCGAACTGGTGACGGTGCTGGCCCGCCGGGCCGACGACTATGCCTACTGGCCGTTGTTCTGGGCCGCCGTGCTGGCGCTGGCCGTGCCGGCCCTGTTGCACTGGCAGCTGGGTTGGCCCGGAGTGCGTGGCTTGCTGGTGGCCAATGTGCTGCTGTTCGTCGGCTTGTGCCTGCTGTTGCGCAGCCCACGCCTGGCCGGCTGCCTGATCCCCCGGGCCCTGCGCCGCTGGCGTGCTTCGCGCCTGGCCCGCCAGCAGTTTCGCGAACAGAACCTGCAGCGCACTGCTGGTGCCACGGGTGTACTGATCTTCGTCAGCGAGGCAGAGCGGCATGTGGAGATCCTTGTCGACCGCGGTATCGAGCGCCATCTGGATGCCACCGCCCGCGCGGCCATCGTCGCCCGCCTTGCCGAACAGGTACGCCAGGGCCGCACCTTGCAGGGGTTTGTCGAGTGCATCGAGGCGTGCGGCGAACTGCTCAGCGAACATGTGCCGCCTACCCATGCACGTAACGAGTTGCCCAACCGGTTGGTGATTCTCGATTGAGTCGGCGTCCGGTGCCTTGCACCGCGTTGGATTCTTCGCGGCTAAAGCCGCTCTCACAGGGTACGCGGACCGCTTGCGAATTCAGTTCCCTACGCGACAGCGCAGCCCAAAGGACTGGGCGATCTCCCACAGGAAGTTGAGCACCCTGTAGAATGCGTGCATTGCGCCAAGCGCTCCCCGCTATCCGAGGCACCGTTTTTCCATGTCCGCCAGTTCTTCTGCCCCATCCGCGCCGGATGCGCGCACCCAGTTTCTCGACCTGCTGAATGCCGCCCTGCATGGCAATACCCTGGTCAAACTGGTATTGGCGCGCCATGTCGGTGCCGACCAGACGTTGCAACGGATCATTGCCAAGCCGCTGCAGGTCAAGGGCCAGCCGTGCCTGTCGCTGGTCTACCGCCACCAGACCCGCGATATCACCCGCAACCTGGCGCTGGACCAGGCTCAGGCGCTGGTTGCCGAATTGCTGCCGGAAAGCTTCCGCAACGCGCACCTGTTCGACGCAGACGGTGAAGTGCAGCTGACCTTCAGCAAGAAGGGCAAGCCCATGCTCCAGCGCCACGGCGCACAGGCACCGCGCGAAGCTGCCAGCAGCAGTGGCCATGACCGCGAGAAGAAGCGCTACCTGGAGCTGTCACGGCCGTTCCTACGTGACCTCGGCGTGACTGACGCACAAGGCGCTCTGATCCCGTCAATGTCGCGCAAGTGGAAGCAGATCAACAAGTTCATCGAAGTTTTCGACCACGCCCTGGCCAACGCCCCGGTGCCGGTGGAGCAGGCGCTGCGGGTGGCCGACTTCGGCTCTGGCAAGGGCTACCTGACCTTTGCCATGCACGACTACCTGCGCAACAGCCTGGGCCGCGAAGCTCAGGTAACCGGCGTAGAGCTGCGCCAGGACATGGTCGACCTGTGCAACGCTGCCGCCTTGCGCCTTGAGCACCCGGGCCTGGAGTTCCAGTGTGGTGACGTGCGTAGCGTGGTGCCTGAGGCCATCGAAGTCATGATTGCCCTGCATGCCTGCGACATCGCCACCGACTACGCCATCCACACCGGCATCCGCTGCAACGCCGCAATCATCATGTGCTCGCCGTGCTGCCACAAGCAGATCCGCCCGCAACTGCACAGCCCGGGGTTGTTGCAACCGATGCTGCAGTACGGCCTGCACCTGGGCCAGCAGGCCGAGATGCTGACCGACAGCCTGCGCGCGCTGTACCTGGAAGCCTGCGGGTACGAGACCAAGGTGTTCGAGTTCATCTCGCTGGAGCACACCAACAAGAACAAGATGATTCTTGCGGTGAAGCGGCGCCAGGCAGGGAACAACGGCGCGTTGCTGGAGAAGATCGGGCAGCTCAAGGCTTTTTACGGAGTGCAGGAGCATTGCCTGGAGACGCTGTTGCGGGCGGATGGGTTGCTGCCTGACGTGTGATTCCTCAGCGGCTCTTGTGAAGCGCCGCACTTGGTAACACGTTATCCATAAGTGGCGCATTCGTACCTTTCAGGGGCTCGGTTTCGCCGGCCATTGCGGCCGTGCAGGTGACAACGGCATCGGCGCCTTGATGGGCCGCAAAGCGGCTCCTAATTGGTTCATTTCACCTGTGGGTGAGCGGCGCTTCAATAGCCAACGCTGCTTGCCCCAACGGATGCGTACTGGCATCAAAGAAATGCAGCACTGTCCCCGGCATATCCACGAAGCGATCGACGAAATGCTGCTTCTGGTTGATAACCGATGCCTCGCTCAACGGCCTGATGGCAATCGACAGATGCGCCGGCCGGGCCAGACGGATGGCTTCGAGCAGGTGCTGGTCACTGCTGTCCAGGTGCTGCCCGAACAGGCATAACCCCTGGTTTTCCAGCGCCAGTTGCCCCAGGCACCAGCCCAGGTAATCCGAGTTGCGGATGGCGCGCAGTTTCTCGTCGCTACGGTCTTCGTTGACGAACAGCGGCACTTCGCCCGGGATGTTCACGGCAAAACCATCGAGCAGTTCGGCGCTGTCGGCGCTGCGTTGGCGGGTAGTGCCGTCGGGCAGCTTGAGCAGGTGCAGGCCGCCATGCAGGTGCAGCACCCGCGTGCCTTCGCCGTTGGTGCGGCGCACGTCGAAGAAGCCTTGCTCGTCGAACAGTTCGGCGAAGCCGTGCGGCGCGTGTTGCACGGCCCACGGTAGCAGCAGGTCGTAGTTGCTGGTGTAGACGCTGCGGTAGCCGCGCAGGGCCTGGTTGAGGGTTGCCAGGGTCGTGGCCGGCATGAGTGGCCAAGGCAGGTGCACCGTGCGTACGGCGTGGATCAGCGCTTCCTTGATCGAGTAGTAGCGGTTCAGTGGCGCGGTGGAGTTGATGGCCAGCGCGGCGTTGGTGCGCACGGTGGTGTTGAGGGCACTGAGCACTGGCTCGAACAGCTCCGTCCCCAGCGACTTGAACAGTGCCTGGTCGCTGACGGCCAGGCCTTTCTTGCGCCCGGCACGTTGCGCTTCCTCGAACAGCGAGAAGTAGCCGAACGGCTTCCACAGCACACGGCTGGCGCCGTTGCCCAGCAACAGGGCGTCGCAAGGATGGCGGGCGGCGAGTTCCGGCCAGGGAGTGAGGGTGGCGTCTAGTGCGGGCATGCTGGGGTCCGTTGGGTGGAGCGGGAACGGGGGCGACTTTAGCATGTCATGCAAGATGTGCGAGGGTTGGTGTCCAGGCAACTGCTTTGTGGAGCCTGTACTGGCTCTATCGCCGGCAAGCCAGCTCCCACAGCTTCACCACAGGTCCTCAGAGCAGCGCAGCTCCTGTGGGAGCCGGCTTGCCGGCGATAGGGCCAGTAGCTACGACGCAATTCTTCAACCTTGTTCAACTCGTTGTCCACTGCGACTCCTGTTACGCCAAACCCGATAGGCGCGAATGCCCGCCCGAACCGAGCCGAACAGCAGTTTGTCTTCCATTTCCCGGGCCATCCCCGAGCGCACCAGCATGCGCAGGAAGGTGCCGCGGGCGCGGGCAATGGCGAAGAAAATGCCCTGAGCCGCCAGGGTGTCGCGCACTTCGCGCAGGGCGGCGATACCGCTGACGTCGATGCTGGTTACCGCTTCGGCATCGAACAGCACGGCCTTGGGCTGGTCCTGGCTCTGCACCGCCTCGAGCAGGCGCATCTTGAAGTAGTCGGCGTTGAAGAACAGGATCGCGTCGTCGAAGCGGTACACCACCAGGCCTGGCACGGTGCGGGCATCCTTGTGTTTGTGGATGTCCACTTGGCCTTCGGTGCCCGGCAGCCAGCCCAGCACCGCGTCGGTGGGCTGATAAATGCTGTAAAGCAGGCGCAGGATCGCCAGGGTCACGGCAAACACGATACCGGGCAGTACGCCCAGGCTCAGCACCCCGACCGTGGTCAGCAGGCACAGCCAGAACTCGAAGCGGCTCAGGCGGCGAATGTGCCCCAGCGACTTGATGTCGATCAGCCCCCAGCCGGCCATCAACAGCACGGCGCCTAGCGCGGCCTGCGGGATCCACGCCATGGGTGCGGTGAAGAACAGCAGGATCAGGGCGATGACCAGCGCGGCGATGATGCCCACCAGTTGGCTCTTGCCACCGACCATGTCGTTGACCGCAGTGCGGGAGTCTGCGCCGCTGATGGCGAAGCCCTGGGAAACACCGGCAGCCAGGTTGCTTACGCCCAGGGCGACGAATTCGTGGTTGGCGTTGATCGCGTAGCCGTGCCGGGCGGCAAAGCTGCGTGCGGTAAGCATGGCGCTGCAGAAGCTGACGGTGGCGATACCCAAGGCGTCGCGCAGCAGGCTTTTCATTTCCGCCAGGTTGCTGTGCGGCCAGGCCAGCTGCGGGATGCCGGCAGGTACCGGGCCGAGAACGGCAACGCCGAAGCGGTCAAGGCCGAACAGGCCGACCAGCAGCATGAACAGCGCCACTACCGTCAGCGCCGCAGGCAGGCGGGGGTAGCGCCTTGGCAGCCAGATCAGCAGGCCCAGTGCGGCGAGGCCGATGAGCAGCGTCACCCAGTGGATTTCACCCAGGCGCTGGAAGAAGTTGATCAGGCTGAGGATGAAGCCGTCACCCTCGATCTTGAATCCCACCACCTTGGACAACTGCCCGGCGATCAGGCTCAGGCCGATGCCGTTGAGATAGCCGATCAGGATCGGGCGCGAGAAGAAGCTGGCGATGAACCCGGCCCGGGCCACGCCGGCCGCGATCAGCATTACCCCGACCAGTAACGTGACGATCACCGACAGTTCGGCAATTCGGTGCGGTTCACCCATGGCCAACGGCGCCACGGCGCCGGCGATCATCGCGCACGTGGCGGCGTCGGGGCCGACCATCAGCTGCCGCGAACTGCCGATCAGGGCGTAGACCATCATCGGCAGCACACAGGCGTACAGGCCGTACTGCGGCGGCAGGCCGACGATCTGCGCATAGGCGATGGCAATGGGTATCTGGATCGCCGCCACCGAGAGGCCGGCCTGCAAGTCGGCGTGGAACCACTCGCGGCGGTAATGCAGCAGGTTGGCAAGGCCCGGTAGCCAGCGGGAGAGAAACATGCGTCGTCCTTTCGAAATGCTTCACGAATCCATCCACGCATTGAAGCGGATCGGCAGGCAAATGGCCATGGGGCAGGTCAAAGGGGGGGAGAAACGAAAAAAGGAGCCTGGGCTCCTTTTGACAGCGATGACGTTGTGAAAACGCCATGCGGGTATACGATGTGGAGCGGGTAGAGGGAATCGAACCATTAATGGACAGATCAGCCCACAAGGTGTGTAGGTGTGTAGTCACTGGTTCTCCAGCCTGACTGATTTCATTGGCCTGGACTGTCCAGCTGACCAGCACCATTCTCTATTCACATGTGAGCACAGCCGAAGAGGCGTACTGATGCACCTTGGACTGTCTCGCCAACTTCGCCGCGCCTCCGAATCGGGCATCTGTGCTAGGGATACGTAAAGCAAGGAAGCAGCAGTCTCATCCTGGCGTTCCTGCTCAAGCTCAGGCGTTCGTCTGGTGCCACGTTCAGCAATGACATGGGACACGGAGGAGCTTAGAAATGGCGCGAGTTTACTACCGTCGAAACTTGGCTACCTGAAATCACGCTACTGCGATAGCATCAGGCCACCAGGTGGCTTGGTGCCAGGCAAGGGCGAACAATGACTTTTAGCATTCAAGATAAGATTAAGACCCAACTCGAGATTATGAAACGGATTGACTCGCATATAGCGTCCACAAACGCTAAATGTGCGATTGTTATGTCGTACTGTGCTGCAGTGTTAGGTTGGTTGGCAGTCAACTCTAATAAAATGCTTGAGGAAATCACTGATCCTAAAATCAACACATTAGCTAGTATTTTCATGACTATAGGTATTGCGCTCACTGTGGCATGCCTGGTATTCGCTTTGAAAATTACCTTCCCCGCAACACATAGCTCAGATAAAGGGCATCGCGGAAAGTCGATGGTCTTCTTTGGGGATGTTGCATCGCAAAAATTAGATGAGTACGTCGCCCGCTTCTCACAGTTAGAGTCCTCAGAAACTTTAGATGATCTCTCTACGCAAATTCATACGCTTTCAGGTATTGCTGATCGCAAGTTTAATGATCTGCAGCATCTGATTTCCCTCGTTTGTTTTGGAAGTGTATTGCCTGTCGGTATTTTCATGCTTGTAAAGATTTTTGGTAAGGGGTGATAGGGGTGGGTATGAGCAGTAATTCAAAAAAGGCCTTTCGTTCTATTCTAGATAGTGCTCGCTCTAAATCTAAGAGCTTTCGCACTATAGCGGAAGACTCTGGTGATCTTTTGAAAGGGTATTACTCCGCTGAAGGTTCAGATAATATCTTAGAGGGGCGCTATTCTGCTGAGGCATTGTCGGCAGAGATTTCTAAAGAGCATGACTTGCAAAGGCAATATCGACCGCTGTTCGGGAAGGCGAACATTAATACAGCGCCGATTGGATGTCATCCAGACTTCATTTATCTACGGGGTACAGATCGGAAAGAGTATCATCATATATGTTCGCTTTTCATTGATATCAAAAATTCAACAAGGCTTTCATTTCTCTATCCGCTCGAGACCGTGGCGGATATTAAAAACGCCATTTTGAAAGCGGCGTCAGAGGTCATTCGCTGTCTAGACGGGTATGTGCATCGATTCATGGGTGACGCTGTTTTAGCATACTTTGGTAATCGTCGTGACTCTGAAGAAGATAGTGTGGTGAATGCTTTGAATTGTGCCGCATTACTTGAGAGTCTCATGGTTGGTACAATTCTTCCGGTGCTCGAAGAAGACGGTATTAGAGGTAGTGATCTGGGTTTTCGTATTGGCTTAGATTACGGCCCGAAGGAAAAGGTGTTGTGGGCTTCATACGGGTTTAATGAGGTCAATGAGGTAACTGCTACATCTTTCTATGTCGATGTTGCAGCGAAACTTCAAGCGATGGCGAAAAAGAATCAGGTAATGCTTGGGGATAGTATTATTTCGAAAGTCGACTTGCATGAAGATTTTCTAAATGTGAAAGTCCGAGAGCAAAAGGGAGTGCCCGTAGAGGTTGGCTTTTTAGATCGAGTATATACTGATGAGCATGGTAACCAAATCAGATATAAAGTTCGTGAGCTCAATCATGCTGCTTATCGAGATCTCTTACCGTTTCCGCCAGAAGAGAAGCAGACGTTCAGCGGTTCTAGGTCAGTTGGTAACCCCTATATATGGTTTAAGTGTTTCACGGTTGAGGATGAAAGGCTGGAAGAGTATAAGTCCGTTTCTCGCGTGCTGCCTAAATTCAAAAAGCTGATATTTAGCCTGACGGCATCAAAAGGGCTTGCCAATGGTCAAGATCTTCCGCTCACCGCTAAGTTTACAAAAAGAAACTACGGCCAGGAAGCAAAAAACAAGCAAGGCTCCGGAGTTTTTCCGAAAGGCGAGCACCAGATTAT
>MTEU01002738.1_pt2 | contig 15492 bp, 11 predicted proteins | sample 1042701 | NCBI WGS metagenome assembly MTEU01 (sample SAMN06185813, study PRJNA358809) | soil metagenome | isolation source: naturally attenuated soil | place: India | collected 2015-05-23
GGCTGGCGTAGCGGTAGCGCCGGAGTTGGCGTTCGGACCCGCCCCGCCGTTCGGATCGGACGGCGGGGCGTTGCGGTCCCGCGCCTCCGGATGCGGCAGGCGGCCCGGGAACAGCTGGTCGACCAGTTCGTCGATCTTCTGCTGCGGCTCGATCAGGTGGCTCAGGTTGACGCCGCCCTGGCTGCGCCGCGCGTCGTAGACCGCCTTGCCGACGCGTTCGCCGCGGCGATAGACGGTGATGTCGGCCGTCGCGAGGAAGGTGCGCCAGTACGACTGCGAGGTGGCCGCATAGGTCGCCGTCAACGTACAGGCCGCCACCGACGATCCGGGCGGCAGCAGCCTCGCTTCGAAGCCGCGGCGCTGCAGCGATTGCAGCAGCGTCGCCGCGAACGGTGCGCGTCCGGCGGGGCTATCGATCACGCAGAACGAGGCCCCGAGGTCCGGATCGATGCGGACCATTGCCGCGATCGGATCGGCCGGCGGCGCCGCTTCGGCGGGGCTGACCGACTGATAGGTGGCGCAGCCCGCGGTCAGCACCGTCAGCGCGGTCAGCACGGTCAACGCCGTCAGCGCGGACATCCTCGGCAGGCCCGCACGGGCGGACGAAACGGCAAACGCGGCGCGGCCGCGGCGTGGCAGGGCGGAAGTCATGGCGGTTCCCCTCGGGGTCCGGTTGGTTCGATGGCGGTGGCAGGGCTTCTCCCGCCAGCATCGCAGCGCACGCATGGCGGGGTCTCTGCCGGTTAACGGCGACTAGCCGCGGGATCTGTAGGGGCGATTCGCTCGGCAACCGATGCGGGATCCGATGCGGTATCGACGGCAGTGGCGCCCGATTTTGAACCGTGATTCTGCACAGCGGAATTTCTGATTGGCCGATTATCGCCAACGTCTTTGTCCCACCGCGGCAAACGCCCTTGTCCCCCGCATCCCCCGGCATGTAGATTCTGCTTTGCAGAATCACATGCCACAAAAAACAATGCGCCCCGCTGCCGGCGGCGGCGACATCGACAGGGGACACTTGTGAAGAAGCTGTTGATCGCCAATCGCGGCGAGATCGCGCTGCGCGTGCAACGCGCGGCCCGCGATCTAGGCATCGCGACCGTCGCCGTCTACGCACGCGACGATGCCAATAGCCGCCACCGCCTGCTGGCCGACGAAGCGGTCGCGCTCGACGGCGAAGGCCCCACCGCCTACCTCGACATCCCTGCCATCCTCACCGCCGCGCGCCGCACCGGTTGCGACGCGGTCCATCCCGGCTACGGATTTCTCAGCGAACGCGCCGACTTCGCACAGGCCTGCGCCGAGGCCGACCTGATCTTCGTCGGCCCGACGGTCGGCCAGCTCGCACTGTTCGGCGACAAGGGCCGCGCGCTGGCGCTGGCGCGCGAGTGCGGCGTGCCGGTGATGCCAGCCACCGAAGGCAGCGCGACGCTGGAGGCAGTGACGGCCTTCTTCGACAAGCAGCAAGGCGCCGGCATCGTGCTGAAGGCGGTCGGCGGGGGCGGCGGCCGGGGCATGCGCGTGGTGCGCGAACGCGACGCGCTGGCCGAGGCCTATGCGCGCTGCCGTTCGGAGGCGCGCTCGGCGTTCGGCATCGACGCGGTCTATGCCGAACGGCTGGTTGTGCGGGCGCGCCATATCGAAGTGCAGATCGCCGGCGATGGGACCGACGTGATCTCGCTGGGCGAGCGCGACTGCACGCTGCAGCGGCGCTTCCAGAAGCTGGTCGAGATCGCGCCCAGCCCGGCGCTGGACCCCGCGCTGCGCGAACGCATCGTCGAGGCGGCCCGTACGCTCGCGCGCCGAACCGGCTACCGGAGCCTGGGCACGTTCGAATTTTTGGTGGAGGAAGCCGAACCGGGCCACGGGGCCGTCCGCGATGGCGCAAACCCGTCCTTCGTCTTCATCGAGGCCAACCCACGCCTGCAGGTCGAGCACACGATCACCGAGCAGGTCACCGGCGTCGATCTGGTGGCGCTGCAACTGGGGCTCGCGCAGGGCCGGACCTTGCGCGAGCTGGGCCTCGATCCGCAGCGGCCGCCCGCGCCACGCGGCTATGCGATTCAGGCCCGGATCAACGCCGAATCGATCGATGCGCAAGGGCTCGGCCGCCCGGCGCAGGGACGGCTGGAACGCTTCGATCCACCCACCGGCCCCGACGTTCGCGTCGACACGCACGGCTATACCGGCTACGCGCCCTCGCCGCAGTACGACACGCTGCTGGCCAAGCTGATCGTGACGTCCGGCAGCGGACGCTTCGCCGACGCGGTACGACGGCTGCAGCGCGCGCTGGGCGAATTCACCATCCGCGGCATCGCGACCAATCTCGAGTTGCTGCGCGCGCTGGCCGAGCGCGAAGACTTCGCCAGCCAGCAGATCCATACCCGGCACGTCGAGGCGGTGCTGCCCGAACTGCTGACCCGCGCCGCGCAGCTCGATGCGCAGCGCCGCGCGCAGCAGGCGGTGCAGGACGGCACCGGCGGCGCCATGGCGAGCGTCGCGGCCACACCGGTCGGCGCCAGCAGTTTCGACGAGCAGCTCGGCGAGGGCCTGCGCGCAGTGCGCGCGCCGATGGCCGGGCGGCTGGTCGAGGTCAGCGTCGCGGTGGACCAGCTGGTGCAGGCCGGCCAGACTGTCGCCGTGCTCGACGCGATGAAGATGGAACACGCGATCGTCGCCGAACAGCCGGGCCGCGTGATCGACCTGCGCGCGGAGGCCGGCGAGCAGGCCGCCGAAGGGCAGGTGCTGCTGGTGCTGGAACCCGCCGACGCCGGCGCGCACACCGGCGGCGATGCCGAGCAGGCCGATCCGAACGCGATCCGCGCGGACCTGCAGCGCGTACTCGATCGCCATGCCTTCCTGTACGACGAGGCGCGGCCCGACGCCGTCGCCAAGCGCCATGCCCGCGGGCAGCGCACCGCGCGCGAGAACGTCGCCGACCTGTGCGATGCGGGCACCTTCGTCGAATACGGTGCGCTCGCGGTGGCCGCGCAGGCCAGCCGGCGCAGCGAGGCGGACCTGATCGCCAATACGCCGGCCGACGGCCTGATCACCGGCATCGGCGGCGTCAACGGTGCGCTGTTCCCGGCCGAGCGCTCGCGCTGCGCGGTGCTGGCCTACGACGCCACCGTGCTGGCCGGCACGCAGGGCAAGCGCAACCACATCAAGACCGACCGTATCCTGCAGGTCGCGCTGCAGAACCGGCTGCCGACCGTGATCTTTGCCGAAGGCGGCGGCGGCCGGCCCGGTGACGTCGACTTTCCGACCGTGGCCGGGCTTTACCAGCCGTCCTTCGCGGCCTTTGCCGCGCTCAGCGGCGAGGTGCCGGTGATCGGCATCGCCTCCGGGCGCTGCTTTGCCGGCAATGCGGCGCTGCTGGGCTGCTGCGACCTGATCGTCGCCACGCGCAACGCCAATATCGGCATGGCCGGACCGGCGATGATCGAGGGCGGCGGGCTCGGCGTGTTCCGGCCCGAGGACATCGGCCCAGCCGCGGTGCAGCATCACAACGGCGTGGTCGATCTGCTGGTCGACGACGAGGCCGCCGCGGTGGCCGCGGCCAAGCACTATCTGTCGATGTTCCAGGGTTCCGTCGCCCACTGGCAGGCGCCCGATCCGCTGGCACTGCGGCGCGTGGTGCCGGACAACCGGCTGCGCGTCTACGACACGCGCGCGGCGATCGCCGGCATCGCCGACGCCGGCAGCGTGCTGGAGCTGCGCAGCGGCTTCGGCACCGGCATCCATACCGCGCTGGCCCGCATCGAGGGCCGCCCGGTCGGCATCCTGGCCAACAACCCGCGCCACCTCGGCGGCGCCATCGACGCGGACGCCGCCGACAAGGCCGCACGCTTCATGCAGATCTGCAATGCGCACGGCCTGCCGATCGTCTCGCTGATCGACACGCCGGGCTTCATGGTCGGCCCGGAGGTCGAGGCGCGCGCGCAGGTGCGCCACGTCTCGCGGATGTTCGTGATCGGCGCCAAGCTGCGCGTGCCCTTTCTCGCGGTGGTGCTGCGCAAGGGCTACGGCCTCGGCGCGATGGCGATGGCGGCGGGCGGCTTTCGCGCGCCGACCTTCACGCTGTCGTGGCCGACCGGCGAGTTCGGCGGCATGGGCCTCGAGGGAGCGGTGCGGCTCGGCTTTCGCAAGGAGCTCGAGGCGCTGCCCGAGGGGCCCGAACGCGATGCGCTGTACCAGAAGCTGGTCGCGCAGATGTACGAGCGTGGCCACGCGATCAACGCCGCCGCCGCACTCGAGCTCGATGCGGTGATCGACCCGGCGGCGACGCGGCAGTGGCTGGTGACCGGACTCGACGCGGGCACATCGCATCGGGACCGGCCGCTGCGGCCCTACGTCGACGCCTGGTAAGGAGAACCCGCGCCGGCACCGCCGCAGACGTCCCCCGCCTTGCCATCGACCCCAACAAGAATGCAACAGGAGACAGCAGATGGACCGCGAGCAGTCGAACCCACCGGCATCGCATGACGCCACGTCCGAGCCGCAGTTCTTCGACGATCTGGAAGCGCGCCACCGCCGGATCTGGCCCGCCGGCCTGCCTACCGCGCCGGTGTACCCGCACGGCGAGGTCGCGCTCGGCGACTACCTGCGCGCGTGGGCGCGCCGTCGCCCGACGCATCCGGCGCTGATCTACTACGGCACCGAAGTCGGCTATGCCGAGCTCGACGACCTCAGCGAGCGCTGCGCCGCGCTGCTGGCCTCGCACGGCATCGGCGCGGGCGACCGCGTCGCGGTGATGATCGGCAACTGCCCGCAGTTCCATGTGGTGTTCTACGGCATCCTGAAGCTCGGCGCGGTCTACGTGCCGGTCAATCCGCTGTTCAAGGAAGAGGAGCTGCGCTACGAGCTGAATGACTCGGGCGCGACCGCGATCATCGTGCTGGACCAGCTGGCAGGCATGCTGATGGCGGTCAAGAGCCAGACCCGCGTCCGCACGGTCTTCACTACCAGCCAGGGCGAGATGCTGCCGGCGCGGCCGACCGTGCCGCTGCCCGCGGGACTCGACGCGGCGCCGCTGCGAATCGACGGTGCGACCGACCTGATGGCGGCGATCCGCGCGACGTCGCCAATCGCGCTGCCGCCCGTCGATCTCGACGCGCTCGCCGCGCTGAACTACACCGGCGGCACCACCGGCATGCCCAAGGGCTGCATGCACACGCAGCGCGACATGGTCTACACGGCCGCCGCCTCGTACGCGTTGACCGGCGGTGTCGACGCGGCGCGCATGGCGGAGGGTTCCGACGACGTGATGCTGAACTTCCTGCCGATGTTCTGGATCGCCGGCGAGAACCTGGGACTGATCTATCCGATCTTCAGCGGCGCCACCGTGGTGGTGCTCGCGCGCTGGGATCCGGTGGCAGTGATGGCCGCGATCGACCGCTACCGCGTCAACCGCACCTTCGTCGTGGTCGACAACGCGGTCGAACTGATGAACCACCCCGAGCTGCCACGCTACGACCTGCGCTCGTTGCGGCATACGCGCGCGGCCTCGTTCATCCGCAAGATCACGCCCGACATCCGCCGGCGCTGGTTCGAGCTGACCGGCAGCGTGCTGGCCGAAGGCGCCTGGGGCATGACCGAGACGCATACCAGCGACACCTTCACCACCGGCATGCAGCACGACGACATGGACCTGCGCGGGCGGCCCGTGTTTGTCGGCCTGCCGGTGCCCGGCACGCGCATCAAGATCTGCGACTTCGACACCGGTGCGTTGCTGCCGATCGGCGCCGAAGGCGAGATCGTCGTCAGCACGCCGTCGCTGTTCAAGGGCTACTGGGGACGGCCGGACGTCGACGCCGAAGTATTCCGCGGCGGCTGGTTCCGCACCGGCGATATCGGCGCCTACGACGAGGACGGCTATCTGCATTTCCTGGGCCGCCGCAAGGAAATGCTGAAGGTGCGCGGCATGAGCGTGTTCCCGTCGGAGCTCGAGGTGCTGCTGTCGCGCCATCCCGCGGTACTCGGTTCGGCCGTGGTCGGCCGGCCCGATCGCGACAAGGGACAGATGCCGGTGGCCTTCATCCGGCTGCGGCCCGAACACGCCGCCACGGTCAACGCCGAATCGCTGCACGCCTGGTGCCGCGAACAGATGGCGGTCTACAAGGTGCCGGAGATCCGCATCGTGGACGAACTGCCGCTGACCGCGACCGGCAAGGTGCGCAAGGTCGAGCTGCAGGCGCAGCTGGAGGCGGAGCAGGCGCAGTGAGCATCGCGATGCGCGCGCAATGAGGACGCATTGAGAACGCATTGAGCAAGCGCGACCGAAGCCGTGCAAAGCCGCGGTCGCACATCGATCGGAAGGGCGCCGCAAGAGTGCCCGATGACACCAGGAGACAAACCATGAACCCGTCCCGTCGCAAGCTGCTGCAGACCTCGGCCGCGCTCGCCGGCAGCCTCGCATTGCCTCGCCTTGCCGGCGCGCAGTCGTCCGGCGCCGCCACCATCGACGGCCCGATCCGCATCGTGCTGCCCTACCCGCCCGGCGGTTCGACCGATGCGATCACGCGCTTCATCGCCGACCGGCTCGGCGCGGCGGTCAAGCAGACCGTGATCGTCGAGAACCGCCCCGGCGCGGCCGGCATGATCGGCGCCGCGCAGGTAGCCAAGTCGCCCGCCGACGGCCGTACGCTGCTGTTTACCAATACCGCGCTGATCCAGAGCCCGCTGATCCAGCCCAAGCCGCTGTACGACCCGATGACGGACTTCGATCCGCTGTCGCTGGTCGCCGACGCCGCGCAGGTGTTCGTCGCCAACGCCGATCTGCCGGTCAAGTCGCTGCGCGACTACGCGGCCTATGCCAAGGCGCATCCGGGTTCGGGGTACGGCAGTCTCGGCGTCGGGTCGACCGGGCATCTGTACGGCGAGCTGTTCAAGCAGCGCGCAGGCATCGAGACGGTGCACGTGGCCTACAAGGGCGATGCCCCGGCGATCGCCGACCTGCTGGCCAAGCAGCTGCCGGCCGGCTTCGTCTCCACGGTGGTGGCGCGCACCTATGGCGAGGCGGGCCGCATCAAGGTGCTGGCGACGCTGGGGACCAGCCGCGTACCGTCGATGCCCGACGTGCCGACCTTCGCGGAATCCGGGTATCAGGGCTTCGAGGCGATCGGCTGGATCGGCATGCTGGCCCCGCATGGCTGCGCTCGCCCGGTAATCGACCGGCTGTCGACCGAAATCGCACGCATCGTCCGCTCGGCCGATGGATCGCGGATGCTGACCGAGGCCGGCATGCTGCCGCGCGGCACCAGCGCCGACGAGTTCGCGGCGCTGCTCAAGCGCGACCAGAAGGTGTGGCAGTCGCTGGTGCAGCAGACCGGTATCCGGGTCGGATGAGCGGCCAGCAGAAGTCCATTCCCATGCGCGACAGCCCGAACGGGGCCGCATCGACGGCCACATCGACGGCCACATCGAAGACCGCATCGAAGGAAGACCGGCATTTCGTCACGGCGCTCGCGCGCGGACTCGAAGTGCTGGCGTGCTTCCGCTCGAGCGACCGTGCGCTCGGCAATCAGGAGATCGCGCAGCGCTGCCGTCTGCCGAAATCCACGGTGTCGCGCCTGACCGCGACGCTGACCCGGCTCGGCTACCTGACGCAATACGAAGGCACCACCAAGTACGCGCTCGGCACGGCCTGCCTGGGACTGGGCAGCGCGATGCTGTCGCGGCTGGACATCCGCAAGGTCGCGCGGCCGCTGATGCAGGACCTGGCCGACTTCTCCGGTGGCACCGTATCGCTCGGCGCGCGCGACCGGCTGTCGATGATCTACGTCGAGCACTGCCGTAGCTCGGCCGCGATCTCGCTGACGCTCGACATCGGCTCTCGCATTCCGGTGTCGACGTCGGCGATCGGGCGGGCGTGGCTCGCGGTCGCGCCCGATGGAGAACGGGAGGCGCTGCTCGAGCAGATACGCGAACTCGACGACGTCGCCTGGCCGCGCATCCGCAAGGGCATCGAACAAGGACTGCAGGACCATGGCGCGCTGGGCGTCGCATGCTCGTTCGGCGACTGGCAAAAGGACGTCAACGGCATCGGCCGCGGCTTCGATCCGGGCAACGGCATGGCGAGGATGGCGCTCAATGTCGGCGGCCCGTCGTACAGCCTGTCGCCCGAATTCCTGCTCAACGAAGTGCGGCCGCGCCTGCTGGAGGTGGTGCGGCAGCTGGAATCGACGTTCCCCAGGTAAGGCGCGCGCGGGCAGGCCAAAGCCGGCGAAAAAAAGCCAGCCCGTAGGCTGGCCAAGAACCAAGGAGACACACAAACGCGCATAAACGTCGCGCGCAAAACGGAACAAACACTACAAGGTACTGCGGAATTCGCTGCTGGTTGGCGTCAATGGCCTCTGCGTGTTCGCAAACCGGATCGGCGTCAGCCAACGAAGGCCTGGCGGCAGCGCAGCGCCATCACCTGCGCTTCGAACGCGCGGGCCGCGAGGTCCGCAAGATGGGCGGTACGGCGGCGCCGCGAAGCACTGCGCGATGGCGCGGTGTTGCCGGTTTCGACGTTTTCATTCAAGCGCCAGGCGGCGCGGGTCACGGACAGAATCCGGGCAAGCGCCCGGGCATGCTCCACAGGCGTGCTGACGAGGGCCGAAGCCATGTTTGCTTACCTCTGCAGTTGTTCGTACGGAGTGACAAGTCAATGCCAACCGTTTGACTGAACGATACACAGAGGGGCGGCGCGTCCTTATCAAATGAGCGCCGAAAGCCATGTGGGTGTAGTCCTACAAACCCGAAACCAACGCGCAGGCGCGCACAACGCCGGCCGCGGTCAGGTCGTCGTGCTGGGGCTCCAGAACGCCTGGCGCACCGCGGGCAGTGCGGCCAGCCGCTGCACCAGGCGGTCCAGCGCATCGCCATCGAAGGAACTTGCCGCCAGCGTCGCCTCGATCTCGACCTCGTCCTGTCCGAACGGCTGGATGTCGAGATCGTGCACCGGATAACCGCCACGCTCCAGCGCCTCTTCGAGCTGCGCCATGACCGCCTTCTGCTGACCCCGCTCCGCGATCACGTGGACCGTGCCGGTAACCTCGACCGATTCGACATCGAGCGGCTTGCGATTGATCGCATCGACGATCGGCCGCAGCAGCGTGTTGGCCGCGAGCACGAACACCGTCGCCATCATCGCCTCGAGAATCAGGTCGGCACCGGCCGCCGCGCCAACGCCGGCGGAGCCCCACAGCGTCGCCGCGGTATTGAGCCCGCGCACGTTGCCCTCCTCCCGCATGATCACGCCCGCGCCGAGAAAGCCGACGCCCGACACGACGTAGGCCATCACATGCACCGCGCCATCGTGCCCATGCAGCCGGTTGGCGACGTCGACAAATACCGCGGCGCCGACCGCGACCAGCACATTGGTGCGCAGCCCCGCGGTGCGCTGCCGGTACTGCCGCTCGAATCCGATCGCGCCACCGAACATGAAGGCGGCGCTCAGGCTGACGAGCGTGTCCAGCAGCGAGGCAAGATTGACGTTGTGGAAGGCTTCCATACGGGCTCCTGTCGCGATGCGACGCTCTGCGCAGGGCGATCGCGCGATCGCGATGCGCACCGGTTCCGAGGTCCCGATTCAGGACCGATTGCAAGACTCGATGCGCCGGCTACGCGCTGCCGGCACGTGCTGCCTCTTCCAGGATCCACTCCCGAAACGAGGCGATCTTCGCGCGCGCGTGGCTTTCCTCGGGGTAGACCAGGTAGTACGCGAACGCATCCAGCAGCGTGACGTCGGCAAGACGGACCAGCGAGCCGTCGGCCAGTTCGCGGGCCACCATCGCCGCCGGCAGCAGCCCTGCGCCCTGGCCCGTCATCACGGCCTTCCACAACAGGCTCGAATCGTCGAACGACGGTCCACGCGGGCGCTCGATCTCGTCGATGCCCTGTGACGCGAACCACAGATGCCAGCCCTTGCGCTCGGTGTCGTGCACCTGCGGCCAGCGCAGCAGATCGGCGGACGTGGCCGGCATGCCGAGCCTGGCTACCAGCGACGGCGCAGCCACCGGCACGATCTCTACCGCGATGATGCGCTCGCTGTGCAGGCCCGGATATTGGCCCAGGCCGTGCCGGACCGCGACATGCACGCCGTCGCGCGTGAAGTCGGCCAGCGCGGTGGTCGTGATCACGTGCAGATCGATATCGGGATGGGTTTGCTGGAACGACTGCAGGCGCGGCACCAGCCACGCGGCCGCGAAGAACGGCGTGACGCTGACGTTCAACAGGCCGGTGTCTGCCGGCGCCGCGATGCGGCCGGTCGCGTCCTTGATCTGCCGGAACGCGTTGCGCACCGGCGGCAGATAGGCGCGCCCGGCTTCGGTCAGGTAGATGCCGCGGTTCACCCGCTGGAACAGCTTGACGCCCAGATGCGACTCCAATGCCTTGACCATCTGGCTGACCGCGCCGGCCGTCACGCACAGCTCCTCGGCGGCGTGCTTGACCGACAGATGCCGGGCCGCGGCCTCGAAGGCCCGCAAGGCATTGAGCGGTGGCAGCTTGTGGTTTGACATTAGTTTTTCTAAGGCGAAAGGCCCATGAAATCTGGTTTGCGCGGGCGACGGGACAAAAGGTAGTTTTGGGACGTCGTCTGGCCATGTCAGCGCAGCGTTGGGTACGCTCCGGCGCAAGGCCGCTTCAATTCTACTTAACCTTCTTTCCTTACGAGTAAACAATGGCGCCCGATTGGCATTTCCTCTCCATCACCGAACTGGCCGCAAGAATCCGGCGCCGGGAGATTTCGCCGACGACCGTGGTGCGCGCCCAGCTGGATCGCATCGCCGCGCTGGACGGCGTGCTGCACAGCTACGCGCTGGTGATGGCGGATATGGCGATGGCCCAGGCGGAAGCCGCCGAGGCCGAGATTGCCGCTGGCCGATATCGCGGCCCGCTGCATGGCGTGCCGATCGGCGTCAAGGACCTGTGCTGGACCGAGGGAGTGCCGACCGCTGCCGGCATGGCGATCCATCGGGATTTCCGGCCGGACCGGGACGCCACCGTCGTCCAGCGGCTCAAGCAGGCGGGCGCGGTGCTGCTGGGCAAGCTGCAACTGACCGAAGGTGCCTATTCGGACCATCACCCCTCGGTCACTGCGCCGCGGAACCCGTGGCATGCGGACTACTGGCCGGGCATCTCGTCGAGCGGCGCCGGCGTGGCGACGGCGGCCGGGCTTTGCCATGGCGCCATCGCGTCGGATACCGGCGGCTCGATCCGGTGGCCGGCGGCGGCCAATGGCGTGACCGGGCTGAAGCCGACGTGGGGCCGCGTCAGCCGGCATGGGGTGTTCCCGCTGGCGCCGTCGCTGGACCATGTCGGCACCATGGCGCGCAGCGCGGCGGATGCCGGCCTGCTGCTGCAGGTCATCGGGGGCGCCGACACGCAGGACCCGACCGCCCTGCACGAGCCGGTGCCCGACTACCTTGGCGCGATGGCGACGGACCTGCGCGGCGTCCGCATCGGCATCGACGCGGACTGGAATGGCGACGGCATCGATGCCGAAGTCCAGGCCGTTGTCTGCGCGGCCGCGGATGTCTTGCGGGTGCTCGGCGCGACCGTGGTCGACGTCCGCGTTCCGGAGGCAATGCGTGCGGGCAGCGCGCTGACCGACGACTGGGCCGCCAACTGCGCGGTCGAGGCGGCCGTTGCCCATGCCGCCAGCTATCCCGCCCGCCGCGACGAATATGGGCCGGTGCTGGCCTCGGTCATCGAAGCGGGACGCGCGCTGTCCGGCATCGACTATCAGCGGATATTGCTGCGCCGTGCCGACTTGCGTGGCCGCATGGTCAGCCTGCTGCAAACCATCGACCTGCTGCTGACGCCGGTGCATCCGTATGCGCCGCTGTCGCTGGCCGCTGTTCGCACGCTCGGCGAACAGCCCGCGCTGATCGCCGGCCTGCAACGGTACACTTGTCCCTTCAACCTGACCGGCCATCCGACCATCACGCTGCCAGGCGGTTTGTCGCGGCTAGGGCTGCCGATCGGCTTTCAACTCGTCGCCCCGCATCTGGGCGAAGCGATGCTGGTGCGCGCGGGCGCCGCCTTCCAGGGCGCCACCGATTGGCATCGACAACATCCGGTGAACTGACATGACGACACTGGTGGTCAAGCAGCGCATCTTCTACGGCTGGTGGGTCGTCGCCGCGGCGTTCGCCGTGACCTTCGTCGGCTTCGGCAGCGCCTATACCTTCAGCGCGTTCATCGAGCCGTTGCAGCGCGAGTTCGGCGCGTCGCGCGGGGCGGTCTCGCTGGTGTTCTCGCTGGCCGGCTTCCTGTATTTCGCGCTGGGCATCGTCAGCGGGCCGCTGGCCGATCGCTGGGGCGCGCGCCGCCTGTGCATCGCCGGCATGCTGCTGGTCGGCGCGGGGCTCGCGCTGGCGAGCGTCGCGCGCAATATCGTCGAGGTCTACGCGGCCTACGGGCTCGGCGTTGGCCTGGGCGTCGGCCTGGCCTATGTGCCGGCGGTGGGCGCGGTGCAGCGCTGGTTCATCAAACGGCGCGGTCTCGCCTCGGGGCTTGCGGTCAGCGGCATCGGCGTCGGCACGCTGGCGATGCCGCCGCTGGCAGCGCTGCTGATCGACGGCGCGGGCTGGCGAGACGCCTATCTGACGCTGGGCGTGCTGGCCGCGGTGCTTGGCGTCGGCGCGTCGCTGCTGCTGGAGAACGATCCGCGCGAGCGCGGCCTGGCAGCGGACGGCGAGCCGTTGCCTGTCCATGCCCACACCGCCGCGCCGTCGGCCGACCTGTCGGTCGGCGACGCCGTACGGACGCGCCAGTTCATCAGCCTCTATGCCGCGTGCCTGATCGCCTCGTTCGGCGTGTTCGTGCCCTTCGTCCACCTGGTGCCGCACGCACAGGACCTCGGCATTGCGCAGGGCACGGCCGTGCTGCTGCTGGGCGTGATCGGTGTCGGCAGCACGGTGGGACGCTTCTTCCTGGGCAGCCTGGCCGACCGCATGGGCCGCCAGCGCTTCCTGCTGTGCACGGTGATCGCGCTGGCGTTCACGCTGGTGATCTGGGCCGTCGCCACCGGCTTCTGGATGCTGGCCCTGTTCGCCTTCCTGTTCGGCGCCTGCTACGGCGGCTGGGTCGCGGTGCTGCCGGCGGTCGTGATGGACCTGTTCGGCGGGCGCAACGTCGGCGGCATCATCGGCGTGCTGTACACCAGCGTGGCCTTCGGCACGCTGATCGGACCGAGCGCGGCCGGCTATGCGTTCGATGCGAGCCGCAGTTATACGCTGCCGATCCTGGCGGCGGTGGCGGCGAATTTGATGGCAGGGGCAATTTTGATGGTGGCGGCGCGCGGGTCGAAGCGCGGCTCGGCGCCGGGCTGATATTCGGCCGGACGGCGCCCAACGGCGGCCCAACGGCAGTCCAACGGCAGCCCAAAGGCGGCCCCAGGGCTGGCCTTACTTGCCGATGCAGAACCGCGTGAAGATCGTTCCGAGCAGGTCGTCGCTGGTGAACTCGCCGGTGATGCTGTTCAGGTGCTCCTGCGCCAGCCGAAGTTCCTCGGCGAACAGGTCCAGCGCCTTGTCCTGCTGATCGGCGCGTTCGGCGGCGAGGTCCAGATGCGATTGGGCGCTGCGCAGCGCGTTCAGGTGGCGCTCGCGCGCGAGGAAGGCGCCCTCGTTGCCGGCCTGCCAGCCGATCACGCGCAGCAGTTCCCGGCGCAGCAGGTCGATGCCGGCGCCGGTGCGCGCCGAGATCCAGATCTCGGTCGGGTTCGGGCCGTTGGCCACCACCACGTGCGGACGGTTGCCGCCGAACGTGATGGCGCCGACCGCGGGCGCCAGGTCGATCTTGTTGACCACGCGCAGGATCGGCGCCCCCGGCGGCAAATGGCCGGACAGGCGATCGTCGATCGCATCGTCGATCTCGGACAGGCCATGCTGCAGATAGTCGGTCGCGTCGATCAGATGCAGCACCACGTCGGCGCGGCCGATCGCTTCCCAGGTGCGTTCGATGCCGATGCGCTCGACCTCGTCGACCGCGTCCTCGCGCAGGCCCGCGGTGTCGATGATATGCAGCGGGATGCCTTCGATCTGGATCGTCTCGCGCACGCGATCGCGCGTGGTGCCGGCGATCGGCGTGACGATGGCCAGCTCGGCGCCGGCCAGCGCGTTCAGCAGCGACGACTTGCCGACGTTCGGCTGGCCCGCCAGCACCACCGACAGGCCTTCGCGCAACAGCGAACCCTGCCGCGCCTGCGCCAGCACGCCGCCCAGCGCGGTACGGATCGTATCGAGCTGGCCGCGCGCATCGGAGGCCTCGAGGAAGTCGATCTCCTCCTCCGGGAAGTCCAGCGTGGCCTCGACCAGCATGCGCAGATGAATCACCTGCTCGACCAGCGCGCGGATCGCCTGCGAGAACGCGCCTTCCATCGAGCGCGCCGCCGAGCGCGCGGCGGCCTCGGTGCTGGCCTCGATCAGGTCGGCCACGGCCTCGGCCTGCGCCAGATCGAGCTTGTCGTTGAGAAAGGCGCGGCGCGTGAATTCGCCGGGTTCGGCCAGGCGCAGCCCGACTTCGCGGCCCGCCTGCAGGCAGCGCGTCAGCAGCATCTGCATCACGACCGGGCCGCCGTGGCCCTGCAGCTCGAGCACGTCCTCGCCGGTATACGAATGCGGGCCGGGGAAGAACAGCGCGATGCCGTGGTCGATCACCTCGCCCTTGCCGTCGAGGAAGGGCAGATAGGTGGCGCGGCGCGGCGTCAGCGGCTGGCCGCAGACCGCGCGCGCGATCGTGCCGGCTTCGGGTCCGGACACGCGGACCACGCCGATGCCGCCCCGTCCGGGCGCGGTGGCGATGGCGGCGATCGTGTCGATGCTGGGCTGGACGGTCATGGGCGGTATTGTCGCAGATCAACGCGGCGCCGGCGTCACCAGTTGGGCAGTCTTCGATGAGGACAGGGGCGGCGACATCGCGGTCGTGGCAGTCGTTGCCGCGGCGATTGGCGTCCCCGCCGTCCCCGCAGATTGGAACGGACGCTCCTCGCCGGGGCCGGACAGCAGCGCGGACAGCAGGCTACGGGCGCTGGCGGCATCGGTCTGCGCGCCGAGCCTGGCCTGGCGCGCGACCAGCTTGCGATGGACGCGGCCGGTGTAGCGCGCCGGCAGCAACGGGCCGACGGCCTCGATCGCGTAGCGCAGCCGCTTGCCGGCGACGCGCAGCGCATGCAGAACGTCGGCGGCAGGCGCAAGCGTGATGTCAGCCTCGGTGCCGAGCTCGCGCCAGCGCGCCTTCAGCGCCCGGACGCTGCGCCGCGCCTTGCGCACGCGTCGGCGCGCCAGCCGGCCCAGCGGCGCGTTCGCCTTGCCCGGGATGCCGTCGACGGCGCGATGGCGCAGTGCGGCCAGGTCGTCGTCGAGCACCGGCAAGGTCTGGCTGCGCTGGGCGTGCAGAACCGCCATCAGCGTCGCGCGCGCGGCCTCCCGCCTGGACTGTGCGCTGTCGAGCAGCGCCAGCAGCACCGGATCGCCCGGCTGGCGCGACAGCGCGGGC
>MTEU01002371.1_pt2 | contig 15490 bp, 15 predicted proteins | sample 1042701 | NCBI WGS metagenome assembly MTEU01 (sample SAMN06185813, study PRJNA358809) | soil metagenome | isolation source: naturally attenuated soil | place: India | collected 2015-05-23
CAGACCGCGGCCGCTCCCCGGAGCGGGGGCGGACGCCACCGCGTGGTGTACCAGCTGTCGGAAGGCAACGACCAGGCGGTGCGCGCGATCGGCAATCTGCGCAACCATCTGGCGGCCGCGCCCAATACCAAGATCGTCGTGGTCGCGCTGGGCTATGGCGTGGATTTCCTGGTCGAGGGCGCCCGCGATGCGCGCGGCAACACCTTCGATGCCGCGGTCGGCGCGCTGGCCGGCATGGGCGTCGAGTTCCGCGTCTGCCGCAACACGCTGACCGCGCGCCAGATTCCCGAGAACAAGCTGCTGCTCGAAACGAAGATCGTGCAGGCCGGCGTGGTCGAGATCGCTAGGCTGCAGCAGGACGAAGGCTACGCCTATATCAAGCCGTAGCGGGATGTGTGGCGCCACGTGCGGCACCATTCGCGCGTCGAACGATTGGCGCATAGAACAACAGCGGCCCGCCTGGTCGGCGAGACCGAGAGGAGAAACCCCATGAGACCGAACCGACGCCGCCTTGGCTGGCCCGCGCTGGCCGTCGCCGGCGCCGTCGCGCTGACCGGCGCGATGGCCGTGCAGGCGCAGGGCGAAAGCAATACCACCGACGAAATCGCCAAGTACCGGCAGATGCTGGCCGAGGGCAATCCCGCCGAGCTGTGGGAAGCCGCCGGCGAGGAGCTGTGGAAGAAGCCGGCCGGGCCGAAGAACGTATCGCTCGAGCGCTGCGACCTCGGCAAGGGCCCCGGCGTGACCAAGGGCGCCTACGCCGAGCTGCCGCGCTACTTCGCCGACGCCGGCAAGGTGATGGACCTGGAGCAGCGGCTGGTGTGGTGCCGCACGACGCTGCAGGGGCTGACCGAGCAGCAGGCCAAGGCGACGCCGTTCTCGTCCTCGGGCAAGCGTTCCGACATCGAGCGGCTGGTGGCCTTCGTCACGGGCGAGTCGCGCGGCGTCAAGATGAACGTCAAGCTCGACCATCCCGAAGAAAAGCAGGTCTACGCGCTCGGCCAGAAGATGTTCTATTACCGCGGCGGCGCCTACGACTTCGCCTGCGCGACCTGCCATGCGGTCGACGGCCAGCGCATCCGCCTGCAGGACCTGCCCAACCTGCTGACCGACAAGGGCGCGCAGGCGGCCTACACCACCTGGCCGGCCTACCGCGTGTCCCAGGGCGAGGTCCGCACGATGCAGCACCGGCTCTACGACTGCCTGCGCCAGCAGCGCTTCCCCGAGCCCGCCTACGGCTCCGATGTGATCACCGCGCTCACGATGTTCCTGGCGCGCAATGCCAACGGCGGCACCTATGACGGCCCCGGCCTGAAGCGCTGAACCAGGGGAGAGCACGAACATGATCCAGAAAAAACAATCGCGGTGGGGCGCCGCCGTTGCCGCCGCAGCGGTCGGTGGTGCGCTCGCGATGCTGGCGGCGCCGGCGATGGCGCAGGATGGCGCGGCATCGAAGGGCAAGGCCGCGTCGAAGGCAGCGGCCAATATCCCGCCGGTTTCCGACGGCGACATGAAACGCCTGATCGCCAACTCGTTCAGCTCCAAGGGCCCGGCCACGCTGCAGGGCGTGCTCGAGCGCGACGAGATGCAGCAGCTGTGCAGCGACTATCCGGACCGCAGCAAGGTACCGGCCGCCGTGGCCAGGAAGATCGAGGCCGCCGAGCAGCAGAAGATCCGCTACCCGGCCGACAGCCGCTGGCTCGGCGACTGGAAGGAAGGCGAGAAGGTGGCGCAGCTCGGCCGCGGCATGCAGTTCTCCGACCCGCCCGGCGGCGTCAATGGCGGCAACTGCTATGCCTGCCACCAGATGACCAAGGCCGAGATCTCGTTCGGCAACATCGGCCCGTCGCTGTATCAGTACGGCAAGCTGCGCGGCAATTCCGAGGCGGTGCTCAAGTACACCTGGGGCAAGATCTGGGACTCGAACGCCTTCGCCGCGTGCTCCAACATGCCCCGCTTCGGCCATAAGAGCATCCTGACCGAGCAGCAGATCCGCGACGTCATGGCGCTGCTGCTGGACCCGGCCTCGCCGGTCAACCAGTAAGGGGCGGGCGATGCGGGCCGCGGCGGTGGTGACGGTCGGCTGGAGGGAGAGGCTGCATGGCGCGATGCTAGCCGCCGCGGCGGCCCTGGCACTGACAGTTGCCACGCCGGCCGCCGCGCTGGAAGTCGGCGACACCGTGCGGCTGCCGGCGGTGCAGCTGCTCGACGGCCGCACCGTGCCGCCCGAGCACTGGGCCGGCAAGCCGCTGGTGGTGCAAATCTGGGCCTCGTGGTGCCCGTTCTGCGCGCTGCAGAACCCGCGCCTGCAGAAGCTCTACGACAGTACGCGCGGCACGCCGCTGCAGGTGCTGACCATCAGCATCGACAAGGACCAGAAGGATGCCGTCGGCTATCTGCGCCAGCGCGGCTATACCTTTCCCGCGGCGATGGACACGCCGGCGCTGCGCGCCGCGATCGGCCCGCGCAAGGGCCTGCCCGAGCTGTACGTGATCGACGCAAAGGGCAAGGTCGTCCAGAAGGAAGTCGGCGAGATGCTGGAGGAGGAGGTCGCCGCGCTGGCGAAGTACGCCAAGCCTTGACGCGGCGGCAACGCGGCCCGTGCCCGGTGTCGCACCGGACGGCACGGCCGCCATCGAGAGGAAGACGACAATGAACCGACGCGAGTTCCTGCAGGTGCTGGCCATCGCCAGCGCCGCGGGCATGGCTTTCCCCACGCGCGACGCGCACGCGGCCCAGGCCGCGGCCAAGCTGTACGACGTGCCGCGCTTCGGCAACGTGCACCTGCTGCATTTCACCGACTGCCATGCGCAACTGCTGCCGGTCCATTTCCGCGAGCCCAGCGTCAACCTGGGCATCGGCGACTATGCCGGCAAGCCGCCGCACCTGGTCGGCCAGGCGCTGCTGAAGCACTACAAGATCGCGCCGGGCAGCGCGCAGGCGCACGCCTTCACCTACCTGGATTTCACCGAGGCCGCGCGCCGCTACGGCAAGGTCGGCGGCTTCGCCCATCTGGCCACGCTGGTCAAGCAGCTGAAGGCGAGCCGCCCCGGCGCGCTGCTGCTCGACGGCGGTGACACCTGGCAGGGCTCGGCGACCGCGCTGTGGACGCGCGGCCAAGACATGGTCGACGCCGCGCTGGCGCTCGGCGTCGATGCGATGACCCCGCACTGGGAAATGACGCTGGGCGCGGAACGCGTGCGCGAGGTGGTCGATCGCGACTTCAAGGGCAAGGTCGCCTTCCTGGCGCAGAACGTCAAGACCAAGGACTTCGAGGACCCGGTCTTCGAGGCCTACACGCTGCGCGAGATGAACGGCGTGCCGGTCGCCATCATCGGCCAGGCCTTCCCCTATACGCCGATCGCCAACCCGGGCTACCTGGTGCCGGACTGGACCTTCGGCATCCAGGAAGAGAACCTGCAGCGCATCATCGACGAGGCCCGCGCCAAGGGCGCGCAGGCCGTGGTGCTGCTGTCGCACAACGGCATGGACGTCGACCTGAAGCTCGCCTCGCGCGTGCGCGGACTCGACGCGATCCTCGGCGGCCACACCCATGACGGCGTGCCGGCGCCGGTGCGCGTGCGCAACGCGGGCGGCACCACGCTGGTCACCAACGCCGGCTCGAACGGCAAGTTCCTCGGCGTGCTCGATTTCGACGTGCGCGGCGGCAAGGTGGCCGGCTTCCGCTACCGGCTGCTGCCGGTGTTCGCCGACTACCTGCCGGCCGATCCGGCGATGGAGGCGCTGATCCGCAAGGTCCGCGCGCCCTATGAGCAGAAGCTCGGCGAGGTGCTGGCGGTCAACAAGGAACTGCTGTACCGCCGCGGCAACTTCAACGGCACCTTCGACCAGCTGATCCTGGACGGGCTGATGGACGTGCAGGGCGCGGAGATCGCGTTCTCGCCCGGCTTCCGCTGGGGCACTACGCTGCTGCCGGGGGAGGGCATCACGATGGAAAGGCTGATGGACCAGACCGCGATCACCTATCCGTACACCACGGTGACGCAGATGAGCGGCGAGACCATCAAGACCGTGCTCGAGGACGTCGCCGACAACCTGTTCAATCCCGACCCCTACTACCAGCAGGGCGGCGACATGGTCCGCGTCGGCGGCCTGCAGTACACCATCGACCCGGCCGCCCCGATGGGCAAGCGCATCACCGAGATGCGCCTGAAGGGCAAGCCGATCGAGGCCGGCAAGACCTACAAGGTCGCCGGCTGGGCCCCGGTCGCCGAGGAAGCCCGGCACAACGGCGGCCCGCCGATTTGGGACCTGATGGCCGGCTGGCTGCGCCAGCGCAAGGAAGTGGCCGCCGCGCCGCTGAACCTGCCGTCGGTCAAGGGGATGGGCGGCAACCCCGGCATGGCGGCGTGAAACCTGAGGCGCCGGCTGCGCCGCCCCGGCTTGAAATCGCCGGGAAGCTCACGCTATAATCGCCCGCTACGGGCCGATAGCTCAGCTGGGAGAGCGCTGCGTTCGCAATGCAGAGGTCGGGAGTTCGATCCTCCTTCGGTCCACCAAAATTCAAAGGCCAGAGCGTGCGCTCTGGCCTTTTTGCATTTGGGATGGCGGTCACCGGGTACGCGAAAACCTAAACTGCGCTGCGGCGTTGAAGTCGACGCTGTGGGATAGGCATGGTCATATTCGGGCGATGGAACGAGACCATCTCCAGCAGCCCGCGTCGGTGCTCCTGCCATACCCAGAACAAAACCCGCCAAGGCTATGCGCACATGCGTACCCTCGAACCAGCGGGTTACTTTTTTATGCGTGGATGCCTGGCACGGCCGAGAGTGGGTGTACTGGTCTTGCCGCCCACGGCAAGCCTCGTTTCGTTTGTTTCGATTGTTCGTTTATTTCGTTTATACTGGCTCGTACTGAACCGGAGAACGAAATGGCCACGAACACCACCCCCGCAACTCCTCTGCCTTCTCCCGAAGAAGCCGTACTGGCGCGTGAATCGGGGCGTACCCTCTCCGCCGTCCTGGCCACGCGGGCCGAAACGCAGCGGATCCAGATCATCGATGACAAGGGTTCGTCGCATGCCGTACGGCTCCCGGTGTCCGCTCTTCGATTGCTGATCGATGTGCTGACGGAGATCGGCGAGGGCAATGCGGTCAGCATCATCCCGATCCACGCCGAATTAACCACGCAGGAGGCCGCCGATGTGCTGAACGTTTCCCGGCCGTTCCTCGTTCAGTTGCTCGAGCGCGGGGAGATTCCGTTTCATAGGGTGGGCACGCATCGGCGGGTCCGCTACCAGGATGTGCTCGACTACAAGGAACGCATCGACGCGCAGCGCCGGCGTTCTTTGGAGGACCTGGCCGAGCAGGCTCAGAAACTGAACATGGGGTATGAATGAGTTCGCACTTCACTGTCGTGTACGACGCCTGCGTCCTCTATTCGGCACCGCTGCGCGACTTCCTGATGTGGTTGGCGATGACCGACCTGTTCCGGGCGCGCTGGACCAACCTGATACACGACGAGTGGATGCGCGCTGTCCTGCGCGACCGTCCCGACCTGAGCGGGGAAGTTCTGGAGCGAACACGCGAGCTGATGAACGCCAATGTACGAGACTGCCTCGTGTCCAACTTCCAGCATCTGATTCCCTCCATCAGCGTGCCGGATGCCAATGACAGGCATGTCGTCGCGGCGGCCATCCAGACTGGCGCGAGCTTGATCGTCACGTTCAACCTGAAAGATTTTCCTGCCGCGAGCCTGCAGCCTTACCAGCTTTGCGCGCAGCATCCGGACGACTTCATCTTCGACCTGCTCGACCTCCATCCCTCTCTGGTCTGCCAGGCTGCGGCGAATCATCGGCGCTCTTTGAGAAATCCGCCAAAGAGCGCCGATGAGTACCTCGATGTCCTGCTCAGGCAAGGCCTGACACAAACGGTGGGTGTACTGCGGCAGTGGAAGATGGCACTTTGAGGCCACCCAGACTCTTCCAGGGAAACGGGTTCATCGCATCTGCCGCGCCGACGCTGTTGGCACGCTTGCCCCCAGACGTAGACGCGGGTACGGCAGATCCGGTCCGACAGGTGGCCGAAGAACGGGATGAAGAAACACATGACGATGGCGGCGGCCATCACGCCGGCCATCACGCCGGTCAGCGCTTCGGTGCGGCTGAGTTTGTTTCCACGCGCTGATTTCCACGTCCGCTTATCTCCGATGCCGCCCATGGCACGTCGACTATACTTTTCCCATTGGAGGACAAGCGATGAAAGCCACTGTCAGGACCACGGTCAAGCTGATCCGTAACGATCCCGAGAGCGACAAGGCGCTGCGCGAATTCATTGCCACCGGGAAGCTGAACTCCACCAGGACGTTCAAGATCCGGGACGCCACCAAGGGCGTTGAGCGCGAGGTCAAGCTGAAGCTGATTCCCGCCCAGGGCTGACCTTGAACATTGCGCTGCCCGCGATCCTGCTGTTTTTCCTGGTCGCGCCGGGCTTTCTTTACCACCACTACAGCCAGGCCAGAGAGGCGCGCGAAGCCGACATGACGCCCTTCGGGGCGACGGCGATCAAGTCCATCGTGCTGGCGCTGATCGTGGATGCCGCGGTCGGGCTCGCCGCCACCGAATATTTCGGATACCAGCTTTATCTCGGCGACGCCTTGCGCATGCTGTCAGGCGGTACTGCGGCGGCCAGCGTCCCGCCGCACCGCTATGAATGGCTGAACGAGCACCCGTGGCCGGTGTTCGGTTTCTTCGCCGGAACGTTCGGGCTTGCCTTCGCGCTGGCCATGCTGCGCCGGTGGCTGGTCGGCCGATTTCACCTGGACCATCCGAACAGCTGGGCGAGCGGTTTTTTCCGGCAGCAGGCGCCCTGGTACTACCTCTTCAGCGGCATCGATTCGGGCATCAGCGACGGCGCGATGGTGGTCGTCAGCGCTGTCGTACCAATGAAGGACCAGTCGTATCTCTACACCGGCCTGCTGGAGGATTTCGAGTTCAAGAGCGATGGGGAGCTGGAGCGGATCATCCTGTCGGCCGCGTCCCGGCGCAAATTGACCGACGACCGTGGGCGCGGCCTGGAGGAGCACGGGCGCTTCTATCCCATCGAGGGCAATCGGCTGGTGATCCGGTCCACCGAGTGGACGACCTTGAACGTCAAGTTCCTGGTCGAAGAAAAGGCCGAAGCCTCGGCTCCGGCCCTGGCCGACGATTAACGTTTAACGCATCGGCCTGGCAGGCGCCGCGGCCACCCCTGACGCCTCGCGTACCTCACCGGTCCCCGACGACCGCCCAATCAACGCCGCCGACACCGCCGACACCAGCCCGGCAAACATCACGTAGGCACAGATCTGCCACGGCTTGCCCTCGCCCGACTTCAGCAGCGCGGTGGCGATGATCGGTGTGATGCCCGACGCGAAGATGCCGGAGAACTGGTAGACGAAGGAGATGCCGGTATAGCGGACCTTGGCGTCGAACAGCTCGCAGAACAGCGCCGCCTCGGGACCGTAGACCGCGGCGTAGAAGACGCCGAACGGCACAATGATGGCCAGCCACAGCAGCATCACGTTGCCGCCGCCGTTGAGCATCAGCCAGAACGCGGGGAAGGCCGAGCACGCGGTGATCAGCGATCCCCAGAAGTAGACGCGGGTGCGGCCGATGCGGTCCGACAGGTGGCCGAAGAACGGGATGAAGAAACACATGACGATGGCGGCGGCCATCACGCCGGTCAGCGCCTCGGTGCGGCTGATCTTCACCGTCTGGGTCAGATAGCTGATCGAAAACACGCCAAAGACGTTGAAGAACACGCCGTCGATATAGCGCGCCCCCATGCCCTTCAGGATATTGCCGGGGTAGCGCCGCATCATGTCGACAAAGGGAATGCGCGTCTCGGCGTTGCGCTGCTTGACCGCGGTGAACTCGGGCGTCTCCTTGATCGACAGCCGGATATACATGCCGACGAACACCATGCCGGCCGAGATCAGGAAGGCCACGCGCCAGCCCCAGCTCAGGAACTGCGCGTCGGTCAGCGTCAGCGACAGCAGTGCCACCACGCCGGAGGCCAGGCACAGGCCGATCGACAGCCCGATCTGCGGCAGCGAGGCATAGAAGCCCTTGCGGCCCGGCGGCGCGTATTCGTAGGCCATCAGCACCGCCCCGCCCCATTCGCCGCCGAGCCCGATGCCCTGCAGCACACGCAGCAACAGCAGCAGGATCGGCGCCCACAGCCCGATGCTGTCGTAGGTGGGCACCAGGCCGATCAGGAAGGTCGAGATGCCCATGATCATCAGCGTGATCACCAGCATGCTCTTGCGGCCGACGCGATCGCCGAAGTGGCCGAAGATGACGCCGCCGAGCGGCCGCGTGACGAAGCCCACCGCAAAGGTGGTGTAGGCCAGCATGGTGGCGACCACCGGATCGCCGGCCGGGAAATACAGCTTGTTGAACACGATGCCGGCGACGACGCCGTACAGGAAGAAGTCGTACCACTCGATGGTGGCGCCGATCACCGCGGCCATCGCGACCTTGCGTACCGCCTGCTCGTTGGGGCTTGCCATGCTTGTCTCCTTTGGATGGACGGCGCCCTTGGTCGAATGAGTATGCGGGCGCTCGCGCTGCTGGGGCTCGGCCTTCGGTTGCGCAGCGAACCGAGCCCGGGTTCGCTGCGATATGCGTTGGCGGCGCGATGGCGGGCCGGGGTCAGACCGGCTCGGTGATGCGGCGCTCGGGTTGGCGCTCGGGTTGGCGCTCGGTCCCGGCCTCAGCCTGGCGCCCGGTATCGCCTTCGGCTTGATGCTCCGGCTCGCGTTCGACCCGGGCGGAACCGGCCGCCGCCGCGCCGACGATCTCGCTGACGGTCTCCGCGCGCGCGTCCTCGCGAATGAAGTCCGCCGCGCGCTCGGCCATCATCACGACCGGCACATTGGTATTGCCCGACACCAGCGTCGGCATCACCGAGCAATCGACCACGCGCAGGCCCGCCACGCCATGCACGCGCAGCCGCTCATCGACCACGGCGAGCGGATCGCTGGCCGGGCCCATCTTGGCGGTGCCGGACGGATGGAAGATGGTGGCGCCGTACTCGCGGCAGAAATGCAGGATCTCGTCGTCCGACTGCACCGCGTCGCCGGGCCGGAATTCGGCCTGCATCAGCGTGCGCATCGGCTCGGTCCGCGCCACGCGGCGCGCGAAGCGGACCGAGGCGATGGCGCTGCGCCGGTCCAGCTCGGCCGACAGATAGTTGGGCTGCATCGACGGCGGCGTAAACGGATCGGTCGAGCGGATCCGCACCGTGCCGCGCGATTCGGGCCGCAGCTGGCAGACCGAATAGGTGCAGCCCGAGAACGGATGGACCTGGCCCCCCGCCATGTCGGCCGACAGCGTGGCGAAGTGGAACTGCGTGTCTGGCGTCGCGCTTTCCTGGGGCAGCACGCGGCAGAACATCGCCCCCTGGTTGATGCCGATCGCCAGCGGCCCCTGCCGCCACAACAGCCATTCGAGCCCCATGCGGGCCTTGCCGAACAGCGAGCGCAACTGGTCGTTGGTGGTGATCGGCCGCGCCACCTGGTAGATGAGCCGGATCTGCAGATGGTCCTGCAGGTTTTCGCCGACGCCCGGCAGCGCGTGCACCACCGGCACGCCGAATTCGCGCAGCAGGGCCGATGGGCCGATACCGGACAGTTGCAGCAGCTGCGGCGACTGCAGTGCGCCCGCGCACAGCAACACTTCGCGGCGCGCGCGCAGCACCTGCTGGCGGCCATTCTGCATATAGCGCACGCCGACCGCGCGCCGGCCTTCGAACAGGATCGCGGTGGTATGCGCGCCGGTCTCGATGCGCAGGTTCGGGCGCGACTGCGCCGGCCGCAGATAGGCCACCGCCGTCGAGCAGCGCCAGCCCTTGCGCGTGGTCAGCTGGTAGTAGCCGACGCCTTCCTGGTCGCCGGTATTGAAATCGGCCTTGCGCGGCAGGCCGAGCGATTCGCCCGCTTCGATGAAGGCATCGACCAGCGGATGGCGACGGTCGATCGAGGTCGCGTTCAGCGGGCCGTCGGTACCGCGTGTCGGGCCGGGGCCGAGGTCGTTGTTCTCGAGCTTGCGGAAGTAGGGCAGGCAGTCGTCCCAGCTCCAGCCGCGATTGCCGAGCGCGGCCCAGTGGTCGTAGTCCTCGCGTTGCCCGCGCACGTAGATCAGGCCGTTGATCGCGCTGCTGCCGCCCAGCGTGCGGCCGCGCGGCCAATAAATGCGCCGGTTCAGCATGTTGGGGTCGGGGTCGGTATGGAAGCCCCAGTTGACCTCCTTGTGGAACATCGTCTTGCCGTAGCCGATGGGGATGTGGATCCACGGATAGCGGTCCGGCGGTCCGGCCTCGAGCAGGCACACCGCGTGGCGGCCATCCTCGCTGAGCCGGTTGGCCAGCACGCAGCCGGCCGAGCCGGCGCCCACCACGATGTAGTCAACGGTTTGCGACATCGTCGCTGTCTCCTGGTCGGGTGTTGCGGGCAGGGTTTGTCCGGGGCGGATTGGCCGCGGGCCCAGCCAGCAACGTTCTTATAATGGAACGACTTGTCCCGATTTTATTTGTCGAGCCGGAAATGAAAAGGCAATACGCGTGGAGGCGCGGAAAGTGAAACAGAACGTGCAAATTCCGTTTCAGAATCGCAGCGCAGCAGACAATGCGGCGGACTCGAGGGCGGCCGACGAGGATGCGCGCAGCCTGCGCGTGCTGATGGTGCTCGATGCGCTCGCGCGAGCCCAGCATCCGCAGACCCTGGCGCAGCTGTCGCAGCGCCTGCACGTGCCGAAGACCACGCTGATGCGGCTGCTGGCGGCGATGGAGGGTGCCGGCTTCGTGCTGCAGATGCCGGCCGAGCGCGGCTTCGTGCCGGGGCCCCGGGCCGCGGGACTGGCGCTGCAGACCTTGCGCAGCCCGCCGGTGCTGCGCGAATGCCGCGCGATCCTGGGACGGCTGGTGGCCGCGCTAGGGGAGACTTGCAACCTGACCGCACTGGACGGCGATCGCGTGCTCTATGTCGAACGTGTCGAGACCCACGAGCCGCTGCGGCTGCAGCTGTCGCCGGGCATTCACGTGCCGTTGCACTGCACGGCCAGCGGCAAGCTGTTCCTGTCGGCGATGAGCCGGCTCGAACGGCAGCAGACGCTGCAGCGGCTGGTGCTGACGCGAAATACGCCGCGCACGCTGGCCGATCTGTCGCTGCTGGAGGCCGAACTGGATCGGCTCGGCGCGCGCGGCATCGGCGTCGACAACGAGGAATTCGTGCGCGGCATGACCGCAGTGGCGGTACCGGTGCGCGAACTGGCAGCGGAGGCGAACGGCACGGCGGCCACGGCCGCCCGTCCGGTGCTGGCCGCGATCGCCTGCCACGCGCCGACCGCGCGCGTGCCGCTGGAAGGGCTGCTGCGCGCGGTGCCGGTGCTGCAGGAGGCCGCGCAGCAGATGGCGCGCGTGCTGCGCGCCGAATGACGAAAGCCGAATGACGAAAGCCGAATGACCGGCGCCGAGGGAAAACGAACGGCTACGCGGAACCCTGCCGCGGCACCCACACCGTGAAGGTCGTCCCTGCCCCCTCGCGCGACACCACCTCGATATCGCCGCCATGCAACATCGCCAGCTCGCGCGCGATATGCAGGCCCAACCCAAGTCCCTCCGATTCCGTCGCGGAGCGCCCCGAGCGGAACGCGTCGAACAGATGCGGCAGCAGATCAGGCGGGATGGTGCCGCCGTTGCTGACCGCCACGGTCACGCGCGCGTCCCCGCCTTCGATCCGCACGCGCACCGGCACCGCGGTGTCGCCATGCTGCAGCGCGTTGCCGATCAGATTGGCCAGCACCTGCGACAGCAGACCCGGGTCCACCGTCGCGACCGTGTCGCCGATGCGTTCCAGCAGCAGCCGGCCCTTGCCGTGCCGGCTCTCGTGTTCGTCGACGATCGCCGCGCACAGCGCATGCAGGTCCTCGCGCTGCAGCGCCGGTTGCATGCGGCCGCCGTGCAGCCGCGCGACATCGAGCAGCTGATCGACCATCCGCACCATGCGCGTGCCGCTGCGGCGGATGCGCTCGACCGCCGGCGCGGTCCTGTCGTCGTGGCAGAAGCGCTCCAGGAAGGAGGTCGAGGCCAGGATCGCCGACAGCGGCGTGCGCAGGTCGTGCGCCAGCACCGCCATCAGCATCTCGTTGGCCTTCAGCAGCCGCTGCGTGGTGGCCAGCTGCTCGGCGAGCTGCTGCTTCTGCCGCGCCAGCTGCACGAAGACGTCGACTTTGGCGGCCAGGATGTTGGCGTCGAGCGGCTTGTAGAGGAAGTCGACGGCGCCGGTCGCATAGCCCTTGAAGGTGCGCTGGCTGTCGTAGCCGGCCGCGGTCAGGAACAGGATCGGGATATGGTTGGTCCGGGTGCTGCCGCGCATCAGCTCGGCCAGCTCGAAGCCGTCCATGCCCGGCATGTGCACGTCGAGAATGGCCAGGCCAAACTCGTGCTCCAGCAGCAGGTCCAGCGCCTGCGGGCCCGAGTTGGCGTGCACCAGTTCGACATCGGGCCGCGCCAGCACGGCGTCCAGCGCGGTCAGATTGCTGGCGATGTCGTCGACGGTCAGGATCTTGATGGGATCGGACATGGCAAGGTTCAGTGGACGGCAAGCCGAAGCCGGCTGCCGATCGCTTCCAGGGTCAGCACCTCGTCGACCGCGCCGCGCGCGATCGCCTCCGCCGGCATCGTCTCGGCCGACGCGGTATCCGGGGCCTGCACCCAGGTTCGTCCGCCGCAGTGGCGGATGGTCTCGAGCCCGCGTGCGCCGTCATCGTTGGCGCCGCTGAGCAGGATGCCGAGCAGCGCCTCGCGCCAGGCGTGCGCCGCGGAATCGAACAGCACGTCGATCGACGGACGCGAGAAGCGCTCGGGCGGATCGACCGACAGCGCGAGCCGTACACCCCGTGCCGGCCCGCCGCCGTGCCCGCCGTCGCGTTCGACCAACAGGTGGTAGTCGGGCGGGGCCAGGTACAGATGGCCGTGCCGCACCGGCATCTTGTCCTCGGCCTCGCATACCGGCAGCGCGCAGCGCAGCGAGAACAGCTGCGGCAGCAGGCTCGGCGTATCGGGCCGCAGATGCAGCACCACGATCAGCGCCGGACGAAAGGCCGCGGGCAGCATCGGCAGCAGCACGTTCAGCGCCTCGATGCCGCCGGCCGATCCGCCGATGACGACGGCCTCGGGCGATGGATTCAGGTCCGCGCGCGGCGCGTACGGTGCGTCGTTCATGCGGCGCTCATCGTTTGCGGTACAGCCGGTCCGAAGGCACCACGGCCTCGAAGGCCTCGGCGTGCGCGCTGAACTGCAACGTCTCCTTGCTGCCCAGGCCCAGAAAGCCGTGGCGCACCAGCGCGTCGCGGAACAGCCCGAGCGCGCGGTCCTGCAGCGTGCGGTCGAAGTAGATCAGCACGTTGCGGCACGAGATCAGCTGCGCTTCCTGGAACACGCTGTCGGTCGCCAGGCTGTGGTCGGCGAACACCGCGCGCGAAACCAGGCCGGCGTCGAACTTCGCCTTGCCATAGGCGGCGTGATAGTAGTCCCCCAGCGAATGCCGGCCGCCCGCGGCCAGGTAGTTGCGGCCGAAGCCCCGCAGCCGCCCGGCGTCGTAGACCCCGGCGCGCGCCTCGGCCAGCGCCGCCGGATTGATGTCGGTTGCATAGAACGTGGTGCGCTCGTGCAGGCCCTCTTCGGCGAACAGGATCGCCAGCGACCACAGTTCCTCGCCGCTGCTGCAGCCGGCCACCCATACCGTGATCGACGGGTAGGTCTTGAGCACCGGCGCCACCTGCTCGCGGATCGCGCGGAAGTACGACGGGTCGCGGAACATCTCGCTGACCTGCACCGTCAGGTACTGGAACAGCCGGCCGAACAGCGCCGGATCGCGCAGCATGCGGTCCTGCAGCTGCGACAGCGTGTCGAGCTTCAGGTCGCGCAGCGCCTGCGACAGCCGGCGGCGCAGCGAGGCGCGCGAATAGCCGCGGAAATCGTGCTGGTACTTGCGGAAGATCCCCTCGAGCAGCAGTTCGAGCTCGATGTCGAAGTCGTCGGCGGGCACGGCCGCGAAGGCATCGTCGGCCGGCGCCGATCCGGACAAAGGCGCGGACGAACGCGTGGACGACGGCGCGGACGACGGCGCGGGGGGAGGGGTCAGCGTGCGTGCAGCCATACCCGGCACAGCGAAAGCAGCTTGTCGATATCGATCGGCTTGGCGATGTAGTCGTTGGCGCCGGCCAGCAGGCACGCCTCGCGGTCGGACGACATCGCCTTGGCGGTCAGCGCGATGATCGGCAGCCGCGCATGGCGGCCATCCTGGCGGATGTGCCGCATCGCGGTCAGCCCGTCCATCTCCGGCATCATGATGTCCATCAGCACCAGGTCGATATCGTCGCGGCCATCGAGGATTTCAAGGGCCTGGCGGCCGTTGCGCGCGATCTCGACCTGCGCGCCGAGCGGTTCGATGACCTTGGACAGCGCGAAGATATTGCGCGCGTCGTCCTCCACCAGCAGCAGCCTGCGGCCCTCGAAGGCATCGTCGCGGCTGCGCACCGCGCGCAGCATGCGCTGGTGTTCGGGCGGCAGCGCCGATTCCACGCTGTGCAGGAACAGCGTGACCTCGTCGAGCAGCCGCTCGGGCGAACGCGCGCCCTTGATGATGATCGACTTGGAATGGCGGCGCAGCTGCTGCTCGTCCTCGGCCGACAGCTGCCGGCCGGTGTAGACGATCACCGGTGGCATCGAATACGAGGAATCGGCCGCCATCTGCTCGAGCAGGTCGTGGCCCGAGCCGTCCGGCAGCGCCAGGTCCATCACCACGCAATCGAAGCGGCGTTCCGACAGCCGCGCCAGCGCCGCCGACACGGTGTCGGCGGTGACGATGTCGATATCGGCCGATTGCAGCAGCGCGCGGATGCTGTCGCGCAGCGTCGCGTCGTCCTCGACCACCAGCACCGTGCGCATGCCGCCGCGCGCCATGCGCGCCTCCAGCTCGCGGATCACGCTCGCGAGATCGTCGCGGCCGCTCGGCTTGAGCGTGTAGCCGATCGCGCCGCGATGCAGCGCGGCTTCGGCATGGTCGCTGATCGACACCAGATGGGTCGGGATATGGCGCGTCGCCGGGTCGCGCTTGAGCCAGTCGAGCAGCGTCAGTCCCGAATGGTCGGGCAGCGCGACATCGAGCAGGATGCCGCAGGGCTGGTATTCGCGGGCCAGCTCCAGACCCTGCTGGGCGGTGGTCGCGTGCAGGCAGTCGAAGTCCAGTTCGTGGGCCAGGTCGTAGAGGATCTGCGCGAACGCGACGTCGTCCTCGATCGCCAGGATCAGGCGGTTGCCGCGCGAGCGCCGGTCACGGTCGTCGTCGATCGGCGCCGGGCCCAGCATCGTATGCAGCGGCGGCGCGCTGATCGTGATCGGCGGCGCGGTGGGCGCGGTCTGCGGCTGCCTGGCGCCGCCGGTGGCGTGGGCGGGCGCGGCATGGTCGGCGACCGCGTCGGGGACGG
>MTEU01005177.1_pt3 | contig 15447 bp, 10 predicted proteins | sample 1042701 | NCBI WGS metagenome assembly MTEU01 (sample SAMN06185813, study PRJNA358809) | soil metagenome | isolation source: naturally attenuated soil | place: India | collected 2015-05-23
CGCCGGTATCGCGCTGATCCGCCAGGCGAAGTCGCTGACGCAGACGCTGGGCGAGGGCGCGGTCAAGCACCAGACCGCTGCGTTGCAAATGGCCAAGGACGACGAGGCCCCGCTGGCCAAGCTCGAAACCGCCGCGTCCGGCATGGTCGACGGCAAGGAACTGGACGCCGCGATGCAGGACGCCGCCAGCGGCAACAAGCAGACGCAGGGGAAGGTGCCGCATCCGAGCGAAGCCATCGTGCAACTGGCCGGCCGCGCTGGCCTGGCCATGGTCGCGGGGCAGGAACTGCAGATGGTCAACGGCAAATCGCTGGGCATGGTGTCGGGCCAGGACACCAACCTGGCGATCGGCAAGCAGGCACGATTGCACAGCGGTCAAGCCATCGGCATCGCCGCGGCGCTGGAGAAAGCGGGCGAGGGCGACACCGGCCTGAAGCTGATCGCGGGTAGCGAAGACATCGACGTCCAGGCCCAGCACGATGCGATGAAGCTGCAGGCCAAGGATGAGTTGAAGGTCGTGTCGGCGAATATGCAGGTGGACTTTGCTGCGGCGAAGCGGATTCGGGTGGCGACGGCGGGCGGGGCGTCGATCACGATCGAGGGTGGGAATATTACGGTGGAGTGTCCGGGGGCGATTACGTACAAGAGTGCGCAGAGGAAGTTTGAGGGGCCGGCTCGCACTGATCGTGATCTGCCGCTATTCCCGCAGAACGACATTACCCTCGATAACGACTACCCGTTCTCTATCTGAGCCGGATTTATCCGGCTGAGCCTCATGCTGATCAGTCCTCCCTTTCTGCCGCCGCGCGCTGCCAACCAAACCGAAAGCGAATGGATCGACGCCGCAATGTCTGGTGGTGAGCCGGGCGATGGGTCGTATCCCGTCAGCTACAACCTTGGTTGGCACGGGGGCTTGCACTTGACCGCGCCGACGCGTGGCGCCAATGGCACCGAGCCGGTGCGCGCTATTGCTGACGGTACGGTCGTCTATCGACGCGGCTCACACGAGCCCCCACCGCCGCCTGCTCCTGATAGCCGGTTGAGTTTCGGTGGGCGAACCAGCGATGGAGTCGTTGTTATTCGGCACGAGACGGAGATCGGTGCCGCTCGTCAGGGCAATGCGCCCACTCGTGTGGTGTTCTTCTCGATCTATATGCATTTGCATACGGTCAGGAACACGGTTCAGGTCGGCAGTCGAATCAACCGAAAAGCGGAGCTGGGTCAGGCGGGATACGTTCGCGGGCAGCCGAATCGGATTCACTTCGAAATCATCTGTGACGACGATAACTTGCGCCAGCTGATCGGCAGGACGAGTGGCGATGTCCCATTGACCCAGGATGGCCGTGACGACGCGGTGTTCGGCGAACTCTATTTCAGGCTGCCAGCCAATACGCCGGTATACGCACAACGTCCGGCACTGAACCAACCCGCGCCCGCTGGGGGCACTCCACTCGGTGAAGAGCTCTTTGTTGGCCTACGCTATGCCGAAGGAGACGGCGCGCAAGACGCGCGCGGCAATGCGTACGTGACGACCTATCGTCCGGTCGGAACGGCATTGGGTGACCCGCTCACTGAACGTGACGCTGAATACAACCTGTATCGCGATGCCAATGCCATCAGCGATGCCTATCCGGCCAACGCTCGTCCGGCACCGAGCGCGGTATATGAGTTGCTTCGCTTCGGGCGTGTTATAGGACCTGACGCCTTGACGCCTGAGGACGTACCGCACTGGCGCCAAATTCGTACGCCTGCCGGTACGGGTTGGGTGAATCTCAACGCCGCTGGCGTAACGAAGTACAGCGATGCAGATTTTCCGCACTGGCGCGGTTGGTTTCTGATTGAAGACACTCAGGACGGCAACAGCCTTTGCAATGCACCAGCCATCCTGCGCGCAGTTGACATGAATCGCGACGGCAGTGTCTCAGCAGACGAAGCGCATGAGCGCCTACGGTCGCCGCAGATTCAGGCGTTCTTGAAGCGGCTGATCTGCAAGTTTCCGACTGAGTGGGATGCCAGCACAGTAGAAGCGCGATGGGGATGGCTGAAGGTGCAGAGCCCGAACAATCCGACGCCGATGACGGAAGAGCAGTTTGGGCGGTTTCGGGCGCATGTTGAAGCGTTGGCGTTTTGGGGACAGGCTGCGTTGCAGAGCCCACGTTACGATGACCAAGGACAGGAAAACGGCCAAACACCTCTATCTGGATCGCATTGGCATTTCCATTCTCGTGAATTTGTCCTTCTTTTTAGAGCGTGTGGCTGGCTCGATCGAAACGAGTTTGCGCAAGTATATAAGAACGATTACCAGAGAAAGACGAGGAATTCACTTGAAACCGCCAGGAACGCCCTGAGTGATGCGGTTCGAGAGAGATATAGGGTCACAATTAATAGAGTCGCCCGCAAGTATCATGTAAATTCCTCCGGGTATCGCTTGGCACATTTCTTCGGGCAAGGTGCTGAGGAGTCGAGGACGCTGACTCAGATGATCGAACGTAGGAGTGAGGCGAGTTGTAATCAACTGTACGGTGGCCGCATGGGCAATGATCTGCCGGGTGATGGATACCGCTACCGCGGTCGAGGCATGAAGCAACTCACCGGGAAATACAACTACACTGAATATTGGGTATATCGCGGATGGGTAAGCCGAGATTCTTTCGAGAGAAGCTGGTGGACTCAACGTGGAAATGTGCGCCGTCCGCTCATTAATAATCCCGACATTCTCGGTACGGATGAATACGCAATTATTGACGCCGGTGGATGGTATTGGGCTGCATCGCCACATCGTGGTGAGCCGCATGCCTTAAGTACGATAAACAGGACCATACCGAGTGTAGCCCCGACGCGAACAAATGTTCAAACGGTTACGCGAGCCATCAACGGCGGTGACAATGGGATAGACAATCGCGAGTACCACACTGTGCGTATATATTCTGCTGTGAGCGACGAGGTCCGTCCATGAAAGCTGCCATTTTAATGCTGCTTCTGTCATCGATATCGACTGGCTGTCTGGCAGGAGATGATAAATTCCTTCGGTCCTTTGCGGGACAGTCGGTATCGATCGAGTACGATGTTCGAAATTATAAAAAAATAACTGAAACTGTATCTGCGGAGGGATCGGACGCAGCTAAGTCTGGCATCGTTTACGATCTTTCGATGGAAAGGCGTCATCCTATGGGCGGCAGCTATTCAGACTCTGGAACGATCTGCTTCGGAGACTTGACAACGTGCACTGCGCAGGGCGGTATGCCGGTCCCGTATTGGGGCGACGGGCAAGGCCAATTGAGGATCGCGGATCCCACAGAGCCCGTACAAAAAGCAAAAGTTGGTGAGCGGGATGTCTTCGAGGCATTTCCGCTCTGTGGCTGGGAACAAAATGGTGCGTCCGCGCCAAGAGGGGGGCAATGCTACGCCGTTGTTCTCCCGCTCGTCGACAAGGTAGTCAGCTTTAATTTCTTGCTAGGGAAAAATACAGGTTGTCGTCAGTATGAAAAATGCTGGTCCGCGCAATTGAGGAAGGTACGAGACGTCGTTTCTAGTGCCCGTTAGGGGGCGTCGTTGTACTTCCGACGACCGTAGCGGCTCGGCAAAGTGCTCAACCAGCTTATTTGGGATGCTGTAGCTGCAAGCGCACCTGCTCTCGGGAACAGTGAAGTTCTTCGCGCGAACTATCCGCGAGAAAGAAGCCCCACGTTGGTGTACGTACGCCCTTGGTGAGCCCAAAGCCCATGCTGAAGGGGGGGTGGTCGGTGTCTAGACCATAGAAGAGCATCGCCAAGCTTCTATCCCACACCGAAACTTCGGAACGCATTCCGAACGCAGGCGGATTGGCAATTGTCGCGTGGCGCGCTCATATCCAGCGACTACCTGGTCCAGCTCTTGGCGAAGTGGATCGATTGCCTCTCCAGCGGTGTACCGTAACGTTAGCTTGTCGAAGATGTGCCGGACGGCCATGCGGTAGGAAATCAACCAACCTTCCCCTTCGTTTCGTCCAGAGCCGGCTGGTGCAGATTCAAGGAGTTCGATGACATCGGCGAGGTCCTTGCAAGCGGCTTGATAGCTCCTCTCACGTAGGAACTGCTGACGACGCTTGTCGTTAAAGTTCATACGAAATGTATTGGCCTCGAAGCGTACTGCCGGACTAACCCGATTGGTTGTCGACCAGCTCATAACCCATGCTTGCCAAGTCCATTGCGGCCAGTGTGTCGCGGCCAGGATGGCGGCATGGTGCTACGGCTTGTCGTCTGGTCGGCTAAGCCCTCGATCTAGAGCTTAGGATCTGATTGGTCGACATCCCATTGCCAAAAGGTTGCGCCATACTCGCTGCCTTCCACAATCGGAAAGACTTCACCCTGCTTGAAATACCGCCGGGAATCTGCCTTCGATGGCGTGAACCACCATCCGGTACTTGGGCATACGTCGCCGCCAGGCACACGGACAGACTGTCGTACCTCCGTCGCGGCCGACAGGTCGGCAAGCCCATCGGCTACGCTTTCGCCTTCTACGCGACGGACGCGTGTCCAGATAGCCAAATTCGCCGACACATACTGTTGGCCGTCGAATCCAATCAATGCAGGGGGGGCTGGCTTACCGGCTACCAAGAACTGTGCGCACGAATCGTCGATATCTGGAAGGTAGACGCCAGACTCCTTAACTGGTTCACCAGTCCGGATTCTTTCTGCGACGTCCAGTTCATACTTCGGCCATTCTGCGGGCGCATCAAGCGGCCCTTGATGCCGAGTCGAATAATCTGTGGAAAGTACAGTTTGCGGCCATCCCGCTTCTACCGTAGCACTGATGTTTGACGCATACATATCAGCCTTGTAGAGCAGCTCGTGATACAGCCCGCCTGCATCGGGGTCCACCTCATCGAACCAGTCGGAGGAGAATTCCCTTTGTCCTCGTACGCCGCCATTGACGCCGGCAGCAGCAAACAGTCCGGAGGCGTCACCGTGAGTGAGCTTGATAAAGCCGTCATCCAGAACTAGGGAGGTTCGGCGAAAATTCGGAAGTACACGTTGGCCCCAAACTACGTCTGGTTGCATGGGAAGCGGACGATTGCGATAGTCCGCAGGCAGCTGTGTCATGAAACGTGCCAAGCAGTCTTCGACATGACTCAGCATGGTTTCCCAGGCGCGCCGCATGCTGTCAAAATACTCAGGAGAACTGTAGCGTTCCAGTAGATAGATCTCCTGAGCGTAGAGTGGCGTGGTCACGTGTTGTCCTTCATTGGATGGTCGGGCGGCAAATTCTTCTTGTTCAAATTGTTTGCGAGTTTCGGCAGCCCAAGGAACTCGTCGGTCTCTCCTGGAAAATCGGTATATCCCCACGGAGTCGACATTCGCTTGCCTAGATATTCAGGATGCAGGTGGGTGGGATCAAGAACAATCTGCATGCCCCCTCCCTCTAGAGCATGTTCTGGATGGCCGGCGAGGCGCTGACTGGCTGCCGGCCCTTCCCACACTCGTAGGCCGGGGCCGGGCGGCACCGTATAAGTTACATACTCTCCGTTGCGATTCCAACTGCGCCAAACTGCGAAGCGACTACGCCAATCCGCGCGGCCAGTAAGCGCTTCATATTCCCCCTTACGCATCCAACAAATGCTGTTATCTCCCGACGAGGGGTCTACCACCCGATAAAGTACCTCTCCAGGAGGAATCGTTTTAGCTTCAGCGCTGTGGAAGGTCTTGTAGGCGGAATCGAGTGGATGCTTCTTGCTAGGTGGAGCCACCGGGTCTAAGTCGGGCCAGCCGTCGACCGGTCGGAAGCGACGCATGGGCTCGTATGGCAACTTCTCTAAGTTGGTCGTCCAGTTCGGCTTATGATCTGCGATTAGCTTCGCCTCTTCATCCGGAGTTATGAAGCGATATTTGTGTGGATTGATCGCATTAACATGAGCGCGATATTGTATGTCCGCTTCGATTTCAAGGCGGCGCGCCAGGCGATGGAGCCATTCGTGCACGGGAGTGAGGAATTCTCCAAGTCTTTGGGTCATTGTTTCGCGGGTTTTTTGCACAACAGCAAGCAATTCCTCCGCCTGTGCACCCATGGGCACAGTACCCCAGCGCTTAATCAAATTGACAAAATAGTTGAACGCCTCCATCGACTTGTCAAAGGACCTTGTCAGTTCGGCAACGCTGAGGCGCGCCATTACTTCTCGGATCTTGTCCGCAAGCCACCGGTAAGGGTTCGCGATTTTGGCCAGCTTCAGCGCCCGGCGCACTGCCGACGACTCAAGGTGCCTGTTCAGCGTCAAGATGCCGGCCTCCACAAATGGTTTACTGGCTTTCCAAAAATCCGCATCCAAGGCGGCCTTGCTGGCGCGGGCAAGAGACTTGCGTCCATACGCAAATAGAATCTTGCAGCAGCCCTTTGCCAGCGATCCCAACACCGGAAACAGCCCGATAAGGGTCAAGATGAGCCCAATCCACGCCCATTTATCGGAAGTGTCCTGATTGATCTTGCGACAGTTGGCGACCACGTCCCGCACGTCGCAAATCTGGTCGACGAAGGGGATCATCGAGATGACTGTCCCCGTCGCAACTTGCGCGGTGGATTGCTCGTCGGCGAAATCGCCCTGGATTACGGTCCAGATCCACTCCGCCGCCGCAGCGAGGTTTTGCTTGCCGCTCTTGACCCAGTCGGACGGTGCGCTTTTGAACCACGCAAGCGCGTTCTCGAGTTCTTCCCACATTGTTGTCTTATCCGAGCTTGGAGCGAGAGGCTTGAATCAGTTTGGCGATGGGATCCCACGGCTCGTCTTCGCCGGGAGGGGGTAATTCGTATTCGACGCGCACCGCTTTCGGCGGTACACCTTCATGGCGGGCATGACCCGCGGCGTCGAGCTTGCCCGATATGATTTGGCCATCCTCGAAGTGGATCTTGTAGGCTTGGCCTTCGAACGGCTCACCGTCAACGTCGCGGTGATTGATCTCGATCCAGTGGTCGAGCGGGGTGGCGCCAGTGGGAAGGGCGGGGATGCTGGCGGCATTTCCGGCCCCACCACTAAACGGATGCCCAGCCCCCTTAACCTCAAACATCCCCGGCGTCTCGAACGTAATCGCGTTCCCCTCCAGCCGGATCGCCGAATCCGCGCCGTGCAGCACGACGGTGTTCTTCGCCAGAATCTCGACCGCCTCATTTGACGAGGTCACCACCACTTCCTTGTCCGCCAAAATCGCCATCGCGCCGTCGTGCGCTTGCACCGACAGTGGCCCGTTCGCCGCCACGGCCTTCAAGCCATTGCGCTGCACGAACAGCGACACGCCTTGAGCGGCGGCCATCGCAATGGTTTTGCTGGCGGTCAACTGCCAGTCCGATTGCACGGTCCCATGCAGATGCCGGCCCGAATAGACTGCGGTGGTCTCTTGGCTCGACACCGCGATGGAAGTCGGCGCCTCCGCTACCAACAACGGCTCGGCGAAGCGCTCGACGGGCTTACCGTCCGGCTGCTTGGCATCCTGCCCATTGACCGTGTCGGCGTAGTGCCCATCCTGTTGGGGCTCGACCATGGTCAGCAGCGGCTCGAAAGCTTCGTTGGCAGCCAGGGGCAGGGCGGTTTGCGTGCGTGCCGCCGTCGACAGGCGATCGGCGGTGCGTTGCGCGCCCTTGAGCAGTGCGATTGCCTCGGCCATGCCCATCACGGTGCCAGTGGCGCGCGGACGAGCGGTGGTAGACAGCAGCAGGCCCTGGCCGGCGCGCACCACCGCCCACGCATCGCTGCGCAGCTCGGCACCGGTGCCTCGCCACGGGCCGCGTTGCGCGTCCTGAGGGGCCTGCGCGACCAGATAGCCAAGGTTCAGCTGGGTCTGCGCCGCGGAGCTGGCCAGCCGCATGCGCAGCCGGCCCTTGAAGTCGTCGACGACCCACTGGTTGTAGCCGTCGCCGCCCAGGCCGCGGGTATGCCAGCCGGAGAGCATTGAGGCGAGCGGCTTGTCGTCGTTGGCCCAGGGCGGGGTGTCCTGTTCGTTGTGCAGCTGCATCGCGGCCAAGGGGCGGTCGATGTCGCCGTCGAGGAAGGTCAGCAGCAGTTCGGTGCCGACGCGCGGCAGGTGGTGGGTGCCCCAGTTGGGACCGGCCATGGCGCCGGCGACGCGGACCCAGGCGGTGACCTGGGTCAGGTCATCAGAGCCGGGATCGGTGAAGGCCGCGGCTTGGCCCGCCTGGCCGGTTTGGTCAGCCGGGGCAGGGGCTCGCAGCCACGGAAAGCGAACGCGCACGCGATGATCGCGATCGGTGTGCAGGGGCGTCTCGGCCTCGGCGATGACGATCGCGGTCTGGCCTTCTGGGGCGGTCGGTTTGGCGCGAAAGCGCGGCACGATCGGGGCGTCGGCCCGCACCGCTTCGAGCGTGTTGCGATAGCCGCCAGCCTCGATGTCGGTGGTGCCGAGCAGCTTGGCGACATCGGCGCCGAGGTTGTTGGCCGCTTCGTGGCGCACCGACAGCGCGACGAACTCGTCGCCGTCGGCTGCGAAATGTTCGGTCAGGGCAAAGCGCTGGCCTGCGCCCAGCTGGCGCACCGTGCCGGCACCGTCGAAGCGGACAAAGCCGCTTTCCTCGGCCTGCATGCGCAGTTGTGCCGCACGGTCGGCGGTCGCCGCATCGGGATAGCGATAGGGCCCCAGCGCATCGAACGATTCGAGCGTCGGCCATTCGCCGGGCACCGCCGCGGCATTGGCCTGCGCCGAGGCGGCGGTCAGCGTCTTGTAGTCCCAGGATGAGACGGTGACGGCATTGGGCCCGACGCTGTGCCGCGTGGACCAGACCGTCATCGTGTCCGTTTCCTCGGTCATGTCGGCACGATGGAAGCGGATGCTCGCTTGGGGGCAGGGCTGGCGTTCGGCATCGTTGTCGAACACCACCAGACGATGGCGAGCCTGGCTGCCTTCCGGTTTGTCGTCTTCGCCCTGCAGGTGCTCGAAGCGGTAGGACAGGCCTTCCTCGGCCAGCAGCCGCTGCACGAAGTCGAAATCGCTCTCGCGGTACTGCGCGCAAATCGAGCGGCGGCGCAGCGGTTGCGAGACGGAGAACTGGAAGTTGGCGGCAGGGTAGTCGCGGAACACTTCCTCGACGATCTCCTGCACGGTCTTGTCCTGGTAGACGTAGCAGTCGACGCGGCCGCGCAGGCGTTCGAGCCAAGGGGCCACGGTGATCCGGTAACGGGCCAGGCCGCCGTCGCCGCCCATCGCCGCGCAATCGACGACGAAACCGTGCCAGGCGCGGTAGCGGCCGTCGGCCAGCATCAGCCGCAGCGTGATTTCCTGGCGCGCCAGTTCGACCGTATCGAGATGTGCCGACGGCGACAGGCAGTCGATCTCGATGGCGAAGGGTCGCGAGACCGCCTCGATCGCGGTAAAGCGCTCGACGATCAGATTCGCTTCGCGAAGCGGGGTGTCGAGCGCGATCTGCCGCGTGCCCTGGCCGAGCAGCGAGGCAAGTACGGCCGACGGCAGCGACGTGGTGGGCATCATGGCTACCTTGGCGAGGTGGTGGTTGGCGTCCGGCTTCGGAGCTCTCTCTGTGTCAGTGCGGCGCGACCAGGCGTTCGATCGGCATCCGCCTTACGGCAGCGAAATCGTCAGGTGCGAAAAGCGCGGACCGAGCTTGATTACCTGCGAGTACTCCTGCATCGCGTCGTTGGTCTGCTTGTTCAGCACTGACGACAAGCCGAGGTAGCCGAGCAGCGCGATCAGCGCGAACACGGCGCCGAAGATCCACAGCGGTGTCTCGCGCTTGAGCGTGTGCGCGATCTTGTCGGGCAGCGGCCAGTGCGGGGCGAACGGCGCGCGCTTGCCCTTGATCGCGGCGATCTCGTCGCCGAGCCGCGCGGTCAGGTAGGACAGCTTCTCCGGGCCTTCGAGGATGTATTTGCCGCGAAATCCCAGCAGCAGGCACATGTGGAAGACTTCCAGCGCCTGCAGACGCGGAGCGCCCTGTGCGCGCAGCGCCTCGAGCTTGGTGAAGAAGGCTTCGCCGGCAAGCTGCTCGCCGAACAGCACCAGCTGCAGCGGGCGGCGCTCCCAATCGGCGCGAATTGCGAAGTCCGAGGCGAGGATGGTCTCGTCGATGGCCGCGCAGAACGCGTACTTGGCGTCGAAGACGTCGTCGGCCGACACGTTCAGGCGTTTGGCGCCACGGTCGAACTCGTCGAGAAACCCGCGTACCTTGGCAAGGAAGTTCTCCGCGCTGTCGGGCGGCTGGCCATTGCGCAGCAGGAACAGCATGAAGAAGCCGTCGTACAGCAGATCGAGCAGCGTGCGCGCGTGGCGCGAGGCGTCGCCCGAATCGGCAAAGGTGGTGGCCGCGCCGGCCGGGGCGTCGCCAAACAGCGAGGGCATCGAAGTGGAGCTCATGAGGTCACCGCGATCAGTTCAAGTTGAAGTTCCCGGATACCGGCCGGCGTATAGATGGTGATCGTGCCCGCCTGCAGCATGCGTTCGTACAACGGCCCGCGCGCCTCGACGGCGAAATAGCAGGCGCCGGGGCGCACCGGGATGGCCGGCGGCACCTGCGGCGTATAGGTCAGCGGTACGCCGGGCATCGACGACAGCACCAGCTTGTCGACGTCGTCGGGCGCACCGACCTTGAAGCGCGCGGGAATCGCATCGACCAGTTCGACGGTCGGCATGTCGGCCGATACGGACAGGTAGAAGCGGGTCTTGTCGTCGATCTTGCCGGAGTCCAGGCGGCCCAGATGGAAGGATGGCCGCGATTCGTCGAGCGCAATCGCGAAATAGCGCGTGGAAATGACGGTATCGAGCAGCTCGCGCACCATCGTGTCGAGTTGCGCGAAGACCTTGCCCGGATTGCCGTGGTCGTAGACCGGCAAGTCGGCCAGCGAGTACGACTTGGAGAAGGTCATCAACGCGCCGGCGAGGCGCAGCAATTCCTGGAACAGCCGTTCGGGATGGACTTCGGGATGGTGATACAGGTGCGACAGCGCGGCGAACGAGGCATTGGCCGTATGCAGCAGCCAGAACGACGCGATATCGCCGGAGCGGAATTCGATGATGTTCTTGGTCGGCTCGCGATGGAAGCCGTACAGCGCATTGACCTTGGCCTGCAGCGCGTCGAGCAGGCGGCGCAGCCGTTGGTACAGCACGGCCGACGCGTTGATGGCCAGGCTCGGCGCGACGAAATTCTCGTCCAGTTCGAAACCGCCGGTGGCCGTGCGGCGCACGCGGACGATCGGCAGCGAAATATATTGGTCGCGCGGTTCCGAATCGGCGACCAGCTTGACCGCCTTCTTCAGATAGGTGATCGATGCCGGCTCTGCTTCGGTAAACAGATCGGCGGTGTCGCGCTGGTGGCCGACGAAGCGGGAAGAGGGCGAGCCTTCGCTGGCTTCGCGGTAGTTGCCGCCGAAATCGCGCAGCGGATAGAGCGCGAGATGGAACGTCGATTCGGAAACGCCGGCCGGCAGATTGGCCAGGGCGAGCGGCGCCGGTAATTCGTCCGATTGCGGCGCGCAATACCATTCGCCATCGGGAAAGAACAGCGACAGTTCGCTGATGCGCAGAATGCCGCTGGCGAGTGCGTCGGTATCGAAGCGGGCGTGGCGCACCCCCCAGGCGTAGGGTTGGATCGCCTGCGCGGTGGCGTGCAGCCGCGCCTCGTGATAGGCGTCCTGCTGCTGGAAATGCTGCGGGCGAAGGAATAGACCTTCGCCCCAGAGGATCTTGGCGGAATCGCTCACAATTAGCCTTGTATAGCCTTGTTGTCTTTCTTGTCCCGATCGGCGCGGCCGCGGGCAATGGATGCCATCATGGCTGCGCTCTCACGCCCGGCAACTGGTCGGCGACAGCAGGTGCAGCGAGGACCGCGGCACGCCATCGCTGGGCGTCAGCGGCTCGCCCGCGGTCAGCGTCATCGCGCAGGCATGCAGGCCGATCGTGATACCGGACTCCTCTCCCTTTGCTGCATCGAAGGCGAATTTCCAGCGCTGCGGCGCCGGACTGCGGAACAAGGCGACCACCCCGATTGCACCCGCTTCGCGCGAGACTTTTTCCATCACGTCATAACGCTGACCCGGAATCAGCGTGATTTCGCGAACGTTGACCAATTCGGAACCGAGCACCTGCTTTTCGCGTGCCGGATCGACAAAGGCGTCGAAGGGCGCCTGCATAAAGGCGGTCGATTCCTTTAAGGTGTAAACCCGTACCACCAATGCCGCGGCGCGGTTGTCATTGGCCGCATTCAGGTTATTGCCGGCATAAAGCCGCAATGGTACCTGCCGCGGCGGCTTTTGCGCATCCGGTACGTTGGTAGGCTTGATTCCCAACGCTTCCAGCGCTCCACCGGCTGCGCCGGCCAGCACTTGCGTACCAACGGAGCATGACGCCAGCGTGACGACGGCCAGCCCGGCCAGTGCTATCCGGGGTTTTATAAAGAATTGTAAAAAAGTCATACAAATCGGATTCTTCTTATTGGCCTGTGCTATGTGGCGGGCGACCCTGACGTCTGGCGGCGGTGTTATGTAATGGCTTGCACAACGATGCATTGCCGCACGAAAACCAGAGTTCAGTTTCATTTAATTCACTGTCTGGAACCTACCCTCGGTATGGTTGTCAGCGGCGACGCGCAGAGTGTACTATTGCGCGCCGATTGGGCCAATATCGCTTACCAATCAATTACTCCGCTTTGTTTTATCCAGCGCGGAGAAGGCATTGAACAATACGTCAACAACAAAGCCACGCGACGGTCAGAGCCATGATCCCTTTTCGCTTTTCACGATCTTTTGCAATTGCCATTGGTGCCGCCGCATTGTTTTCCGGTTGCGCCTCTACAGGGAGCACCTCGGGTCCGCAATCGGAAGAGGCATTCACGCAAAGCATGGCGCAGGCCGACGCGGCCCTGAAGGGTGGCCAGCGTGAACAGGCGGTGAGCCTGTACGAAGAGATCGCGAAGGCGAACCCCGCTCGCCAGGAGCCGTGGTCGCAGATCGCGCAGATCCAGTACGCCGACGAGAAATATCCGCAGGCCATCCTCGCTGCCGAAGAGGCACTGCAGCGCGACAGCAACGATCGCAAGGCGAAGAGCATCCTGGCCGTCAGCGGCCTGCGCGTAGCGCGCCGCTCGGTGATGGAGCTGCGCGACGACAGCGCGCTGGCAGGGGACGTGCGCACCGATGCGCAGGTACTGGCCAAGATGCTGCGCGAAACGCTGGGCGAGCAGGTGCTGTTCCCCGAGGAAAAGAAGCCGCCGGTGCGCAAGCGTCCGGTCGCGCGTCCGGCGCCGCGCGCCAAGGCCGCGCCCGCCGAACAGGCGGCTCCGGCCGCTCCGGCCGCCGCTCCGGCGGCCACCAATGCCGGTACCGGTTCCGCCGATCCGTTCGGCGCGCTGCGCTGATCCACGGCCAGGCACCAACGTCCCGAACACCCCGACAAACACGACCGGAACAACCGGAGAATCCGCATGGCCAAGAAGGAAAGCGTGCAGAAGCGTCTGCAGAAGGTGCGTCCGCCCCGGGTGCAGCTCACCTATGACGTCGAGAAGGGCGACGCCATCGAGCAGAAGGAATTGCCCTTCGTCGTCGGCGTGGTAGCGGACCTGTCCGGCCAGTCGGAAGTCGCGTTGCCCAAGCTGCGCGACCGCAAGTTCGTCAATATCGATCGGGACAACTTCGACGACGTGATGTCGGCGGTCGAGCCGCGCGCGGCTTTTCAGGTCCCCAACAAGCTGTCCGAGGATGGCGGCAAGTTCGGCGTCGACCTGAAATTCCGCTCGCTCGACGATTTCAGCCCGGAAGCCGTGGTCGACCAGATCGAGCCGCTGCGCAAGCTGCTCGAGGCCCGCTCGAAGCTGGCCGACCTGCGCAACAAGCTCGCCGGCAACGACAAGCTCGAAGATCTGCTTAGCGAAGTGCTGACCAATACCGAGAAGCTGCAGCAGCTCGGCCATGGCGGCAAGGAACCGAAGGGTGGTCAGGATGCCTGAGACGCAAGCCGCAGTCGCCGCGCAGGCGGCGCCCGTTGCCAATGCCAGCCTGCTCGACGAGATCGTCGAGCAAAGCCGTGTTGCCAAGTCCGACGCCGAACACGCGCGTGCCAAGGACATCATCGGCGAGCTGGTCAAGGAAGTGCTGGACGGCACCGTGGTGGTGTCGGACAACCTGTCGGCGACGCTCGATGCCCGCGTGGCCGAGCTGGACCGCCTGATCTCGGCGCAGTTGAGCGCCGTGATGCACGCACCGGAATTCCAGAAGCTGGAAAGCACCTGGCGCGGCATGTCGTACCTGGTCAAGGAAACGCAGACCGGCACGATGATCAAGATCAAGGCGCTGAATGCGACCAAGCGCGACCTGGTGCGCGACTTCAAGACCGCGATCGATTTCGACCAGAGCGCGCTGTTCAAGAAGGTCTACGAGGAAGAGTTCGGCACCTTCGGCGGCGCACCGTTCGGCGCGCTGATCGGCGACTATGAAATCACGCGCCAGCCCGAAGACATCTACTTCATCGAACAGATGTCGCACGTCGCCTCGGCCGCGCACGCACCGTTCATCGCCTCGGCCTCGCCGGAGCTGTTCGGGCTGGAGTCGTTCGCCGACCTGGGCAAGCCGCGTGATCTGGCCAAGGTGTTCGACACCGTCGAATACGCCAAGTGGAAGTCGTTCCGCGAGTCCGAGGATTCGCGCTACGTCGGCCTGACGATGCCGCGCTTCCTCGGCCGTCTGCCGTACAACCCGAAGGACGGCACCACGGTCGAGGGCTTCAACTTCGTCGAGGACGTCGACGGCACCGACCACAGCAAGTACCTGTGGTGCAACGCCGCCTGGGCCTTCGGCGCGCGGCTGACCGCGGCGTTCGAGGACTTCGGCTGGTGCGCGGCGATTCGCGGCGTCGAGGGTGGCGGCCTGGTGGAAGACCTACCGACCCACACCTTCAAGACCGACGACGGCGAGATCGCGCTCAAGTGCCCGACCGAGATCGCGATCACCGACCGCCGCGAGAAGGAGCTCAGCGACCTGGGCTTCATCCCGCTGGTCCATTGCAAAAATTCCGACTACGCGGCCTTCTTCGCCGCGCAATCGGTGCAGAAGCCGAAGAAGTACAACACCGACAGCGCCAATGCCAACGCGGTGCTGTCCGCCCAGCTGCAGTACATCTTCTCGGTCTCGCGCGTCGCTCATTACCTGAAGGCGATGATGCGCGACAAGATCGGCAGCTTTGCTTCGGCCCAGAACGTCGAAAGCTTCCTGAACCGCTGGATCTCGCAATACGTTCTGCTGGACGACAACGCCAGCCAGGAGCAGAAGGCGCAGTTCCCGCTGCGCGAGGCGTCGATCCAGGTTTCCGAAATCCCGGGCAAGCCCGGCGCTTACCGTTCGGTAGCCTTCCTGCGTCCGCATTTCCAACTCGACGAGCTGTCGATTTCGCTGCGCCTGGTCGCCGACCTGCCGCAGGCCGCCAACTCGTAACCGGTTGCCGTCGGACACCGGCGCCATGCCGGCGTCCG
>MTEU01003000.1_pt1 | contig 15426 bp, 12 predicted proteins | sample 1042701 | NCBI WGS metagenome assembly MTEU01 (sample SAMN06185813, study PRJNA358809) | soil metagenome | isolation source: naturally attenuated soil | place: India | collected 2015-05-23
ACATAAATAGAAGCAGGCACTCCAGCCCCTACACAGCTACCGCACCAACCACCTTGCCGCTTGCCAACCCCTTGATCTGCGCCCGATACCGTGGCAACGCCAGCGCCAGAAACACTGCCGCCAACACCAGCAACACCACCGAAGCCGCCAAGGCATACCGCAGCGACTCCCCCTGCAAGCGTGGCAGGAACAGGTCACTGAGCATTCCGATCAACAACGGCCCCAGACCAACGCCCAGCAAAGTCATGGCCATGACGAAGATCGCCGTAGCCTGAGCCAGACGATTGGCCGGGAACAGATGGGTGATTGCGCCCAGGCACGGCGTCGCCCACCACACCCCAAAGAAACCGAACGCACTGTAGAACAGGAATGCCTGGGGTACCGGCGTGTCGCCGATGTAGAAGGCAATGCCCTGCGGCCACAAAAAGTAGGCCAGGGCAAACGGAATGCTCAGCAGCGTGCCCAGCAGCGGCACGCCGATCTGCCAACCGACATCGCGCCGGGCCAGGCGGTCGGTGAGCATGCCACATACCAGTGTGCCGATGGTCGAACCGCTACCCCCGATCACTCCCACCAGGAAGCCTGCCTGCTGCATGTTCAGGCCGTGGGAGCGGATCAGGAAGCTCGGGCTCCAGGTGCCGATGGCATAGCCGGCGATCGCCGCTGCGCCACCGGTCAACACCAGCCACGGGAACGACGGCATGCGCAGCAATTCGCCCAAGGTGCGCAGCCAGCCTTCGGCCGGTGCGGCGTTGGCCTGCTGCAGGCGCACGGGCTTTGGTGCGCGCACGGTCAGCAATAGCAACAGGCCGAGCAGGATGCCGGGCGCACCGATCAGCAGGAACGCATAGCGCCAGCCGTGCTGCTGGGCAATCCAGCCACCCAGGCCCAGGCCGACGATGGCGCCCAGGCTTGAACCCAGCATCAGCACTGCCAAGGCAGTAGAGCGCCGCTGCGGCGGGTACAGGTCAGAGACCATCGCCACCGACGGCGCGGTGCCGCCGGCTTCGCCGATGGCCACGCCGATACGCGCCAGCACCAGGGTGAAGAAGCTGCCGGCCATGCCGCAGAGCATGGTCATCAGGCTCCAGGCCATGCAGCTGAAGGCGATCACCGGCTTGCGCCCGATGCGGTCCGACAGGCGCCCCAGGGGCAGGCCGAACACCGTGTAGAACACCGCGAAGGTTACCCCTGAAAGCAGCCCGATACCGGTGTCGGATATGCCGAATTCGAGCTTGACCGGCTCGATCAGGATCGCCATCAGCTGGCGGTCGATGTAGTTGAAAACATAGATGCTGGCCAGCACCAGCAAGGCGTAGTGAGTACGCCAGGTCACGGGAGGGGATGGGTTCACAGCACAGCTCCGCTTCTTGTTTTGGGTACGCCCGATGCTCGACGCATCGTGGCGCGATTTCATCGTCTGTTCAGACCAGTTTCGCTGCTGGACCAAGGCCTTGGCCAGCCTTGCAGCGAGCACTTAAGGACTAGTCTCGACGGACGATGTTTCGCACCTGGCCACGGTGAATCATTCAGCCCATCTCCGGTGTCGCGCGCCCCTTGCGCACCGGCAACAAAAAGAATGAAGGAGCTGAAATGAGCATCTTGTTCGAGCCTGTGCGGCTGGGTGACCTGCAGTTGGCCAACCGCATCGTCATGGCCCCGATGACCCGCAGCCGTGCCGACCGCCAAGGTGTGCCAGGCAGCGAAATGGTCGCCTACTACCGTCAGCGGGCCAGCGCCGGGCTGATCGTGGCCGAGGGCACCGCACCTTCGGCCAGCGGCCTGGGCTACTGCCGTACCCCAGCCATCTACAGCGCCGAACAGGTAGCCGGCTGGCGCCAGGTGACCCGCGCCGTGCATGGCGAAGGGGGGCGCATCGTGCTGCAATTGATGCACGTGGGGCGTGCTGCCAGCCACCACAACAAGCCGCTCGGTGCTGCCACGGTGGCACCCTCGGCGATCCGTGCCCGCACCCAAGTGTTCAGCGACACCGCCGGCATGGTCGACACCGAGTTGCCCGAGGCGCTGACCCTTGAGGGTATCGCCGGGGTGATCGACGACTATCGTCGGGCCGCGCTGAATGCTCGCGAGGCGGGTTTCGATGGCGTCGAGCTGCACTGCACCAGCGGTTACCTGCCCATGCAGTTCATGGCTGCCGGCAGCAACCAGCGTAGCGACGCCTACGGTGGCAACGCCCGCAACCGGGTGCGCTTCGCCGAAGAGGTGCTGGCGGCCATGGCGGGCGCCATTGGCGCGGGCAGGGTCGGCCTGCGCCTGTGCCCCGGCAACCCCTACAACGACATCGACGACCACGAGCCGGCCATCACCTGCGCGGCGCTGTGTGCGGCGGTGGCGCCATTGAACCTGGCCTATCTGCATGTCATGCGCTCGCCGGTACCAGGGCTCGATGCGTTCGCCGTGGCGCGCAGCAGCAGCCCCCTGGCGCTGATCCTCAACGATGGTTTCGACGGTGACTCGGCGCAGGCTGCGTTGGCGGCCGGCGAGGGCGCCGCAGTGTCCTTCGGCCGGCACTTCATCGGCAACCCGGACCTGGTCGAGCGCCTGCGCCACGGGCGGCCCCTGGCTGGCTTCGACCGCAAGACCCTGTACACCCCAGGGGCACGCGGCTACAGCGACTACCCCAGCTGGCAGGCCAGGGCAGAGGTGGCGCAATGAACTTGCCTCAACCCCTGCATGCGCCAGCGCAACGGCCGGTCAGCCGCGAACAGACCCAGGCCCTGCTGGACCTGCGCAGCGCTGCCAGCGCGCAGATCAAGCCACGTGACCTTTACACCTTGGCCGACCGCCTGGAAGCGCAGGCTGATCGACAAGGCGAACGCCCGTTCCTCATCGATGGCGAGCAGGTGCTCAGCTACGCCGAAGTCGACCGCCTTGCCGACCAGGTGGCCCATGCCTGCCAGGCGCGCGGGCTGCGCCCCGGTGACGTCTGCGCCCTGGCGATGGAAAACCGCCCGGCGTTCTTCGCCTGCTGGTTCGGCCTGGTCAAGCTCGGTGTGGTGGTGGCATTCATCAACACCCAGGTGGCCGGCAAACCCTTGGTGCATGCATTGCAAACAACCAGCGCCAAGGCCTTGCTGGTCGGTGAGGAGTGCCTGGGCAACCTGCAGGCGACCGAAGGTTTGCCGCAGCTGCCGATGTGGCTGGTCAACGACGCCGAACAGCCATGGTCGGGTGAGCTACCGGCCGGTATCGACACCACGTTCGCCCAGAACCTCGCCGCCGCGCCGCGAAGTCGCTTCCCGCGGGAGCTGCGTGCGCAGATCGAGGCCCAGGCGCCGACCCTGCTGATTTTCACCTCGGGTACCACCGGCTTGCCAAAGGCCGCGCGTTACAGCCACATGCGCTGGATGTCGTCCGGCGATGTGATGGAAGTCACCTTGCAGGCCACTCGCGCCGATGTCTTCTATTGCTGCTTGCCGCTGTACCACGGCGCGGCCGCCACCTCGGTCACCTCCACAGCCCTGCGCGTGGGTGCCAGCATCGTGGTACGGCGCAAGTTCAGCGTGCGCGAGTTCTGGAACGACGTGAGGCGCCATCGCATCAGCGTGTTCCAGTACATCGGCGAAATCTGCCGCTACCTGCTCAACCGCCCGGTCCAGGCCGGGGAACGCGAGCACAGCCTGCGCTGCATGCTCGGCGCCGGCCTGTCGGCAGAGGCCTGGCAACGCTGGATCGACCGGTTCGGCCCGATCCAGGTGTTCGAGGGCTGGGGTGCCACTGAAGCAAACACCAACCTGATCAACGTCGACAACTATCGCGGGTCCTGCGGCCGGGTGCCGGACTGGAACCGTACCAACCTGCGCCTGGTGCGCTACGACGTGGAAAACGACTGCCACCCGCGTGACGCGAACGGCTTCTACCAGCTGTGCGAAGTCGGTGAAGTGGGCGAGGCCATGGGCTTTATCGTCGACCATCCCGACATCGGCGGTGGCCGCTTCGAGGGCTATACCTGCGCGGCGGCCACCGAAAGCAAGATCCGCCGCGACGTCCTGCAAACGGGCGATGCCTGGTGGAGCTCGGGCGACCTGCTGCGCCAGGATGCCGATGGCTATTGCTACTTCGTCGACCGCATTGGCGACACCTTCCGCTGGAAAAGCGAAAACGTTTCCACCCAGGAAGTGGCTGACGCTCTCAGCGACCTGCCGGGCCTTGAGCTGATCAACGTGTACGGCGTGCAGGTGCCGGAGCACGAGGGCAGGGCGGGCATGGCAGCGGTGCTGATGCAGCCAGGGGCGGAATTCGACCCGCAGGCGTTCTACCAACTGACCGAGGCACGCCTGCCGCGCTATGCCGCGCCGCTGTTCGTGCGGGTGAGTGCGGCAGCCGACCTGACCAGTACCTTCAAGCTGCGCAAGGTCGATTTGCAGCGCCAGGGCTACTGCCCGCAAGCTTGCACCGATCCGCTGTTCATCCGCGATGAAGCCAGCGCCACCTATCAGCCCTATTCTTTGCAGGTGCTGGCCCAGGTCGGCCTGCCTCCCTTCATCGGTGGTCGGCATGGCTGAGCGCACCGGTAACGAACCCGCACGGGTGGACGGCCTGCGCTACCCCTGGGCGCAAGCACAGGGCAGTGGCGAGTGGCGCGAGGTGCTGGATGGCGTGTGGTGGCTGCGCATGCCGCTGCCGTACCGCCTCGACCACATCAACCTGTACCTGCTGCGCCATGGCGACGGCTGGGTCGTGGTGGACACCGGCATGAACACCGAACAGACCCGTAAAGCCTGGGAGCAGGTGATTGCCGGGCTGTTCGCCGGGCAGCCGGTGCTGGCGGTGATCTGTACCCACTACCATTCCGACCATGCCGGCGTCGCCGCCTGGCTCGCCGAACGCTACCGCTGTCCGATCTACATGACGGCCAGTGAGTACCGCTCGCTGTACGTGACGGTGCCCGCGGGGCAGTCACCGGGTTGGGATTTCCACGATTTCCATGCCAAGGCGGGCTTCAATGACGCGCAGATCGACGAGCTATACCGGCTGATTCAGAGCGGCCACTTCCGCCCCCTGCATTTCAACAGCTACCGGCGCCTGCGGGACGGCGATCGCCTGCCCATCGGCAACCGCCAGTGGCGCGTGGTGGTGGGGCGTGGCCATTCCCCCGAGCACGCGTGCCTGTTTGCCGAGGACGGCAGTGTGCTTATTGCCGGCGACCAGGTGCTGCCACGCATCACGCCGACGGTGGGCGTGCATGCCACCGAACCCGAGGCCGACCCGCTGCGTGACTGGCTGGCCTCGCTCGAACACCTGCGCACGCTGCCCGACAGCGTGCTGGTGCTGCCGGCTCACGAGCGGCCGTTCTACAACCTGCATGCGCGCCTGGACCAGTTGCAGACGCATCACCAGGCCCAGTTGTCGCGCCTGCTGGTCAGCTGTGACGAGCCGCGCAGCGCGCTCGAACTGATGGCCGCGCTGTTCCCCAGGCTGTCAGGTCGTTTCGACGAACTGATGGCGCTTGGCGAAACGTTGGCCCATGCCAACTACCTCATGACCGAAGGGCTGCTGGTGCGCGAGCTGCACCAGGCGCACTACCGCTACCGCCGTGGCGCGCCGGGGCAACCTGCGTCCGGCCCGACGGCAACGTTGACCATTCCAGGCAGCCAGCCGGTTGCCCTTCAGGAGAGTCCGTGTGATCGACAAGAACAACAATAACGATACTGGCCTTGCCAGCCGCGGCTTGCCGCTGGCCGGCCTGACGGCGGCGATTGCCCTGGCATCGGCGTCGGCCTGGGCGGGGGAGACCATCGAGTTCGACAATGGCGCCACCATCGACTGGTCGGTGACCACCAGCTACGGCATCGGCGTGCGCCTGGCCAAACCCAGCGACCGCCTGATGGGGGTCAACGCCGACGACGGTGACCGCAACTTCAACCAGGGCAGCCTGACCACCAACCGCCTGGGCGCACTGGGCGAGATGATCATGCGCATGGACAACTACGGCGCCGTGGTACGCGCCAGTACCTTCTACGACGACGTCTACCACCGCAAGAACGACAACAACTCGCCGGCCACCGTCAACAAGGACGGTGACAACGACGAATTCACCAGCGATGCCAAGTACTACAGCGGTGGCCGTACCCGCCTGCTGGATGCCTACGTGTTCGGTGGCTGGCGGTTCGACAACGACTCGATGCTCGACGTCAAGGCCGGCCGCCATATCGAATCCTGGGGCGAGAGCCTGTACTACCCCGGGGTCAACGGCGTGCAGAACCCCTCGGATGCGGTCAAGGCCGCGCAACCCGGTGTCGAGGTCAAGGAAGTGCTGCTGCCGGTGGGCCAGGTGTCGGCTTCGTACCGCTTTAACCCACAATTCACCTTCGGCGCCTACATGCAGTACGAGTGGAAGGGCACCGAGCTGGCCCCGGTGGGCAGCTACCTGTCGGGCACCGACGTGATCGGCCCAGGCCGAGAGTTTTTGATCACGCCGACCGGCAACGTGCCTTACCGCGGCACCGACGAGCCCCGCGACAGCGGCCAGTGGGGCGTGCAACTGCGCTACCGGCCGGTGTCGGCGCTGGAACTGTCGCTGTTCCACGTCAACTACCACGACAAGAACCCGGCCACCGCGCTGGTTGGCTACAACCCGGTGCCGGTGGGTGGCGGCCTGTTTGCCTTCGCCGCCAACGGCTACCGGGTGAAGTACTTCGAAGACATCAGACTCACCGGCATCAGCGCCTCGACCAAGCTGGGCGAGACTCAGATCGGCGCTGAATGGTCGTACCGCGATGGTGCGCCAGTGATGGTCAACACCGGCCTCGGGCCGACCCCGGCGCGTGGCAAGGGCCAGCAGTTCCAGCTGTCGGCCATGCGCGTGCTGGGCGACCGGCCATGGGCCAGCCAGACCACCCTCACCGGCGAGATCATCCATGTCAAGGTCGACAGTGTCGACGCCACCTCTGCGGCCGGCAACCTGCAGGGCGTGGCGCTGCTGCCGAGCCTGGCACCCCTGGTCACGCCGTCCGACAACTACACCTACAAGACCGCGACCGGTTGGCGCTCGCGGGATGCCAGTGCCTACACGGTTGGCGCATCGTTCAGTTACCCGGGAGTGTTCCAGGGCTGGGACCTTGAGGTGCCGGTGCGCTTCTCCAATGTGTTCAGCGGCTCCACGCCGATGGCCGGGAGCATTTCCGGGGTGCAGGGTGACCGGCGGATCAGCGTGGGCACGACCTTCAAATACCTGGGCAACCTGGAAGCTGCGCTGACCTATGTCGGATACCTCGGCTCGCCCGACCCGATCAAACGGCCCTATGCCGACCGTGACTACGCCACCTTCTCGTTGAAATACACCTTCTGACCGATCACCTGACAACGCTGGTGCCCGCGGGCACCGGCATGGAGGCACAATGGGGCTCAAAGGCCATGCAGCAATAGTCGGTACCGCACAGTACAAGCCGGAAAAGTACGCCACGGCACCGAAGATGTTCCACCTCGAACAGGTCGCCGACCTGGCTGCCCAGGCCTTGCGCGATGCCGGCCTGCAGGCCTCGGACCTCGATGGCCTGGTGATCAACGGACCGCAGTTCCACGAAGCCTCGGTGTTCGTCCCGGCCATGGCCGCCGAATACCTGGGCCTGCGGCTCAACTTCGCCGAAGTGGTCGACCTGGGCGGATGCACCTCGGTCGGCATGGTCTGGCGCGCCGCTGCCGCCATCGAACTGGGCTTGTGCCAGGCGGTGTTGTGCGTGCTGCCGGCGCGGATGGCACCCTTGGGGCCGGATGAAGACCCCGGCTGGATGGCGCGTGCCATGCGCTTTGGCGGGCACAGCACGGCATTCGGTGCGCCGGAGGCGGAGTTCGACCTGCCTTACGGGCACATGGGCCAGAACACGGGCTACGCGATGATCGCCCAGCGCTACGCCGCCCAGTTCGGCTACGACCCACGGGCCCTGGCGAAAATCGCCGTGGACCAGCGTACCAACGCCCAGGCCAACCCGCAGGCGATGTTCCATGGCCAGCCGCTGACCGTGGAGCAGGTACTGGCCAGCCGCATGGTCGCCGACCCGCTGCACGTGCTGGAGATCGTCATGCCGGTGGCCGGCGGCGCGGCGCTGATCATCACCAACAAGGAACTGGCGGCGCGGGCTCGCAAACGCCCGGCGTTCATCACAGGCTTTGGCGAGCACCTGGCCTTCAAGTCGCCAACCTACGCCGAGGACATGGTGCACACGCCGATCGGCCCGGCCTCTCGCCGTGCCTTCGCCATGGCCGGGCTGAAACCGGCAGACGTCGATGCCGCGCAGATCTACGACTGCTACACAATCACCGCCTTGCTGACCCTTGAAGACGCCGGTTTCTGCGGCAAGGGCGAGGGCATGGCGTTCGTCCGCGAGCACGACCTGACCTGGCGTGGCGACTTCCCCATGAACACCCATGGTGGCCAGCTCAGCTTTGGCCAGGCCGGCTCGGCCGGCGGCATGTCCCAAGTCATCGAGGCGGTCACGCAGATCGCCGGGGCTGCGGGTGAACGCCAGTTGCAGCGCTGCGACAGCGTCTACGTCTCCGGTACCGGCGGCGTGATGAGCGAGCAGGGCGCATTGATTCTTCAGGGAGCATGACGATCATGTCTAACAACAAACCGATGCCCGTGGCGACCGAGATCTCCGCGCCGTTCTGGGAAGGGCTCAAGGCCCGTCGCCTGCTGATCCAGCAGTGTGGCGCCTGTGCCCAGTGGCTGTTCTACCCGCGTCGGCATTGCCCGGCCTGCCTGGCGCCGGACCCGGCGTGGCGTGAAGTGAGCGGCCAGGCGACGTTGTACAGCTACACCTTGACGCGCATTCCGACGCTGCCGGACTTCATCGATGAAATGCCTCAGAAGCTGGCGGTAGTCGAGTTGGCCGAAGGGGTGCGGATCAACACCACCCTGGTGGGCCTGGAGGAAGGCCAGATCAGCGTCGGCATGCCGTTGCAACCGGTGTTTGCCGAGGTCGATGCCAAGGGTACCCGGCTGCTGCGCTTCACCAGCCTTGAGCAGGACACCGCAGCGCTGGAAACGCCGCCGGTGGTCGAGGCGGTAGCGCCTGTCGAGGCGTCCGACAACCGCCTGAAGGTCGACTGCCAGGACCAGGCCGCGCTGCAGGCGCTGGTCAGCGAGCAGTACAGCGACTGGAGCAACAGCCTGCTGGTGGACCAGGCGCTGATCGATGCCTTTGCCGAACTCTCTGGTGATGACTACTGGATCCACACCGACCCTGAGCGGGCCCGGCGCAACAGCCCGTTTGGCGGCACCATCGCCCATGGCGCGCTGGTACAGGTGCTGCAATCGCGGCTGAAGCTGGCGCTGGGCTTCGAGATCACCGGCTTCACCACGCAGATCAACTACGGCTCCGACCGCTTGCGCTTCCCCGCGCCGGTGCCGGCCGGCTCGCGCATCCATGCCCGGGCCCGGCTCAAGGCGGTCGAGCTGAACCAGCGCGGCACGCAGCTGACCCTGGAGATCAATACCCATGTGGTCGGCCAGGAGCGACCGTCGGTGATCAACGACCTGGTGATCCTGTACCAGCGTTGAAGCCGGGCGCTGGATGGCACCGGCTTTGCCGGTGTTCGCCGCTAAAGCCGCTCCCACAGGATTATCTCGGCGTCCAGTCGTGCAATTTACCTGTGGGGCATGCCTACGCCGCGCCTGAAGGCGACAGGTCGATCGAGGCAAACCTTAGGCCATTTGGACGATGTTTCCCGATCGCCCCCGGCCGACTATCCCCATGCGCCCCGAAGTCGCGCTGGCCGAATGAGAGGCAAACCATGAAAAGAGCTGACTCCCGAACCGCGCGCTGTGTCGAGGCCACGGCCCAGGCGTTGATGAACGGGCGCAAAGGCCTGCTGTTGCTGTTCGTGCTGTTGACCCTGGGCCTGGGCTACAGCGCAACCCATACCCAGCTGGACCCGGGGTTCAACAAGCAGATCCCGGTACGACATGACTACATGGTCAATTTCCTGCGTTTCAGCCAGTACTTCACCGGTGCCAACCGTTTGCTCGTCAGCGTGCGCTGGAAAGGCGAGGGCGACCTGTACAACGCGCAATTCCTCGACACCCTGCGCAAGGTCACCGATGACGTGTTCTTCATTTCCGGGGTCAACCGGGCCAGCGTCACCTCGCTGTTCACTGCCAACGTGCGCTACATCGAGATCACCGAAGAAGGCTTCTACGGCGATGTGGTGGTGCCGCCACGCTTCAGTGGCAGCGCCGTCGACCTCGCCCAGGTACGCAGCAACGCCGCAGCCTCCGGGCAGATCGGCCGGCTGATCGCCAACGACCTGAAGTCGGCGATGGTGCGTGCCGACCTGCAGGACATCGACCCGCGGACCGGAAAGGCGGTCGACTATGTCGAAGTCGCCAGACGGCTCGAGGCCTTGCGCCAGAAATACGCCAGCGACGACATCGAAATCAGCGTGGTCGGTTTTGCCAAGCTGGTCGGCGATGTGGTCGAAGGCCTGAACACCGTGATCGGTTTTTTCGTCATTGCCTTCGCCATCACCGCGCTGCTGCTGTGGCTGTATGCCCGTTCCTGGCGCCTGACCTTGGTCGCACTGGTGGTGGCGCTGCTGCCGGTGGTGTGGCTGCTGGGCCTGTTGCCGCTGCTGGGGCTGGGCATCGACCCGATGTCGATCCTGGTGCCGTTCCTGATCTTCTCCATCGGCGTGTCCCATGCCGTGCAGATGACCAATGCCTGGAAGCAGGATGTGGTGGCAGGGGCCAGTGCCCGGCAGGCGGCGCAATCGGCGTTCTGCAAGATCTTCATCCCCGGTTCGCTGGCCTTGCTGATGAACGCCCTGGGGTTTGCCGTGATCATGCTGATCGACATCCCCATCGTGCATGAACTGGGGGTCACCGCCTGTATCGGGGTGATGCTGATGATCATTACCAACAAGCTGATGTTGCCGATCATCCTGTCCTGGCTGCGCTTGGAGCCTGCCACGCTGCAGAAGGCCCAGGCCAGCGAGGCCGGCCGCCATCGTTTGTGGTGGCGGCTGTCGGCGCTGGCCGAGCCGGGCCCGGCGCTGGTGGTGTTCGCCGTGAGCCTGGCCCTGCTGGTGGGCGGTGTCTGGAAGGCTCGCGAGCTGGCAGTGGGCGATATCGGCGCCGGGGCACCAGAGCTGCGCGGTGACTCGCGCTACAACCAGGACAATGCGCGGATCATCGGCAGTTACTCGATCGGCCTCGATGTGCTGTCCGTGTTCGTCGAGGTCAAGGGCGTGGAGGAAGGCTGCCTGTCGCCAGAAGTGATGCGCGCGGTCGAGGCCTTCGACTTCCGCATGCGTGCGGTCAGTGGCGTGCAGTCGGTGCAGAGCGTGGCCGGCATGGGCAAGCGGGTGATCGCCGGCAACAACGAAGGCAACCCGCGCTGGGCGGCCATCCCGGGTTCGGCACGCGGCCTGAGCCAGGGGGCGCGGGCCTACATGCCGGACGACGGGCTGGTCACCGAAGGCTGCCAGCAGATGCAGATCCTGGTGTTTCTTGCCGACCACGAAGGCGCCACGATCAGCCACGCCATCGGTGAAGCGCGGCGGATCATCGCCGATGTGCGCACGCCGAAGGTCGACTTCCTGCTGGCCGGTGGCAACGTCGGGGTCATGGCGGCCTCCAACGAGGCGGTCAAACGTGCAGAAGTGACCATGCTGGCGGCGCTGTTCGGCTCGGTAACGCTGTTCTGCTGGCTGACCTTCTTCTCGCTGCGGGCAGTGCTGTGCATCCTCGTGCCCCTGGCCATCGTGGCCATCCTGTGCAACGCGCTGATGGCGATGCTCGGTATCGGCCTCAAAGTCGCCACCTTGCCGGTGATGGCCCTGGGTGTCGGGGTCGGCGTGGACTATGGCATCTACCTGTACGAGCGCATCCAGCATGAGATGGCCGCCGGCGCGGACCTGCGCGAGGCGTTCTACCTGGCCATGTGCCAGCGCGGCACCGCGGCGGTGTTCACCGCCCTGACCATGTCGATCGGCGTGTGTACCTGGGGGTTCGCACCGTTGAAGTTCCAGGCCGACATGGGCGTGCTGCTGTCGTTCATGTTCCTGGTCAACGTGCTGGGGGCGATCTTCCTCCTCCCCGCGCTGGCGGCCTGGTTCAACCGCGGGCGACCGTTGGTCGCCCGGCAGGCGGCAACCAGGCCGGTGCTGGTGGGCGAAAGCGCAGGAGACATCCGGTAATAAAAAATAAACCCTGGCGCCCTATTGTCGGCGCCAGGGCGGCCAGCGAGACTGTGCCGCGGCCACATCGCCAAATAAAAATAAGAAGGGGAGGCCAATGCCTGCCCGAGCGAGGAGAAGACTGTGGAAAAAGCTGTCTTGACCCATGATGCGCTGGCCGGACTCGGCTGCGACCTGGCAACCTTCGATCGCCTGGTCGGTGAAGTCTATGAAGGCGCCCTCGACCCCAAGCTGATGGCCCGTGCGCTGACCAGCTTCCGCACTCTGTATGCCGCCAACTACGCAACCTTGATCCTGCGTGTGCCGGACCAGCCGGACATGGGCGTGATGATCATTTCCGGCGACATCGAAGGTGCCGGGGACGTCAGCTACATGACCTACCCGCAAACCAACACGCCCTTCACCAACCAGCCACCGGACCATGTGTTCACGGTCGACGACGTCATGACCCCGGCCGAGTGGGAGCGCAGCGCCTATTTCAAGATGTTCTGCAGCCAGCAGGATGTATACCACGTGATGGGCGCCGACATTTCCACGCCCGACGGCGGCAAGCTGCGCTTTCGCATCACCCGATCCAGGCGTGAACCGAACTTCTCTGCCGATGAGCGCGCCCTGTGCGGGATGTTCCTGCCGCACCTGCGCCGGGCCCTGCAGGTGCACAACCTGCTCGACCGCAGCGAATCGCTCAGCGAGCTCTATTCCCAGGCCATCAGCCGCCTGTCGGTGGCCACCCTGGTGCTGGACGAGAGCGGCAGCGTGCTGCGGGTCAACCCGGTGGCCCAGGAGATTCTCGCCAGCGCCGACGGCCTGAAGCTGGTGGGCGGGCGGTTGGAGGCGACCTACCCCAGCGACAACCGCGAACTGCAGCGGCTGATTCGCGCCGCATTTTCCCCGGATGCGCCCAAGGGCGCCGAAGCGATGTCGGTGACCCGCCCCTCGGGCCTGGTCAATCTGGGCCTTGTGGTCGAGTCGATCCCCTCGCTGGACTGGGCCGATGAACGCGGCAAGCCGGCGGCGCTGGTGTACATCCGTGATGCGGCCAGCAAGTCGCTGGCCAGCGAGGTGGTAACCAAGCAACTCTTCAACCTGACCCGCGCCGAAACCGCGCTGGCCATGGAACTGGCCAACGGCCTGTCGCTGGAGGAGGCTGCCGAGGAACTGAACATCCGCCGCAATACCGCGCGGGCGCACTTGCGCTCGATCTTCTCCAAGACCGGGGTGCGTCGGCAGACCGAGCTGGTGCGCATCCTGCTCAACAGCGTGGTCGCCCTTGGCAAGCCCAAGGTAGCGCTGAAGGCACCCGAGCGCCTCAAGGTGCCGCTGCCGCAGCTGGCCGTGGCGCGCCGCGCCTGAGGCGCATCCAGGGCGCCAGCCGTAGTCCGCAAGGACGATGCTGGCGCGCTGGCCTTCTGCCGATACTGTACCGACCTATCCTGGAGATCGATCATGTCTGTTACAGCTATCAGCGGCAGTGCCTCGGGTATTGGTGCCGCCGTCGCCGCGGCGTTGCGTGCGGCGGGTAATGAAGTCATCGGTATCGACCGTGCCGATGCCGAGGTGGTGGCCGACCTTTCTACCGAGCAAGGGCGCGCGGCGGCGATTGCCGGGGTGCTCGAACGCAGCGGCGGGGTGCTTGACGGCCTGGTCTGTTGCGCCGGGGTCGGCGTGACCGCGCCGTCCTGCGGGTTGATCCTGGCGGTCAACTACTTTGGCGTGAGCCAGTTGCTCGAAGGCCTGCAAGGTGCCCTGGCTCGCGGTCGCAACCCGGCTGCGCTGGTGATCGGCTCGGTGGCCGCCACCCAGCCTGGCGCCGAGCAGCAGCCGATGACCGGCGCCATGCTTGAAGGCGACGAAACACGGGCGCTGGACCTGGCCAATGACCTTGGCCAGCCCCATCTGGCCTACGCCTGTTCCAAATATGCCATCACCCACCATGCACGAAGCCTGGCATCGGGCTGGGGCCAGCGTGGCATGCGCCTGAACGTGGTGGCGCCCGGCGCGGTGCAGACCCCGTTGCATCAGGCGTCGCTGGAGGATGCGCGTTTCGGCAAGGCGGTGCGCGAGTTCGTCGCGCCGCTGGGGCGTGCCGGGCGCCCGGAAGAGATCGCTGCGCTGGTGACGTTCCTGCAGTCCGAGCAGGCGCGGTTCGTCCATGGCAGCGTGGTATTCATCGACGGCGGTATGGACGCGATGGTGCGTGCGCCGCGTTTCTGACAAGGATCACCCATGAACAAAGTGGCCTTCATTACCGGTGCCAGCCGTGGCATCGGCCGTTCGGCGGCGCTGGCGTTTGCCCGTGCCGGTTACGATGTGGCGATCAGCGCACGCACGCTGGAGGAGGGCGAGCAACATCAGCACGCCCTGCGCGATGCAGCGGGGGCACCGCTGTCCGGCAGCCTCAATGGTACTGCCGAGGCAATCCGGGCGCTGGGCGCACGCGCCCTGGTGGTGCCGATGGACCTGCTCGACAGTGCCACGGCCGAGCAGGCCTGTGCGGCCGTGCTGTCCGAATACGGGCGTATCGATGTGCTGGTGAACAATGCCATCTACCAGGGCAATGACCTCAACTCGACTTTCCTGGCGCTGCAGCCGGACACCCTGGAACGGATGTTCAAGGGCTATATCCTCACGCCCTTGCTGTTGACCCAGGCGGTGGTGCAGCGGATGCTCGGGCAGGGCGGAGGGGTGGTGATCAACGTCACCTCAGGCGCCGGCGAGAGCGATCCACCGGTGGCGGCGGACAAGGGCGGCTGGGGTTATGCCTATGGCGCCGGCAAGGCGGCGGTGTCGCGGCTGTCGGGCATTCTGTCGACCGAACTGGGCGAGCAGGGGATTCGTGCCTATACCCTGAACCCAGGTGTGGTGACCACCGAGGCGCTGAAGGTGACCATCGGCGAGAAGGGGGTGATTGCCCTGCGCGCAGGTAGCGCTCCACCCGAAGTGCCGGCGGCGGTGATGTTGTGGCTGGCCACTGACCCGCAGGCTCCGCAGTACCAAAGGCGGACCGTGGCGGCGCAGGCCTTGGCGCTGGAGCACGGGATCGTCGCCGATTGGCGCTGAGGCTGGCACCGGCTTCGCCGGTGCCATACTCCGCTTAGCCTCAGGCTCGGCGCTTGGCCAGGGTCATCGCCGTATCTTCAATCATGTCTTCCTGGCCGCCAACCATCCCGCGCCGGCCCATTTCCACCAGGATCTCTCGCGCCGACACGCCATACTTCTGCTCTGCACGCTTGGCAAACAGCAGGAACGAGCCATACACCCCGGCAT
>MTEU01003403.1_pt1 | contig 15398 bp, 14 predicted proteins | sample 1042701 | NCBI WGS metagenome assembly MTEU01 (sample SAMN06185813, study PRJNA358809) | soil metagenome | isolation source: naturally attenuated soil | place: India | collected 2015-05-23
CCGCGCGTCGCCTCGCTGCACTGCCGCTGTGCATCGGCGCGCTGTGGCGCGGGCGCCGTGCCGCGCCGGACTTGGCTTGTTACGGTTGACGAAGCGCCCTATAATGCGCCAGTTTGTCGCAGTGGTCCCCTGGCACAGAAGATCGGCGTTTTAGCACCGAAGCAGTGCAGCAGTGCGGTGAAGCCGGCAGAATTCCAGGCGTGCAACCGATGCAGCGATGCAGAGTGGTTGGCGATGCAGGAACTCGGTATCGCACTCCAGACGGCGCGTGACGGGCCCGGTGATTGTCCTAACGGAGCCCATGCCGTGCCGAACAACGACTGGCTGATGAAGCGGAATTGTTCGCTGTCTCCACGCCAGGTCGGCTGGTTTTACCTCTCCATCGTCAGTATTTCCCTTGCCATCGCCCTGTTCTTCGCGTGGCGAGGAGCCTGGCTCGTGCTGCCCTTTGCGGGGCTCGAGCTGGCCGGGCTCGGCGTGGCGCTGCTCGCTTACGCACAGCACGCGACAGACTACGAGCGCGTCACGCTCAGCGAGGGCAGGTTGGTGGTCGAAAAGGCCAGCGCCGGTGAGGTGACCCGCGAGGAATTCAACCCGCACTGGGTGCGGGTCGAACTGGGCGAATCGTTCCCGGCGCTGGTGGTGGTGCGCTGTGGCACGCACGCTGTGCAGGTGGGGTGTTTTCTGGACCCGTACAAGCGACGAAAGTTCGCGCAGGAACTCGTTTCAGCCTTGCATGCCCTGTAAAAAGAGGCGGCACCGCTGGGAGCGAGGGGCAGATTCGAATCTGTAATTTGGGTAGAGACAACAAATGAAAATGTGGAAGAAGGCATCCGCAGCGTGTCTGGCAGGCGCGTCCCTGCTCGCCAGCCAGGCAGCCCTCGCTGTCGAAGACATGCCGGGCGGTCCCGCCGTGCGCCAGCTGAACCTGACCGAGCCGGTCACCAAGATCGCCGAGCAGATTCACTGGCTGAACTGGATGATGCTGATCATCTGCACGGTGATCTTCATCGCGGTGTTCAGCGTGATGTTCTATTCCATCTTCACGCACCGCAAGGCCAAGGGCTCCAAGCCCGCCTCCTTCCACGAAAGCATCACGGTCGAAGTCGTCTGGACCATCATCCCGTTCCTGATCGTGATCGGCATGGCGCTGCCGGCGACCAAGACCGTGGTCGCGATGAAGGACACCACCAACTCCGACATCACCATCAAGGCCACCGGCTACCAGTGGAAGTGGGGCTACGACTACCTGAAGGGCGAGGGCGAAGGCATCTCCTTCGTGTCGACGCTGACCACCCCGCGCGAGCAGATCAATAACGAGGCGCCCAAGTCGAACACCTACCTGATGGAGGTGGACAACGAGATGGTGGTGCCGGTCAACAAGAAGATCCGCATCGTCACGACCGCCAACGACGTGATCCACGCCTGGATGATCCCGGCCTTCGGCGTCAAGCAGGACGCGATTCCCGGCTTCGTGCGCGACACCTGGTTCCGCGCCGAGAAGACCGGCGTCTACCGCGGCCAGTGCGCCGAGCTGTGCGGCAAGGAACACGCCTTCATGCCGATCGTCGTGCGCGTGGTGACCGACGCCGAGTACACCAAGTGGGTCGACGAGAAGAAGAAGGCGATGGCCGCCGCGGCCGACGATCCCAACAAGACCTGGACCCTGGACGAGCTGAAGGTCCGCGGCGAGAAGGTCTACGCCGCCAACTGCGCGGTCTGCCACCAGCCCAACGGCAAGGGCGCCGGCGCCTTCCCGGCGCTGGACGGCTCCAAGGTGGTCAACGGCCCGCAGGCCGACCAGATGCACATCCTGCTCGAGGGCAAGGGCGGCATGCCGTCGTGGAAGCAGCTGTCCGACACCGAGCTTGCCGCGGTGATGACCTACACCCGCAACGTCTGGAGCAACAAGACCGGCGAGGTCATCCAGCCGGCCGACTTCGTCAATGCACGCGCGGGCAAGTTCCCCGAGGGCGGCGGCGCCAAGTCGGCGCAGGGCGCACCGGCGGACGCCAAGCCCGCCGCCGAGCAAGCCAGCGCGGGCGCCCAGGGCGCCGCGAGCTGAACGCGTGGACGTTAGAACAGGATTTCAGGAGTTTTCGCGATGAGTACTGCTACCCCGGACGCACTCGCCCATCCGCACGACCACGCGCATGACGAACATCACGATCATCCGCATGGCTGGCGCCGCTGGCTGTTTGCCACCAACCACAAGGACATCGGCACGCTGTACCTGCTGTTCTCCTTCACGATGCTGATCTCGGGCGGCGTGCTGGCGCTGCTGATCCGGCTGGAGCTGTTCGAGCCGGGCCTGCAGTTTTTCCGCCCCGAGCTGTTCAACCAGTTCACCACGATGCACGGCCTGGTGATGGTGTTCGGCGCGATCATGCCGGCCTTCGTGGGCTTCGCGAACTGGATGATCCCGCTGCAGATCGGCGCCTCCGACATGGCGTTCGCGCGGATGAACAACTTCAGCTTCTGGCTGATGCCGCCCGCCGCCCTGCTGCTGGCGCTGTCGTTCTTCGTGCCGGGCGGCGCCACCGCCGCGGGCTGGACGCTGTACGCGCCGCTGTCGGTGCAGATGGGCCCGGGCATGGACATGGCGATCTTCGCGATGCACATCATGGGCGCGTCGTCGATCATGGGCTCGATCAACATCATCGTCACGATCCTGAACATGCGCGCGCCGGGCATGACGCTGATGAAGATGCCGATGTTCTGCTGGACCTGGCTGATCACCGCCTACCTGCTGATCGCCGTGATGCCGGTGCTGGCGGGCGCGATCACGATGGTCCTGACCGACCGCCACTTCGGCACCAGCTTCTTCTCGGCGGCCGGCGGCGGCGACCCGGTGATGTACCAGCATATCTTCTGGTTCTTCGGCCACCCCGAGGTCTACATCATGATCCTGCCGGCATTCGGGATCATCTCGCAGGTGGTGCCGGCCTTCTCGCGCAAGCGCCTGTTCGGCTACAGCTCGATGGTCTACGCGACCGCCTCGATCGCGATCCTGTCGTTCATCGTCTGGGCGCACCACATGTTCACCACCGGCATGCCGGTGACCGGCCAGCTGTTCTTCATGTACGCGACGATGCTGATCGCGGTGCCGACGGCCGTGAAGATCTTCAACTGGATCGCCACCATGTGGAAGGGCTCGATGACCTTCGAGACCCCGATGCTGTTCGCGATCGGCTTCATCTTCGTGTTCACCATCGGCGGCTTCACCGGCCTGATCCCGGCGGTGGCACCGATCGACATCCAGATCCAGGACACCTACTTCATCGTGGCGCACTTCCACTATGTGCTGGTGGCGGGCTCGCTGTTCGCGCTGTTCGCGGGCTTCTACTACTGGGGTCCGAAGTGGAGCGGGTTCATGTACAACGAGACCCGCGGCAAGGTGCACTTCTGGGGTTCGATCATCTTCTTCAACATCGCCTTCTTCCCGATGCACTTCCTCGGGCTGGCGGGCATGCCGCGCCGCTATGCGGACTACGCGATCCAGTTCGCGGACTTCAACGCGATCTCGTCGCTGGGCGCGCTGGGCTTCGGCCTGATGCAGGTGTATTTCTTCTTCTTCGTGGTGCTGCCGTCGTACCGCGGAGGCGAAGTGGCCGCCGACAAGCCCTGGGAAGGCGCCGAAGGCCTGGAGTGGACCGTGCCCTCGCCGGCGCCGTTCCACACCTTCGAGGTGCCGCCGCAGGTCCGGTAACGGCATCCGGCAAGGCGGGGCGGCGGGCCGCAGGGTCCGCGCTCCGCCCGCCCTGCCGCCCCGGCCCGCGACGGCCACCCCCTAATCCGAGAATTCGATGCAGCATCCAAACGAAAGCCCATCGCAGACCGACCGCAAGGCCGCCAATCGCCGTCTCGGCCTGATCCTGCTGTCGATCGTGCTGGTCTTCTTTTTGGGTTTCTTCGCCAAGATGACCTGGCTTGGCTGAATTGGCTGAGTCCCGCTGCAAGGTACAGAGATGAGCACGAAGCAGCCGGTTTCGACCGGCGACGTCGAGGACAAGCGCTACAACCGCGGCATGATGCTGCGGCTTCTGGTGATCGTCGCCGTGATGTTCGCCTTCGGCTATGCGCTGGTGCCGCTGTACAAGAAGATCTGCGAGATCACCGGCATCAACGTCGTCACCACGCGAGAGCTCTACGGCGCCAGCGCCGGCAAGGTCAGCCAGAACACGCAGGTCGACACCAGCCGCACGATCACGGTCGAGTTCGATTCCAACGCTCGCGGCCCGTTCGCGTTCCGCCCGGTCAAGACCAGCATGCAGGTCCACCCGGGCGAGATGGCGACGATCGTCTACGAGGTCGCCAACGGCCAGACCCGGGATATCTCGGCGCAGGCGATTCCGAGCTACGCGCCGAAGCAGGCCACCCAGTATTTCAAGAAGCTCGAGTGCTTCTGCTTCCAGCAGCAGACGCTGAAGGCCAAGGAATCGCGCGAGATGCCGGTGGTGTTCGTGATCGACCCGGATCTGCCCAAGGACGTCGAGAACATCACCTTGTCGTACACATTCTTCGAGATCGGCACGCCGCTGGCGCCGGCGCCGCAGGGCCATCTCGACCAGCCGCCGGCCAGCGCCGGCAGCTGACGCAGTAAAGGAGGAGGGCTGCCATGGACGAACTGAAGGACGCGGTCAAACGCAAGATGTCGTTCTGGCAGACGTTGCGCGCGGTGTTCTGGTCGTTCATCGGCCTGCGCAAGGGCGCGGAACACGATCGCGACATGGCCAACCTGAACCCGATCCATGTGATCGTCGCCGGCCTGCTCGGCGCCGTGATCCTGGTGGTGGTGCTGATCGGCATCGTCCGCCTGGTGGTCGGCGGATAGCCGGGCAAGCGGGCAGCCGGATAGCCGGCGGAACAGGCAACAAGAAGACAGAGCGTCGTCCGCCCTCGGGCAGCCGGCGTATAACGATGAATCAGAGATCTGAGCTGGAGAAAACAGAATGAGTGCGAATCGCGCAAACGCTCCGTACTACTTCGTACCGGGCCCGTCGCGCCATCCGATCACGGCAAGCCTGGGCCTGCTGCTGACCGCCGCCGGCGCGGCAGGGTGGGTCAACGGCCAGCCGTGGGCGCCCTATGTCTGCGTGCTGGGCATCCTGTGGTTCCTGTTCGTGCTCAAGAGCTGGTTCGGCGACGCGATCGGCGAGTCGGAAGGGGGCATGTATGGCCGCCGCATCGACATCTCGTACCGCTGGTCGATGGGCTGGTTCATCTTCTCCGAGGTGATGTTCTTCGGCGCCTTCTTCGGCGCGCTGTTCTACGCCCGCGTCTACACGATGCCGTGGCTGGGCGACCTGAACAACAAGATCCTGTGGCCCGATTTCGCCGCGGTCTGGCCGAACGCCGGTCCGGCCGGCACGGTCGAGCCGTACGAGGCGATGGGGCCGTGGCCGATCCCGACCATCAACACGGCGCTGCTGCTGATGTCCGGCGTCACGCTGACCTGGGCGCACCATGCGCTGCTGGCCGGCAAGCGCAGCCAGGTGGTGCAGGGCCTGGTCCTGACGATCCTGCTGGGCGCGGTCTTCATGGGCTTCCAGGTCTATGAATACATGCACGCCTACGCGGACCTGAACCTGAAGCTGACCTCGGGCATCTACGGCTCGACCTTCTTCCTGCTGACGGGCTTCCACGGCTTCCACGTGACGATGGGCGCCATCATGCTGACGGTGGTGCTGATCCGCGTGCTGAAGGGCCATTTCACGCCCGATCATCACTTCGCCTTCGAAGGCGCCGCCTGGTACTGGCACTTCGTCGACGTGGTCTGGCTGTTCCTCTACGTCGTGGTGTACTGGCTGTAATGCTGTCGTCCCCGCGAAGGCGGGGACCCAGGGGCTTTCAAAGACGCTGGATTCCCGCTTTCGCGGGAACGACGCGATGATCGAGGGGACGCAATGCGTCCCCTTTTCATTGGCATCATGGCGTCGTCAGGCCGCGCCGGCCCGCACTGCAGCCCCACCACCGATCACCGGCGTGCGCCGCACGTCGGCGAAGTAGATCAGGATCAGCGACACCCAGACGATGCCGTAGAGCAGCATGAAGCAGCTCGAGCGCACCCGCGTCAGGTCCAGCAGCGCACCGAACAGGATCGGCAGCAGGAAGCCGCCGACCCCGCCGGCCAGCCCGACGATGCCGGTGACGACGCCCATGTTCGACGCGAAATCGTCGGCGACATACTTGAACGTCGACGCCATGCCGAAGGCGAACACCGCGCCCAGCATGAAGGTCAGCACGACGAAGGCCGCCATCGGCGTATGCAGCGCGATCGTCCACGGACCATCGACGGTGTGGATCGTGAAATCGGTCGGCGGATACGACAGCAGGAACAGGCAGATCCACGCGACCCACAGTCCCCACCACGTGACGCTGTGCGCGCCGAGCCGATCGGCCAGCAGCCCGCCGACCGCGCGCAGCACCGAGCCCGGCAGCGAGAAGCCGGCGGCGAAGGCGGCCGCCGCCACCAGCGTCATGCCGTACTGGCCCTGCAGATACTGCGGGATCCACAGCGACAGCGCGGTGAAGCCGCCGAAGGTGATCGAGTAGTACTGGCACAGCCGCCAGACCCTGGGCTCGCGCAGCACCTTGAACGACTCGGTCCAGGAGCCGCCCTGCTTGCCCGCGCCGGGGTCGCGCGCCGAGGCGAGCCAGAACAGCACCGCGGTGACCAGCAGCGCGACCGCATAGACGCGCGGCACCGCGCGCCAGCCGTAAGCCTGTTGCAACGCCGGCGTGACGAACAGATTCACCGCCGCGCCGACCGTGCCGGCGCCGAAGAAGCCCATCGCGAAGCCGCGCTTCTCGGCCGGGAAGAAGCGCGCGACATAGGGCGTGCCCACCGCGAACGATGCGCCGACGCAGCCCAGGAACAGCCCGATCAGCAGGAACTGCCACAGCGCGGTGGCGTAGCTGACCGCGAACACCGGCAGCGCGCAAACCGCCAGCAGCACCGTCATCACGATGCGGCCGCCGAAGCGGTCGGTCCATGCGCCCAGCGGCAGGCGCATCAGCGCGCCGGTCAGCACCGGCGTCGAGGTCAGCAGGCCGAACTGCGTGCTGTTCAGGCCCAGCTCGTCGCGCAGCGGCACGCCGATGACCCCGAACATCATCCACACCACGAAGCAGACCATGAAGGCCGCCGTGCTGGCGATCAGCACCGACCACGCCTGCGCCGTGACCCTGGTGGCGCCGCCACCGGCCGTCGCCACATTCGCCGTCGAACTCATGTCGCTCTCCTCATGTCGCCCTCCTCGGGAGATTCCGGATCGGTGTATCGGGCGCTACTGCACCAGCGGGCCATTGGCCTCGCCAAGCGCCACGCCGACGATGCTGGCCTGCGCGGCCAGGATTGCGATGTACTGCTGGATCGCCTTGTGCCGCACGCGCTCGCCGAGGAAGCGCGCGATCTCGGCCCGGGCTTCGTCGAAGGGCACCGCCTCGCCGGGCACGCGACGTTCGACCCGCACGATATGGAAGCCGAAGCGGGTCCTGACCAATCCCGGCAGCAAGCCGATCGCCTCACCGTCGAATACGGCCTGCTCGAACTCCGGCACGCTGTCGCCGCGCAGCAGCTGGCCGAGGCTGCCGCCGACGCCGGCCGACGGACAGTTCGACATCTCGCGCGCGGTCGCCTCGAAAGCCTCCGGCTCGGCCAACAGACGGCGCAAGGTCTGCTCGGCCTGATGCCGGAGCGCCGCGAGCGCGCCGCCGCCGGTGACCGCGAACAGGATATGGCTGGCGTAGACGATCTCGTTGCGCCGGAAGCGCGCCGGATGGCCGTCGTAATAGCGCCGGCAATCGGACTCGGTCGGCTCCGGCACGCTGACCTCGCGCCCGATCAGCGCATCGACCACGGCATCGTCGAGTTCGGTCCCGGCATCGGCGATGCCCAGCGCCACGGCGCGCTGGCGCAGCAGTTCTCGGATCGCCAGCGCGCGCCTGGCGCTGGCGATCGCATCGGGATCGTCGCGGTACAGCAGGCTCTCCTCGCGGATCGCCTCGGCGCCGATCGCGACGCCATTGACGCTGGCCGGGGCGATGGCCGCCATGGTGGTGTCGTTCATCACGATGTCTCCATCAGCGCTGCGTCAGCGCCGGCGCACCAGCTGGAACGGCCGCACCAGATAGGCGACCGTGCCCATGCCGCTCCAGATATGGATCATCCGCGTGAACGGCGACACCAGGAACAGCGTGAAGCCGAGCAGGATATGCAGCTGGTAGGTCAGCGGCACGCCGCGCAGCATGTCGGCGGCCGCCGGCTCGAAGGTCACGATGCCCTTGACGTAGCTGGTCAGCGATTCGAACAGCACGCCGTCCATATGCCGCATCGACAGCACCACGGTCCACAGTCCGAGAGCGAGCTGCACCCACAGCATCAGCACGATCACGATGTCCGAGACGCGGCTGTTGCGGCGGATCCGCGCATCGAACAGGCGCCGCCAGATCAGGATCGACAGGCCGATGATGGCGACCACACCGGCCGCGCCGCCGCCGACCATGGCCAGCAGCTGATGGCCCGACGCCGACAGGAACGGCGACACCAGCCAGTGCGGCGCCAGAAAGCCGACGAAATGGCCGATCACGACCACCAGGATGCCCCAGTGGAACAGATTGCTGCCGATCTGCAGCGAGCGATGCCGCAGCAGCTGCGAGGTGTCGCTCTTCCACGTGTACTGCTCGCGGTCGAAGCGGATCAGGCTGCCGAGCAGCAGCACCACCAGGCAGATATAGGGATAGATGCCAAACAGGAACGTATGCAGGTAATGCGTCATGACGGCCCTCCGTTCGCAAGCGGTGTGGTAGTCGGGGATCAGCGCTGAGGGCGCTTGTCGTAGAAGCGGACCGGCTCGGCCGCGGGCTGGCCCGCGCCGACGAAACGGACCGGCTCGTCGGCGTAGGCCGCGTCCAGCTCGCGATAGTCGGCCGCGCTCGGCACGCGCGCCGCGTCGTCCGCGTCGGTCGCCGAGGGCTCGGGCAGCGTCAGCGCGGGCGGGCGCTGCCCGATGATCCGCAGCAGCGCGCCCAGCGGCAGCGCGTAGTGGCTGCGCCGCTGGGCGAGCTGGGCCGCGATCGATTGCAGGATTTCGCCGGTCTCGGCCAGCAGCGCCACCGCGTCGGATGCCGGCAGCCGCGACAGGTACTCGAGAAAGACCGGCAGGTAGTCGGGCAGATGGCCGGCCTGCAGCCGCAGTCCGTGGCGCTCGTACATCTGCAGCAGGTCGACCATCGCCTGGCCCCGGTCGCGCGATTCGCCATGCACGTGTTCGAACAGATGCAGCGAGGTCGCGCGCCCGCGATCGAACAGCGCGACATAGTTCTCCTGCAGCGTCAGCGGCTCGCGCGCGGCCAGGTAGCCGAGGAAACGTTCGAGGTCGGCGCGGCTGTCGCGCGGCAGCGAGCGGTCCTCGGCGACGCGCCGGCGCGCCTGCGGCACGGCGTCGAGCAGCGCGGCCTCGGGATAGTCGAGCAGGGCCGACAGCAGCGAGAAGGTGGCCGGCGAAGGCGCGGCGGCACGCGAAAAGACGTCGGTCAGCATGTCCTAGAACTCCTGGCGGATCGGGATCTTGCGATTGCCCTTCTTCGTGCTGAAGAGGCTGGTTTCCGAGCGTCCGTCCGAGCAGCCGTTGCCGAACGAGAAGCCGCACGAAGACCGCAGGTCGAAGGCATCCTCGGCGTATTCGCGGTGCGAGGTCGGGATGACGAAGCGGTCCTCGTAGTTGGCGATCGCCAGGTAGCGGTACATCTCTTGGACCTGTGCGGCGTTCAGCCCGGCCTGCGCCAGCACGCCGGGCGCGTCGACGCCGTCGACATGGCGCGCGCGCATATAGGCGCGCATCGCCAGCAGCCGCTCCAGCGCCAGCTTGACCGGCGCCTCGTCGCCGGCGGTCAGCAGGTTGGCCAGGTAACGCAGCGGAATGCGCAGCGAGCCGACGTCCGGCAGATAGCCATTGATGCCGAGCTCGCCGCTGTTGGCGGCGGCATTGATCGGCGACAGCGGCGGCACGTACCAGACCATCGGCAGCGTGCGGTATTCCGGATGCAGCGGAAAGGCGATCTTCCAGTCGATCGCCATCTTGTAGACCGGCGACTTGCGCGCGCCGTCGATCCAGCCGGCCGGCACGCCGTCGCGCTCGGCCTGCGCGATCACCTCGGGATCGTTCGGGTCGAGGAACAGCGACAGCTGCGCCTCGTACAGGTCCTGCTCGGACTCGACGCTGGCCGCCTGCTCGATGCGGTCGGCGTCGTACAGCAGCACGCCCAGATAGCGGATGCGGCCGACGCAGGTCTCCGAGCAGACGGTCGGCTCGCCGGCCTCGATGCGCGGATAGCAGAAGATGCATTTCTCCGCCTTGCCGCTGTGCCAGTTGAAGTAGATCTTCTTGTAGGGGCAGCCCGACACGCACATCCGCCAGCCGCGGCACTTGTCCTGGTCGACCAGCACGATGCCGTCTTCCTCGCGCTTGTAGATCGAGCCAGACGGACACGCCGCCACGCACGCCGGATTCAGGCAGTGCTCGCACAGGCGCGGCAGGTACATCATGAAGGTGTTCTCGAACTGCCCGTAGATGTCCTTCTGCACCTGTTCGAAGTTGTAGTCCTGCGAGCGCTTCTCGAATTCGCCGCCGAGGATCTCCTCCCAGTTCGGCCCCCATTCGATCTTCTCCAGCCGCTCGCCGCTGATCAGCGAGCGTGGCCGCGCCACCGGCATCGCGCGGCTGTCGCCCGCGTCCTGCAGATGCGCGTAGTCGAAGGTGAACGGCTCGTAGTAGTCGTCGATCTCCGGCAGGCGCGGATTGGCGAAGATCTGCGCCAGGATCCGCCACTTGCTGCCCAGGCGCGGCTCGAGCCGGCCGTTGGCCTTGCGGCTCCAGCCGCCGCGCCAGCGCTGCTGGTTCTCCCAGTCCTTGGGGTAGCCGATGCCGGGCTTGGTCTCGACGTTGTTGAACCAGGCGTACTCCATGCCCTCGCGGCTGGTCCAGACATTCTTGCAGGTCACCGAGCAGGTATGGCAGCCGATGCATTTGTCCAGGTTCAGCACCATCGCGATCTGCGCGCGCACTTTCATCGGGCCTCTCCTTCGCGGATCCTGTGTTCGGTGGCCGGGTTGACCGGATCGGGCGGCGCATCGTCGAGCCAGTCCACGCGCCGCATCTTGCGCACGATCAGGAATTCGTCGCGGTTGGCGCCGACCGTGCCGTAGTAGTTGAAGCCGTACGACAGCTGTGCGTAGCCGCCGATCATGTGGGTGGGCTTGAGCGAGACCCGCGTCACCGAGTTGTGGATGCCGCCGCGCCCGCCGGTGATCTCCGACCCCGGCGTGTTCACGATCTTCTCCTGCGCGTGATACATCATCACCATGCCGCGCGGCACCCGCTGGCTGACCACGGCGCGCGCGCACAGCGCGCCGTTGGCGTTGTAGCACTCGATCCAGTCGTTATCGACGATGCCGGCCTGCCTGGCGTCGTCCTCGGCGATCCACACGATCGGGCCGCCGCGCGACAGCGTCAGCATCAGCAGGTTGTCGGTGTAGGTACTGTGGATGCCCCACTTCTGGTGCGGCGTGATGAAGTTCAGCACGATCTCGGGATTGCCGTTCGAGCGCGTGCCGACCATGCCCGCGTAGCTGCCGGTATCGATCGGCGGCTTGTAGACGCACAGCGATTCGCCGAACGCTCGCATCCACGCATGGTCCTGATACAGCTGCTGGCGGCCGGTCAGCGTGCGCCATGGAATCAGCTCGTGCACATTCGTGTAGCAGGCGTTGTACGACACGTGCTCGGACTCGATGCCGCTCCAGGTCGGCGACGAGATGATCTTGCGCGGCTGCGCCTGGATGTCGCGAAAGCGGATGCGCTCGTCGGCGCGCGACCGCGCCAGATGGGTGTGGTCGATGCCGGTCAGCGCCGACAGCGCCTGCCATGCCTTGACCGCGACCGCGCCATTGGTCTCGGGCGCCAGCGACAGGATCACCTCGGCGGCGTCGATCGCCGAATCGATGCGCGGCCTCTGTCCGGCGTGACCGGCGTGGCCGGCATCGTCCGAGTCGGACGTGCGCTGGTTCAGCTCGCCCAGCCACCGGACCTCGTCCTCGGTATTCCAGCCGATGCCCTTGCCGCCATTGCCCAGCCTGTCCATCAGCGGCCCCAGCGAGGTGAAGCGGCGATAGGTGGCCGGATAGTTGCGCTCGACCACGGTCACCGACGGCATCGTCCGCCCCGGCTGCGGCTCGCATTCGCCGCGCTTCCAGTCGCGCACGTCGAAGGGCTGGGCCAGCTCGGCCGGCGTGTCCTTGCCGATCGGCGACAGCACCACGTCGCGCTCGATGCCGAGATGACCTTCAGCCAGTTCGGAGAAACGCTTCGCAATGCCCTTGAAGATTTCCCAGTCGCTCTTCGATTGCCAGGCCGGATCGACCGCCGCCGACAGCGGATGGATGAACGGATGCATGTCGGACGTGTTCATGTCGTCCTTCTCGTACCAGGTCGCGGTCGGCAGCACGACGTCGGAGTACATGCAGGTGGTCGACATGCGGAAGTCCAGCGTCACCAGCAGGTCCAGCTTGCCCTCGGGCGCGTTCTCATGCCACGCCACCTCCTCGGGCCGCGGTACCTCGCCATGGCGTCCTTCGCCGATCTGCTCGCCCTGCACGCCATGCGTGGTGCCCAGCAGATGCTTGAGGAAGTATTCGTGCCCCTTGCCGGACGAGCCGAGCAGGTTGGAGCGCCAGACGAACAGGTTGCGCGGGAAGGCGCGCGGATCGTCGGGGTCCTCGCAGGCCAGGCGCAGCGCGCCGGACTTCAGGCCGTCGGCGACGACGCTGCCGGCGGCGGCCGGATCGGCCAGCGTGCGGCCGAGCGCCAGCGGGTTCTGCAGCAGCTGCGGCGCCGACGGCAGCCATCCCATCCGTTCGGCGCGCACGTTGTAGTCGATCGGCGCGCCGTGGAATTGCGACTTGTCGGCCAGCGGCGACAGCAGCGCCCCCGGGTCCAACGGGTCGTAGCGCCACTGGTCGGTATGCGCGTAGAAGAACGAGGTCGCGTTCATCTGGCGGGGCGGCCGATACCAGTCCAGGCCGAACGACAGCGGCGTCCAGCCGGTCTGCGGTCGCAGTTTTTCCTGGCCGACATAGTGGGACCAGCCGCCGCCCGACTTGCCGACGCAGCCGCACATGATCAGCAGGTTGATGATCGCGCGGTAGGACATGTCCATATGGAACCAGTGGTTCAGCCCCGCGCCGAGGATCACCATCGACTTGCCCTCGGTCTTGTGCGCGTTCTCGGCGAACTGCCGCGCGACCGTGATCACGTCGGCGCGCCTGACGCCGGTGATCGCTTCCTGCCAGGCCGGCGTGTACGGAATGTCGTCGTCGTAGGAGGCGGCGACATCGTGGCCGCCCAGCCCCTGGTCCAGCCCGTAATTGGCGATGAACAGGTCGTAGACCGTGGCGACCAGCATGTCGCCGTTGCGCGTGGCAATGCGGCGCGCGCCGATCCGGCGCGACAGCACCGAGCCGTGGCCGGTATTGGGAAAGTGCGGATGCGGGACGTTGCCGAAGTAGGGGAATTGCACGTCGACCGCTTCGTCATGTGCCTGGGCCAGCGACAGCCGCGGCACGAGCGGCGTGCCGTCGGCGCTCTCCATCCGCAGGTTCCACTTGCCCGCGTCGTCGCCGGGCTTGCCGTCCTGCTGCTGGCCCCAGCGAAAGCCCGCCGAACCGGGCGGCACGACGACGCGGTCGGTGGTCTCGTCGATCATCACGGTCTTCCACTCGGGCCGATTGGCCTGCCCGAGCGCGTCATCGAAATCGGCGGCCCGCACCAGCCGCTCCGGCATATAGCCGTCGCCATGCGGCACCAGCCGGACGAGACACGGCATGTCGGTATAGCGGCGGCAGTAATCGAGGAAGTAGGCGCTGCGGCCCGGCGCCAGGTGGAATTCCTTCAGCACCACGTGGCCCATCGCCAGCGCCAGGGCCGCGTCGGTGCCCTGTTTCGGATGCAGCCAGATGTCGCCGAACTTCGCGCCTTCCGAATAATCGGGAAAGATCGACACCACCTTGGTGCCGCGATAGCGGACCTCGGTCATGAAGTGCGCGTCGGGTGTGCGCGTCTGCGGCACGTTCGAGCCCCACATCACGATGAAGGTCGAGTTGTACCAGTCGGCCGATTCGGGCACGTCGGTCTGCTCGCCCCAGGTCTGCGGCGACGCGGGCGGCAGGTCGCAATACCAGTCGTAGAAGCTCAGGCAGACGCCGCCCAGCAGCGACAGGTAGCGCGCGCCGGCGGCGTAGGACACCATCGACATCGCCGGGATCGGCGAGAAACCGACCACGCGATCGGGCCCGTGCCGCGCGATGGTATGGACGTTGGCGGCGGCGACGATCTCGTTGACCTCGTCCCAGCTCGAACGGACGAAGCCGCCGAGGCCGCGGCGCGCCTGATAGCTGCGCCGCGCCTGCGGGTCGTCAACGATCGAGGCCCAGGCCTCGACCGGCCCCATCGACTGGCGCCGCTCGCGCCACAGCCTGACCAATGCGCTGCGCACCAGCGGGTATTTGAGCCGGTTGGCGCTGTAGATGTACCAGGAATAGGAGGCGCCGCGGGAACAGCCGCGCGGCTCGTGATTGGGAAGATCGGGACGGGTACGCGGATAGTCGGTCTGCTGGGTTTCCCATGTCACGATGCCGCCCTTGACATAGATTTTCCAGGAACAGGATCCGGTGCAATTGACGCCATGCGTGGAGCGCACGATTTTGTCATGCTGCCAGCGCTGGCGATAACCGTCCTCCCATTTCCGGTCTTCGTCGGTGACGGCGCCGTGGCCATTGGAAAATGCGATGCGCTCGGTCGAGAAGTAACGCAAGCGGTCGAGAAAATGGCTCATGACGGCTCCGGTCGATTCCGCCTGTCGGCCATGCGGAAAACGGCGGCAACAGCCATCCCCCGCGTGCAGGCGCACGCGTTCCGACAAGGCATTTCATGGGGCGGCTTTGATATTAGTGGTCGAACGCGAAATTGCAAATTCGCGTGCGAACCACATTAACATGCCATATCGATCGGTAAAAACGGAACGAAAAGTTTCTTTGACCTGAATCAAAATCGGCGAATGACGGCACCGCCGGCGTGCTATTCGCATGAATTACAAATCGCGTTTCAGTTATGTACCGAAATGCCGGTGATCGCCGCGACACGGCGGGACACGGCGGCGACACAGCCGATTACGGCTGCAATACGCAGGGCACACGGATTCAAGGGCGCGGCGCGGCGTGTCGATCCTTTAGAATGCGGGATTGCCGTGCATTCCCTGCCAGCACAAACAGCAAGCGCCGCAGGAGTCCACCCCTGCGGCGCTTGCTGTTTGTCGGCTGTCTGGAAGGTGCCCGGTGCTAC
>MTEU01003124.1_pt1 | contig 15373 bp, 17 predicted proteins | sample 1042701 | NCBI WGS metagenome assembly MTEU01 (sample SAMN06185813, study PRJNA358809) | soil metagenome | isolation source: naturally attenuated soil | place: India | collected 2015-05-23
TTGCCGCGGAAGTGCGCGCGTACCGTCCGCCCGAGCCCTACAAGGGCAAGGGTGTGCGTTACAGCGACGAGCGCGTCATCCTGAAGGAAACCAAGAAGAAGTAAGGGGTGCAATGATGAACAAGAAAGACGCTCGTTTGCGCCGTGCACGTCAGACCCGCGCCAAGATCGCGGAGATGAAAGTCAATCGTCTGACCGTGTTCCGTACGAATTCGAACATTTACGCCCAGGTCTTCTCCGAGTGCGGCACCAAGGTGCTGGCTTCGGCTTCGACCGTCGAGGCAGAAGTGCGCAAGGAACTGGAAGGCAAGGGCGCTACCGCCGCTGCCGCTACCATCGTGGGCAAGCGCATCGCCGAGAAGGCGAAGGCTGCCGGCGTGGAAACCGTCGCCTTCGATCGCGCCGGCTTCCGTTTCCATGGCCGCGTCAAGGCCCTGGCAGACGCCGCCCGCGAAGCCGGCCTGAAGTTCTAAGCGCATAGAGAGAGATACGTCATGGCAAAGATGCAAGCAAAAGTCCAACAGGACGAACGCGACGACGGCCTCCGCGAGAAGATGATCTCGGTCAACCGTGTCACCAAGGTGGTGAAGGGTGGCCGGATTCTCGGTTTCGCTGCGCTGACCGTGGTTGGTGACGGCGATGGCCGCATCGGCATGGGCAAGGGCAAGGCCAAGGAAGTGCCGGTCGCCGTTCAGAAGGCAATGGACGAAGCCCGTCGCAAGATGGTCAAGGTCTCGCTGAAGAACGGCACGCTGCAACACGAAGTCGTTGGCAAGCACGGCGCCGCCAAGGTGCTGATGATGCCCGCCAAGGAAGGTACCGGCGTGATCGCCGGCGGCCCGATGCGCGCGATCTTCGAAGTGATGGGTGTCACCAACGTGGTGACCAAGTCGCACGGCTCCACCAACCCGTACAACATGGTTCGCGCCACGCTGGACGGCCTTCAGAAGATGAGCACGCCGGGCGAAATCGCCGCCAAGCGTGGCAAGTCGGTCGAAGACATCCTGGGTTAAGGTGAACGCAATGTCGCAGAAAACCGTAAAAGTGCAACTCGTGCGCAGCCTGATCGGCACGCGCGAGGATCATCGCGCCACCGTTCGTGGCCTGGGCCTGCGCCGCATCAACTCGGTGTCGGAGCTGCAGGACACGCCCGCCGTGCGCGGCATGATCAACAAGGTCTCGTACCTGGTCAAGGTTCTGGCCTGATCGGGACTTGGAGAGCAAGATGCAACTGAACAACCTGAAACCGGCTGCCGGTTCGAAGCACGCCAAGCGTCGCGTCGGCCGCGGTATCGGCTCCGGCCTGGGCAAGACCGCCGGTCGCGGTCACAAGGGTCAGAAGTCGCGTTCGGGCGGCTTCCACAAGGTGGGCTTCGAAGGCGGCCAGATGCCGCTGTACCGTCGTCTGCCGAAGCGCGGCTTCACGTCGCTGACCAAGGCGTTCACCGCCGAAGTCACGCTGCGTGATCTGGAGCGCCTGGAAGCGGCCGAGGTCGACCTGCTGGTCCTGAAGCAGGCTGGCCTGGTCAGCGACCTGGTCAAGAGCGCCAAGGTCATCAAGGCCGGCGAGCTGACCCGCAAGGTGACGATCAAGGGTCTGGGTGCCACCGCTGGCGCCAAGGCAGCGATCGAAGCCGCGGGCGGTCAGATCGCGGAGTAAGTAAGCAGATTTCGCAGCATAGGCGAGTCACAAGTCGGAGCATCGTTTGGCCACGGCGAAACCCAATGCAAGCGCACAGGCCAGGAACACGGCGAAGTACGGCGACCTCAAGCGCCGGCTGATGTTCCTGGTGCTGGCCCTGATCGTCTACCGCATCGGTGCGCATATTCCGGTGCCGGGAATCGATCCGGAGCAACTGGCGCAGCTGTTCCAGAGTCAGTCGGGTGGCATCCTCGGGATGTTCAACCTGTTCTCGGGAGGCGCGCTGTCGCGCTTCACCGTGTTCGCGCTCGGCATCATGCCGTACATCTCGGCGTCGATCATCATGCAGCTGCTGACGATCGTGCTGCCGCAGCTGGAATCGCTGAAGAAGGAAGGGCAGGCCGGACAGCGGAAGATCACCCAGTACACCCGTTACGGGACCGTGCTGCTGGCGACCTTCCAGGCGTTCTCGATCGCGGTCGCGCTCGAGTCGCAACCCGGCCTGGTGATCGACCCCGGCATGATGTTCCGCGCTACCGCGGTGATCACGCTGGTGACCGGCACGATGTTCCTGATGTGGCTGGGTGAGCAGATCACCGAGCGCGGACTGGGCAACGGCATCTCGATCATCATCTTCGGCGGTATCGCGGCGGGCTTGCCCAATGCGATCGGCGGGCTGTTCGAACTGGTTCGCACCGGCTCGATGAGCATCATCGCGGCGATCTTCATCGTGGCGATCGTGATCGCGGTGACGTTCGCGGTGGTGTTCGTCGAACGCGGCCAGCGCAAGATCCTGGTGAACTATGCCAAGCGTCAGGTCGGCAACAAGGTGTACGGCGGCCAGTCGTCGCACCTGCCGCTGAAGCTGAACATGGCAGGGGTGATTCCGCCGATCTTCGCATCGTCGATCATCCTGTTCCCGGCGACGATCGCGGGCTGGTTCACGTCGGACTCGACCGGCACCGTGGGCAGGTTCATCAAGGACCTGGCCGCGACGCTGTCGCCCGGCCAACCGGTGTACATCCTGCTCTATGCTGCGGCAATCGTGTTCTTCTGCTTCTTCTATACGGCGTTGGTCTACAACAGCCGGGAAGTGGCGGACAACCTGAAGAAAAGCGGTGCCTTCATTCCGGGCATCCGTCCTGGCGAGCAGACGACGCGCTATATCGACAAGATTCTGGTGCGACTGACGCTGGCTGGTGCGATCTACATCACACTGGTCTGCCTGTTGCCGGAATTCCTGGTGCTGCGCTGGAACGTGCCGTTCTATTTCGGCGGAACTTCGCTGCTGATCATCGTGGTCGTCACGATGGACTTCATGGCCCAGGTTCAGTCCTATGTCATGTCGCAGCAGTACGAGTCGTTGCTGAAGAAGGCCAATTTCAAAGGTAACCTGACTTTGCGCTGAGCCGGGTCAGGACAGGCTAGGTATGGCTAAAGACGACGTCATCCAGATGCAGGGTGAGGTAATCGAAAACCTGCCCAATGCGACCTTCAGGGTGAAGCTGGAAAATGGCCATGTCGTACTGGGCCATATCTCCGGGAAGATGCGGATGCACTACATCCGCATCCTGCCGGGGGACAAAGTTACGGTCGAATTGACGCCATACGATCTGTCACGCGCGCGCATCGTCTTCCGGACGAAGTGAGCCGAAACAGGAATTGAAGGAAGAGGAAAATCATGAAAGTGCTGGCTTCTGTTAAGCGCATTTGCCGCAACTGCAAAGTTATCAAGCGCAACGGTGTCGTGCGCGTGATCTGCTCGTCGGATCCCCGCCACAAGCAACGCCAAGGCTAATCGTAAAGAGGATTGACGAATGGCACGTATCGCAGGGGTTAACATCCCGAATCACAAGCATACCGAGATCGGCCTGACGGCGATTTACGGTATCGGCCGCTCGCGCGCTCGCAAGATTTGCGAGGCCACTGGCGTTCCTTTTGACAAGAAGGTCAAGGATCTGACCGACGCCGACCTGGAAAAGCTTCGTGACGAAGTGGGCAAGGTCACGGTCGAGGGTGACCTGCGTCGTGAAACCACGATGAACATCAAGCGTCTGATGGACCTTGGTTGCTATCGTGGCCTGCGTCACCGCCGCGGCCTGCCGCTGCGTGGCCAGCGCACCCGCACCAACGCCCGTACCCGCAAGGGTCCGCGTAAGGCCGGCGTGGCTCTGAAGAAGTAACGCCCAAGGCAGAGGAAGATAACTAATGGCAAAAGGTCCGAATAACGCCGCCCAGCGCGCGCGTAAGAAGGTCAAGAAGAACGTCGCCGACGGCATCGCGCACGTCCACGCCTCGTTCAACAACACGATCATCACGATCACCGACCGTCAGGGCAATGCCCTGTCGTGGGCAACCTCGGGTGGCCAGGGCTTCAAGGGTTCGCGCAAGTCGACCCCGTTCGCAGCCCAGGTTGCTGCCGAGAACGCCGGCCGCGTGGCGCAAGACCAGGGCATCAAGAACCTGGAAGTGCGCATCAAGGGCCCGGGCCCGGGTCGTGAGTCGGCCGTGCGCGCGCTGAACGCGCTGGGCATCAAGATCGCCGTGATCGAAGACGTCACGCCGGTGCCGCACAACGGCTGCCGTCCGCCGAAGCGCCGTCGTATCTAAGCGCCAGGCATCGCCGGACCCGCGCCGGATTTTCCGGGCGCGGGTTCTGTCGTTCTTGTTGTGATAGAATGCCGCGTTTTGTCGGCGAGGCATCCGCGCCTGCGGTTGCCGCGGACAGATCGTCGGAATTCAGTGCGAATTCATCGTGTGGCGCGCAGCCGTCCGGCCGCGCGCGTTGGATAAGCCCACCGTTCGCCGTCGCCGCCCTCCGGGCGGATGCAGCAGGCGGACTCGCGGCGCGTCGATCCTGGCGCCGCGATCGAATCAGTAAGGAAGATAAAGTGGCACGTTATACCGGCCCGAAGGCCAAACTTTCCCGCCGTGAAGGCACCGACCTGTTCCTGAAGAGCGCGCGCCGCTCGCTCGCCGACAAGTGCAAGCTGGACAGCAAGCCGGGCCAGCACGGCCGTACCTCGGGCGCCCGTACCTCCGACTACGGTACCCAGCTGCGTGAAAAGCAGAAGGTCAAGCGTATCTACGGCGTGCTCGAGCGCCAGTTCCGCCGCTACTTTGCCGAGGCCGACCGCCGCAAGGGCAATACCGGCGAGAACCTGCTCCAGCTGCTGGAAACGCGCCTGGACAACGTCGTGTACCGGATGGGCTTCGGCTCGACCCGCGCCGAAGCACGCCAGCTGGTGTCGCACAAGGCGATCCTGGTCAACGGCCAGACCCTGAACGTGCCGTCGGCGCAGATCAAGGTCGGTGATGTCGTGTCGATCCGCGAACAGGCGAAGAAGCAGGCTCGTATCGCCGAGTCGCTGTCGCTGGCCGAGCAGTCGGGCTTCCCGAGCTGGGTTGCCGTCGATGCCAAGAAGTTCGAAGGCACGTTCAAGCAAGTGCCGGATCGCGCCGATATCTCGGGCGACATCAACGAGAGCCTGATCGTCGAATTGTATTCGCGTTAATCGCCCGGACCCGTTCGCCTACAACGGCCGCGGCTTGCGATTTCTCGTCGAGCTCCATCTTCAGCCCGGCGCGCTTCGGCGCGCCGGGCTTATTGCCCATCGTACGATGGGTTTTTTCGGGTTCCAAAACTCAGCCTTATCGGTGTAACGAGCCGAGGGTATTGAAAAGGACAACCTAATGCAAACAGCACTCCTCAAGCCAAAAATCATCGCCGTCGAGCCGCTGGGCGATCATCACGCCAAAGTCGTGATGGAGCCGTTCGAGCGCGGCTACGGCCATACGCTCGGTAACGCCCTGCGTCGCGTGCTGCTGTCGTCGATGGTCGGCTATGCCCCGACCGAAGTGACGATCGCTGGGGTGGTCCACGAATATTCCACCATCGACGGCGTGCAGGAAGACGTCGTCAACCTGCTGCTGAACCTGAAGGGCGTCGTCTTCAAGCTGCACAACCGCGACGAAGTCACGGTGTCGCTGCGCAAGGAAGGCGAAGGCGTGGTGACGGCCGCCGATATCGAGCTGCCGCACGATGTCGAGATCATCAACCCCGGCCACGTGATCGCCCATCTGTCGGCCGGCGGCAAGCTGGACATGCAGATCAAGGTCGAACAGGGCCGCGGCTATGTGCCGGGCAACGTTCGCAAGTTCGGCGACGAATCGAGCAAGGTGATCGGCCGCATCGTGCTGGACGCCTCGTTCTCGCCGGTGCGCCGCGTCTCGTACGCGGTCGAGTCGGCCCGTGTCGAACAGCGTACCGACCTGGACAAGCTGGTGATGAACATCGAAACCGACGGCGTGATCTCGCCCGAGGAAGCGATCCGTCAATCGGCGCGCATCCTGGTCGATCAGCTGTCCGTGTTCGCCGCGCTGGAAGGCACCGAATCGTCGGCGGAAGCCGCTTCGAGTCGTGCGCCGCAGATCGATCCGATCCTGCTGCGTCCGGTCGACGACCTGGAGCTGACGGTGCGCTCGGCCAACTGCCTGAAGGCCGAGAACATCTACTACATCGGCGACTTGATCCAGCGTACCGAGAACGAGCTGCTGAAGACCCCGAACCTGGGCCGCAAGTCGCTCAACGAAATCAAGGAAGTCCTCGCTTCGCGTGGCCTGACGCTCGGCATGAAGCTCGAGAACTGGCCGCCCGCTGGCCTGGAGAAGTAATCTGCGTGGCGGGCGCCAGCCGGCGCCTGCCGCCAGTCCCTGCCGCCTGGCCGGATGGCCAGGCGGCGCAACCCGACTACCGGCCCGCGCCGGCGCGCTCCCGAAGGAAGGCGCTGGCGATAGAAGAGCTGGTCAAACACTGATCTAGAAAGGAATCATCATGCGTCACCGTCATGGTTTGCGGAAACTGAACCGCACCTCGTCGCACCGTCTCGCGATGCTGCGCAACATGTCCAACTCGCTGTTCCAGCACGAGCTGATCAAGACCACGCTGCCGAAGGCCAAGGAACTGCGCAAGGTCGTCGAGCCGCTGATCACGCTGGCCAAGAAGGACACCGTCGCCAACCGCCGTCTGGCTTTCGCCCGCCTGCGCGACCGCGACATGGTCACCAAGCTGTTCAACGAACTGGGCCCGCGCTACGCCACCCGTCCGGGCGGCTACACCCGCATCCTGAAGTTCGGCTTCCGTCAGGGCGACAACGCGCCGATGGCGCTGGTCGAGCTGGTCGATCGCCCCGAAGTGACCGAGGCCCCGGCCGAGGAAGCTGCGGAGTAAGACCTTCGCCTCTTCGCTGGTCCGACCGCCGGACCGACCGCTGATTCGACGCGGCGGGGGCCACGGGCGCTCCGGATGGGCGAACCGCTTACAATCGAGCCAGGCAATTGCCTGGCTCTTTTGTTTTTGGGCCGCCGTTTTTGAGTCGGCGTCACGCAGGAGCGATTTCGATGGACGCACCGCAGGTACTGGTCGTGATCACCACGCTGCCGGACGAGGACAGCGCGACCGCGCTGACCCGCGCGCTGCTGGAGGCGCGGGTGGCCGCGTGCGTGAACCGTTTGCCGGCCTGCGAGTCGCAGTACTGGTGGCAGGGCGCGATCGAGACCGCGCGCGAACTGCCGCTGCTGATCAAGACCACGCGGGCTTGCTACGACGCCCTCGAAGCGGTCATCCGCCAGCACCATCCCTACGACGTGCCCGAGATCGTCGCGCTGCCCGTGCAGGCGGGGCTGCCGGCCTATCTGGACTGGGTCGTCCAGCAGACCGCGACGCCGGGCGGTAACGGCAACGCTCGAGCGGGCAACGACGCGGCATAACGAAAAACAGCAGGAAACCGACGATGGGCAGCACCTTGGGGTCGATGGACGGAGTCATGGGGCGGGGCGCACCGCGCAGCGCAGGCTGGCGAGGGTGGCAATGGCTGGCCGCGATCGCACTGGCGCTGCTGACGGCCTGGCTGTGCCTCGGCGCCGGCCTGGCGCGCGCCGCCGACCAGGACGACTTCCTGCCGCCCGAGCAGGCATTCCGCTTCGCCGCCCGCACCATCGACACGCGCACCGTCGAGGTCCGCTTCGATGTCGCGCCGGGCTACTACATGTACCGCGAACGCTTTGCCTTCGCCGCGCAACCGGCGCAGGTCAGGCTCGGCGCGCCCGATCTGCCGGCCGGCAAGGTCAAGTTCGACGAGACCTTCGGCAAGGAGATGGAGACCTACCGCGACACGGTGACGATCCGCGTGCCGGTCGAGTCCGCGCCCGCCGACGGCAAATGGACGCTGGTCGTGACCTCGCAGGGCTGCGCCGACAAGGGCCTGTGCTATCCGCCGATGGAGAGCGTCTACGAAGTCGGCGGCGCCGGCATCGGCACGCTGCTGGGCGGCCGCTCCAACGCGACGTCAGCCAACGTGACGCCCGCCATCGCCGCCGCCACGCCGCTGTCCGCCGGTTCGGAACATCGCGGCGCGGTGGTCCCAGCGGATGCCGGCAAGGCCGTCGATGACAGCGGCCGCATCGCGGCGACGCTTGCCGGCGGCCATCTGCTGACGATCGTCGCGCTGTTCTTCGGCCTCGGCCTGCTGCTGACCTTCACCCCATGCGTGCTGCCGATGGTGCCGATCCTGTCATCGATCGTGGTCGGCGAGCACGTGCACCGCGGCCGCGCCTTCGTCGTGTCGCTGGCCTATGTGCTCGGCATGGCGGTGGTCTACACCGCGGTCGGCGTCGCCGCCGGGCTGATCGGCGAAGGGCTCGCGGCGACGTTGCAAACGCCCTGGGTACTGGCGCTGTTCGCCGCGCTGATGGTGGCGCTGGCGCTGTCGATGTTCGGCCTGTATGAACTGCAGCTGCCGCAGCGCTGGCAGACGCGGCTGGCCGACTCGGCCAATCGCCGCCCGGGTGGCCAGATCGCGGGCGCGGCCGCGATGGGCGCGATCTCGGCGCTGATCGTCGGTCCCTGCGTGACCGCGCCGCTGGCCGGCGCGCTGGCCTATATCGCGCAGAGTGGCGACGCCTGGACCGGCGGCACCGCGCTGTTCGCGATGGCGATCGGCATGGGCGTGCCGCTGCTGCTGGTCGGCGTCGGAGCCGGCAATCTGCTGCCGCGCGCGGGCCGCTGGATGGAGGCGACCAAGCGTGTGTTCGGCTTCCTGCTGCTCGGTGTCGCGCTGTGGATGATCGGACCGGTGCTGCCGCCGTGGCTGTCGATGCTGGGCTGGGCGACGCTGCTGCTGGTCGGCGCGGTGTTCCTGCGCGCGTTCGATGGCCTGGGTGCGGAGCCGCATCCGGTAGCGCGGCTCGGCAAGGGGCTGGGCGTGCTGTCCGCGCTGGCCGGTGCGATCCTGCTGGTCGGCCTGGCCTCGGGCAGCCGCAATCCGCTGCAGCCGCTGTCGCATCTGGTGGCCGGCGTCCGTGACGGAGCGCCGGCGGCCGAGGCGGTGCGCTTCGAACGGGTCCGCTCGGTGGCCGAACTCGATGCCCGCATCGCACAGGCCAGTGCCGCCGGCAAGCCGGTGCTGCTGGACTTCTATGCGGACTGGTGCGTCAGCTGCAAGGAGATGGAGCGCTTCACCTTCAGCGATCCGCGCGTGCAGGCACGGCTGGCCGACGTGGTGATGCTGCAGGCCGACGTGACCGCCAACAACGCCGACGACAAGGCACTGCTGAAGCGCTTCGGCCTGTTCGGGCCGCCGGGCATCATCCTGTTCGGCGACGACGGGCGCGAGCTGCCGGTGCGTGTGATCGGCTACCAGGCCGCGGGACGGTTCCTGGCGAGCCTGGAACGCGCGTTCGGCCCGGCAGGGGCCTGACGCCAAGCCGGGGCCAGCGCCCGGCCCCGAATCACTCGCGCAACAACCAGCGGCCGACCGCCCACATCGCCGCGATTCCCACCACCACCGCGCCCATCAGTCCGATCGACCACCAGAAGCCGCTGGGCTCCTGGAGCCAGGGCATGCGCTCGAAGTTCATGCCGAAGACGCCGGTGATCAGCGTCAGCGGCATGAACAGCGCGGTGATCATCGTCAGCATCCGCATCGTGCGGTTGGTCCGGTGCGCCACGGCCGAGAAGTGGATCTGTACCGCGGACTCGATCGAATCCTCGAGCCGTCGGGCATGCGCCAGCACGCGCAGGATGTGTTCCATCACGTCGTTGATGCGCACCAGCAGCACCTCGTCGCGGTCGTTGGCGATGCCGCCGGCCGGGTCGCTGTAGGTGTTGTCGAGCAGGCTGTCGCGGAATTCCTGCAGCGCGTCGCGCTGCTCCTCGCACAGATGTTCCAGCCGGCGCAACTGGATGCGCGCATCGAGCAGGCCCTCCCAGCTGGAAAAGCCGCTGCGCGCGTTCAGCAGCGCGCGCTGCCAGCGGTCGAGCTGGCGCGTCAGCGGCGCGCGCAGGTCGAGATAGCGGTCGACCATCGCATTGAGCAGCCGCAGCATCAGGTCCTCGGGACGCGTTGGCGGACGGATGCCGTGTACCAGCGCCGTGCCGCCATTGCCGCGGACTTCCGGCCGCGGCGCGCGGCTCAGCTCGAGCAGCCGCTGGCGGACCTGCTCGATCGTGCGCGACTGGCCCGGCCGCACCGTGGCGAGCACGTGGTCGAACACGAAGAAGGTCACCGGCTGCGTATCGATGCGTGCGAGCGCGGGCAGGAAGCCGGGCGGGTGGCGGCGTGGTTTTGCAGCATTGATGGCTGTACCCGCGGTGGCAGCCGCCCCCGCCACCGCCGCAGTCTCCGCGCCGCTGCCGTTCGCCTTGGCGACAACCGGTGCCGGTCCCTCGCTGCCGGCTTCCGCAATCAGCCGGCTGGTTTCGAAGGTCAGCTTGCGGAAGATCACCATGTCGTAGGCATGCGTCGTGTCGAAGAACGACGGATGCGCGGCATTGGTGGCGTCGGCCAGATGCAGGTCGAGCACCGGCGCGCCGGTCAGCGTCTGCAGCTGGTCGCGCCAGGCCGCCGGCGCCGCGCTGACTTCAGCGAGGGTGCAGTCGACCCAGACGAAGCGAGGCGCGGCCTGTTCGGCGAGGAAGGCGCGCGCGCCCTCGAGCGAGTCGAGCGGATGGACCTGGCTGGCGGAAAAGCCGAGCAGCTGCATGCGCGAGGGATCAGCGCGCCAGCAGGCGGGCGGCGTCGAGCGCGAAATAGGTCAGGATGCCGTCTGCGCCGGCGCGGCGGAACGCCAGCAGCGATTCCATCATGACCTTGTCGTGGTCGAGCCAGCCGTTCTGCGCGGCCGCCTTCAGCATCGCGTACTCGCCGCTGACCTGGTAGACGTAGGTCGGGAAGCGGAATTCGTCCTTGACCCGGCGAACGATGTCCAGATACGGCATGCCGGGCTTGACCATCACCATGTCGGCGCCTTCCATGATGTCCTGCGCAACCTCGCGCAGCGCCTCGTCGGTGTTGGCCGGGTCCATCTGGTAGGTCATCTTGTTGCCCTTGCCCAGATTGGCGGCCGAGCCGACCGCATCGCGGAAGGGACCGTAGAACGCCGATGCGTACTTGGCCGAGTAGGCCATGATGCGGGTGTGGATGTGTCCCGCCTCTTCGAGGCCGTTGCGCACGGCGCCGATGCGGCCGTCCATCATGTCCGACGGCGCGACGATGTCGACGCCGGCGGCGGCCTGGGTCAGCGCCTGCCGCACCAGGATCTCGACGGTCTCCTCGTTCATCACGTAGCCGTCGGCATCGAGCACGCCGTCCTGGCCGTGGCTGGTGTACGGGTCGAGCGCGACATCGGTCAGTACGCCGAGCTCGGGAAAGCGGTCCTTCAGCGCGCGCACGGCGCGCGGAATCAGCCCGTCGTCGCGCGTCGCCTCGATGCCGTCGGGTGTCTTCAGCGACGGATCGATGACCGGGAACAGCGCGATCACCGGAACGCCCAGCTGCACGCATTGCTCGGCGACCGGCAGCAGCAGGTCGACCGACACGCGCTCGACGCCGGGCATCGACGCGACGCTCTGGCGCTGGCCCTGTCCGTCGAGCACGAACACGGGGTAGATCAGGTTGTCCGGCGACAGCCGGTGCTCGCGCATCAGCCGGCGCGAGAAGTCGTCGCGGCGCATGCGGCGGGGGCGGAATTCGGGGAAGGTGGACATGGTGGGATCGTCAGTCAGGGGACGGCGGAGCGCAGCGGCCCACGATACCCGGGCGTCACGGCGAAGGGACCGGATGTGGCAGGGGCTTGGCCTGCCGGGCGGCGGCGTCCCGCGTCCAATAAAAAACTAAACTTTTGTGCGTGCCCGCTATCATACTCGCGGACCCTTTGCGTTGCGCCGCGTGCGTGGCGCGAGGTCCCCCGCTACTCCTCCCTGAGCGGGTACCCGCCTCGCGGCGGGAATATTCCCCCCCGTTGCTTGCAGCGGGGTTTTTTTTGCGCCCTTGTTTTGCTCGCCTGGTTACGACGGGGTTCCGCCGCTGCCGGGCTCGTCGCCGGACGCTTCTTCGCCGGTCGGCGGCGCGGCATCGGCTGCCGGCGCCGCAGCGGCAGGCTGCGCCTCCGGCAGCCCCAGCCAGCCGGCGATATGGCGCTGCGCCTCCTCGATGCCGCGGCGCTTCAGGCTCGAGAACAGCTGCGCGGTCAGCAAGGGCGGGTTCTCCAGCTGGGCCGCATAGCCGGCCAGCACGCGGCGCGTCTCGCGCAGCGCCAGCGCATTCTCGCTGCTGGTCAGCTTGTCCGCCTTGGTCAGCAGCACATGGATCGGCTTGCCGGTCGGCAGGAACCACTCGACCATCTGGCAATCGAGATCGGTGAAGGGCCGGCGCGCATCCATCATGATGACCAGCCCGGCCAGTTGCTGCCGGGCCTGCACGTAGTCGCTCAGCAGCGACTGCCAGTGATACTTGGCCGAGCCCGACACCTGCGCATAGCCGTAGCCCGGCAGGTCGACCAGGAAGGCCAGCGGATCGGGCGCCTTGACCGGCGCGACCGCGAAGAAATTGATGTGCTGGGTGCGGCCGGGAGTCTTCGACGAGAACGCCAGCCGCTTCTGGTTGCACAGCACGTTGATGGCGGTCGACTTGCCCGCGTTGGACCGTCCGGCAAAGGCGACCTCGGGCACAGCGGTGGCCGGCAGGTCGCGCAGATGGTTGACGGTGGTGAAGAAGCGGGCCTGGTGTAGGAGAGACATGAGGGAGAGGCAGGGTCGGGGAGGCCCGCGCGGGAGTGCGCCAAGCGTCTATCCGGGAAGCGATTTATTGTACAATACCGCGGTTAACGGCCTCCCGGCCGGGTGGCGTTCGACGTTCTTTTGGCCTTGTTGGCGGCCGGCATGACCTGACAGCATCGGGTGATGAACGGCCGGCAGTGGTCTGCCAACGGGGTCTATCCCGTCTTTTGCCCCAATGCGCGTCCTCACCGCAGGCCGGAGGCTGACCGGCACGCGATAGCGAATTCAAAACAATTCAGACAAGGTGTGCGAATGAATGGCATTGCGAAACTTGTGGCTGTCGTAGCACTGGCCTTGCCGGCAACGGCCTTCACGGGTCTGGCCTCGGCCGCCGAGCAAGCCGCCGCCAAGGCGGACCCGGCCAAGGGCGAGACCCTCTACACGCAGGGCGCACCCGATCGCAATGTCCCCGCCTGTCTGAGCTGCCACGGCGCCAACGGCAACAGCGGCGCCGCGGTCAATCCGAAACTGGCGGCGCAGCACCCCGAATACGCCCACAAGCAGCTGGCCGACTTCAAGGCCAAGGTTCGCAACAACCCGATCATGACGCCGATCGCGGCGCAGCTGACCGATCAGGAAATGCGCGACGTCGGCGCCTATCTGGCGCGCCAGACCCAGAAGCCGGCCTCCGCGAAGAACAAGGACACCATCGAGCTGGGCCAGAAGATCTATCGCGCCGGCATCGCCAACAAGGGCGTGCCCGCCTGCGCGGCCTGCCACGGCCCGGCCGGCGCCGGCATCCCGGCGCAGTATCCGCGCATCGGCGGCCAGTTCTCCGAGTACACCGAGGCCCAGCTGGTGGCCTTCCGCCAGGGCGGCCGCAAGAACAACGCGGTGATGACCGAGGTCGCGGCGCGCATGTCCGACGCCGAGATCAAGGCGGTGGCGGACTACGTCGCCGGCCTGCGCTGAGCCCAGCGGTAGCCCCGGGCCGGCCGGCCCTCGCCGGCGCGGCGCGGGGGCGCAACCAAACGAGCCGGCGATAATCGAAGAGGGTGGCCTGCGCGAGCGAGCCTCCCTCTTTGTCTTTTGCGCCCCGCGCCTCCTGCCTTTCCTGCCATGCCGACCGCTTCCACTTCGGGCCTGCGCCTGAAGACCCCCCACCGCCTGCTGCGCGATACCGTCGAACTGGTCTCGTCGATGCGCTTCGCGATCGCGCTGCTGTCGGTGATCTCGATCGCCAGCGTGATCGGCACCGTGCTCAAGCAGAACGAGCCGTACGCCAACTACGTCAACCAGTTCGGGCCGTTCTGGGCCGAGCTGTTCCATGCGCTGTCGCTGCAGAAGGTCTACAGCTCGTGGTGGTTCCTGCTGATCCTGGCCTTCCTGGTGGTTTCCACGTCGCTGTGCCTGGTGCGCAATGCGCCGAAGATGGTCAGCGACATGCGCTCGTGGAAGGACCATGTGCGCGAGCGCAGCCTGCGCGCCTTCCACCACCGCGTCGAGTTCGACGCCGCGCCGCCGCGGGCTGGCGCCGTGCAGCGCCTCGGCGCGCTGCTGGCCAACCGCGGCTATCGCGTGCGCCAGGTCGAGCATGACGGCGCCACGCTGCTGGCGGCCAAGGCCGGCGCCGCCAACAAGCTCGGCTATATCCTCGCGCACGCGGCGATCGTGGTGATCTGCATCGGGGGGCTGCTCGATGGCGACATGCTGATCCGTGCGCAGATGTGGTTCGGCGGCAAGACGCCGATCACCGGCAACGCGGTGATCAACGAGATTCCGCCGCAGCACCGCCTCTCCAGCAGCAATCCTGGCTTTCGGGGCAACGCCTTCGTGCCCGAGGGCGCCACCGTGTCGACCGCGATCCTGAACATCGCCGACGGCGCGCTGGTGCAGGACCTGCCGTTTACGCTGACGCTGAAGAAATTCGTCATCGAGCATTACTCGACCGGCATGCCGAAGCTGTTCGCCTCCGACGTGGTCGTCACCGACCGCGCGACCGGCAAGCAGACGGCCGCCACCATCAAGGTCAACGAGCCGCTGATCGTCGATGGCATCGCCATCTACCAGTCCAGCTTCGAGGACGGCGGCTCGCGGCTGAAGTTCATCGGCTATCCGATGCAGGGCAGCTCGGCGAAGACTTTCGCGTTTGCCGGCACCGTCGGCAACAGCGCGCCGCTGAAGGGCACCGGCAGCGACGTCGATGCGCAAGGGCTGGCGGTCGAGTTCAGCGACTTCCGGCTGATGAACATCGAGAACGTCACCGATGCGTCGGGCAAGACCGATGCGCGCGGCGTGGCGACGCGCTCGCTGAACGAGCGCATCGAGGCCCGCCTGGGCGCGGCGGCCAACCCCGAGCGCGAGAAGCAGCTGCGCAATGTCGGCCCGTCCGTGCAGTACAAGCTGCGCGACCGCAACGGGCAGGCGCGCGAATTCCACAACTACATGGTGCCGGTGCAGCTCGACGGCCAGTCGGTATTCCTGGCGGGCACGCGCGATACGCCGAACGAGCCGTTCCGCTATCTGCGCATTCCGGCCGACGAGCAGGGCAGCGTGGCCGACTGGATGCGGCTGCGCGCGGCGCTGCAGGACAGCGCGCTGCGCGGCGAGGCCGCGCGCCGCTTCGCGCTGGCGTCGATGCCGGGCGACGACAAGGGCGAGGTGCGCGCGCAGCTG
>MTEU01004124.1_pt8 | contig 15301 bp, 11 predicted proteins | sample 1042701 | NCBI WGS metagenome assembly MTEU01 (sample SAMN06185813, study PRJNA358809) | soil metagenome | isolation source: naturally attenuated soil | place: India | collected 2015-05-23
GGAGCCGATCAGGCCGCCGGCGCCGCCGCGGTTTTCGACCACGACCGACTGGCCCATGCTCTGCTGCAGTTCCTTGGCCAAGATGCGGGCGATGGTGTCGTTCGCCCCGCCCGCCGCGAAGGCAACCACCATGCGGATCGGCTTGGATGGGTACTTGTCCGCGGCGACTGTCAGCGAAGGCATCGCGCACAACGCGGCGACGGCGAGCAAGGTACGGCGGCGAACGGGGTTGCGAACGGTGTTGCGAACGGCGGGCATGGCAGGCTTCTCCTCTTATGGTCGCCCGATGTTACTGGCCCGCTCAAATAAAGAAAATTAAGACTTTATTTGCCGTCTCCCAAGAAAAACTTAAGGCCAATGCCCGCCCCAAAACGGATCCCCAAGGTGTTACCCAACGGGGCATCCGAAGCACTATGTCGGGGAACGTTGCCCCACTGTGGACGCGTCGGCCTCCTGCGTCCGCTCGCTCGACCAGCCGCCGCCGAGGGCCCTGAACAGGGCGGCCAGCGCGCTTTGCCGCTGCGCGGCCACGTCGATCAGCGCCGTTTGCGCGGCATAGTGGCTGCGCTGCGCCTCCAGATAGCGCAGATGGTCGTCGACGCCGGCGCGGTAGCGCGCCTCGGACAGGCGCAACGTCTGCTCGCTGGTCTGCGCAACGGCGCGGCGGGCCACTTCTTCGCGGCGCAGCGTGTCGGTCGCCGCCAGCGCGTCCGAGACTTCGCGGAACGCGGTCTGGATCGTCTTCTCGTAGTTGGCCACCGCGATGTCCTTGCGCACATGGGCCAGATCGAGGTTCGCGAGATTGCGGCCCCCCGAGAAGATCGGCAGCGTCAGTTGCGGGGCGAACGACCATACCGTCTGCCCCGCGCCGAACAGGTTGGACAGCTCGCCGCTGGCGCTGCCGAACATGCCGGTCAGCGTAATGCGCGGAAAGAACGCCGCGCGTGCCGCACCGATGTCGGCATGGCGTCCGCGCAGCCGCTGTTCCGCGGCGAGGATGTCCGGCCGGTGAATCAGCAGTTCTGACGGCGTGCCGGGCGCCAGCGTCTGCACCAGCAGCACGTCGTCGCGCGGCGCCTGCGGCAATTGCGCGGCGATGTCCGGCACGCCGACCAGCAGCGCGAGCGCATTGGTGGCCTGGCGAAACTCGCGGTCGGTCCGTTCGAGGTCGGCGCGCGCCTGGTCGGTCAGCCCGCTCGCCTCGTAGAAATCGAGCGCGGTGGCCGTGCCGGCCTGGCGGCGCTGGGCAATCAGCCGCAGCGACGCTTCGCGCGTCTGCAGCGTCTGCGTGGTCAGCAGATGGCGCCGCTGGGCGCTGTCCCGCGCCAGATACGCCTGGATGACCTCGGCGACCAGGCTGATCCGCGCGCTGCGTGCAGCCTCCTCGGTCGCGAAGTATTCCCGCAGCGCGGCTTCGGACAGGTCGCGCACGCGGCCGAACAGGTCGAGCTCGAACGCCGGCACCGCGATGCCGGCCTGCACCGTCTGCTGGACCGAGCCCATGCCCGGCTGGCGCAGGTCCTCGGCCACGCGTTGCCGCGTGCCGCCCGCCTCGGCCTGCAGCCCCGGCACACGGTCGGCACGTTGCACGCGATACATCGCGCGCGCCGCCTCGATGTTCAGCACCGCCTGCCGCAGGTCGCGATTGTTCTCGAGCGCCAGCGCCACCAGCTCGCGCAACTTGTCGTCGACGATGAAGCTGTCCCATTGCAGCACGGCGGCCGATGAGGGCGCGGCCTGTGCTTCGCCGGCCGCCATCCCGGCCATCTGCGTCATCGGGCCGGACGTCCATTGCGTGGGCACTGGCGCCGCCGGCCGCTCATAGACCGGCGCCAGCGAACAACCGGTCAGGACAGCGGTGACGCTCAACAGCAGGCACGGCAACGTCGTGCGGTATCGAATCGATTTCATTGCGCGCCCTCCGTCGTCGTGGTTGCAGTCGGCGTCGTGGTTCGTGCGTTGTCCCCTGCATTGTCCCGATACCGCTTGAAGCGCGACAGCACCCAGACAAAGAACACCGGGGCAAACACCACACCCAGCGTGGTCGCGGTCAGCATGCCGCCGATCACGCCCGTGCCGATCGCGCGCTGGCTGGCCGCGCCGGCGCCGGTCGCAATGGCCAGCGGCACGACGCCCAGAATGAAGGCCATCGACGTCATCACGATCGGGCGGAACCGCAGCCGCGACGCCTCCAGCGCGGCGTCGATCAGCGGCATGCCCTGCTCGCGCAGCGACTTGGCGAATTCCACGATCAGGATCGCGTTCTTGGCCGCCAGACCGATGATCGTGATCAGCCCCACCTTGAAATAGACGTCGTTCGGCATGCCAAGGGCATTGACCGCCAGCACCGATCCCAGCGCACCGATCGGCACGATCAGCATCACCGAGGCGGCAATCGCCCAGCTCTCGTACAGCGCGACCAGCAGCAGGAACACCACCAGGAAGGACAACCCGAGCAGCAGCGGCGCCTGCGCGCCGGCCTGCCGTTCCTGGTACGACAGCCCAGTCCATTCGTAGCCGATGCCTGCCGGCAGCCTGGCGGCGATCCGTTCGATCTCGGCCATGGCCTCGCCGGTACTGAAACCGGGCGCGGCGTCGCCCATGATCTTGATCGTCGGATAGCCGTTGTAGCGCGACACCTGCACCGGCCCGATCTCCCACTCTGGCGTGGCGAACGCGCTCAGCGGCACCTGTTCGCCGCGCACGTTCGGCACGTTCAGCGACAGCAGCGCTTCGGGCGTCATGCGGTCGCGCACGTCGGCCTGCACGACGACCCGCTGCAGCCGCCCGACGTTGGCGAAGTCGGCCACCGTCGCGGAACCATAGGCGCTGGAAATCGCGGTATTGATCGCCTCGAAGCCGACGCCCAGCGCCTCGGCCTTGTCGCGATCGATATCGAGGCGAAGCTGCGGCGCGTCCTCCAGACCTTCCATCATCGCGTACGCCAGCACCGGCGAGGCGCTGGCCTCCTTCAGCAGCGTATCGCGCGCCGCCACCAGCGCGGCGCGTCCCAGGCCGCCGCGATCCTGCAGGCGCAGCGCGAAGCCGCTGGCATTGCCCAGCCCTTCGATCGGCGGCGGATCGACCGCCATCACGCGCGCCTCCTTCAGCCCCGCAAACTGCGCGTTGAAGGCGGCCACCTCGTCGCTGGCATGCTGGCCGCTGCCCCGCTCCGACCAGTCGGTCAGCGTCGGAAAGCCCAGCGCCGCGTTCTGGCCGCTGCCCGAGAAGCTGAAGCCCAGCACCATCGTGGTCGACTCCATCGCCTTGCGGCCGAGCAGCCAGCTCTCCAGTTCCTTGACCACGGCCTCGGTGCGCTGGTTGGTCGCGCCCGGGGGCAGTTGCACGTCGACCACGAAGTAGCCCTGATCCTCGATCGGCACGAACGATTCCGGCAGCCGCGTGTACAGCAGCGCCAGCAGCGCCACCACCATGCCGTAGACGATCATGCAGCGGCCGGCGCGGCGCAGCAGCTTCGAGTTCAGCGCGGTGAAACGCTCGGTCAGCCGGCTGAACCGGCGGTTGAACCAGCCGAAGAAGCCGCGCTTCTCTTCATGATGGCCTTGCGCAATCGGCTTGAGCAGCGTCGCGCAAAGCGCGGGCGTCAAGGTCAGCGCGAGAAAGCCCGAGAACAGGATCGACACGGCCAGCGACAGCGAGAACTGCCGGTAGATCACGCCCACCGATCCCGACATGAAGGCCAGCGGGAAGAACACCGCCGCCAGCACCAGCGTGATGCCGATGATGGCGCCCGACACCTGGCTCATCGCCTTGGCGGTCGCCTCGACCGGTCCCAGCCCTTCCTCGGCCATGATCCGCTCGACGTTCTCGACGACGACGATGGCGTCGTCGACCAGGATGCCGATTGCCAGCACCATGCCGAACATCGTCATCATGTTGACGGAGAAGCCGATCGCATACATCACCGCCAGCGTGCCGGCCAGGCAGACCGGCACGACGATGGTCGGAATCAGCGTGTAGCGCAGGTTCTGCAGGAACAGCAGCATCACCAGGAACACCAGCACCACCGCTTCGACCAGCGTATGGATGACCTTCTCGATCGCGACCTCGACGAAGCGCGAGGTGTCGTAGGGGACCGAGTACTCGATGTCGTCGGGGAAGGACCTGGACAACTCCTCGAGCTTGGCGCGGACCGCACGGGCGGTCTCCAGCGCGTTCGCGCCCGGGCGCAGTTGCACCGCGGCGCCGACCGCGCGCTTGCCGCTGGTCAGCATGTCGAAGTTGTAGTCCTGCAGGCCGACCTCGAGCCGCGCGACGTCGGCGAGCGTCACTTTCGAGCCGTCGGGATTGGCGCGCAGCACGATCGCGCCGAATTCTTCGGTGGTCGTCAGCATGCCCTTGACGGCGATGGTCGCGCTGAGCTCCTGGTCCGCGCTGCCCGGCGGGCTGCCGAAGCTGCCGGCGGGCACTTGCACGTTCTGCGCGGCGATCGCCTCGTTGACATCGGCGACCGACAGGCCGAAGCCGAGCAGCTTCTGCGGGTCGATCCACACGCGCATCGCGGCCTCGGCGCCGAAGAACTGCACCTTGCCGACGCCCGGCACGCGGCGGATCTCGTTGTTGATCCGGCGCGCCGCGTAGTCGGCCAGCGTGACCATGTCCTTGCCGGCGTCGTCGCCCTTGAAGTTGATCGAGTAGACCAGCAGGAAGCCCGCGCTGACCTGCTCGGTACGCAGGCCCTGGCGGGTGACCGCGGCCGGCAGGCGTGCCTCGGCCTGCTTGATCCGGTTCTGCACGTCGACCTGCGCCAGATCGGGATCGACGCCCGGCGCGAACGTCACGGTGATTTCCGCGATGCCGGCCGAGCTGCTGGACGAGTCGTAGTACAGCATCCCCTTGGCGCCGTTCAGTTCCTCCTCGATGACGCTGGTCACCGAATCGACCAGCGTGGTCGCGGACGCGCCCGGGTAGACCGCCGAGATGGCGATCTGCGGCGGCGCGACGGTGGGATATTGCGACACCGGCAACGACGGCATCGCGAGCAGGCCCGCCAGCACGATGAAGATCGCCAGCACCCAGGCAAAGTTGGGGCGATGAATGAAGAATCTTGGCAGCATGATGTCTGTTCAGTGGCGCGGCGCCTGCGCGCCTAGCCTCGTTCCGCCGCAGGAGGGTTCGAGGGCCCGGACTGTCCGGCTTCCCCGGCCTGCCTGGCTGGCGCCGCGGGGGCGATGGTGACCTTCTGACCGGGGCTGGCTTCGCCGCCGACCACGATGCGGTCGCCCGGCTTCACGCCCTCGAGGATCTGCCACTCGGCGCCCTGCATCGGGCCGGTGCGGACCTGGCGGGTCTCCGCCACGTCGCCCTTGCCGACGACCAGCAACTGGGCCTTGCCGTCGGGACTGCGGCGCACCGCCCGCTGCGGCACCAGCATCGCGGCGGGATCGACCGCGTGCGTGACATGCACGCGTACGTACATGCCCGGCAGCAGCAGGCTGTCGGCATTGGGCAACTGGCCGCGCAGCGATACCTGTCCGGTGCCGCGCTCGACCGAGATGTCCGAGAACAGCAGCCGCCCTTCGCGCTTCTTGTCGGTGCCTTCGATGGTCACGACGATCGGCACACCGCCTTCCGGCTCCCGCTGCAGCCGGCCCTGCTCCAGCGCCTCACGCATGCGCAGCACATCGGCGACCGGCTGCTTGAAGTCGACGTAGACCGGGTCGAGCTGCTGGATGGTTGCCATCGGCGTCGCCTCGCCCTGCCCGACCAGCGCGCCTTCGGTGACCAGCGCGCGGCCGATCCGGCCGGAAATCGGCGCCCGCACCGTTGCGTACTCCAGATTGAGCCGCGCGGTTTTGACTTCGGCGGCCGCGCTGCGGCGGGCGGCCTGCGCGCTCTTGAGCGTGGCCTGCGCCGCATCGAAATCCTGCCGGCTGACCGCCTCGATCTCGACCAGCGGCGCATAGCGGCGCACCACCGCGTCGGCGTCGGCCAATACCGCCTCGGCACGCGCCAACTCGCCTTCGGCGCGCGACAGCGCCGCCTGCAACGGGGCCGGATCGATCTGGAACAGCGGATCGCCGGCCTTGACGTCGCTGCCTTCCTTGAAGTCGCGCTTGAGCACGATGCCGGCGACCCGTGCCCGCACCTCGGCGACACGAACCGGCTCGATGCGGCCCGGCAGCTCGCTGCTGACGGCCATCGGCCGCGGCTGCACCGTCAGCACATCGACCGAGGGCGCCGCCGGGGCGGCCGCCTGTTCCGCATTGCCGCATGCCGCCGTGACGATGACCGCGGCGGCTACCGCCAGCGTGCGCCATCCCCGCGTTGGGAAGTGATTCATGTCTACCTTCTTCAGTGTTCGGCAAAGGAGCGCATGCTACGCTCATTCATCATATGAATCAATAAAGATTCATATGGTATGGGAGTTGGCTGTTTTGCCGGATAATCCGGGACCGACGCGCTTCGTCCCCGCAAACGCTACAGAAAGTGCTTCTTGAGATACAAAGAATGGATTTCACCTTGTCATGACCGCCGTCCCCGCATCGAACGAAGACAACAGCCGCCTGCTGGCCGCGCTCGCGCTTGCGCTGGTCGACCAGCCGCGCGGCACGCTGCAGGACCTGGCCAAAGCCGTCGGCATCAGCAAGGCCACGCTGTACCGGTTCTGCCGGACACGCGACGAACTGATTTCCCGCCTGATCGACCATGGCGTGCGCGTGCTGGCCGACGTGGTCCAGTGCGCCGAACTGGACGACCCCTCTCCCCTTGACGCACTGCGACGCCTGAATGCGAACATGATCGAGCAACGCGAGGTGGCGGCGTTCCTGATCTATTACTGGCGGGAGGTGGTTTCCGGCGTCTCGTCGGATTGGCAGACCGACTGGGAGGGCAAGCTGGACGCCTTCTTTCTGCGCGGCCAGCAGCAAGGTGTGTTTCGGATCGACATTACCGCGCAGGCACTGACCGAAATCTGGGCATCGGTGCTGATCGGCCTGCTCGACGGGGAGCGGCGCGGGCGGATTGCCCGCGCCGGGCTGGCGGGTCTGGCGGAGCGGGCTTTCCTGCAGGGGGCCGGGGTGGCCGCGACGGCGGGTTGATTGGCGAATGTCAGGACGCGGTCGGCGTCATCCCCCGCAGATGCCCGGCAGCAGCCCGTCGAGCAACAGCATCACGTGGGCCGACGCGTACAGGCCAAGGCCGAATACCGCATGGGTGACGAGGCTGCGCAAGCGGGCGACGCCGGGCTTGGGCGTGCGGCGGGCCGCGATGCCGGCGCCCATGCCGGGCTGCATCAGCAGGAAGGGAAACACCACGCTGGCGAGCCCGACGATCAGCGCGGGGCCGAGGGTCGGACGGCAGGCCCACTGCGGTCCCCAGATGGCCAGCAGCGCCGCCGCGAACAGGATGCCGATCACGTAGTGCGCAGTCCAGCCGATCCAGCGTTCGGCCGGAATCGCCGGCGCCTGACCGATTGCCTCGTGTCGAAAACGGCCGCGCGGCATATGGCCCAGCCAACGGCCAACCATGCCGTAGTCCAGCGGCTTCATGCCGAGCCCGACCCGTTGAATCTCGGCCCAAAGGTCCATCGTCAGCGTTGCGCCGGCGCCGATGGCGACGGCCAGCAGCGGCAGCTTGTCATGCATGGCCGTGCTCCTTGCGCGAGCCCGCCGTCGCCTCGACCATCCAGCACGCCGAGGTAAACCGGACCTCGCCGCCGTCGACGTAGGGTGCGAAGGCCCGCAGCACCGTCGCGACGACGGTGTCCCGCACGTTGGCATCCAGCGTCCCGAACACTCGCCCCAGCGGGCCCACGCTGGTTACGTATCGCTGCAGTTCGCTCGCGGGAAAGGTGCATGCCAGATCGACCGGACGGATGCCGATACCGGCCCATCCGGCGGCCGACAGGATGCCGCCGACCTTGTCGGCATCGGCAAACGCAAATTGCCCGGGCCCGTCGGACGCGCGCGCCGGCAGCGCGGGCAGCAACGGCGCGGCCGCCTTCTCCGCGGTCGTCATGAATCGGTTCTCGTCAGCGCCGCGCCAGGCAATGAAGCGCAGCGCGGCACCGTCGCGCGCGGCGCGGCGCAGATTGGCGAAGGCGGCGACGGGATCGTCGAAGAACATCACACCGATCCGCGAGATCACCGTATCGAAGCTCGCCCGCGGGAACGCGTATCGCTGCGCATCCGCGCAGAGGAAGCGCGCCGTGGCGCCCTCCCGCTCGGCGCGATGCCGGGCCGCTTCGATCATCGGCTCCGACAGGTCGATGCCGGTGCACCGTCCGCGCTCGCCCAGCTCGCGTACGACGGCGAGCGTGGTGGCGCCGGTGCCGCAGCCGACGTCCAGCACCTCGGTGCCGCCGCTGTCGCGGACGGCCTGCACGAGCAGCGCCTCCATCGGCTCGAACATCCGGTCCAGCACGTGCTGCGCCGTTACCCATCCCTGTCCGGCCGCACCGTTCCATAGCGCAGCCTGTTCGTCGTAAGCCTGCCGTTCTCCGTCCATCGTCGGCTCCTCGTAGTTGCACGGAACATTGCATCGATCGTTGCATTGATCGTCCATGCGAGCCATCATGGCACTTCAAGTCAACTTGAAGTCAAGGGCTGCCGACATGGACATTGCAGAAGTCGCGCAACGATCTGGCGTTCCCGCCTCCACGCTGCGCTTCTATGAGGAAAAGGGACTGATCGCGTCGGTCGGCAGGCGCGGATTGCGCCGGCTGTTCGAGCCGGCCGTGCTGGATCGGCTGGCGCTGATCGCGCTGGGCCGCGCCGCCGGGTTCTCGCTGGATGAGATTTCGCTGATGTTCGCCAGCGACGGCCGCCCACGGATCGACCGCGCGCGGCTTGCCGCCAAGGCGGACGAGCTGGATCGCACGATTCGCCGGCTGACGGCGATGCGCGATGGGCTGCGGCATGCCGCGGTGTGCCCGGCGCCGAGCCACCTGGAGTGTCCGACGTTCCGGCGCATGCTGCGCGCGGCGGCGGCCGGTGCGCTGGGGAGCAGCACAGCGGAAGGTCCGGCGCGCGGGCGGGCCGCCGCCATGCGAACCGGGATCGCTAAACCCCGGACATCCGGGCGCCGGAACGATGCTTGAATCGATTCAATGCGCCCGCCTGGCCAGCACCTCGTCGCGCGGGCCGGCATCGACGACCTTTCCGCCCTCCATTACGACGACGGAATCGAACCGCGCCAGCAGGCTCGGCCGATGGACCGAGGCGACGATGCAGGCCGACGGAAAGGCGGCATGCATGCGGTCGAACACGCGAGCCTCGGCCTGCGGGTCGAGCGCGCTGGTCGGCTCGTCGAGCAGCAGCAGCGAGCTTCCCTGCGCCGCGAGCGCGCCGCGGGCGAGCGCCAGCCGCTGCCGCTGACCGCCCGACAGGTTGCCGCCGCGCTCGTTGATGGCGCTGGCGAGGCCATCGGGAAGGCGGTGCAATACCTCGTCGAATCCGCCCGTATGCACGGCGCCGCCCAGCGCCGACGCATCGACCGGCAGGCCGAAGGTCAGATTCTCCTCGACGCTTGCCTCGAATACCTCGGCCTCCTGCGGAATCAGCGTGGCCAGCGTACGCAGCTCGGTCCAGCCGACCGCCGCGCCGTCGCGCCGCAGTTCGCCGTGCTGCGGTTGATAGAGACCGGCGAGCGTCCGCAGCAGCGTGCTCTTGCCTCCGCCGCTTGGGCCGATCAGGGCCACGCGCGCGCCACGCCGCAGCACCAGGTCGATGCCGTGCAGTCCACCGCGGGAACCGTCGGCATAGTGCACGGTGGCGCCGCGCAATTCCAGCGTCTGCCACGGCGCATCGGGCACCACGGCCGGCACCACGGCGTCCGGATCGCCAGGGGCGTCCCAGATCGGCTCGGCGCTGCCATAGTCGGTGTGCATCCGCGCGAAGCTCTGGAAGTTCGCGGCCATTGAACCGACGACCGAGGCGGCCTGCTGCGCGTACTGGTAGATCATGAAGACGGTACCCAGCGCCACCGCCTGCCCCGGCGAGCGCTCCTGCAGCACGTACATCACCACCAGGATCCAGGTCAGTCCCATGCCGAGCAGGTCCACGGCAAACCATTTGCCTTCGTTGACCATGACCGCACGGCGCAGCGGCGCCATCACGGCCGCCATCCTGCGGCCGAGCAGCTTGCGCGAGGCCGCCTGCAGGCGCAGCCCGATCACCGTGCCGGCGTTGCCGACAAAGTCGAGCAACGCCGCGGCATAGCGGCGCTCGGCATCGTTCTCGGCGCGGGCCAGCTGCATCAGCGTGCGGTCGAAGCGCAGGATGATCAGCGCGATCACCACGTAGCCGGTGACGGCGATCAGGCCGCTGGTGCGCGAGAGCAGCGTCAGCGCGACCAGCGGACCGACGAAGTTGAAGGCGTTCTGCAGGTAGACGAACTGGTTCTGCGCGAAGTCCGACAGCGCGCGGCTGGACTGCACCACGCGGTGCTGCAACTCGCCGGAATGCCGGCCATCGCGCCAGGCCAGCGGCGCGGCGGCGATGCGCGCATAGAGCTGGTCGCCCAGCCGCTCGCGTACGCGGACGCCGACGTTGCGCTCGAGCACGCGGCCCGGGCCGTGCAGCAGCCACGAAAGCAGATAGACGCCGATCAGATAAAGAATCCAGCGGCCGGCCGTGGCGAGGCTGTCCTGCTGCAGCGCGTTGATGGCCTGGGCGGCCAGCCACGGCATCGTCAGCCGCAGCAGCTGCGCGGCGGCGAGCAGCGCCGTGGCGCCGATCAAATGAAGCCGCACGCCGCTCGCATGACGCCACAGCGCGCGATACAGGTCGCGCGCCGCGCCTGCGAGGCCGATGGCCGGTGGCCGGGAGGTGGAGTTCGACTCCGTCATGCAGTCCTCATCGTCTTGTTCGGTGTCTTCAAGGTCTTCAGATGCGACGCCGCCTGATCGGCGGCCCGGACGAAGGATACCGCCGCGCATTTGCCGAAGCACGTATGACCCTTGACCCCGGCGCAAGAATCATTTGCCGGTCATCGGGTTTTTCCGAACGGACGCGTTGCCCACAATGGCCTCATCGCGGCATTGGCATGGCCCACCGCCACGCCGATCCGCAACCGTAACCGAGAGGAACCCATGCTGTTTACACCCTACCGCCTTGGCAAGCTGACCACCGAAAACCGTATCGTGATGCCGCCGATGACGCGTTCGCGCGCCGGCGATGGCGGCGTGGCGACCGACCTGATGGCCGAGTACTACCGGCAGCGCGCCTCGGCCGGCCTGAACATTTCCGAAGGCACGCAGATCAGCCAGCAGGGCCAGGGCTACGCGTGGACGCCGGGCATCCACACGCCGGAACAGGTGGCCGGCTGGCGCAAGGTCACCGACGCGGTGCACGCCGCCGGCGGCATCATGTTCGCCCAGCTCTGGCACGTCGGCCGCGTGTCGCACACCTCGCTGCAGCCTGGCAATGCGGCTCCCGTGTCGTCGTCCGCGCTGGTGGCCGAAGGGGTCAAGGTATTCGTCGATGTGGAAGGCAAGGGGCCGGCCGGCGGCGCCGGCGAGATGGTGCAGCACTCCGCGCCGCGCGCGCTGACGGTCCCCGAGATCCACGGCATCGTTGCCGACTACGCGCAAGCTGCGCGAAACGCGCTGGACGCTGGCTTCGACGGCGTCGAGCTGCACGGGGCCAACGGCTACCTGATCAATCAGTTCATCGATTCGCAGGCCAACGCGCGCACCGACGAATACGGCGGCTCGCTGCACAACCGGCTGCGCTTTCTGAAGGAGGTCGCGCAGGCCGTCACCGATGTCGTCGGCAAGGACCGCATCGGCGTGCGCCTGGCCCCGCTGACGACGCTGCAGGGCGCGGTCGACGATACGCCCGAGGCCACCTATCTGGCGGCCGCCCACGCGCTCGGCAAGATCGGCGTCGCGTACATCCACATCGCCGAGGCCGACTGGGAAGACGCGCCTGTGATGCCTGCCGCGTTCAAGGAGGCGCTGCGCGAGGTCTATCCCGGCACGCTGATCTATTCGGGCAACTACGACAAGGCGCGCGCCGAGGAAGCGCTTGCCAGGGGCTGGGCCGACCTGATCGGGTTTGGCCGCAGCTTTATCGGCAATCCCGACCTGCCCTACCGCCTGCGCCACGACCTGCCGCTCAACCCGGGCAATCGGGCCCACTACTTCGGCGGTGGCGCCGCGGGCTATACCGATTACCCGAAATACGCGGTCGGCGCGGTCAGCACGGTCAGCGCGGCCACCTGACCCGGCGGCCCTTCTTCGACTCAGCATGGAAGGCGGGTCCGCATGCCCGCCTGGAGGATCTGCCATGTCGGCATTGGACACACTGACCGCAGGCGGCTTCAGCATCGGCGTGGAGCTGCCCCTGGACAACGACTGGTCGCCGGCGGGCCAGGTGGCGCGCCAGCGCGACGGACGCCTGCCGGGTGAACCGGATCTGTCGGAGCACCGCGCGCTGGCCCAGCTGGCGGATCGCGCCGGCTTTCGCGCGCTGTGGGTGCGCGACGTGCCGCTGTACGATCCGCACTTCGGCGACGCCGCGCAGGTCTTCGAGGCCTTCTCCTATCTCGGCTACCTGGCCGGCATCACCGAGCGCATCCTGCTCGGCACGGCGGCCATCGTGCTGCCGCTGCGAGACCCGCATCTGACGCTGAAGTCCGCGACGACGATCGACCGGCTGAGCAACGGCCGGCTGCTGCTCGGCGTGGCCAGCGGCGATCGGCCCGTGGAGTATCCGATCTTCGGCCGCGACTTCGATCAGCGCGGCGAACACTTCCGCGAGCACGTGGCGCTGCTGCGCGACGGCGCCGCCGGACTGCCGAACGGCATCGCGTTATTGCCGCGCGCCACCGGTCCGCTGCCCTTGCTGGTCGCCGGACTCGCGCAGCAGACGCCGAGCTGGGCCGGACAGCATATGGACGGCTGGCTGGCCTATCCCGGGACGCCGCAGGACCATGTCCGCCGCAGCGCGCGATGGCGCGAGGTTGCCGGCGACAAGCCGTACATCAGCTTCATCCATCTGGATCTGCTGGCCGACCCGGATGCCCCGATGCAGCGGCACCGCTTTGGCGGTGCGGTCGGCCGCCATGGCCTGATCGAGGAGCTGCACGCGATGCGCGAGGCCGGCGTCCACCATGTCGGCCTGCATTTCCGGCGCAACCAGCGGCCGGTACGCGACGCGATGGAGGAAATTGCCGCCTACGTGCTGCCGCATTTCCATGCGGACGCCGAGCGGCCGGTCACCGACGCAAAGGCGGCATGACGCGACCGCGGCCGGGCCGTGCAAGCCCGCTCAGGCAATCTCGGCCAGCCGTGCGCCCGCGGCCAGGAACGTCCCGGCGCCCGCCTGCCACGCGACACGTCCGTCTCGATGCGCGTGGACCTGCATCTCCATCTTCATCGCTTCCATCACGGCGATCAGATCGCCTTCCTTGACCTCGTCGCCGAGCGCGACCTTCCACGCCTGCACCGTGCCGGCGATCGGCGACGGCAGTTCGGCGGGGCGGCTCGCGGACACCTGGGCCCCCGCGGTACCTTCGGCAGCGGAGCCGGCCGGCGCGTCTGCCAGACCGCGCAGCAGTTGGGCCGGCAAGCCCAGCACCATGCGGCGGCCGTCGACCTCGATAGCCGTGCGCAGCAGGCCGTCGTCCTGCTGCGGTTCGGCACGCGCCGCCGCGGCCAGCGGCTCGGCGAAGTCCGACTCGATCCAGCGCGTATGGACGTTGAAGCCGTCGCTGCCGACGAAATCGGCATGATCGATCACGGCGCGATGGAACGGCAGCACCGATGCCACGCCCTCGATGCGGAATTCGCGCAGCGCGCGGCGGGCACGCGCCAGCGCCTGTTCGCGCGTGGCACCGGTCACGATCAGCTTGGCCATCAGCGAATCGAAGGTCCCCGGCACCACCGAGCCGGCCTGCACGCCGGAATCGACGCGCACGCCCGGGCCGGACGGCGCGTCGAAGCGCCGCACCGGCCCAGGCGTGGGCAGGAAGCCGCGGCCCACGTCCTCGGCATTGATGCGGAACTCGATCGCATGGCCGAGCGGCGCGGGCGTTGCGGTGATCGACAGCGGCAGGCCATCGGCCACGCGCAATTGCTCGACCACCAGGTCGACGCCAGTGGTCTGTTCGGTCACCGGGTGTTCGACCTGCAGCCGCGTGTTGACCTCGAGGAACGAGATCGCGCCGCTGGCGCTGAGCAGGAATTCCACCGTACCGGCGCTGGTGTATTCCGCGGCCGCGCAGATGTCGCGCGCCGCGGCGTGGATGCGCTCGCGTTGCTCATCGCTGAGGAACGGCGCGGGGGCCTCCTCAACCAGCTTCTGGTTCCGGCGCTGCAGCGAGCAGTCGCGCGTGCCGAGCACGACCACATTGCCATGCCGATCGGCGAGGACCTGCGCCTCGATATGGCGCGGCCTGTCGAGGAACTGCTCGACGAAACACTCGCCGCGGCCGAAGGCGGTGACCGCCTCGCGCACCGCTGAGGCATAGAGTTCCGCGACCTCGTCCATGCGCCAGGCGATCTTCATGCCGCGGCCACCGCCGCCGAACGCCGCCTTGATGATGATCGGCACGCCGTGCTGCTCCGCAAATGCCAGCACCTCGTTGGCGTCGGCGACCGGCTCGGGCGTGCCGGCGACCAGCGGTGCGCCGACGCGCAGCGCGATCTTGCGCGCTTCGACCTTGTCGCCGAGCCGCGCGATCGTGGCCGGCGACGGGCCGATCCAGGTCAGGCCGGCATCGATGACGGCCTGCGCGAAGGCCTCGCTTTCCGACAGGAAGCCGTAGCCGGGATGCACGGCATCGGCGCCGCTGCGGCGCGCGATGTCGAGCAGCTTGGCGATGTTCAGATAGGTATCGGCGGGACGGTCGCCGTCGAGGCCGTAAGCCTCGTCGGCCAGGCGCGCGTGCATCGCGCCGATATCGGCGTTGGCATACACCGCCACCGAGCCGACACCGTAGTCGGCGCAGGCGCGGATGATGCGGACGGCAATCTCGCCACGGTTGGCAATCAGGACTTTCTTCATCGCGAGTTTCGGTAAAAGGCGCCGGCTCAGTCGGCGGATGGTGGCAGTTCCTGGAACGGGCCGATCGGGTTGAAGCGCAGCCAGGCGCCGACCGGAATCTGACCGGCACGGTCCAGATGGTGAGGCGCCACGGCGCCGATCACCGGATAGCCGCCGGTCAGCGGATGGTCGGCCAGGAACAGGATCGGCTGCCCGCTGGGCGGCACCTGCAGCGCGCCCAGGGCGGTGCCTTCGCTGGGCAGTTCGCCGGTGATGGCGCGTTCGAGCGGCACCTCGCCGGCCAGCCGCAGGCCGACGCGGTTGGACTGCGGCGTGACCTGCCAACGCTG